>Ga0068707_1000901_pt1 | contig 20474 bp, 18 predicted proteins | sample YNPNPMetaG_FD_66600 | JGI IMG/M metagenome (GOLD analysis project Ga0068707, IMG submission 66600) | Anoxygenic and chlorotrophic microbial mat microbial communities from Yellowstone National Park, USA - YNP NP MetaG | ecosystem: Environmental > Aquatic > Thermal springs > Hot (42-90C) >...
CTCGGTCGGCCTCAGCTTCGCTTCGGCCGAGAGGGCTTCCCCCAGGTCCAAATCCTGGAAAATCGAAGCGCCTCCGCCAAGCCGCTCCGAGAAACGCCGCCACCCTGTGATCACTTACGGTAGCGAGGTGTGCCTCGGGAATCTTTTCTGGATGGGGAAAAGGTCTGCTGGGCGATAAGGGCGATGAAACAGACGACATCAGAGGATCCCCAGATCGGGAGTGCGACACCATGATGGACTTCCAGTGGACCGAGGAACAGATGGCCTTCAAGGAGGCCGTGCGCAAGTTCGCGGAGAAGGAGATCTCCCCCGGTGCCCTGGAGAGGGATCTCACGGGGCGATTCAATCGGGAGGCATGGAACAAGGCAGGGGAATTCGGCCTCCTCGGCCTCCCGATCCCCCAGGCCTATGGGGGAGGCGGCTGCGACGTGCTCACCACCATGGCCGCCATGGAAGGGCTGGGCTTGGGGTGCAGGGACACGGGCTTTTCCCTGGCGGTCCAGGCCCATATGGTGATCTGCGAGGTCCCCATCTGGCAGCACGGCTCGGAGGATCAAAGATCCCGATACCTGCCGAGGCTATGCAAAGGGGAATGGATAGGCGCTTGCGGGATGACGGAGCCGGATGCGGGCTCCGACCTCTTGAACATCCGCACATCCGCCCGGCGAGATGGGGACAGATACGTCCTCAACGGCACCAAGATGTTCATCTCCAACGGGCCTATCGCGGACCTGGTAGTGGTCTTCGCCACGGTGGACCGAGCCAAGAGGGCCCGGGGCATAACCGCCTTCCTGGTGGAAAAGGGATTTCCCGGCTTCTCGGTCTCCAGGGAGCTGGACAAGATGGGGGCCAGGAGCAACCCGACGGGTGAGCTCGTCTTCGAGGAGTGCGTCGTCCCCGTGGAGAACCGCTTGGGCGAGGAAGGAGAGGGGATGTCCATCCTCCTGGATACCCTCGAGTGGGAGAGGGCCCTCGTCCTCACGACGAGCGTTGGGAGAATGGAGTATCAGCTCTGCAAATGCCTCCGGTATGCCAAGGAGAGGGTCCAGTTCGGGAGGCCGATCGGGGAGTTTCAACTGGTCCAGGAGAAACTTGCCAATATGAAGGTGAGGCTCGAGGCCGCACGACTCCTCGCCTACAAGGCGGGCTGGATGAAACAAAACCGGATCCCCTCCCTCATGGAGGCCTGTATCGCGAAGCTCTTCATCTCGGAGGCCAATGTCCAGTCCTCCCTGGATGCGATCCAGATCCACGGGGGCTATGGGTTCATGAGGGAATACGAGGTGGAGAGGAACCTCAGGGATGCGGTGGGGGCGACCGTCGCAGGGGGGACGTCCGAGATACAGCGGCTGACCATCGCCAGGGAACTCTTCCGGGGCCTGGAATGAAGGTAAGCGATCACGGGTTGGTGGCGTTTCTCGGAGCGGCTTGCCTCCCTGCCGCGCCCCGCTTGGCGCAGGCAGGGCGGAGGCGCTTCGATTTTCCGGGATTTGGACCTGGGGGAAGCCCTCTCGGCCGAAGCGAAGCCGAGGCCGACCGGGGGAGGGGGCAGGGATCCCCCGGAGGCCAAATCCTTCGGCAATCGCGCCCCGAAGACCTGGCAATCCCGTGTCTTCTTCAGACCAAACATACGGAATACACGGAATAGACCAGATAGACCGAATAGACGGAACAGACGGAACAGACGGAACAGACGGAACAGACGAGACAGACGGAACAGACCAGATGGACGGAACGGACCGTTGCCGCCCCCCGTGACCAATCGCGGACCAAGCGCTCCGGCTTCGGTCTGCGCTGCGTCCTGGGGGGTCGGGCGAGGCGCGGAGTGTGACCAATAGGGAGGGCTAAAGTGGGCGATTCGATGGAGGAAGGGATTCGACGCCTCAAGGAGTACAGGGAGAGGGCACTGCTCGGCGGCGGCAAGGAGCAGATAGAGAAGCACCGCGCCAAGGGAAAGCTCACGGCCAGAGAGAGGCTGGACCTTCTGCTGGACCCTGGAAGCCTCGTGGAGCTCAACGCCTTCGCTGAAACCCAATGCCGAGACTTCGGGATGGAGAAGAGGAAGGTCCTGGGGGACGGGATCATCATAGGCCACGGAAAGATCGAAGGCCGGACAGTCTGCGTCTACTCGCAGGACGCGACGGTGCTGGGCGGCTCCATAGGGACCGAACACGGGATCAAGATGGCCAACATAGTGAACCTGGCCCTGCGCATGGGGGTCCCGTTCGTGGGGCTAAACGACTCAGTGGGTGCCAGGCTTCAGGAGGCCATCAGCGGCGTGGGAGGCGTGGCCGCCGTGTTCCTGCCCAATACCCTGGCCTCGGGGAGGATCCCTCAGATCTCGGCCATTCTCGGGACCTGCGCGGGCATCTCCGTTTACTCCCCAGCGATCACCGACTTCGTCTTCATGGTGGAGGGGATCGGCCGGATGTTCATTACGGGTCCACCGGCCATCAAGACCGTCACCGGGGAGACCGTCTCCGAGGAGGAGCTCGGGGGGGCTCGCGTCAACAGCATGGTGGCCGGCAATGCCGATTTTCGATTCAAGACCGAACGGGATTGTCTGATGGGCATAAGGAAATTGCTGGGGTACCTCCCGTCCAACAATCAGGAGAGGCCTCCCGTGGTCCGCACCGGCGACGACCCGATGAGACGGGTGGATGAACTGGTCCATTCGGTCCCTGCCGACAATCGCAAGACATACGACATGCACAGCGTCATCAGGGCCATCTCCGACAACGGCGACTTCATGGAGGTGAAGGCGGACTTCGCCAGGAACCTCATCGTGGGGTTCGCGAGGATGGACGGCATGAGCGTGGGTATAGTGGCCAATCAACCCACGGTCTACGGGGGGAGTCTCACGGTGGATGCCTCGGACAAGTATGCCCGTTTCGTCCGCTTTTGCGATGCCTTCAACATCCCCCTGGTCTTCCTCGTGGACGTCCCGGGGTACCTCCCTGGCAAGGCCCAGGAGCATGCGGGGATCATTCGTCATGGGGCCAAGGTCCTCTATGCCTTTTGCGAGGCCACGGTCCCCAAGATCACCGTGATGCTGAGGAAGGCCTACGGGGGCGGTTTGCTCGCCATGGGATGCAACAAGGCCCTGGGCACCGACCTGGTCATGGCATGGCCCTTGGCCGAGATCGCTGCCATGGGCGCTGATGGTGCCGTCGAGGTCCTGTACAGGAAGGAGATAGAGAGGGCCGAGGACCCCGAGGCCTTTCGCGCGCAGAAGATCGAGGAATACAACCGGAAATACGCCAACCCTTACTACGTTGCCGGGAACCAGAGGGTGGACATGGTCATCGAGCCGGGGGAAACCCGCATGGAGCTCATAAAGGCCCTGCACTTCTTCGCCACCAAAGAGGGCAGGCCGTACCCCAAGAAACACGGGAACATCCCCTTGTGAGGTCTGTCTCGGCTGTCTTCGACCGTCGGGGGATCTGCGAGGAGATCGGGAGGGATGGCACCATGTTCAGCAAGAGAAAGATCCGGGCCCTGGAGATGAAAGAGCGCAGATGGCGCAGGGAGACGCTCGGACCATTTCTGAAGAGGCAGGGGATCTCCCCGGAGGGTTTTCCCAAGCAATTCTACACTCCGCTCGACGTCCAGGATCTGGACTTCGAAAACGACCTTGGGTTCCCAGGGGAATATCCATTTACGATGGGGATCAGGCCCACGGCCGAGCCGGCCCTGGAGGGGCTCACGGACCGAGCTCGGTACTCGGGCTTCGGGACACCTCAGGACACGAGGGACCACTTCCGGTACCTGATCTCCCAAGGATTCAAGGGCCTGAGCCTGGCCTTCGACCTCCCCAACCAGTTGGGGTACGACTCCGACCATCCCATGGCCGAGGGTGAGGTCGGGCGGGTCGGGGTGGCGGTGAACAGCTTGGAGGATCTGGAGACCATATTCGAGGCCTACGAGGGGGTAGTCCCGCTGGACAGGATGAGCCCTTCGTTCACCTCCAACGCCCAGGCGGCGGTCATCCTCGCCATGTATGTCGCTTTGGCGGAGAGAAAGGGCGTGGCCCCGAGGGATCTCAGGGGAACCATACAGAACGACATCCTAAAGGAGTACATCTCCCGAGGGACCTATATCTTTCCGCCCGGTCCCTCCATGAGGTTGGTCACGGATATCGTCGTCTACGCCGCCGAGCAGCTCCCCAGGTTCAACCCCATCAGCATCTGCGGATATCACCTGCGCGAGGCGGGGGCGACCGCCGTCCAGGAACTCGGCTTCATGTTCTCCAATGCCATCGCCTACGTCGACTCTGTCAAGCAAAGGGGGGTGGATGTGGATGCATTCGCCCCGCGTTTCTCCTTCCTCCTGGGGTGTGGCCAGCGTTTCTTCGAGGAGATAGCCAAGTACAGGGCCGCCAGGAGGATCTGGGCCAGGATAATGAGGGAGAGATTCCGAGCCAAGGATCCCAGGAGCTTGCTCCTCAGGGCCACAGCCGGGATAGCACGCTACGACAAGACTGCCCAGAAGCCTTTCAACAACATCGTGAGGGGGACCGTGCAGGCCATGGCCACCCTCCTGGGTGGGACCATGGCCGGTGGACGGGCGGTCCCCTACGACGAGGCCCTGGGGCTTTACACGGAACAGGCAAGGAGGGTCGCCGACGACACCCCCAGGATACTCAAGCTCGAGGCGCGTTTGGGAGACGTGATAGATCCCATGGCCGGATCCTATTACGTGGAGTATCTGACCCGTGCAATAGAGGATGGGGCATGGGAGGTCATCAGGAAGGTAGACTCCCTGGGAGGGGCCGTGAGGGCTATCGAGGATGGATACGTCCAGGCCGAAATCGCTCGCAGCGCCTACGAGTATCAAAGGGCCATCGAGACGGGGCAGGAGATCCTCGTAGGGGTCAACGAGTACGTGTCCGAAGAGGAACCGATCTCCGCCATGGAGGTGGACCCAACGGTGGAGGAGCGGCAGGTAGAGGGCCTGAGACGCCTCAAAGCCAGCAGGGATGCCTCCAAGGTGGCCAGGACCCTGGAGGGCGTGAAGAGGGCGGCTCAGGGCACGGAAAACATCATGCCCAGCATCATCGAGGCCGTGAAGGCTCGGGCGACCGTGGGCGAGATCTGCCAGGTCCTCAGGGATGTCTTCGGTGAATATCGCCCCCCCGAGGCTCTTTGAAGGCGATCCCGGCTTTCCGAGGAAGGGAGGTGGGAAGGGGATTTGTGGGGCATCGAGGAGAAGAGTGGCGATATCCAACCTTTTTCAAGGAAGGAGGGAAGAGCTCATGAAGAGAAGCATGATCGCCATGGTCGGGGTGATGATCCTCTCTTTTGTCCTGGCCCACCGGACGTCGGCGGCAGAGAAGGTCTTGGAGATAGGCTGGATGTCGGCCTTGAGTGGTCCGGCCGCGGAGTGGGGCGAGGCGTTCAAGAGGATCGTGGACATTCAGGTGGAAGAATACAACGCACAGGGAGGGATCCTGGTGGGCGGGGAGAGGTACAAGCTCAAGGTCATTTACGAGGACGACAAGTTCACGGCGGACGGGGGGAGGGCAGCCGCCGAGAAGCTCGTCTACCAGGACAAGGTGAAGTTCATCCTCGGGTCCATATCCTCGAGTGCCGTGCTGGCCCAGCAGAAGATCACGGAGCCCAACAAGGTGATCTGCATGATCGACGGACAGGCCAAGGACCAGGTGAGCCCCAATGCACCTTATTCCTTCAGGTGCCTGACCGGGTTCCGGGAGATGACCCCGGCCTTCGGAGAGCTCCTGAAGGAGAGGTATCCGAACCTCAAGAAGGTGGCCATCCTGAACCCCAACAACGATGTTGGGCTCGATAACCAGGGATTCGCCCCCAAGATGTACAGATACTTCGGCTTGGATGTGGTCCTGAACGAGCTCTATCCCCCTGCGACGAAGGACTTCGCAACCCTTCTGGCCAAGGGCCTCGCGGCGGGGGCGGAGGTATTCGACCTCGGCACCAGCTCCGTGGGATCGGTCTTTCTCATGAAGAAACAGCTTGTGGAGCTCGGCTTCACGGGTCCCACCATGAACACGGCCTCTCTCCCATCGGAGAAGTTCGTCCAGGCCGTCGGTGCGGAGAACGTGGGCAACCATTTCGTCTTCGGCTATGCGGAGGATCCGGAGCATGCCCCGCCCAAGCTTCTTCCCATCATAGAGAAGTACAAGCAGAAGCACGGAAGCTGGTTCCCGGTGGCCGCCAGGTTCCCCCTGTTTCTGGATACCCTTGTGAGGGGCATCCAGGCCGCAGGGACAGTGACCGACACAGCGGCCATTCGGGATGCGATAGCGAAACTACAGCCTTTCGAGTCCGCGGTGGGCATGGCCATGTGGGGAGGGAAGGAGACCTACGGGATCGACAACCAAATGTACAACACTACGCAACTGCTGGTGTACGAACGGGGCGGCAGACAGGTCTTCGCCAAGAGCATACCGCCTGAGAGGGCGAAGGAACTGGCCACTGCCATAGAGGGAATGAAGTGATGATCCAGCTTTTGCCTCAGGCCTTGCTCAGCGGTTTGAGCGTAGGCATGATCTACGTGCTCGCTGCATCCGGCCTGACATTGGTCTACGGGATCATGCGGCTCCTCAACTTCGCCCATGGCGAGCTCTACATGCTCGGGGGGTACATAGTGTTCTTCCTGTTCGAGGAAAGCGGCGTCCCTTATGTGCTCTCCCTGCTCATCTCCATGGTCGCTGTGGGGTTTCTGGGGGTCGCCCTGGAGAGGTTTTTCTTCAGGCCCTTTCGCGAGGAACACGACCCCTCTTTGATGATCGCCCTTGGGCTGTTGATCCTGATCTCCGGGGCTGCCCTCATCGCATTCGGAGGTGGGGAGCGGGGGGTCCGCTCCCTGTTGCCGGGGACGGTATCCATCCTGAGGGCGAAGGTCTCCATGGACCGGCTGGCTGTCATGGCCGTGGCGGCGGCGATCATGGGGGCGCTCTATCTGTTTCTCTACAAGACCAGGGCGGGCAGGGGGATCCGGGCAGTGTCCCAGGATGCCGGGGCCGCTGCGATGAACGGGATCGACGTGGACAGGACCATCGCGCTCGGCTTCGGCCTCAGCTGTGCCCTGGCGGCGGCGGCTGGGGCCCTGGTGACCCCCATCTATTTCGTGAGTCCCTTCGTCGGGGGCCCCATCGTGTTCAAGGCCCTCGTGGTGATCGCGGTGGGGGGCATGGGGAGCCTGCTGGGTGCGGTCATCGCCGGGATCATCCTCGGGGTCGTGGAGAGCGTCAGCTTCATGTTCATCGGGGGGATGGCCGATGCCATCGGCTTTCTCCTCCTCATCCTGATACTCCTCTTCCGGCCCAGGGGCCTCATGGGGAGGTACTGACCCGTGCCAAAACGATCGGGATCCACTTTGCGGAGCCTTGTGCTCTTAGGGGTCCTCCTTTTCTTGGTGGTGGTGCCACTCGTCACTCAGGATCCCTACAAGTTGGGCATCCTGATCCGGATCTTCGTCTTCAGCATCCTGGCCCTGGGCGTCAGGATCATACTGCTCAGCGGTCAGCTCACCCTGGGACATGCCGCGATTTGGGCTGTGGGGGGATACAGCTCGGCACTCCTGGCCATGAAGGCCGGCCTCCCTGTGTGGATCTCTTTCCTCTTGTCCGCCCCCTGTGCGGTCGTGGCGGGGACGATCCTCGGCCTTCCCACCTTGAGGATCAAAGGGATCTACTTTGCCGTCATCACCTTGGCCTTCGCGGAGCTCGTCCACATCGTCATCGTAAATCAGCCCAGACTCTTGGGAGGGGATATGGGGATACGAGGTGTGCCCACCTTCGAGTCCATGGGCGGGCTCGTATTCCACGACTACGCTCCTTGGGCGTACTACTATCTCGCCCTCCTCATGGGAGGGGTGACCTTCTGGGTGATGTGGAGGGTGGATCGCTCCCGGCTGGGCCGCCTCATAAACGCCGTGAGGGAGGACGACGAGCTCGCAGAGACCCTCGGTGTCCATCTGATGAAGTACAAGATGACCGCCTTTCTGATCGGTTGTCTCTTCGCGGGGCTGGCCGGTGGCTTCTGGGCACACTATTACCGATTCCTCCACCCGTCCCTCTTCACGGTATGGGATTCGATCTTCATGTTGGTCTACGTGGTGGTTGGGGGGGTGGGAAGCGCCGCAGGTCCGGTCCTCGGGGCGGCTACCCTGCTTCTCGCATCGGAGATCATGCGGGGCGCCTTGGCATGGAGGGCTGTGATATACGCCGTGGTGCTGATAGCGGTGATATTCGTGTTGCCCCACGGGCTCCTCGGGCTCCCTGCGGCCGCCTCTCGGTTTTGGGGACCAAGGGAAGGGAGGAGGGGGGAGGGGTGACGTTTTTCGCTGCCAGGCAGGTGTCCAAGCACTTCGGGGGAATCGGTGCCCTGAAGATGGTCGATCTGGAGGTGCACCAAGGAGAGATACTCGGCCTAATCGGGCCCAACGGGGCAGGAAAGACCACCTTCTTCAATGTCGTCACTGGGTTTTACTCCGCAGACGGCGGGAGGATAGAATTCGACGGGATGGACATAACGGGCCTCAGGCCGGACAGGATAGCCCGCCTCGGGATCGTCAGGACCTTCCAGGGGAACAGGCACTTCCGCCGTCGCACGGTGCTGGAGAACGTCATCTTGGGCCATCACCTCTGCTGCCAGACGTCATCGCTGAGCGCGTTGCTGGGGCTGCCCAGGACCAGGAAGGAGGAGGAGGGCATAAGACGCCGCTCCGAAGAGATCCTGAAGAGATTCGGTCTGTTGGAGCTGAAGGGGGAGATGGCAGGCAACCTGCCTTTCGGCCTCCAGAGGTTCTTGGGGGTCGCTATGGCCGTGGCCGCGAACCCCAAGCTGCTTCTGCTGGACGAGCCGGCCACTGGTTTGAACGCCGAGGAGACGGAGAGGATGGTCTCCACGATCGGGGAGCTTCGCCGGGGCGGGATCACGGTCATCCTCGTGGAGCACAACATGCAGGTTGTCATGGGGATTTGCGAGAGGATCGTGGTGCTGTCCTTCGGCAAGAAGATCGCCGAGGGTACCCCGGCAGAGATCCAGCGCGACCAGTCGGTGGTGGAGGCTTACCTGGGGAAAGGGGACCTAGCCGATGACGAAGATCCTTGAAGTCTCGGATCTATGGGTTCGATACGGTCTCCTGGACGCCGTCAGGGGGGTCTCCTTCTCGGTGGAGGAGGGCTCGGTCGTGTCGCTCCTGGGGGCCAATGGGGCGGGCAAGAGCACAGTGCTCAAGTGCATCTCCGGCTTCCATCCACCGAGCTCCGGGAGGATCGCGTTTCTGAATCGCACGGTCAACGGCCTTGCGCCCCAGAGGATAGTGGCCATGGGGATGGCCCAGGTGCCGGAGGGAAGGAGGGTCTTCCCTTACATGTCGGTGGAAGAGAACCTCCTGGTGGGCGCCCACGCGAGGGGTAGGGACGCTCGGATAAGCTCGGACTTGGAGGAGATCTTGCAGTGGTTCCCTGTATTGCGAGAGAGGAAGAGACAGAGGGCAGGAAGCCTGAGCGGCGGGGAGCAGCAGATGCTCGCCATCGGCAGGGCCCTGATGGCCAGACCGAGGCTCTTGCTCTTGGACGAGCCATCGCTGGGGCTTTCCCCCCTCATGGTCCAAGAGATAGGGCGCATCATCCGAAGGATTCACCGCCAGGGGGTCAGCATCCTGCTGGTGGAACAGAACGCCAAGATGGCCCTGACGCTCTCGCAAAGGGCCTGCGTGTTGGAGAACGGGACACTGGTGCTCCATGGGGATTCCAGGGAACTGGCGCGTAACGATTTTGTCAGGAAGGCCTACTTGGGAGGTTGAGATGGAAAGGGAAAGGCCGATCCGGGTCCTCATCGCCAAGCCCGGCTTGGACGGACACGATCGCGGGGCGAAGGTCGTTGCCAGGGGGTTGATGGACGCGGGCATGGAGGTGGTCTACCTCGGCATAAGACATACCCCTGATCAGATCGCACAGACTGCCCTGGAGGAAGATGTGGACGTGGTGGGGCTCAGCATATTGTCAGGGGCCCACATCAAGCTGACCGAGAAGGTGATCAGCAGCCTGAAGGAAAAGGGAGTGAGGGAGAAGCCGGTCATCGTGGGCGGGGTGATCCCGAGAAAAGACGTCGACAGGCTCAAAGGGATGGGAGTAGCTGGTGTCTTCGGATCCGGTAGCTCCATCAAGGAGATCGTCCAGTTCATAAGGACGGAGATAGCCAAGAGCTCCGCCGCCTGAAGGGCCGAGCGGGACCGACGATTCGCCAAGGGCGGGCGAGGACGGGGTCATGATTCAAGAGACGTGGAGGACTGAGAGGATAGTTCGGGAGTTCATCGAGAAGGGTTACTGGGGCAAGGAGACCCTCTGGGACTACTTGGCCAGGGACGCTGCTCGCTGGCCGGACAAGGTCGCCGTCATCGATCCCAGGGGGAGCACCACCTACGGAGAGCTGGCCCGAAGGGCCGAGCGGCTTGCCTCGAGGCTCTTGGATCTGGGGCTTGAGAGAGGCGACCGCGTCATGGTGCTCCTTCCCGACTGGGTGGAGGTCTATTACCTTCGTTACGCCTTGGGAAGGATAGGGGCCATATGCTGCATCGGCTCCATAGATTGGCGCAGGAGGGAGATCGAGCATGCGATCTCCCTGACACGATCGGTAGCCGTGGCCATCCCGAGGATGTTCAAGAGGTTCGACTTCCTGGAGACCATACGGGATATCTCCAAGAGGGTCCCATCCTTGAGGCACGTCCTGCTCCTGGATGATGTGGTGCCGGAAGGCTGCCTCTCCCTCGGTTCCATGATCCATGGGCCTGCTGAACGCGATTATCCTGCGGACCGCTTGGGGCGATTCCGTCCGGGGCCCAACGACATAGACAAGATCCAGTTCACCGCCGGGACGACGGGGCCCGCCAAGGCGGTGATGCGATTTCCCAACAACCACATAGCCATAGGGAAGGCCCTCCTGGAGCGCATCAAGATCACCGATGAGGACAGGATACTCTCCGTGGCCCCGATCTCCGGTGGGATCGGGATCATCATGGCCGTGTATGCCCCTGTGCTCTCGGCTGCCACAGCCATCCTTCATCCCGTCTTCGATGCGGAGGAAGCGCTGCGTTGCGTGGAGAAGCACCGGGTGAGCATCGTGGCCGCGGTCCCGACCCAGACGATCAGGATGCTGGAGGTCCGTGGCCTTGAGAGATTCGACCTCAGCTCCCTGCGTTGTTGGGTGACGGCAGGGGCCCCCTTGCCCGCCAAATCGTGGAGAGATGTATACGATCGCTTCCACTGTCCAGTGGTGACGGTCTACGGCTCGGTGGACACGGGACTGGCGGCCATATCAGCTGTGGATGACCCCATAGAAAAGGTCCTAGGGACCGCTGGGCGGATCATCCCTCGGACAGAGGTGAGGATAGTGGATGAGAACCGCGATCCTCTTCCGCTGGGTCACGAGGGGGAGGTGGCCATAAGGGGGGCGACGGTCATGGCGGGTTACTTCGGAGACCCTGAAGCCACCAGAGAGAGGATCGACGATGATGGTTGGGGATACACCGGAGACTACGGCGTCCTCGACGAAGACGGCTTCCTGAGGATCGTGGGGAGAAAGAAGGACCTGATAATCAGGGGGGGACAGAACATAAGCCCCAAGGAGCTCGAAGACCTTATCATCACCCACCCGAGCGTCATGGATGTGTCTGTCGTGGGGGTGCCGGACCCTGTCCTCGGGGAGAGGACCTGTGCGTGCGTCATCCCCAAAGCGGGTCATTCCCTGTCCTTGGAGGAACTGGTGGGCCATTTGAGGTCGATGGGGATAGAGACCCACAAGCTGCCGGAACGCTTGGAGATCATGGACCGGTTCCCCATGTCGGAGGGCAAGAAGGTGCAGAAGTACAGGCTGAGGGAGATGGTCTTGGAGAGGATAAAGATGCAAAAGGGGTAGCAGAGAAAAGGTCGTGAAAACAGCCAATTTGCCCACATACAATCAATGTTTGGTCGAAATCGTGGGGCGCTACCGGGGGGATGTCCTGGATCCCTCCTTTCCCCTGGTTCGGCAATGGAAATCCTCTCACCCTGGACGAAAGGTCGTGGGGTGTTTTCCCGTGTACAGCCCGGTGGAGTTGATCCACGCCGCAACCATGCTCCCTGTGGGGCTCTGGGGAGGTGGAAACAAGACAGAGATCGCCCACTCCGACTCCCTCTTTCAGTCCTTCATCTGTTCGATGGTCAAGAGCACCATGGAACTCGGCCTCACGGGCCGGCTCGGTCTCATGGATGCCGTGCTGTTTCAAAACATCTGCGACTCGGCGCGCAACCTTGCCAGTGTGTTTCACCGCAATCTCCCGGGGGTGCTCGTCGACTACCTCCACCTCCCGCAGAATCTCCAGAGCCCATCGGCTGTGGAGTACCTCAGGGCCGAGTTGGCGCGGCTCAAGAAGAACCTGGAAGTGCTGGGCGGGGAAGAGGTGGGGGACGAAAGGCTGTGGCACAGCATCGAGCTTTACGATCGCCTCAGGGCCCTTCTCAGGGCGCTTTTGCAGCTACGGATGGAATCGCCGCAGAATCTCTCCTCTGCGGATCTCTACGTCCTGACCAGGGCCGCAACCCTTCTCCCCCCGGAGGAATCGCTGCCCCTCCTGCAGAGGGCCCTGGAGTCCGCTGCATCCACCGAAGCGAGGCCCAGGGACAGAGTGAGGGTGGTGCTGGAGGGCTCCTTTTGCGAACAACCGCCCCTGGGGCTGATCGAGGCCCTGGAGGAGGCTGGCTGCTACATCGTGTGGGACGATTTCCATCTGGGCTGGCGATGGTTCGCGGAAGGCATACCGCGGGATGACGATCCCCTCTTGGCCCTCGCCCGGAGTTTCGCCCATCTCAGCGTTCACTCCAGCGTCGTGCACGATGCGAGGGAGAGAAAGGCAGCGCATCTCCTGGAAAGGGTGAGGGCCACAGGGGCGGAAGGGGTGGTCATCATGGCGGCCAAGTTCTGCGAGCCCGCCTTGCTCGACTACCCGCTCCTGCGGAGGACCATGGAGGAGCGAGGGATACCGCACCTCTTCCTGGAGTTCGAGGAGAAGATGTGGACCTTCGAGAAGGTCCGCAGCGACGTGGAGACCTTTGTGGAGTCTTTGCTATTGGAGTGAAGGGGCGGTGTTCGGCACCGGGCATGTGTCCCGAAGCCGGGCCGCGGCCCACGGGAGTTTCCGTGGATCCCCCCACCGCGGGTCGCGTGCGTTGGCTCCGGTCGGAAAGCGCATTTGGTAGTGGCGAGGTCTTCGCTTGCAGTACCAAGGCCGGATACATCTCATGCAGAAAGAGCTCATGGATCGCTACTTCGAAGAGCTTACTCGGTCCGCAGAAGGCGAAGGGAAGCCGGCCATGTACATGCTGGTGGGGAGCAACCTGGCGGAGCTGGCCTGGGCCATGGACATGCTCCCGGTCTATCCTGAAATGAACGCCCTGCAGCTGGCCATAAAGAAGGTATCCCTGCCGTACCTGTTGAAGGCGGAGGAGCTCGGCTACTCCATGGACAACTGCGGATATGTGAAGGCGGACATCGGCCTGTGGTTCAGCGGGCGGGAGACGCCTTTCGCAAAGATCCCGCCTCCGGCCCTCCTGCTTTGCAATTACTCTGGGTGCAACACCTTCCTCAACTGGTTCGAGCACCTGAGGGAATACAGTGGCGCCGAGATCTTCATCTTGGACATCCCATTCCCCAGGATCGACGGGGAGCGTCGTCCCCACGACCGTGCCTACGTGCTGGAGCAACTGAAGGAGCTGGTTCGACTGTGCGAAAAGGTCACCGGGAGGAGACTGGACAGGGACAGGCTGGGGATGCACCTGGCCATCGCCCAGGAGATGGGGGAGCTCTGGAGGCGCCTCTTGGCCCTGGAGAGAAACAGGCCTGCTCCGTTCGACGCCCATTTCGACGCTCTGACCCTGACTGCACCGTTCAACAGCCTGCGCGGCCGAGAGGATTCGCTCTTGTACGCTCGGGAGGTGCTGCGGGAGATGGAAGGCCGCGCAGCGGCGGGAAGGGGGCCGCTTCCGCAGGAGCGCTTCCGGTATGTGGCCGACGCCCCTCCTCCGTATCCATACCTGAAGGCCTTTCGAGACCTCTTCTCCCGCTGGGGGGCAGTGGCCGTGGCTTCCACATACGCCAACTTCAGCAGGGCCTGGGAGATGGGCTTCGAGCACGATCCAGGCCGTCCATTGGAGAGTTTGGCTGCGTTTCTAACCTTCGACCACCAGGCCAACGCAGCGCACCTCAAGAGGCGGCGGGAGCTCATAGCGCGCACTGCCTGCGAGCGCGCCGCTGATGCAGTGGTCATTCATTCGGTGAAGAGCTGCCGCCTGTTCTCTGCGGGACAGGCGGACATGAGGGAATACCTGGTCAAGGAAAAGGGACTGCCCACGCTCATCGTGGAGTCGGATCTGGAGGATCCTCGCTACTTCTCGGAGGCGCAGATCCGTAATCGTGTGGACGCCTTCTTCGAGGCATTGGAGCATCGGAAGATCCTGCGGGGCTGAGATGGCCTGGCGAGAAGGCGGGGTTTACGCCTCTTGTCGTCTAGCGGGGAGCCCAAGGGCACGCTTGAGGGGTAGAGGTCTTGAAGGTACTCCTGGGGGCGGGAGTGGATGTCGGATCGAGCCACACCAAGGCGGTGATCCTGGACGAAGGAGGCCGGGTCATGGGCCGTGCCCTGATCCATACCGGTGCCAACGTGGTGAAGGCCGCGCAATCGGCCTTTGAATACGCCCTTACAGATGCCGGAGTGAGCAGGGAAAATGTGGGCTACGTCGTGGGCACAGGTTACGGGAGGTACAAGGTCCTCTTTGGTGATGCCCAGATCACCGAGATCAGCTGTCACGCCAAGGGCGCCTCGTGGGTCTTTCCAGGGACCCGCACCGTCATCGACATAGGGGGGCAGGACGCCAAGGCCATAAGGGTGCAAGAGGGCCAGGTCCTGGATTTCACGATGAACGACAAGTGCGCCGCCGGCACTGGGCGTTTCCTGGAAAACGCCGCCGAGGTCCTGGGTATCCCCTTGAACGAGATGGGGCGGGTCTCCCTCCTAGGCGGGGACCCAGTTCGTCTCACCACTGTGTGCACCGTCTTCGTGGAGTCGGAGATCATGTCCTACCTGGCACAAGGAAGGAGGGTGGAGGACATCCTGGCGGGCATTCACAGGGCCATAGCGAGCCGCACGGTGGCCATGGTGAGGAGGGTGGGGATCGAACAGGAGGTGACCTTCACCGGTGGGGTCGCAAGGAATACGGGCATGGTATCCGCCTTGGAACAGATACTCCAAATCAGGCTCAACGTTGCCGCGGATGCGCAGTTCATGGGCGCGCTAGGGGCTGCCTTGTTCGGGCTGGAGAGGGCCCATGGCACCGATGGGCGTCCCCCGAGGCTTCGGCAAAGGGACGGTGATTAGGCGATGATCTGTGTTGCCGGGATAGACATCGGCTCCAGGACCACCAAGGCCGCTGTCATGGACTGCGCTGGAAACCTGAGGGGAAGGGCCGCTGTGAGGACCCGACCGAATTTCGGTGAGGTGGCCACGGAGGCCCTTGTGTCCGCCCTGGTTGCCGCAGGCATGGATCGAGAGCAGATCGCTTACGTAGCCACAACAGGGTTGGGGAGGTACAACGTGGCCTTTCGCGACATACAGGTCACCGAGGTCACCTGCGACGGCAGGGGGGCTGCCTTCCTGTTGCCTTCCACGCGGTGCGTCTTGGACATCGGCTTCCAGAGCAGCAGGGCCATGAGGTTGGGGAGGGAAGGAAAGGTGAAGGCCTTTGCCTCCAACGACAGATGTGCTGCGGGCGCCGGAGGGTTCTTGGAGAGGGCGGCCAGGATCCTGGAGGTGCCCTTGGAGGAGCTTGGGGGTCTCTCCCTGGAGGCCGCCCAGGCTGAGCCGGTCTCTAGCGTGTGTGCCGTGCTCGCCGAGTCGGAGATCATCACCCGCATCACGGAGGGGCGAGGAAAGGAGGAAATCATCCGGGGGATACACGAGTCGTTGGCAAGCCGCGCACAATCGCTTTTGAGGCGGGTCGGAATCGATGGAGGGGTGACGTTCATAGGGGGCGTCGCGAGGCAACGGGGAATGGTCAGGGCGCTCGAGGAGAAGCTGGGGGTGAAGGTCCTGGTCCCTGAGGGGCCCGAGTTCGTGGGGGCTATCGGGGCGGCCTTGGTAGGCCTGCGTCGCATGGAAAAACTGGGGCGAGCTCCGAGTCAGAACGATGTAGCTGGGTCGCGCCAAGCTCATGGCCGCGCATGTCCCGGTTGAGGGATTCCTTTCACTGAGCATTCTTGGAGGTCCAAAGATGTCCGATCATCCACCACCCTTGAAGGGGATAAAGGTCCTTGCCTTCTCGAACCTCCTCGCTGGCCCTTATTGCTCCATGATGCTCGGGGACATGGGGGCGGAGGTCGTCAAGGTGGAACGCCTCCGCGGCGACGACAGCCGGTTCCTCGGGCCGCCCTTCGTCCGGGGCGAGAGTACACCCTTTCTGTCGGTCAACCGCAACAAGAAGGGGATCGCCCTGGACGTCTGGAAGGAAAAGGGCAGGGAGATCTTCCTGAGGATGGTCGAGCGGGCGGATGTCATGGTGCACAACTATCGTCCCGAGATCATCGAGAGGCTCGGATTCGATTACGAGCGGATCTCCCGGATCAACCCCAAGATCATCTACACATCCATATCCTCCTTTGGAGAAGAGGGAGAGTTCAGGGATCGCCCCGGCGTGGACATCGTGATCCAGGGGATGAGCGGGGTCATGAGCATCACGGGAGAGCCCGACGGAAGGCCAATGAAGGTCGGAACGCCCATCGCCGATGTAGCGGCTGGCATGTTTGCAGCATACGGGACCGTAAGCGCCCTCCTAGCGAGGGAGAGACTCGGCATCGGCCAGAAGGTCGAGGTCTCTCTCTTGGACGGGATGATAGCCTTCCAGGCGCCGAGGGCCGGGATCTTCTTCGCTACGGGGGAGAATCCCCCGAGACTGGGAAACGATGCGCCTTACACCATGCCCTCGGGCTCGTACAAGACCAAGGACTTCTACGTCAACGTATCGGTCCCCAATCGAAAATTCTGGGAGAAATTCTGTTCGATTCTCGGGATAGAGCATCTCAGAGATGATCCGAGGTTCGCCACCAATGCAAAGCGGGTCGAGAACCGTGAGGAACTGAAGGCCATAATCGAGGCCATCCTTCAGCAGAAGACCACCGCGGAGTGGCTCGAAATCTTCGGGCGCGAGGGCTACACCAGCGGCCCTATCCTTTCATACAAGGAGATCCTGACCCATCCGCTGGTCACCGACAGGGAGATGGTGGTGGGCCTCGAGCACCCGCTGTGCGGTCCGATCAAGGTAACGGGGATCCCTGCCAAGCTAAACGAGACCCCGGGAAAGGTGACCCTCCCACCCCCTGCCCTGGGTCAGCACACCGAAGAGATCCTCGCATCCCTGGGATACACCCCAGGGGAGATCGCCGCACTCAAGAGGGAAGGGGTGGTGTTCCAGCACGGAGAGGTCGAGAGCTAGGTGATGTTCGGGCCGCCCCGGTGGGCCGTGGGGATGACAGACCCTCTCGAGGCCAGGCGCATGGAAGATGGAGGTGCACAATGGGCGTGGAGAAGAAGGAAAAGTTTTGGGAGGACTTTCATGTGGGTGACGAGTGGGTCTCGCCTGGCAGGACCATCACGGAGGCCGACGTGGTGCTCTTCGCCGGGCTCACTGGGGACTTCAATCCCATCCACATGGACAAGGAATATGCCAAGGAAACCCCTTTCGGGGAGAGGCTCGTGCACGGTTTGTTGGTGGGGTGCATCGGGACCGGCCTCACCACATCCCTCAGGGACTTTTACGAGGATGTGAGGTACAAGGTATTGCTGAGCGCCAGGTTCGATTTCAAGGCACCCGTTCGCATCGGCGACACGATTCGGGTGAAGGTGAAGGTCGCGGAAAAGAAGGAGACGAAGAACCCTGAAAGAGGTCTCATAGCGTTCGAGAGGAGCATCTTCAACCAGAGGGACGAGGTGGTGCAGCTACTCAGCCATACGTATCTCTTTTCCAGACGGGCCTGAGAGACTCGCTGCCTGGTGTCGTCATCGGGTGGCGATTGGTCACGGGGTTGGCGATATTTCCGAGAAATGGCCGCCGCCCCCGGACGAGTTGCCCCGGATGAGGGGGCGTCTCCGCAGAATAGATCCATCTGCGAGGGGAGTTTTGTCAAAGGAGGTCGCCATGAACATCGCCCGACTCGCCGAGAGGAATCTGGAGGAGTTCGGTCCTTACGACTGCCTGTTTTACGAGGATCGGCCCATGACAAACCAGGAGTTCATCGTGCTGGCCAGCCGGTTCGCGGCTGGACTGGAGGGATTGGGTGCCCAAAGAGGCGACAGGCTCGCTGTGCTCGCGGCCAACTCTCCGGAGGTCATCCTGAGCTATTCGGCTATCTGGCGCCTCGGGGGGATCGCCATACCGGTGGTACTGGCCCTGGCCCCCGGAGAGATCCGCTATATCCTGGGGAACTCGGGGACGAAGATCGTGATCACCTCCCCCGAACTGCTTCCCAAGCTCAAGGATGCGACCTCAGGGAGCTCCCCGGTAGAGAAGATAATCCTCATGGGCAATGAGAGGCACGAAGGGACCACCCTCATGGGGGAGGTCATCTCCAGCGGTTCGGAACGTTTCGCTACCATCGAGGCTGACGAGGACGATGTCTGCACGATCATCTACACGGCCGGGACCACGGGGAGACCCAAGGGGGTCATGCTTACCCACGGCAACCTACTCTCCAACGCCGATGGATTCATCAGACATGTGGGACTCGACCACAAGGACCGCCGCCTCGTGGTCTTGCCCCTCTCGCATGCCTTCGGCCTCGGCACTTGCAACACGACCTTCCTCTCCGGGGCCAAGACCTACATCATGAAATCCTTCAACGCCCTGGAGGTCCTCCAGGCCATAGAGAGGTACAGGATCACCCAGATGTCGGTGGTCCCTACGATGATCATCCTGATGCTCAACCACCCCGAGGCGGGACGCTTCGATACCAGCTCGATGAGGCTTTGGATCTCCGGCTCCGCACCCCTGCCGGTCGAGGTCATGGGGGCCTTCGAGCGGAAGTTCGGGGGGACGATATTGGAGGGGTACGGATGTTCGGAGGCCTCGGCGGGCGTCTCGATAAACCCGGTCAAGGGGCCGGTCAAGCCCGGCTCCGTCGGGGTTCCGTTCCACGAGGTGGAGGTGAAGATCGTGGAGGTAGGGGGCGAGGGGACGCCCGCAGGTGGCGAGGGCGAGATACTGGTGCGTGGCCCCAACGTCATGAAGGGATACTACGGGATGCCGGAGGAGACCCGGGAGGTCCTCAGGGACGGATGGCTCCATACCGGGGATATATGTCGGGTGGACGAGGATGGTTACATATACGTGGTGGACCGGATCAAGGACTTGATCATAAGGGGCGGAAAGAACGTCTATCCCAAGGAGGTGGAGGAGGCCTTGTACAAGCTGCCCCAGGTGGCAGAGGCGGCGGTCATCGGGGTCCCGGACGCGGTCTACGGAGAGGAGGTCAAGGCATTCGTGGTCCTGAAGCCAGGGCAGAGGGCCACTGCCGAGGAGATCATGGAGGGGTGTCAGGGCCACATCGCCCGGTACAAGGCCCCCAAGAGCGTCGAGATCGTCGAGGCCCTGCCCAAGAGCAGCCTCGGCAAGGTCCTCAAACGCCTCCTCAAGGAACGGGAGAGCCCCTCCTTGGCACCGCCGAGATCTGCGGAGAAGTGAGTCCGGACGATGACCTGACGGGGAGCTTGGAAGCCCACGACCGCCATGGCAGTCCGATGGCCATTGGAGAGCCGTCGGACATCCCCCGAGCCCGCATTATTGTCCCACTCGGGAATGGGAGAAAAACCCTCGCCTTCAGGCGAAGACTTTAGTCTGAGCCGAAGGCGCAGGCCCTGGATATCCCCCGACTGAAATCGGCGGTTTTACCCGTTGCGACTCAACAACCACTGTCTGAAGCCGGTGGTTTGTGGCGGGCTGCCGAGACGAATTCGTTCGACCGGGCATGCTTAGCCCGCCAAACCTGAGGCCTTCAGGCGGTAGTAGTTTGGTCACGATCAGTGGATAATGCGGGCTATCTCGATGACACGTTTGGACGAACCGGTCCATACTCAAAAGCGCCCTGCCTTTCGGTTTCAGATTTGGTCCTGTTTTGAGTGGGAATATCTCGAAGTGCATCGAGGGCTTAGGGGCGTAGCCCTCAAAGTCACGGGCTTTGGAGAAAGATCGTAACTGGTCACGGGGGGGTGGCGGCATTTCTCTCCGCTTCAAGTCTTCGGCGCTCGATTTTCCGAGGGATTTGGCCTCCGTGGGATGCTTGCCCCCTCCCTCGGTCGGCCTCAGCTTCGCTTCGGCCGAGAGGGCTTCCCCCATGTCCAAATCCTGGAAAATCGAAGCGCCTCCGCCAAGCCGCTCCGAGAAACGCCGCCACCCTGTGATCACTTACGAA
>Ga0068707_1000908_pt1 | contig 20441 bp, 20 predicted proteins | sample YNPNPMetaG_FD_66600 | JGI IMG/M metagenome (GOLD analysis project Ga0068707, IMG submission 66600) | Anoxygenic and chlorotrophic microbial mat microbial communities from Yellowstone National Park, USA - YNP NP MetaG | ecosystem: Environmental > Aquatic > Thermal springs > Hot (42-90C) >...
GGGGCAAGCATCCCCCGGAGGCCAAATCCTTTGGAAAATCGAGCGCCGAAGAGTTGAAGCGGAGAGAAACGCCGCCACAGCCCGTGGCCGGTTGCATCCAGGGATAGAGAGCTCGAAAGCTCCCTCCCTGGGCCTAGATCACCCCTATCTCCTTCCCGACCTTCTCGAATGCCTCCAAGACCCTGTCCAGCTGTTCATCGGTGTGGGTGGCCATGTAACTCGTCCTGAGGAGCGACCTCCCCACCGGGACGGCTGGGCTTCTGACCGGGTTCACGAAGACCCCTTCCTCCAGGAGCCTCTTCCAAAAGGCGAAAACCTTCATGTCATTTCCCACTATGATCGGGATGACCGGTGTCTGTGTGCGACCGATGTCGAACCCTAGCAGACGGTACTCCCTGTGCATCCTGCGGGTGATCTCCCAGAGGCGCTCCCGACGCTCCGGCTCGTTCTCCATGATGTCCAGCGCGGCCAGGCACGCCGCGATGGAGGCGGGCGGCATGGAGGCGCTGAATATCATGGCCCTGGAGTTGTGTTTGACGTAATCGATGACCTTGGCGTCGGCCGCGATGAACCCGCCCAGGGAGGCGAAGGACTTGCTGAAGGTGCCCATGATGATATCCACTTCGTCAGTGAGCCCGAAATGGGAGGCCGTGCCACTGCCATTGGTCCCGAGCACCCCCATGGCATGGGCGTCGTCCACCATGAGCCTAGCCCCAGCCTCCTTGCAGATGGCCGTTATCTCCGGCAGTGGGGCGATGTCCCCCTCCATACTGAACACCCCGTCCACCACGACCAACCTGCCGTTTCGGGGATCGGCCTTGCGCAACGCCCTTTTCAGGCTGTCCATATCGTTGTGCTTGAACCGCACGGTCTTGCCCAGGCACAACTGGCAACCGTCCACGATACTGGCGTGGTCGTCGTAATCGATGATCACCGTGTCGTGGCGGCCCACCAAGGCCGAAATGGTGCCCAGGTTGGTCTGGAAGCCGGTGCTGAAGACCAGCGCCGCCTCTTTCCCGGTGAAGCGGGCGAGGCGTTCCTCGAGCTCCACGTGCAAGGAGATGGTCCCGTTGAGGAACCGCGAGCCTGTGCAGCTGCTGCCGTATCTTTTCACGGCGTTGATGGCCGCCTCCTTCACCTTGGGGTGGGTGGTGAGGCCGAGGTAGTTGTTCGATCCGATCATGATGATGCGCCGGCCATTGAGGACGACCTCGGTGTCCTGCTGGGACTCGATAGGGGTGAAATATGGATAATAGCCAGCCGCCCTGGCCTCCGCGGCCTGAGTGAACTTCCAACACTTCTCGAAGATGTCTGTTCCCACTCCTCGGGTCACTGGATCCTGCAGGGCTATCCCTTTCCGCGAGATCTCCATCCAGTAGCCCTCCTGCAAAGATGGAAATGGCCCTTCCGTGCCCTTGTCACCCTCCCCCTTTTCGGGTAAATGAAGAGAAAATCCGTCGGCCTAGCGCGGACAGCGAGCAGGCCCCAGTCCCGAGGGGAAAGGCTGGTGGATTTTAGTCAATGTGATGGGCTTTGTCAACGGGGCTTCGTCGGGGAGAGGACCCGGCGGGGGGAGGTTGGGATGCATGTGCTCGTTACAGGGGCGACGGGCTTTGTGGGGAGCCACCTCGTGGAGGCGCTCCTCCATGGAGGACACCTGGTGCGGGTCCTCGCCAGGAAGACGAGCGATCTTCGCTGGATCAGGGGGCTTCCCATCACGTGTTGCTGGGGGGACGTGAGGGAGCCGGGCTCGCTCGATGAGGCCCTACGTGGGGTGGAGTGGCTCTTTCACGTGGCTGGCGTCACCAAGGCGCTGGGCTACTCCCATTACCTCGAGGCCAACGCCCTGGGAACCCGTCACGTGATGGAGGCGTGTGCCAGGCAGTCCCAGCCGCCATCGAGGGTGATACTCATCAGCTCACTGGCTGCTTGCGGCCCTTGTCCCACGGACCAGCCGAAGAGGGAGGCTGACCCCTGTAACCCGGTGAGCCACTATGGCAGGAGCAAACTGGAGGCCGAACGCATGGCGATGGCTTTCGCCGACAAGGTGCCATTGACGGTAATCAGACCTCCAGCGGTGTACGGCCCGAGGGATCGAGATATCCTGGCCTTCTTCCGGCTCCTTCACAAGGGTTGGGATCTGAGAGTCGGGAAAAGGGAGCGCTACCTGTGCCTGATTCATGTGAGGGACCTGGTGCGCGGAATCATCATGGCGGCCCGTGCCCAGGTGCCCAGCGGTTCGGTATTCTTTCTGTCGGACGGGCAGGTCCACCCCTGGGGCGAGGTCGTCCGTGCAATGGCCAGGGTCATGGGGGTCCGCGCCAGGACCATAAGGGTGCCTGTCCCGGCCGCCTGGGCAGTGGCCTTGGGCTCGGAGGCGGTGTGCGGGTTGCTGGGCCTCCCACCCCTGCTGAACCGTGAGAAGGTAAGGGAGATGATTCAGGAGTGCTGGACGTGCGACATCAGGAAGGCCATGGAGGAGCTCGGTTTCAAGCCTCAGATCCCCCTCGAGGAGGGACTCAGGGAGACCTACCTTTGGTACAGGGAGCAAGGCTGGATCTGAGCGGCAACCATGAGGCGATCATTTGCACTGACAGGATGCTTCGGGACCTATCTTCAGTAAGTGATGGCAGGGTGACGGCGTTTCTCGGAGCGGCTTGCCTGCCTGCCGCGCCCCGCTCGGCGCAGGCAGGGCGAAGGCGCCTCGATCCTCAGGATTTGGAACTGTGGGAAGCCCTCTCGGCCGAAGCTGAGCTGAGGCCCCCCGAGGGAAGGGGCAAGCATGGGCCAGGTGCGATCTTCACTTGGCTCGCCCCGCGGACTGATTGCGGAAAGGTTTCCCTTCGACGGATGCAATCACCCCGCGGGTGTGCCATCCACCTCTGGACCCTGCTCCGGAGAGGGCTCCTCGGCGGTGGAGCGCTTCCTGCCGAAGAAGACCGAGACCCAGATCCCGATCTCGTAGAGGATGACCAGGGGGACGGCCATGAGACACTGCGAGATCGGATCGGGTCCCGGGGTGAGTATGGCGGCCACGAAGAAAATGGCGGGTATGGCGTATTTCCTGCCTTTCTTCAGGGTCCTGGGGCGTACGATCCCGGCCAGAGAGAGAAACAGGATGAAGATGGGCAGCTCGAAGACTATCCCGAAGGCCAGCAGCAGGAAGGTGGCGAAGCTGAGGTACTCCTTCATGGAGGGCAGAGGCCTTATGAAGTCCCCCCCGAAACCGACGAAGAACTGAAATCCGTAAGGAAAGACCACGTAATAGCCGAATATGCCACCGCCTAAGAAGAACAGGCTGGCAGACAGGACGAATGGCACGACAAGCCTGCGCTCCTTGGGGTAGAGTCCCGGGGAAATGAATGCCCAGAGCTGGTACATGATCACCGGGATCGACAACAGGATCCCGGCAAAGAAAGAGGCCTTGAGATACACCAGGAATGCCTCGAGCAGCCCTGTGAATATGAGCTGTTGATTCCCTGGAGGCAAGACCCGCAACAGAGGGGCGGCCAGGAACCTGAGTATCTCCTCCTTGAAGGCGTACGCGATCGCAGTGCCCACGCCCACGGACACGAGGCAGACTATGAGCCTGTAGCGCAACTCCTCGAGGTGCTGGATGAAGGATACCTTCTCGTCAGGTCTCAGTCTTCTTGGAAACTTCCCCTTGATCTTGATCATGGTCTGCGAAGGCCACCTCTGCTTCATTGGTGGATGAGGGCTCGGCGCCTCCTTGCTCAGGGGCCCTCCCGTTGTCCATACGGCCTGGGTCTGACCGTTCTTCTTCTTCTTCTTCTCGCTCCGCCATCATGGCCTCGAGGTTGATCTGAGCTCGAAGCTCGTCGCCGGCCCTCCTCAGCTCCCCGAGCGCCCTGCCCAGGGTCCTGGCGATCTCTGGGAGGTGCTTGGGGCCTATGAATATCAGGGCCACCGCCAGGACGATGATGATCTCCTGAAATCCGAGGTCGAACATTGCCTCCCCCGAAAAGGTGATGGGCAGCACGGCTGTCGAGGACCGCCGACCCCAAAGGGCATGCTACGCCGCCTCCGAAGGGGTGTCAATGCGGCTCCTCCCTTCCGGCCGAGCGTGGGGTATGCTAGGATAGATCTCGAGGAGAAGGGGATGGGAAGGCGGCCCTTTGTGTGCTGGGTCCTGGTGGCCTTTGTCTGGCTGTTGGGGATGGGAGCGGAACCGTCCTGGGCGGCCAAGGAGCTCCCAGGAAGTCCCCCTGCGGAGGATATGTTCAAGGAATTCGACAGGATCAAGGAAGAGGCGGAACGCCTCCTCAAAGACCTGGACTTGGGGGCGGTGACCAAGAAAGAGGCCCTCAAGGTCCTGGCTGGCCTCCGGGGCACGTTGCAGGACCTCCGGGGCCGTCTCACGACGAGGCTCTGGAAAGAGAGGCCGGGATCGGCGAGGCGGAAGCTTCTGGAGGAGGGACTTGCGACCTTGAACCGGCTGGATCAGTGGCTCGGTGATCTGCAGCGGCAATGGGAGCATGAAGAGGGCAGGTGGATCTGAGGGGGGCCGCTCGTGGAGCGCTTGGTGGTCGTGGTCGTAACGGCGCCCAATGAAGAGGAGGGGGCGCGCATCGGGAGGCTGCTGGTGGAGGAGAGGTTGGCCGCATGCGTCAACATCATGGGCGGGATCCGCTCCATCTACCGCTGGAAGGGCGAGATATGCGACGAGGGCGAGACCTTGCTGTGGGTCAAGACGCGTTTCGATCTTCTGCCCAGACTCCAGGATCGCCTGCGGCAGGTGCATCCATACGAGGTGCCGGAGGTGATCGCCATGGATATCAGCCAAGGGCTTCCCGAATACCTCTCCTGGGTGGCTCGGGAGACCGGGGGCGGGGCTTAGCCGCCGCCTTTCTTTGTCCCGGGCGAGGAGGATGGGCGGCCCCGGAGGGATTGGCCGTTCCCCTCAGAGGAGCTTGAATATCGACTTGGGGATCACGCCGGCGTAGTCGACGAAGTCGACCGCGAAATGGGCCAGCATGATGGCAGGCAGGGACCGTGTCCTCAGGTATGCGATCATGAACAGAGCGCCGATGCTCGCCGTTACCAGCACGCAGTGGAGGCCGAGGCTCCAGTGAATCAAACCGAAGGCGGCTGAGGAGACGGTGACTATGGCGGCGGGGCTGCGCGTGTACCTGCTCATGAACGCGTATGCGTAGCCGCGGAAGACGAGCTCTTCGACCACCGCCACCGCGAGAAGCCCCAGCGTCAGGTCTGTCCAGTTCCAAAAAGGGTCCGTGATGGCTGGCATGGCGCCTAGGGCGGGATAACCTGGAAGCCCGGCGATCAACCGATACCCATTCTGATCGATCAATGTGCCGGCGACGGCTACTGCCAGGAAGACCCTGACGAACATGAGCTTCCCCTGGGGCGACAGCCCGAACTCGGATGCACGCACCTTCCCGCTGCGGATCAGCCAGGATACCACCAGAAGGGGGAATAGCTTCACGAAGCCGTAGTCTATGAGGAGCCACAGGGGCCAGCTCTTCACGTAGATGTTAGCAAGGTCGTTGAGATAAAACGGGCTGGCCAGGAGGGCCAGGGCCAGGATGTGATCCCTCTGTTTCGCCCCCTGTTCCATCTTCTCGCCTCGACCTCCCTTTGGGCCCTGACAGGTCGCCCGGGGGGCCTCCTGAGCCGTCATCTCTCAAGAGGGCTTTGCGGAGAGCGAACGATCCCCCCTCTTCTCCCGTCGAGGCCTTCTTTGCACGGTACCATCCTGTCAACAGCCATAGGGCCAGACACGATACACCTTTGCACCGGCGGGCCTGGATCCCAGCACTTCAGCTCCTCAGCGGGCGGAGAAGCGCGTTCCTAACCGCCCTCAGGGCCCTGTCGACGCTTGGGAAGATCGGGATCCCGGCCTTCTGGAAACGCGGCCGCATCACGCGGACCATCTCCTCCACCTCCAGGTCTTCCGGTCTCTTCGCCCTGTTTTCCCAAACCATGAGCATGTCCTTTCCGGTCCTCTCCCTCATGGCAGAGGCCGCCTCCAGGAGGCCGCTCAGGTAGGCCCCTCTAGCCGGAGGCAAGAGTCCATCCATCTCGAGATAGGCGGGAAAGACCACGGCCAAGGGGTGCAGCAGGAGCGTGACGATCATCAGATCGATGGGCTCTCGCGTCAGGACCTCTTCCATGAGCGCCACCAGCGTCTCCAGCGGCAGGGCCGGCATCCCTGTGTCCAACGGGTTGGCAACGCTGTTTCCGGGCGTAGGAAGGAGTCTCCTGAGCCTCCTTTGTGTCTCTCGTCCAAATGGCTCCACGGCCAATCCCCATCGATAGGCGAGATCGGATGAATGCACCCCCCCGGCCCCGCTCGCCCCGATCAGGGCGACCTTCCTACCATTGCTGCGCAGGGACATCAAGGCCACCAAAGAATCCAGCATCTCATCCAGCCCCTGGACCGCCAAGGCGCCGGCCTGGGTGAGGGCCCCGCCCCAGATGCCGGCCGTACCTGCCAGGGAGCCTGTGTGGCCGAGCGCAGCCCTCCCCCCTTGGGGGGTGAGTCCGCCCTTCCAGAGCACCGCTGGTTTCCGCCGGGTCACATCTCCCAGGGCCTGCAAGAAACGCCTGCCATCCCTGACGCCTTCGATGTAAGCCCCTACGAGGCTGGTCTCAGGGTCATCGGCCAGGTAATCCAGGAGTTCCGATGCGTCGATATCGCAGCCGTTTCCGAAGGAAATGATCTTGCTGACACCGATGCCTGCCGCCTGGGCCTCATGGCCGAAATCCGCCGCCACCCCGCCGCTCTGGGATATGACGCCCACCGGACCGGGTTCCTTGGAGAAGTCGAAGCCAGGTATGATGGTGATACCCCCCTTCGGGCAGTGAGCGCCGAAGCAGTTAGGTCCGAGGACCCTTATCCCGCCTCGGGCGATCCGCGCCACCTCTTCTTGAAGGGACATCCCCTTTGGATCGCCTGTCTCGGCGAAACCGGACGTGAGGATCTGGGCCCCCGGGACCCCCTTTTCGAGACAGCTCATCAAGACCCGTGGCACCTCCTCGGCAGGGACGCATACACAGGCGAGATCCACCTCTCCTTCCACCTCCGCCAGGGCGCGGAACACCTTGAGTCCGAGGGTCTCTCCTCCCCTGGGCGAGATGGGATATATACGGCCTCTGTAACCGTACCGCAACAGGCTCTGAAGCATCATGTGTCCGAACTTCCCCGGCTCGCCCACCGCCCCGAAGACGGCGATACTCGAGGGATGGAACATCCTGTCCAGCCTGGCCCATCGGTCTCGCTCCAATGGAACTCTCCTCTCTCACGGGTTCGCGCTGCCACCGATAGAGGATTTCGGTTGCGCCGCTCCACGCTGTGTGGACCGGAGGGGCGAGGCCGCCCCTGGGGAATCGCTGTCCCGGGAACAGGCCTCGGTCGGCAGGCCGCCATGAGGATTTATACGCCAAGAAACCGGCGGCTGGCAACTGCCAGCCGACACCGGTGTCAGGCAACTGGTCACGTGGGGTGACGGCATCGGTCCATCCGGTCTGCCTCGTCCGTTCGGTCTATCCGGTCCATTCCGTCTGTTTGGTCTGAAGAAGAAACGGGACTGTCAGGTCTTAGGGGCCTGATGTCCGGGGGATTCGGACTCCGGGGGGTGCTTGACCCCTCCCTCGGTCGGCCTCAGCTCGGCTTCGGCCGAGAGGGCCCCCCCCAAGGTCCCAAATCCCGGATCAAAGCGCCTCGGTCCTGCCTGCGCCAAGCGGGGCGCCTGCCTGTGCGTTGCACGCAGACAGGCGGCAGGCAGGCAAGCCCCTCCGAGAGACGCCGTCACCCTGTGATCAGTTACGGTCTCACTCTTGCTTGTCATGCGCTCGGCCGATGGATTAGCATGTGGGTGAGGGTCAAGATGTTCAAGATCGATCTCCACGTGCATACGGCCCTGGGGGGCGATTCCCTGCTCCAGCCCGACGACGTGGTGGAATACGCGAGGGCAGCGGGCCTGGACGCCGTGTGCGTCACGGAGCACCATTCCTATTTCGCCAGCGAACCGCTGGAGGGGCTATCACGCAATGGCCGCTTTCCCATATTGCGCGCCTTGGAGTACCACGCCTCCGAAGGGCATCTCCTGGTCTACGGGGTCAAGGCCGGGACCTCCGATTTGCCGCGGGGCCTGCCCATGCAGAGGGCCATAGAGTGGGTGAATCAGAGGGGTGGGGCGGCCGTGGCCGCCCATCCGTACCAGAAGGGGCTCTCGGGGGGGATCCTAGGGGACCGTGTACTGGCAATGAGAGGGTTGGCGGCCTTGGAGGTGCTCAACGGGAGCCTCTCGGAATGGGAAAACGCCCGCGCCACCGAAGCGGCCCGGATCTTGAGGCTGCCCGGTATAGGGGGTTCGGATGCCCACGGGCCGCTCGTGTTGGGCCGGGCCTGCACCCTTTTCAGGTCACCCATACGGGACATGGGGGAGCTGGTCGCGGCGTTGCGGGCAAGGGACTTCATCCCATCGTGGAACCATGGGCGGGGTGTATAGTCGACCGGTCCGGGGTTGGGCCCCAGGGACCGCGTGAGGATGCGCTCACATGGAGATGTAAGGCAAGGGCCATATCCTGAAATAGTCCCTCAACCTCCTCCAAAAGCCTACCAGTCCCTCAGGCTCGAAGATTATGAAGGCCACGATGAGGGCCCCGAAAAGCACCGCCTTGGCCGGTGCCAGAAAGACCATCATGTCGGGATCGATGTGGCGAGCCAGGTAACTCACAGAGAGATTGAGCCCCTCGGGGAGCAGCAGGATGAAGCCCACTCCGAGGACGGTACCGACCAGGGATCCGAGGCCCCCCACCAGGACCATGGCCAGGTACTGTATGGAACAGAGGAGCGTGTAGTGCTCCGGCACCGCGTTGCGATAGAGGAGGGCCCAGAGCCCGCCTGCCAGTCCGGCATAGAAGGAGCTGATGGAGAAGGAGAGAAGCTTGTAGCGGAACACGGGGATCCCGATGATCTGGGCAGAGACGTCATTGTCCCTTATGGCCATGAAGGCCCTTCCGACCCTTGAGCGGATCAAGTTCTTCGCCCCCCAAAGCATGAAGACGGCCAAGGCCAGGGCGAAGTAGTAGAAGGAAAAGTTCGTTTTGAGGGGCGCTCCCAGCAGGTGCGGGGTTCCTATCTCTATGCCCCGGATTCCTCGGGTGACCGCCTCCCAGTGGACCAGCACGTAATCCATGAGGAACTGGAAGGCGATGGTCGCTACCATGAGGTAGAAGCCCTTGATGCGCAGGGAAGGCACCCCGATGAGCACGCCGAAGACCGCTGCCACCGCCCCGCAGGCGGGCAGGGCGGCCAACACCGGGACGCCCGCACGCTCCACCAGTAGCGCCATGGTATAAGCCCCGACACCCATGAAGGCCCCGTGCCCGAGGGACAACAGGCCGGTGTATCCCGTGAGCAGGTTGAGGCCTGTGGCGGCGACGAGCTGGACGAGCCACAGGTTCAGGACATAGCAGACGTATTCGTTGGAGGCGAAAGGGAGCACCAGGACGACCCCCGCGAAGAGAAGGAGCCAGACCTTCTGGAAACGGCTCGGGAAGATGGACTCGGCCTCCTGGAAGCTGGAGTGGGAGGAGGATGCGAAATACCGGTTGTACTGGTAAGAAAAACCTCTTCTCATGCCATCTCCATGATCTCCACTCGGCCCGTGAACCTAGCCTCGTGGCCGTCCTCGTACCGGATCGAGATGTCCAGGAGGTGGTGGTCATCGTCCCCGTACAAGGCCCTTATGAGGGGGTCGTAACGCTCGTAAAGCAGGCCCCTCCTCACCTTCCTCGTCCTTGTGAGCTCCCCGTCGTCCGGGTGGAGTTCCTTGATGAGGTTGGCGAAACGCCTCACCTTCATGGCGTCCGGGAAGGTCGCCGTGAGCTTGAGGATCTCCCCGCGAATCAAGTCGTAGACCTGAGGCCTCTGGGAGAGATCCTGGAAGGTAGTGTAAGAGACTCCCCGTTTCTTCACCCAGTTGCCCACGTTCTCCAGGTCGATGCTGATCAGTGCCACTATGTACGGACGACCATCTCCCACCACCACAGCCTCTTTTATGTAGGGGCTGAACTTCAAGCGGGTCTCCACATCCTGGGGGGCGAAACGGGTCCCATCTTGCAGGTGCATGACGTCCTTGTACCTGTCGAAGACGAAGAGATGCCCATCCTTGTCCAGGAATCCAGCGTCTCCTGTCCGGAGCAGCCCCTCAGGCGTGACGGATCTGGCCGTGGCCTCGGGGTCGCGGTAGTATCCCTTCATCACACCCTCGCCGCCGATGAGGATCTCGCCCTCGGGGCTTATGCGCACCTCCACCCCGGGCAGCGGGACGCCAGCGGACTCCGGCCTCACATCTTCATCCCTGTGGCAGGTGGCGATGGCCGTGCACTCGGTCTGCCCGTAAATCTGGCGGATGTCCATGTCCAGGGCCCTGAAATACTTGAACACCTCCGGCGATATTGCGGCACCGCCCGTTATGGCGATCTTGACGCGGCCCAAGCCCACCTGCTTCCCCAGTGGGCGGGTGACGAAGAAACGTGCCATCCCCCTGAGGGTCCGCCTCCAGGGTGCAACCGGCTCCTGGGCGAGTTCGCGCTCCGCCGTCTTCTCGCACACCCCCATGGCCCACTTGTAGACGCTCCTCTTGAGGAGATCCGCGTTATCGATGGAGGCCTGGATGGCCGACGCGATGTCCTCCCATCGGGAAGGGGTCCCGCCGAAGTAAGTGGGCTGGAGGCTGACGAGGTCCTTTCGAAGGGTCTCCGGTTCCTCGGGGAAGTTGTAGCGGAACCCGCAGTCCAGGAACCGAACCACGTTGTAGAGCTGTTCCCCTATCCAGGCCATGGGTGCCAGGGAGAGGATGTCATCGGACTCGTCCATTGGGGCCACCTGGCCGAAGCTCCTGGCGATGAACAGGAGATTCCTGTGGGTGAGAAGCGCTAGCTTGGGTTTGGCCGTTGTCCCGGAGGTGGGCAGGAGCATGGCTATGTCCTCCGGCTGGCTCGGCACCAACTCACGATCGAGCCTCATGGATTCACTGCCACCTGCCGCAATGCATTCCTCCATGCGGTGAAGGAAAGGATATTGCCGGTAGTAGTGGCTCATGCCCCTGGAGTCCCACACCACCACTGCCTCGACTCGCGGGGAGATCCCGTCCCAGATCTTGAGGAGCTTGTCCACCTGTTCCTGGTCGCCCGCCACCACGAAGCGGGCATCCGAGGCCTCGATCATGTGCCTGGCCTCCTCGGGCAGGCTGTCGGGGTAGATCCCGCTTATCACCCCTCCCGCCGCCAGGGCGCCGAACTCCGCGACGAGCCACTCGGGCTTGTTGTCCCCGAGCACAATGAGGCAATCCCCTTTGGACATTCCCTTGGAAATGAGGAAAGCCCCGAAGCGGGCCGATCTCTCCCACAGTTCGCCCCAAGTGGTGGGGATCCAAATCCCGTAGCGTTTCTCGCGCAAGGCAACCCGGGACGGATTGCGTCTAGCCCGCTCCAAGAGGAGCTTTATGAGTGTGTCCGATCCCATGTGCAACTTTTAAATCGCATCCTCTCCGGTGCCGAGATACGCCTCTATGACCCCGGGGTGGGCCTGGACGAAATCCGGGCTTCCCTCGGCGATCTTCTCTCCAAAATTGAGGACGACGACGTGGGATGAAAGCTCCATCACCGCCGCAAGGTCGTGTTCGATCCACACGATGGTGAGGCCCCAGTCCCTGTGAATGTCCAGCAGATAACTTGCGAGGTCCTCCTTCTCCTCGATGCTCATGCCGGCCATGATCTCGTCCAGGAGCAGGAGCTTGGGCTTCATGGCCAGCGCCCTGGCCAGATCCACCCTCTTGCGTATCCCGTGGGGTAGGCTCGAGACCACCCGGTCGCGCACCCCTGAGAGCCCGAGGAACTCGATCACCTCGCTCTCGATCTCCATGCGGTGCCTGAACTCCTCCTCCACCATCGAGGGGAGTCTCAGGAAACAGCTCCAAGGGGAGGCCTTCATGAGGAAGTGCCTCCCGAGCTTGACGTTCTCAAGCACGCTCAGAAAGGAGAAGAGCTCTATCTTTTGGAACGTTCGGGCAACACCCATCCGGGCTATGGCGTGAGGGCTCTTGCCGGTGATCTCCACCCCGTCCAGGATGATCCGTCCCCGCTGCGGTCGGTAGTGCCCATTGATACAGTTGAGCAGGCTCGTCTTTCCGGCCCCGTTGGGCCCGATGATGGCAGCCAGAGTCCCCTTCTGGATGGAGATGGTGACCTCCTTGAGCGCCATGACGCCCCCGAAGGAGAGGCTCAATCCCTCGATGGAGAGAAAGGGATGGTCTAGAGCCACCTCTTCCTCCTCTTGTAACGCTTCGCGTCCTGGTACCTCTTCTGTCCCGCCCCGGCCGCCCCAAGATAGAACTCACGGACATCCTTGTTCCGAATGAGCTCATAGGATGGGCCCTCCAGGACGATCCTGCCGTTCTCCATCACGTAACCCCTGTCTCCCACGGAGAGGGCGGCATGGGCATTTTGCTCCACCAGGAAGACCGTCAGCCCTTCCCGATTGAGAGCCTTGATGATCCCGAATAGCTCTCTCACGATGAGGGGGGCCAGGCCCAAGGAGGGCTCGTCGAGGAGCATTATCTTGGGCTTGGTCATGAGGGCCATCGCGATGGTCAACATCTGCTGCTCGCCGCCCGAGAGATACCCCGCGCGTGTATCCCTGAGGCCCGAGAGCTTGGGGAATATCTCCATGACCCTCTCTATGTCCCTCTGCACTTGACGATCCCACCTGGAGAAGGCGGCCGCCTTCAGGTTCTGGGCCACCGTGAGATACCAGAAGACGGGCCTCTCTTCCATCACATAGGTGATCCGGTGTCTCCGCACTATTGTGGAGGAATCCAGGCGGTTGAGGGAAGTGCCGTCCAGGAGGACCTGCCCCTCGATGATCTTACCGTCATAGACCGGCAGGAGCCCGCAGACCGTCCTCAAGAGCGTGGTCTTGCCCGCGCCGTTGGCCCCCAGCAGCACGGTGATCTGCCCGTCTTGCACCGCCAAGGAGACCCCTTGCAAGACAGAGATCACCTCCTGGTATACCACCCTGAGATTCTCGATGCTCAGCACCTCACACCCGCTCGATCCTCACCGTCCCGAAGAGCCCGTAGGGACGGACGAATAGCACCAGAAGCAGGACCAGATACGGGACCACTTCCTTGAATCCGATGAGTCCTCTAGGCTCCAGATAGGCCCCGGTCAGGGCCTCGACCACCCCGACGATGAGCCCTCCGACCAAGGCCCCGGGTATGCTGTCCAAGCCGCCGATGAGGACAACCGGTATGGCCCTCAGGCCGACCACGGAGGTCTGGCACGACAGCGCCCCAAGATTCGCGATGACGATCCCCGAGGCCGCTATGCACATGGCCGCGATGGCCCAGACCAGGAGCAAGACCAGGTGGGCGTTGATGCCGAAACAGAGGGCCTTGGGCTGGCTCTCAGAGGTGGCCTGGATCACGAGCCCCCATCTGGTCTTGTAAAGAAATAGTATGACGAGTCCGAAGAAGATCACGGAGATGATCCCGGCCCAGAGTCTGGGGGAGGGGAATATGATGTCACCCAGATCCAGGACAAGGGGGGGCAGCCTCAGGGAGAACTGGTAGGGGGTGCTGCCGGCTACGGCCTGCAGTCCCCCGGCCAGGATGTTGGACAGACCCAGGGTGATGATGGTCATGGAGAGGGCCGGCCTGCCCATCAGCGGTTTGATGGTGGTCCCTTCCACGAGTGCCCCGAAGAGGGCCGCAGCCCCGAGCCCGGCGGGCGAGGCCACAAGGAGGGGGATCCTCCACTGAAAGTGGAGGACATAGAACAGGAAGGCCCCCACTACCAGGAACTCCCCCACGGCGAAATTGAAGGCCTCCGAGGCCCGAAAGATCAGGACCAGACCCAGCCCGAGCAGGCCGTAAACCATGCCCGTCAGGATCCCCGAACCCAATGACTGGATGAACTCCATGGCAGAGGTCTCATCCGAGATGGTCTACTTCAGCTCCTCGTCCACGTTGAGCCAAGGGCTTATGGGCTTGAACTGCTTTTCGGCGAGCGAGGCCTTGAAGATCCTCGCCATCGGGACCTTGTGGGAGGCGTAGGAGAACTTCTTGCCCTCGTACATCCCATTGAAGTCCCACGTGGAGCCTTCCAGGGCCTTCCTCACACCCTCGCGTGTGAGGGCACCCGCTGCACTTGCCGCCTCCAAGGCGTGCGCCCCGAGAAGACCGAGGGCCCAGCCCTGGATGTAGTTGCTCTGTTCCGCCTCGGGGACCTTTCGCCCGGCCTTTTCCATCTGCTCCTTGACCAGCTTTACGAAGGGGTTCTCCGATTCGTACCACATCACATTGGCGTTCACTCCGATGAGCCCCTCAGAGGCCTCGCCCGCGGCGGCTATCATGGCCGGGATCGTAGTGTAATGAGTCCCGAGGATGGGGACGCCTGGCATGTACTGCCTGGCCGTCTTCACGAAGACCGGCGCCACGAGCATACCTGGCAGGAAACCGTGCCAGATGATGTAATCAGGCTTGGCCTTCCTCATGTTCAGCACCTGGCTGCTGACGTCAGAGGCCGTCGGTGCCATCTCCTCCTCGGAGACGATCTCTATGCCTAGTTTCTTGCAGTCCTCCTTCATGTCGGCCAAGGGGTCTCGACCGTACTCCGTGGGGGAGTAAGCCACGGCCAACTTAGGCCCGGCGGACTTCTTGTGGTCCTTCTTGATGTACCTCAGGAGGAGCCCCACCTGCTGGGCGTAGTCAGGGCCGGTGGAGAAGTAATAGGGATATTTGCCCGGCCCGCCGGCCCTCCCGAACATCTCCACCGAGTAAGAAAGGCTTATGGAAGGGATCTGCACCTCTTTGTTGATCTTCTCGCTCATGGCCTTGAGGGTGCCAGTGATGAGGTTGCCGCAGAAGAGGAGGAGCTCATCCTTCTGCTCCATGGTCAGGAGGCGGTTGATGATGGCGATCTCGGTGGTGACATCCCATCTGTTGTCCTCCACGAGGAAGGCGATCTTGTTTCCCTTCACACCCCCTTTTTCGTTGATGTACTTCTCGCAGTCGTTGTACCCCCAGCCTATCCCCACATAAGCCCCCCCTACCCCCCCCAAGGGGATGGGGGCACCGATCTTGAGGACCTTGGACGTCTGGGCCAAGCAGGCAGTATCGGCCAGGAACAGGGACGCGATGAAAGAGACGAACAGGACCGCGGCGCATTTCTTCATGATGGACCTCCTTTCAGGCAAGTCGTGGAAGAACAGGGGACCGCGAGACACAGTCCCCCAACCCCAAAGAGAGGGCCCGTTCGGCCCGACCCGAATCCTATGGCCACTGCGAAGCCGGTGTCAAGGGATCAGACACACCACCTGATCCGACCGAATTACGATCCTCTGTCGACGGCGTCAATCAGGTACCATCCTCACGGACTATCTCGAAGTATCTGATGTCCTCTATGTTGCCCTGCATCTCGCAGGGCTCCTTGAAGACCGCCCGGACCCTAGCGCCCACGCGGATCCTCTGCGCGTCCGTTTCGTTGATGATGTGGGAGAAGATGTTGTCCGAGCCGTCTATCCTCACGTAACCGTAGGTATAGGGGATCGGCCTCTGGAGGCCGGTGGCAGGGTCGATGAACGGATAATTCACGATGGAGAAGGCCGTCAAGGTCCCTGTGTTTGGAAGGGAAACGAGCTCGTGCAATTCCCGGAAACACGGCCCGCAGATCCGCCTGGGAGGGACGCGGATCTTGCCGCAACTGGGGCAACGGATCCCCAGGAAGCGGCCTCTCTCGCGGATTTCCTGGAAAAAGCGGCTCCCGTAGAGCCCCACCGACCATTCGTAGGGCATCCCGAGGGGAACAGAAGACACCGTCAAGAGCTCATGTGTCATGTTTTCCTCTCCTCATCTCTTGGGTCCTCCGAAACGACCTTGGCCGCGATCCCGAGCCCCTTTTTCCGCAGCGATGCGTCGCGATTGGTCACGGGGGGGGTGGCATTGGTCCATCTGGTCTGTCTCGTCCATTCCGTCCATTCCGTCTGTTTCGTCTATGGCCGATTTCCGGGGGATCTGGCCTCCGGGGGATCCTTGCCCCCTCCCTTGTCGCCCTCGCAAAAAGACTCGGGCGCAAGGGCTTCCCCCTGGTCCGAATCCTGGATCAAAGCGCCTCTGCCCTGCGTGCGCCAAGCGGGGCGCCGGGGCAGGCAAGCCGCCCCGAGAAACGCCGCCACCCTGTGATCACTTGCGATGGGTCCGTAGCCACTGAGGCACCCGACCCTTCCTCCGCCCACCCGCATCCCACCGCTGGCGGCAAGTCCATGCCGGGGCTGCACCGAGGAGGTCCTTAAGGCTTCTGTGCCGAAAGGATCACCACGTCCGACCACCAGCATCCGCCGAATCCCGTAGCCAGCGCCGTCTTCGCGTCCGGGACTTGACGCTTCTGCGCCTTGCCCATGATCTGGATGGCCGCTTCGGCCACCCTCAGCAGCCCGGTGGCCCCTATGCAATTGGTGCTCATCACGCCCCCCGAGGGGTTCATGGGGATCTTCCCCCCCATGTCGGTGTGACCATCCCACACGAACCTAGGCCCTTCGCCCGGCTTGCAGAACCCTAGGACCTCGATCCACTTCAGTCCAGCGAAGGAGTACGGCAAATAGAGCTCCGCCACGTCGAAGTCGTCCGCCGGACTTCTGATCCCTGCCTCTCTGTACGCCTCCCTTGACGCCCTCTCCAGGGAGAGCAGGCCGATATCGTAGTCCACGTCTCCGAACCAGGTGTAGCTGTGCCGTACAGAGCAGGCCCTGACCCAGGCCGGCTTGGGGCAGATCTTCTCCGCGACGCCCTCGGCGGCGAAGACGACGGCGCATGCCCCGTCCGTCCTAGGACAGACGTCCAGGAGCTTGATGGGATAGGACAACATGGGTGATTCCATGACGTCCTTGATGGTGATGGGACGGGTGAGGTGCGCGTAAGGGTTGTTGGCGGCATGTGTCCTCTCCCTCACGGCCACCCGCGCCGCATCCTCCTGAGTCGCCCCGTACTGGGCCATGTATGCGGTGGCTTCCGTGGCCAAACTGGGTATGGCCCCAGAGTAAGAAAAGCGGTCCCAGATGGGATCACTGCAGGTGATGATGGCTCCCGTGGTATCGCTCTCCGAGTTCTTTTCCCACCCGATGGCCAACACCCGGTCGAAGAGCCCGGAGGCCACATGGTAGTACCCAGCGATGGCCACTGTCGTCCCGGTGGTGCCGCCTGTGGTGACCTTCATGATGGGTCTCATGTAACCCCCTGAGCCCTCTATGCTCCACGTATCGACGTAATTGATGGATTCGAAATGGTCCATGTTTCCGATGACTATGGCGTCTATGTCGCGGATGGTGAGCTCGCAGTCCTCCAAGGCCCTCATCACGGCCTCCCTTATCATCTCGCGGCCGTTTACGTCCCTTCTCTGACTGCGGTGATGAGTCTGCCCGGTTCCGACTATGGCCACGCGTCTCGCCATGATGTCCCTCACTCCCCTCCCAAGATCCACACACAATGGCTCTGACCGCACGGTCCGTTGATCCCGTGGGCCAAGGCGGTCCTGGCGCCCTCCACTTGGCGCGCCCCTGCCTCGCCGCGGAGCTGGAGCACGGCCTCGATGATCCTTGCAAGCCCTGCCACCATCACTGGATGGGCCGAGAGGACACCACCCGAGGGATTTACCGGCATCTCGCCCCCCATGGCGGTGGTCCCCATCTCGGTGATCCTCACCCCCTGGCCTGCCTCGCAAAACCCCATCCCTTCCAGCCAAAGGGGCTCCATGTAGGAGAAGGCGTCGTAGAGTTCCACCACGTGAATCTCCTTTCTCGGGTCCGTTATGCCGGCCATGCCGTATGCCTTGCGCGCCGCCTCCTTCAGGGCCAAAGGATTCGCGAGGTCCCGGTCACCCAGGAAGTAGGCCTCGGCGCAATGGGCGATCCCCTTGATCCAGACGGGTCTGGTCCTCGCCCTCTTTGCCGCCGACTCACTGGCGATAACGAGCGCCGCGGCTCCGTCGCTGACAGGGCTGCAGTCGAGGAGTTTCAGTGGGTCGGCTATCTTGCGGGATCTCATGACATCTTCGACCGTCAGATCCATGGGGAGCTGTGCGTGAGGGTTTCTCTTGGCATTTCCGTGGTTCTTCACCGAGACCAATGCGAACTGCTCCTCCGTAGCGCCAAAGCGGGACATGTAGGCGCTTGCCTGGAGCGCCGCCGAGGCTATGGCGTCTATCCCCAATGGGCGGTGATAGATGGGATCGAACATCCCGTTGGTTATGAACCTTGGGTCCCCTTCGCTCCCCTTCGAATGGGCCACTACCAGGGTGGTGCGAAACCCTGCCAGTACTCGCATGGCGCCGTAAAAGGCCCCGAAGGTCCCGTCCCCCTCCACAGTGGATACGTTCTTGTCATGGGCCCCCGCAGCCTCCTGAACGGCCATGGATGAGATGGTGCGCCCGTCCCAGAAGTCGTTGGAGATCGTTATGACGTTGTCGATGTCATCCAGAGAGTAGCCCGCGTCCTCGAGGGCCCTTCTGGTGACGTCGTAGACCATGTCGTAATAGGTCTGTTCCCTCTTCCTTCTCTCGTACGGGGTCTGTGCCACCCCGACTACGGCGATCCTCTCCATTGGCCCTCCTCAGATGACCTGGAAGGTATCGATGTCCAGGATGTGTCCGGTGCGCTGAGCCCTGAAGAGAGCTTTGACACGGCACCCGACGGCAAGTTTGTCCCAATCATCGCGAACGATGTGGAGGAACCCCACGTCGCTGCCGTCCAGCCGCACCAGGACATAGGCGAAAGGTGCCTTGGCCGGGTGCAGGGGGTGCCCTTGCCGCACGATGGTGAAGGCCTCGACGGTCCCTTCCGGCCCAACCTCCATCGAGCCTTGGATATCCGTAAAGCACTTGGGGCAGTTCTTCCGCGGGGGCACGTACACTGTTCCGCAGGCATCGCACCGACTGGCAAGGATTTTCGTTTGATCCCTGAGGGCGACGAGGAAGCTGCTCCCCGTCTCCCCCACAGACCACGTGTAAGGCATGGCGATCTGTCCCTTGACGGTCAGTGGCTTGACGTCCTTCAACCAGTCTTCCATTTCGTCACCCATCCTTCCAATCTCATCCCGCGTCAACTGGATCGATCCTCTCTTCTAGGCGACAGATCCTGGGATCCGCCGCGCAAGCCGAGGCCTAATCGATCCCCGGAGTCCCTTGCCGAAATTAGCGTCCTCAAGAAGTCATAGCCGTCGGAACCAGGTACTCCGTACCGATCGGCCCGACTCAGACCAGCCACCTCTTCCGGCGCCGGTAATGTTTGACATGATGAAAGTCCAGCTTGTTCTTCCCTCCAAGATAGAACTCCTGTACGTCCGGATTTGCCCGAAGGAGCTCGGGGGTCCCGTCCATGACGATGCGGCCGTTGTCAATCAGGTATGCGTGAGAGACGACCTCGAGGGCCGCTATCACGTTCTGTTCGACCAAGAGGATGCTGACTTTCTGTTCCGCATTTATCCGCCTGATGTTCTCGAAGATCTCTGCCACAAGCATAGGGGCCAAACCTAGGCTCGGTTCGTCCAACATCAAGAGCTTCGGATCGGTCACAAGCGCCCTGCCAATGGCCAGCATCTGTTGCTCTCCTCCGGACAGATATCCGGCCTTGATGTGACGCCTTTCCTTGAGCTGGGGGAAATATCCGTAAACGCGTTCTATCTGCGCGGCCAGCTGTCTTCTGTCCCTTCCTGGCGGGGACGCGGCAATAAGGTTTTCCTCAGGGTCGAGGTGCTCGAAGACCCGACGGCCCTCGAGCACCTGGGCGATCCCCATCCGGACTCTGGCTGGAGGGGAAAGGGTCCCTATGTCACGGCCAAGGAACAGGACTTCCCCCCGAATGACCTCGCCACGTTCCGGAGCGAGGAGGCCGCTTACGCTCTTCAGGGTCGTGCTCTTGCCAGCCCCGTTCGCTCCCAGAAGGGCCACGCTTCCGCCGTCGGGCACTTCCAAGGAGACCCCTTTTATGGCCAGGAACACTTTGTCATACAGGACTTCCAAGTTTCTTAGACAAAGCAAGGCCATACCGGTCACTCGCTCTTCAGCGTGGACTGATACTTGGCCGCGCTCTCTTTGGCCACTTCCAAAACCACTTCCCTGAAGCTGGTCACGAACCAGTTCGTCACGGGAACGAACTTCTGGCCGTCCCATTGGGACAGGCGGCAACCCCCACCACCTTCATGGTCGCTGGGGCTGGTGGTCATGGGTGCTGTCAGACCCCAGCAGTCGAAATTTTGAAAGGACTCCATGGCCTTGCGAAGCTTCTCCGAATCGATGGGTTCACCGAAACGTTCCACGGCCATCTTGAGGGCCTCAGGGATCACTACTGAGAGGGCCACGGCGACGTTGTAAAGGGTGGTGCCGACTACCTTCTCGTCACC
>Ga0068707_1000909_pt1 | contig 20440 bp, 15 predicted proteins | sample YNPNPMetaG_FD_66600 | JGI IMG/M metagenome (GOLD analysis project Ga0068707, IMG submission 66600) | Anoxygenic and chlorotrophic microbial mat microbial communities from Yellowstone National Park, USA - YNP NP MetaG | ecosystem: Environmental > Aquatic > Thermal springs > Hot (42-90C) >...
GGCGATCCCAGCCCGAGGAGGCCAGCCGCTCCCCGTCTGGGGAAAAAAGCACATCGCGCACCAGGGCCTGGTGGAGTTTTTTGCGCCACAATAGACGGCCGTCGGCGACGTTCCAGACCGCCACCTCGCCGTCCTGCAGGCCGCCGGCCAGCAGCTTTCCGTCCGGAGAAAAGGCCGTGGAATAGAGCGGGCTGTCGGCACCTATGGTCAGCAAAGGTTGCTTTATGCCCACCGGCCAGATCTTGATGGACTGGTCGGCGGAAGCGGTGGCCAGCAGCCGGCCGTCCGGAGAGAAAACCAACCATTACGTTGTCGGGTTTGATGTCGCGGTGGATCACCGCCCGGCTGTGGGCGAAGGCGATGGCGTGGCACATGTCGGCGAAATGCTGCAACAACCGCAGCCGATCGCGCAGGCTGCGGCAATCGCGCAGTACTGCGGCCAGGGTTCGGCCCTGCACCAGGCGCATGGTGTAGTACAGGCCGCCGTCCGCCTTCCTCCCCAGTTCGTACACCGGCACGATGTTGGGATGCTCCAGCTGGCCGGTGATGCGAGCTTCACGCAAAAAACGCACCGCCGAACCACGGTGGCTGCCCGAGGGCGATGAGGGGCCGGAGGCTTGCAAGCCGCCCTGCTCCAGTAGCTCCTTCCAGGTGATTTCACGGCCTAGGTGCCGGTCGAAGGCCAGCAGCACCCGCGCCTGGCCGCCGCGGCCGCGCTCACCCTGGAGCAAGTAGCGCTCTGGGCAAAGCGGGGTGACGTCTCCGGACTCGGAAGCATCGGAAGTCGAAGCCGGCGCGGCCTTTCCGTCCTCCAGTTGAACCACCCGCCCGCCCGGCTCCAAAATAATGGAATCGGCGAAGGTCTGTTTAATGGCCTGTTCCCCGCCCAGCGAGGCCAGGGTGCGACCGCTGTCTCCTCCGTGAGCGGCCAGCGCCTCGCGCACCACCTTTTCCAGCAGGGAACGTCTTTCCCCGGCGATGAGGCCCGAGGCGACCAGCCGATCGATGATGCCCTGGGAGTGATCGGCCAGCCAGGCCGAGGCCGCGGCCATGACCTCCTGCGGGCGGACAAAGCCGAGTGGCACCGCCAGCACCGCGGCAACAAGCTGTTCGTTCTGGTCGCCGACCATGTGCTCAGAGCTCGCTTACCGCCAGCACGGTCACCGGCTCGGATACGTTTTTGAATTGCTGCTTGCCCCGGGGGGAGAACTTGAAGCGGGGTAAGTCCTGGAGCTGGGTATTCTTCAACGCCTCGGCCACCTTTTGGTAACAGTCGCCGGTGGTAAGCACCTCCTGGGGCCCGGCTGCGGCGCAGAGCCGTGCGGCCAGATTCACGTTGTGGCCGATGGCGGTGTATTCAATGCGGCTTTCCGTGCCCAGGTTGCCTACGATGGCCTCGCCTGAAGTCAGGCCCACGCCCACTCCAGCCGGGGGAATTCCTTCCCTTTCCCATTCCATAAGCGTCCGCTGGTGGGTGCGCACCATGTCCAGCGCCGCCAGCAAGCCGCGCAGGGCGTGATCCGGGCAGGGCAAGGGAGCACCGAAAACGGCCATGATTTGGTCGCCGATGAATTTATCCACCAGCCCCTGCACGCGTCCCACGCAACCGACCATGTCCGAGAGGAAACGATTGAGCATTTTCTGCAGCAGCGCCGGTTCCAGCCTTTGGGCGATGGCGGTAAAACCGCGCAGATCGGCAAATAGCACGGTCAGTTCGCGCCGCTCCATCTGCATGAAGTCCTGCTGCGGACGGGCCAGCATCTGCTGGATAATTTCAGGTGCCACGTAACGGGAGAAGGTGTCCTCCAGCCAACGCATGCGGGTCACGTCCTGAACGATGATTTCCACCCGGCCCTTGACCTCGTTGGCCACAAAGCGCAGCAGCGGCGGGCATGCCGGACGGGGGCCGCTGCCCGAAGGCAGCCGCTCTTGGGGTAGGTCCGGGCATACTTTTTCTAGCACCACCGTGCCGCCGGCCGCCCGCGCCGAATCCACCACCGAGCGCAACACGCCCGGCCCCAGCGGCCCGCTGTCCCACTTGTCCAGCGGCTCGCCCATGGCAGAGCGGCGTTCGGCCACACCCAGCAGCCGGGCCATGGGGGCGTTGATGTAACCGATGCTGAGATCATTGTTGACCTGAAGGATGAGCTCCTCCAGACCAAGAAAAGTGCCGGAGCCCGAGAGCGCGGCCCCGCTGAGGGAAGGCGCCAACGACATGCCCGCCAGGCGCGCCCCCTGATGCATGCGGCGCAACTCCTGCCGAAGGCGCTCATTTTCGCGTTGCAGGCTTTCTATCCGGGAGTCCTGGTTATCGGAGTCCACCGTCAACCCCCCAGTACAGCGCCGAAAAGGCGCAGCAGGTTTTCGCCGAGAATGAGCCGCACCTGTTGTTCCGTAAATCCCCGCCTGAGCAGGGCTTCGATCAGCGCCGGCAGTTTCGATACGTCCTCCAGCCCCTCGGGTGGGCAGCAGATACCGTCAAAATCCGAACCCAGGGCGACGTGCTCTACGCCGGCCACTTTAGCCGCGTGCTCGATATGGTCGACCAGCCTCTCTATGGGCACCCGGGGAAAATCTCTTCGGTACTGCGCGCGCAGAGGCTCCACCAGTTTTTTGAAGACGTCCGGTTCGTTCTTGTGCTCCTGCCACAGCCGGTCCATGTCCGACCAGAATTTTTCCGAAAGCCGCGCCGCCTGTTCGTCCAAAAAGCCTGCAAAGAAGTTGATGCCGATCACGCTGTTGTTTTTGGCCAGCGCCCGCAGCATGTCGTCGGTGACGTTACGAGGGTGATTGCAAAGCGCCCGGCAAGCCGAATGCGACACCAGCACTGGCTGGCGGCTGAGCTCCAGTACCTGATAGAAGGTATCGTCAGAAACATGCGAGAGATCTATCACCATGCCCAGCCGGTTCATCTCGGCCACCACCTGCCGGCCGAAATCGGTAAGGCCATGATGACGCGGTGGCTCGCCCGAGCTGTCCGCCCAATCGGTGTGCTTCATCCAGGTAAGGGTCATAAGCCGCACCCCAAGCGCGTGATAGATTCTCAAAAGTGCCAGATCGTTCTGGATGGCGTGACCGCCCTCGATGCCAATGAAAGCCGCTAGCCTTCCGCCCCGCGCCGCCAGCCGAGCCGCCGAAACCGTTTCCACCAGGGCCAGGCCGGGATTTTTCGCCGCCGCCTGCTGCAGGAGGTCTAAAAGCTGCAGGGTGCGAAGCGCCGCCCGGTCGGGGTAGTAGTCGTCGTCGGGCCAGAGGGCGAAAAGCTGGATCTTCAGCCCGCCCTCGCGGGCGCGGACCAGATCCAGGTGGCCCTCGCTGCTACGCTCCTCCAGCTTTCGACCTTTCTCCAACGCCAGCACGGTGTCACAGTGGCCGTCGAAGACGATCGCCTCCCGGGCCAGCCGGCGGGCCTGTTCGGCGATATCTTCGGCGCGAACCCAAGTCGCTAGAACCAACACGAGCAGTGCCGGTAATGACCTATTCATGTTCGTTCCAGATAAGGTGCAAGGCGTTCTTTCGGTAGAGTTTTTCCAGGACTTCTTCCGGAAGATTTATGGCATCAATTTTCCAGTCGCCCTGAATGGGCGTGGGATGCTCTATTTGCCGCCGGTCGGTCTCGAAGTATTCGCGATGGCGGCGATAGAACTTTACCGCGTCGTTTTCGTCTTGAGGCCAGACCGAAAGCGAGCCCAGCTGCAGGCCGTCGGGATTTATCACCAAGTCGCTTCCGAAAAGAATGCGCTCCTGGTGCTTTATGAAAAACTGGCGCACCTTCTCGGCCGGATGGCGGCCGATTTCGGGCACCCGCGCCGAGATGTCTACCCAGAGATTTGGGTACTGCTCCAGCCACCGGTCCACCGCATCTAGATCCTCGGGGTTGTTGGCCAGGTGAATGCCCAGAAATTTGGTCCGGGGATGGCGGGCGATGAGGCGGTTGCGGGCGGCCAGGAGTTCTTCCTTGCCCGGGAAATCTTCTCCCCAGAAACTCCAGCCTGGGGCGAAGAGAAGCTCCAGATAACGTTCGTTGTCGGGAGTGGGCGGGTGGAAGAAGGCTTTCGGATCGCTGGTGTGGATGGCTACGATTAGATCCAGCTCCGCCGCCTTTTCCATGATGGGATCGAGCCTGGGGTCATCCACCGCCAGGAGCTTTCCCTCGGCGTCGCGCACCCCCAGGCCGAGGTTTTTGAAGATCTTCACCCCCCGAGCGCCGTTTTCGGCGGCCTTTTCCAGCTTGCGGCATTCGCGCTCCGACCAGCCCGGTTCGCTCACCCCTTCCCAGTCCAGGTTGACAAAATAAGTCATGCGGTTGCCGAACTCGCGCTGCATCTCCACCGTGGCCCAGAAACGCTTGGAAGGATAAGCCCCGGCGCTTTTGGTGCAGAAGCGCTCCACCCCCGCCATTTTGAAGATACGCTCGGCCCGCTCGGCCGTCTCCGGCGAGGGGAATAGGTGAACGTGCGAATCGATGATCGGCCGTAGTCGCTCGGGCTGTTGCTGACGGCAGGCGCAGAATGCCAGCAATATCAAAAAGCAAGCTTTTCTCATGCCAGAGAGGGTAAATTCGGCCCTGATAATTGGCAATAGAATTAATTAATGGTGTGGGCCGAGAGTAAGGGCTGGTCGTTTGTGAAAAACCAGGCGCCCGCTTTTATAAAAGGTTGATGTCTGGCAAATCTGAATTTCGCCGCGAAATAGTCGATGAATTCCTTTTCTATCTGGTGGTGGGCGTAGATCAACCATACCGCACGCGGCGAAGTCTTTTCTATATACGCGCTGACCCGCGGCAAATCGCCTTTTTGGCACCAGTCGCCGTCTAGTTGCACGCGCAGCCTGGAACCCAGTTGCCGAAAATAATAATCGAGCCAGGCCGGCTTGTAAGCGCACCCAATGATCAGGGCGTCTGGCTGTTGAGGATGATTATCGATTACGTAAGCCACCGCCTCGCGCCATTGTTGCTTGGTGGGCTTCCAGTAGTATTTCTTTAGGGCAAACAGGTCAAACAGGGAAAAGGCCAGGATTAGCCCCCCCAGAACAACCAGGGCTTTTTTCCCGCTGCCGAGGCGCGCTATCGCCCTGGCCAGAAGAAGATAAGCCGCCGGCGCAGAAACTATAAGATAGTGCGGAGCCAGCATGGGCTTGAAAAACAGCGTGCCGAAAGCTCCGCAAACAAAAGGCATCACCAACCAGAAAAACAGGGTCCAGCCCTCCGGATGGTGGTAGACAGATAGGGGGGCCATCTTTTTTTCTAACCAGGCCTGCCTTACCGTATGGACAAGTGGTATGGCGATGATGATCAAGGCCAGGTGTTTCAGTATTTCCGAACGGTTGAAATAATTAAATAAAGCCATGGTGAATGCTTCTAGCGGTGGCATTTCCAGCCATTGCAGATAGTGGCGTTCGTACTGGGAAACCGCCTGCATCCATACCGGAACGGCCAGCAGCCCTATGGGTAGATAAAGTAAAAGCACCCGCACCATGACCCGGCAGCGGATGCCGGCAAGAAAAAGCGCCAGCCCCTGCAGGGCGACCATCAACGATCCGTAGTGGTGCGTATAGATCAAGGCGGTCGCGCTCAGCACATAACCTACTACGTCGGCCTGGTCGAAAGCCGATTTTTCAGCGCGGGTAAGCAACATGCGCAGCCAGGGAAACCAGAAAAGCATGCTTACCATGCTGAAGAAAAACAGCATGCTGTAGTCCCTGGCTTCCTGGCTGTAGTAGATGGGGAACCAGAACACCGCGGTGAAGGCCGCGGCCAGGAGACCTTCGGTCTTCGAAAAAATGCGTCGGCCGAGGAGATACATGGCCGGGACGCAGAGTGCTCCGAAGAACGCAGAAGGAAAGCGCAGCCAAAACTCGGAGTCTCCCAGATATTTTTCCACCAGGTATAGAACAAAAGGATGGGCGGGCGGATGGGTGTCCCTGGCGGCCACTCGCAGGGCTGCGCTCAGAGAACCCTGATTGGATTGCAACCAGCTAAATAGCTCATCGAACCATAATGATTGCGCCCCTAACCCGTAAAAGCGTAGTGCGACGCCGACCAGGGTAAGAAAAAATAGCCAAAAGAGCGTCCACCGCCGGGCGGGTTCGGTTGGCATGGAGTGCTTTTATCCCGTGCGGTAAAAGGTTGTCAACCCGCTGGATTTCCGAAAAAGCCCCTGAAATTTCCTTTAGGGTCGCGGGCCCGCTTGCTGGCTCGCTGCTGTGCGCCTTTGTGGCTTTACTCTGCAAGCTCCGAACAGCTTCGCCTGCGCGACCCGTGCGACCGCTTAGAAAAAGGCAAACCTCGGTGTTCAAAGAGTTTGGTCCAGAAAAAAGGGAATACCTCAGGATAGGTTGTCGACTGCTGGTGGGCGGTTTACCGATGTTCCTCGGGGGCGTTTAGCGAGCCCCGGCGGTAGCCGCCCAGGTCTACGGTTACGTAGTGAAAACCAAGCGCCAGGAGTTTATCCAGGATCCGCTCCCGCAAGGGAGAAGATAGCAGCCGGTCCATCTCTTCCCGCGCCACCTCGATGCGCGCCAGGTGGCGTTGGTCCCGCACCCGCACTTGGGAAAACCCCAGGGAAAGCAAAAAATCCTCGGCAAGCTCGATGCGCCGCAGGCGCTCGGGAGCCAGTTTTTCCCCGTAGGGAAGGCGCGAAGCCAGGCAGGCCGCCGCCGGCTTGTCCCACACTTCCAGTTCGCGAAAGCGCGCCAACTGTCTTATTTGTTCCTTGCCTAGGCCCAATTCCATAAGCGGTGAACGCACCCCCAGCTCACACACCGCCCGCATTCCTGGCCGGTAGTCGCTGCGGTCGTCGGCGTTGCTGCCTTCCAAGATGGCCGAAATATGGTTTTCCTCGGCGATTTTCTTGAGCCGCTGGAAAAGACTCTTTTTGCAAAAGTAACAACGTTCAGGAGGGTTTTTGAGAAAATCCTCGTTTTCGAATTCGCCGCTTTCTATCTCCAGGTGCTTCACCCCAAGAAAAGCGGCGATGCGCCGCGCCGCCTGGCGCTCCCGTTCGGGCACGGAGGGAGAAATTCCGGTAACGGCGACCAGCCGCTTGCCCAGGGCGTCCTTGGCCGCGGCAAGAAGCAGGCTGCTGTCTACACCTCCTGAGAAGGCCACCACCGCGCTGCCCATTCCTTTTATATATTGCACCAGGCGGTGGTATTCATTTTCGAGGTCGAAAGAGTTTTCCTTCACATTTGCTCCTCAGATTGCGCGGCCCTGTTTGACCGCGAACTTTTTGTGCCTATGGGCACTGGTCCGCCCAGGCTTCCACCCGGTCTGTTTTTGTCGGCCGGGCGACACCGAAGGCATAGCGATTTGTGGCTTCCACACAGCCGGTCCATTTTTCCACCGTGCTCCAGTCGCCCCGGGTGTATTTGTATTCGAACCACTCACCGCGAGGAACTTCGAAGTTCCCTTTTACTCGACCTGACTGGTCCACCGTCCCCAGACGTATGTGCTGCCAGCCGGAACAAGAAGCAGCGATGTAGATCTCCTCGCCCGGCGCGCTGCCCGGTGGAACTTCTACTTCGAAAGGCATAGAGACAGTGGTTGGCGGATCGTCGCTGGAGGTATAGACAGCCTCCAGTAAAAAGCCGTCCCGATCGGTGAAGGAGACGGCCAAAGAAACATCCTGGGCGTCGAGATACCAGCCGTCAGCTGCGCTAAGTTCGGAAAGAGAGCTTTTTCTGGAAAGCTCCGTGCCCTCAAGTTTTACCGTATCCACGCCACCGGTCACCGGCCGCAAGTGAACTAGCAAGCGCCGTGGCGGCGGGCGATAAGCTCCCTGAGGTGCGGAAGAACTAAAGCGTGCTCCCGTCGCTGTCCTTTGCAAACGGTAGACTACCCGGGAAAACTGCCCTTGCTCGTAGGCCAGGCTGGTTCCGTCGTCCTGGTAAAGCTCGAAGGTCGTTTCTTGGGCGGCGGGATATAGATAGAACTCGAACGGATCGAGCGGCCCCTGGTCGCTCCACTGGTAGGCCGGTCCAAGAGGTAATATGGCGCCTTCTTTTACGAATAACGGAAGCGCCGCCAATTTCAGTGATACGGTAGCTCGGCCCGGACCGGTATAGCGCCTGGAGGAGCGCAGCTCGTACCAATTGCCCCCGGGGAAATAAACCGAGCGTTCGTTCATGCCGGCCGATAGCACCGGTGCCGCAAGCAGCCAGGGCCCGAGCATGGCCTGATCGTCGAGTCGATGGGTTTGCTCGTCTTGCTGGAAATGAAAAACCAGTGGGGCCAGTAGCGGTTCTCCACTCCGGGTAGCGCGTTCAAGAAGGCTGTAAAGGTAAGGCAGGAGGCGGTAGCGAAGCGAAATTATCTCGCGGCTTATGTCTTCGACCTCCAACCCGAAAGCCCAGGGCTCCTGGGCGGGCGCTCCCGTCTGAACGTGGTCGCGGAAAAAGGGCGATATGGCACCAAGTTGGAGCCAGCGGGCGAAAAGCTCGGGCGTCGGGCCGCCGGAAAAGCCGCCTACGTCGCTTCCACAGAAAGGCTGACCGCTAAGGCCAATGTTCAACAAAAGGGGCAGCTGCCCGCGCATTGTTTCCCAGGTGGAAGGCGCGTCTCCCGTCCACATAGCCGAATAACGTTCCAAGCCGGCAAAACCCGAGCGGCTTAGCAAAAATGGCCGACGGCCCTCCAATGCAGATCGAGCTCCTTGGTGAGTAGCCCGGGCCATGAGCAAAGCATAGACGTTGTGCACCTCGGCCATGGTTGTAGGTAGGCCATCTCCGGCTGCCGGGATCTGGTCCGGGACGGTATGGTTGTGTTCGGCGAGGAAGGTGGCCGGTTCGTTCATGTCGATCCACAAACCCCACACGCCGGCGGAGGTCAGGCGGGGAACCAGCCCCGCCCACCAGGCGCGGGCCGCCGGCGAGGAGAAATCGGGAAATACCGCGGCCCCTGGCCAGACTTCGCTTATAAAGACATTACCTTGCTGATCTTTTAGAAAATGTCCGCCGGCCAGGCCCTGTTGGTAGATGTCCCAGTCGGGATCCGCTTTCAAGCCGGGATCGACGATGGCGGTGAGCTTAAAGCCTTGGGCGGAAAGTTCTGCCGCCAGCGCGGCCGGGTCGGGGAAACCCACCGCATCCCAGGTAAAGGAGCGAAAGCCGTTCATGTAGTCGATGTCCAGCCACAGGCCGTCTGCGGGAATGCGCCGGGTACGAAATTCCCGGGCGATCTCCAGCACCCGGCTGGCTGGATAATAACTCCAGCGGCACTGGTGAAAACCCAGTGTCCAGCGCGGAGGCAAAGGGACCGGGCCTACCAGCTTGCGCCAGCCGGCCAGAACATCGGAAAGGCGCGGGCCGGCCAGAAGGTAGAAATCCAGCTCCCCGTCTGCTGCCGAAAGTCGGTATCTTTCTGGATCGGTCTTTCCCAGGTCGAAAACCAACCGGTAGGTGTTGTCCAGATAAAGGCCGTAGGCGGAATTCTGGCGCAATCCGATCAGGAAAGGAACTGATTGGTAGATGGGATCGCTTTGGGGAGTAAAAGTTCCTCCAGCCAGCGGATCGGTGTTGCGAAATTCGAAACGCCCGCCGCGCCGGTCCAGAGACCCGAGTTTCTCTCCAAGACCGTAAAGATGTTCGTCATCTGCGGCGAGTTCTATTTGCTGCCCGCCCTGGGCGGTGTTTTGCGGCGGGGAAAAGGGATGGAAGAACTCTTCCCAGGAGTCGGCCGCTTGCTGGCTCAGAGAAATGTCGCCCGTGGCCGCGGCCGAAAATTTTAGCCGGCTGCTGGTGAGCTGAACTTGCTGGCAGTCAGGAGAAAACGCTATTTCGACAGTTACCGGATCGCTTTCCGAGCTTACCACCCAGGAAGGACGTAGCTGGGGGTTTTCTCCCTGGGGCAAGAAAAGCAGGCGCACAATGTTTTCGGCCCGGAATTCCACCTGCAGGTTGTAGCCAGGAAACTGGAAGCGGAATTTCTGCGCCTCTATCCGGGTAAAAAAAGAGGTGTTCTGGCAGCCTTCTTCCTTTGAATCGCCATTTTCGTCGACTCCGTCTGCTCCGGCGTCGAAGGCGTCGGTTCCGGCGTCGGAGCCGTCTGGATGTGATAGCTGTGGATGTCCACAGCCGGCAAGAGCCACAAGCAGAGAGAAAACGAACGCTTTTTTCATGAGCATCGTGGTCGATATTAGCTTGCTTTGGTGTCCGAAAACAAACCGTTATCAGACCGCGTCGCTGTCTACGGTTTGCCTTTCGACTTCGGTCTGGGGTATGTTTCCTCGCATGGGCGAACAGGTGGCACAGGCTGCCTCCCGGCTGGTGCCTTTTTTGGCACTTTTGCTTGGAGTGTTTGGGGTACTGATCGTGGCCGCGCTCATCCTGCGGGCCAAGGTGCGGGCGGAAAGCTGGGCCCGGCAGAAAGAGCGGGCCCACTGGCAGCCCCAGGTGGGCGAGCCCTGCATGGTGCTGGGAAAGGCATTTACCGTGATCGGGCTGGAGAATCTGACCGACGGCGCCCGGCTGGTTTCCTTGCAGGGTGAGCAGGCTGCAGGAAGGCTCCTTCTTCCCGCCCAGGGCGAAAGCCTATTCTATTTCCCGGGTACGCTGAACGTAGATGGGTGGGAAGGATTTGCCGGCGAGATTGTTCGGGAAGGGGAAACCTTCCGGCGCACCAGCGGGCCGGTGGAAATTACTTCCGAACATCAGCTAGCCATTTATGAAGGTGGCGGAAAGATGCTGTTGCTGGAAAAAGTTAGAAATTCTTTTTCCGCCTGGCGCGGAAAAGCCATTCCCCGCGAAGGCTTTGGCCCCCTGGAAAAGTAAAGCTTGCCCGCCGACCGGTAAGGTTTATATTTCGGTCCGATTTGGTTTGAGGAGGTGGCGATGTCTGTAAGCTGGCTGGGTTTAGTGGGCGCGGGTCTGGGGACCTTCCTTACCCCTTGTGTGCTTCCGCTCATTCCAGTTTATCTTACGGCGCTTGCCGGGGCCGACATCCGCCGGCCCGAATTGGTGAACCGTCGCCAGCTTTTGGTGAGGGCTTTGCTTTTCTCCGCCGGCTTCATGATCATTTTTGTCCTGCTGGGGATGGCCGCTTCTTCTTTGGGAAGTTTTCTTCTCGACAAACGGCACTGGCTCAAGCTGGCAGGTGGGCTGATCGTTCTTCTTTTCGGCCTGCATTTTGTGGGCCTGATGCGCATGAGTTTTTTGGAGCGCACCATAAGAATTGACGATAGGCGGGCGCAAACTCGCTTTGGCTGGCTAAATGCCCTGATCATGGGCCTGGTTTTTGCTGCCGGCTGGTCGCCCTGCGCCGGGCCGATACTGGGTTCGGTGCTGGCTTACACCGCATCCCAGACAGCCAATCCCTGGCAGGGGGCCTTTTATCTGTTGCTTTATGGCCTGGGTTTTGCCCTGCCGCTTTTGCTGGTGGCGCTGTTTGCCGGGGTGGCTCTGGGCTGGCTGAAAAAACTTTCGACGCAACTAGGCAAAATAGAGAAAATCATCGGCGCCGCCTTAGTGGTGGTGGGCCTGGCCATGTTGGTGGATGTCTGGGCCGCGGCGCCGTCTGGTCCACCGCTGCAGACGGCGGCTCCGTCGGTGGGAGAGCCGACACTGCTTATCTTCACTTCCGAAAACTGCGGGGTGTGTCAGCGCAACAAAGCGGTCATGGACGCCGTCACCCAGCGTTGTGACGGGCGCAAGGTGCGGGTGCGTCAGGTGGAACTGACCACCCCCGAAGGCCGAGCCGAGGCCAGAAAACACCGGTTGGTGGCCACCCCCACCTTCATTTTTATGGACGCCGAGGGCCACGAAGTGGCACGGCTGGTGGGAGAACAGAGCGAGCAAACCCTGCTGCAGGCGCTTTCGGCACTAAGGGGCGAGCCCTGTCCCGGGTTGAGTCCGCTTGGTGATTACCTGTTTTTGCCTCAGTCCAGCCCCGATGCCTCCGGTTGTCGGGATAGATCATCTCCTTGAACGCTGGCCTATATATTCTCTGCGGTGGCCGCTCCAGCCGATTCGGCAGCGACAAGGGGCTTTATCCTTTTCAAGGCCAGCCGTTGGTATGCCGGGCAGCCGGCCAGTTTTCCCGGCTGTTTTCGCGGGAACGGGTGATAATAATTTCCTCCGACAGAGAAGGCTACGGGCGGCTGGGATTCGAGGTGATACCCGATCTCAGGCCGGGCCGGCTGGGGCCGCTGGCGGGTTTAGAGGCGGCGGCGCGGCACGCCCTGGGGCGATTCCCTTTGTTTTTTGTCACCAGTTGTGATCGCTTCGGTCTTCAGGACCGCTGGCTGTTGGAGCTGGCCACAGCTCTGGAGCGCAGCGGAGCTCAGGCAGCGGCATATTTCGAACAATACTGGCAGCCTTTTCCGGCGGTTTTCAGACCCCAATTGGCCGACTGGATCAGCCGGCTTCTCGATCAGGGGGAGAGCCGGCCGGCCGTTCTTTTGGACAAAGTCGCCATAAGATTGCCTCCGCCGCCTGGCTGGAAGCTGGTGCGGGATATCAACCGCCAGCAACAGCTGGGCGAAATACCCTGAGAGTCACTCCCAGTCGGTGTTGAATACCAGATGGTGCTCGGCGTTGGTCAGATCGAAGGTGCCGAACTTCCACCAAGTGCTCTGGGCGGGTTGATTAAGGAAAGTAGAAATATCCAGGAGGGGAAAGAGCTGCGTCCAGGTCGAAAAAACCGCGCCGGCTAGACCCTCGGCCATCGTCGGAGCCAGATATTGACCGAGCATCTGTTCGAGCATGGCCTCGACCTGCGGTGCCGGCTTGCCGTCCAAGGTGGTCGTTTGCAGCTCCACCCAGTAGCGAAGAGCATCTTTTTTCGGGGCGAATTTTGGCGTTCCGGCTGCCTGGGCCAGCGTCGCCGGCAGGTTGACGCTAATAAAGCCAGAAAAAGCAAGTTGATTTCCCGCCAGCGTGGTCACGCTGCCTTGGACGAAGCAGTCGCCAACTTGAATAAATAGCTCGCCCGCCTCGGCCCCGCAGTCGGTAACCAGCGGAGCTAACCAGGGTTTTAAGTTGACGGTCAGGTTCTGAACGGACATTTCCGGAGGCAGCAAAAGCTGTTTTTCGGTGAGCTGGGCTTCGAAGGCCCCCTGGCGCCAGGCGGAGAATAGCACCGCGTTCATAAGGTCTAGATGATCGGCAAGTTGCATGCTTCTTGCTCCAGCAGCCGGGGGATTGAATGTACCTTCACCGGCTAGGCAGCCGTTGGTGCGGGCCAGGCCCAGATGGTCGTCGTCCATGTGCTCCAGGACGCTCTGGACGGCAGTTCCCTCCACCCGGCCACCAAGCGCCAGCGAAACCCCCTTGCCGGAACTAGCGATGAGGCTGTCGTTGTTCAGGTTCAATTCGATTTGCAGAGGTTTGGGCGACTGCGCGAATGGCCGATAGATGTCGAGTTTCTTCTCCCCGGCAAAAGAGTCGAAGAGCTTTTCCAGGAAGGGAAGCACGTAGCAGACCGGATTGTTTTCGTCGCGGCAACCCAGTAACTGCTCCAGGGCGATTTCGACTATAGGTTTGAGGGCGTTCAGCAGCGGGTCGATGAGCTGGTTGGCGATGTCGCTTATGAAAGTGGTGTCTAGCTGGATGGTGCCGAAATCGTACTCGTATCCGGCGAAGCGAATCTTGCCGATGTTGAAGGTAAGATTCTCCAGAGCGCTGGCGTCGATGGTGGCGGAGGAGAGATCTACATCCATCTGTTTGAGCTCGACCAGCGGATGGCGGTTTGAGTCCAGCGCAACGCTCATTTCCAGCGCGACCGGCATGTCGTCCACGGCCAAGCCCAGCAAATCGGGCGTGCCGGCTGATGATGTGGCCTGAGCGATAGGGGTGGTTCGGCCGGGCAGGTTACAGGAGATCAGGTACTGGTTCAGGCAATCGTTTGGGGGATCGGGGTTGCACACGTTCATGGCCAGACCACAGAGAAAAGCTTGCGCCGTCGGATCGGTGGCGGTCAGGTCCAGCCAAAGATTGAAAGTCAGGTTGGCCGTTACCCCGTAAGCCGCCGCCAGTCCGGGGATGACGTTGCCGGCCGATGTCTGCCGATTTTGGAAATGAATGCTGCCGTGTAGGCCGCCGTTGGTGGCCAATAACTCCATCACCTTGGCCAGGCCGGCGCGCAGGCGGTCAAAGCCCAGGGTGAGCCTGAAGGTGCCTTCCAGCCGGGCCTTTACCTGGATGTCCTGATTGACGTTGAAAACCCAGCTCTCGTTTACCAGCGGGTATTCGAAATTTTGGTATCCCTGGGCGGAAGCAAAATCGATGCGGTTGAGAGCCAGCTCCAGAAGCGAGGCTACGTCTTTTATCTCCGTACAGCGATAGACGCCCTGCGCGTCGTGCCAGCAGGGATCGTATGCCGGTGGCTGCCCTCGATCCAAAGCCCGGTTGGTGAAAATCACCTTTTCCAGCGCCGGCAGTTCGCTCCTACCCTGGACGTCGTTTTCCGGCAGGAAGAAGTCTCCCGAATAGTGGAAGGCCCGGGTAATATGGGTTCTGTTTCCAGCCTGATCCTCGGCAGTTATTTCCACGACATTAAGCCCCGCTTGCGCCGGTATGGTGAGCAGGAAGGTGCCGTCGGCCTCGGGAGTGACGGCCTGGGGAGCGCTGCTACTTGAAGCGATGGTCAGCTGCTTTACCCCCGCCAAGTCGTCGAGAATTTTTCCGCGCACGGTCACCTCGGCCCGCGCTCCGGCCTTCAGGATGGTGTCGCCCCGCTCGGGGACGGTAAGCTCCACCCGCGGGCCGCTTCCGTCGACCACCAGTTCCCGCTGCGCCGAAAGATTCCACGGGGGAGAAAGCGTCACCGTCCACGTCGGCCGGCCGTCGGCAATTAGCCGGAAACTAAGGTCGCTCAACTGGCTCGCCAGTGAGCTCGAAGGAAACTGCCAGGTTGCCGGAACGTTTTGCATCTGGCGGCCCTGTTGATCGGTTACCCGGTAGCCAAAGGTGACCTCTTCACCCGGTCGGTAAAGGGGCTTGTCGGGAGTCACCGTAATTTCCAGGGTGACGGGTTTTTGCGGAACGTGCAACGTTACCTGGTCCTGATGATTGTACGGCGGGACCAGTTTTACTTGCCAGGTGAAATCCCCCGTGTCCCGGAAACGATAGCGATTTTCCCCAATGGGCTCGACTTTACTAGCGTCAGGCTTTTCCCAGGTGGCCGCGATGCCGCTCAGCTCCTGCCCGTTCGGGTTCAGCACCACATAGGTGACATTGACCTCGTCGTTGATTTCGTAGGCCGTCTTGAAAGGGTCGACGACGATCTTTACCGAGGCTACTTCCTTGGAAACATCCTTCACCTTAGTGTCACTGCAAGCTGCTAAAAAAGCGATTACAAAAAATGCAGCTGACTTCTTCATAACCACCTCCCGCTGGCTCTAAAAGGCCGCTTTATCTATCACATTTCGAAGGCAAAATAAAGGGGAAAAAAAACCTGGCATAGGCAAACGCCAGCGGCCTTGACAACTTTCGATGGTACTGGTAAAAATCCCCGCTCGTAGGTTGCTCTTTTATATTGTTCCCCAGTAGCTCAACCGGTAGAGCGGGTGGCTGTTAACCACTAGGTTGGCGGTTCGAGTCCGTCCTGGGGAGCCAATCTTTCCACTCGGCAAAACCGGGTGTTGCAGTTCCATAGGCGGCTCCGTTCGTAAGCGGGCGGAGCCGCCACACAATTTCGCGCGACCGGCCGTCGTAGACCACCTCGGCGACGAGGGCCCGGACGAGCTGCTTGCGCTCGCTCGTCTCGAGGTGGGACCACACGTCTAGAAACCCTCTCAGAGCGTTGCGCATCTGCTCGGGCGTCGCGGTCCGGGCAGCCTCCCGCTCGATCTCGCGGTTCACGTCCGCGAGCCGATGTTCTTCCACCTCGAGCTGGGCCTCCACGTCCTTGAGCCGGTCGGCGACCGTGCGGCTCGCGCTCGCGGCGCCGGCCGCAACCAGGTCGACCAGGTGCCCGGCCTCGGCGCGGAGCCTCCGCAGCTCGCCGCCCAGCCGGTCACGTTGCGCCACGAGCTCGGGCAGGCGCTTCTCGGCCGCCTCGCGGTAGCGCGTCACCATCCGGCCGAGCACCTCCTCGTTGTTCGCGAGGAATCGGATGCGCTCGACGAGCAGCTCCTCGAGTGCCCGGGCGTTCACGCTGCGGATAGGACAGGCACCTGCGCCCTAGCGGACCGCGCGGCCGCAACGGTAGTAGAGGTAGCGGCGGCCCTTGCTCCACGCGAAGTGCGGGCTCATCGCCCGGCCGCACGCGGCGCACCTGACAAGCGCCTGGAGGAGGAACCCCTGCACGTCCTCGGCATGCGAGGATCGCCCTCTCCAGTTATCGTCGAGAAGCTGCTGGACGCGCTGGAAGGTCGCCACATCCACGATCGGCGCGTGCACGCCGTCGTAGACCTTGTCCTTGTGCGTCACCTTGCCGATGTAGATCGGGTTCTTGAGCAGGTTCGCGAGCGTCACCTTGTCGAAGGCCGCACCGCCGCGGCGCCGGCCGGTCGAGCTCACCCACTGCTTTGTCCGGTAGCCCTTCGGCGTGATCGCCTGGATGGTCTTCAGGAGCGACATCTCGCGAAGGTACGTCGCAAAGATGTCCCGGACGATCTGGGCCTCGTGCTCGTTGACCACGAGCGCCTTTCGCTCCCGGTCGATGTCATAACCGAGAACGGCCATGCCGCCGCACCAGCGGCCCCGCTTCTTGGCCGCCGCGACCTTGTCGCGCGTACGCTCGCTGATGAGTTCCCTTTCGTACTGGGCAAACGAGAGGAGCAGGTTCAGCATCAGCTTCCCCTGCGAGGTGGCCGTGTTGAACTCTTGCGTGGCCGATGCGAAGTCGGCCTTGTGCCGCTCGAGCAGGTTCCAGACCTCGTAGAACTGCGAGATGCTGCGGCTGATCCGGTCGATCTTGTAGGCGACGATGATATCGACCTTGCCTGCCTCGATGTCGGCAAGCAGCCTCTTGAGCGAGGGCCGTTCGAGCGTGCCGCCAGAGTAGCCAGCGTCCGAGTACGTCTTCACGTGAACCCACTTCCGCTCGATGGCGGGGTCGGCCGCGCGGATCGAGATGTAGTTCTTGCAGATCTCCTCCTGGGCCTGCAGCGAGTTGTACTCCAGCGCTGCCTGCTCGTCGGTGGACACGCGTGTGTAGATGGCGCATCGCCGCTCCGGCGCGGCCTGCGTCACGGCGGCCGCGCCGTTGGCGTCCTGAGGCCGACGTTGTGCCGTTGCGTGTCGTCTCATCGTTCGTCTTCTCGCATCACGCACCCTCCGGCGTTCGCCTTCAGATGAGGGCTCGAAGTGGCAGCGAAAGCAAGCGCAACAGCGCCACCTCGCCCTCTCTCAGAGGTCGGCGGCCCGAACCTCGCAGCCGCCGGTCGGCGGCATGACGGCTACCGTGACGCCGCAGGCACGGAGGCGCCGCGCGAGCCGCCAGGCGAGGCCCATGTCTCGTGCAAGCCGCGCCACGTCGGTCACGGCGATCTCATCGAATAGCCCTGCCTCGGCGTCCGCGACCAGGCGCGCCAGGCCCGGCCGGTCCGGGTCGAGGTCGTTCGCTCCGAGGTCCTCGTAGGCGGGCTCCACGAGCGTCCGTGGTCCGGTCTTGCATGCCATCACGAACGCCGCGGCCTGTTCGTGCAACCGCCGGTCCAAAACGACCCCCTTGCGGCGGTGCAGAGCGACCCCCCGGCGGTGAGCGGCGGCCGGTGGTGGTCGTGACGGCCGCGGTGTAGAAGGGGCCGCCCGGGTGGGGCGGAGACGGTGAGGGCCCGGGGATAGCGCCCCGAGCCCTCTTCGTTCCGCGAAGACGTCGCGGCTACCGAGATTCTCTTCTCGCACGTCCTCGTGGTTCTTGTCCAGCCCCCAGGGCGGGCGAGGGCGTGGCGCTCCGCATCTGGGCGATCCGGTGTGCGTGGTGCACCGGCTGGTTTTTCATCTGCGCGGACTGCTACCGCGGACACCGCTACTTCGGGAAGGAGTGCCGGAAGGCGGCACGGGACGAGCAGTGTCGCCGCGCCCGGGCGGCGTACCTGGGGAGGACGATCGAGGCGCGGAAGAAGCGGGCGGCGGCGACGGCCGCGTGCCGGGAGCGGCGCCGTCGCGGCGTACCGCCGCGCCACGGGCGGTTCGCAAGAAGTAATGGATCAAGGTCTCGGTCGCCGCAGGGATCGGTGTTGGACTCGCTCCCGCGGACGGAGCAGTGCATGTGCTGCAAGCGTCTGGGCGAGGTGCGAGTGCGTCCGCCGTGAGGGCGAGGGCGATGGATGACGGAAGAGACGAAGATCGGGACGCGGGCGACGGCGAGGTCCGTCCCGGTGGAGGAATTGGGGACCGCGCTGGCGCGGGTGCGCTGCCTGCGGTCGGGCCAGCTCGAGCGAATGAAGCAGAGCCTGTTGGCTCACGGCCAGTTGACGCCGCTGGTGGTCGTGGAGCGGCAAGGGGTGCTGGAGATCGTGGATGGGTTCAAGCGACGGGCGGCCGCGGCGGCGATGGGCTGGCCGACGCTGCTGGTGGGGGTCCGGCCGCTGGACGAGACGGGGCAGTGGGTGACGATGCTGGCGCTCAACCGGGGGCCGCAGTCGATGACGGTGCTGGAGGAGGCGCTGGTACTGCGGGAGATGGTGCGGGGGGGCACACGCAGCTGGAGATCGCGGGGCTGGTGGGCCGGCACAAGAGTTTGGTTTGCCGACGGATCGGCCTGGTCGAGCGGCTGCACCCGGAGCTGGTGGAGTGGGTGCGGACGGGGTTGCTCGCGCCGGGGACGGCGCGGCGGTTGCTGGTGTTGCCCGCGGGCAACCAGGTCGAGTGGGCGGCGGTGGTGTCACAAGCGGGGCTGGGGACGGAGGAGACGGAGGTGCTGGTGGGGCTGTGGCAGAAGACGAGCGACGCGGAGGTGCGGCGGTTCCTGCTGAGCCGGCCGCGGGAAGCGTTGGCGCAGGTACGCCCGGAGAGCGCCTCCGCGCCGGCGGACCCGCGGCTGACGCCGCGGGGCCAGGGTCTTCAGCGGTCGCTGCGGATCCTCCAGGCGGTGGGGCAACGGGCGGAGCACGCGCTGCGCCCGCCGCCCCCGCCGCCGGACCTGGAGATCCTCCGGCCGGACCTGACGGCGACGGAGGAGGTGCTCCGGCGGGTTCGAGCGGCGCTTGGTTCCGTCGCGAGGCGAAACGATTGCGGCGACGGCGACGCGAAGAGCGGGACGCCGGCATCTGGTACTGGCGGAGTGCGGGGTACGGGATCAAGGCGACGGCCCAGAAGGTCGGAGTCGGCGTCAAGACCGTCAAGCGCACGCTGCGCGGAGGGAAGAAGCGCCAGGCGCGGCCGAGCAAGCTGTCGCCGTTCGTGCCGTACATCCGGGAGCAGGTGCTGACGCACCAGCTCTCGTCGGTGCTGCTCCTGCGCGAGCTGCGCGCGCTGGGCTACACCGGCGGCTACACGATCCTCAAGGACTTCGTCCGGACGATCCGGCCGAAGAAGCGGCGCCGCGCCCACCTGCGCTTCGAGACGCCGCCCGGCCAACAGGGACAGGTGGACCTCTCGCCGTACACCGTCCTGCTGGGCGGCGAGCCGACCCCGGTGGTGGCCTTCTCGCTGGTCCTGGGCTATTCCCGCTGGCAGTTCCTGCGCTTCTTCCTCCACGCCGACGCCCACGCCGTCTGCCAGGCCCACGTGCTGGCCTTCGAGGCGGCCGGCGGCGTGCCGGAGGAGATCCTCTACGACCGGATGAAGCAGGTCGTGCTGGAGAGCTATCGCTTCCAGATGGTCCTGCACCCGCTCTTCGCGGCGATGTGCAAGCACTACGGCTTCCGCGCCGTGCCGCTGGCGCCAGGCTACAAGGAAGGGAAAGGGAAGGTCGAAAACCCGTTTCGCTACATCGAAGGCAACTTCCTGCCGAAGCGGACCTTCCGCGACATCGAGGACCTCAACCGGCAGGCCGCACAGTGGCTGCGGGAGGTCGCCTGGGTCCGCATCCACGAGACGACGCGCGAGCGTCCGTTCGACCGCCCGCGTGGAGGCCGCAACGGCCGTCCGCCGCTACCCCGCGCGCATCGCGCGCCAGCTCGCGCTCGCCCACGCCCTACAGCGCCGGGTAGAGCGGGGCGAGTTCCGCGACTACGCAGACATGGCCCGGGCGCTCGGCTTCACCCGCGCCCGGATCACCCAGCTCATGGATCTGCTCCTGCTCGACCCGTCGATCCAGGCCGAAATCCTCCACCTCGAACTCCCCGCCAGCGCGCCCCAGCCGACCGAAAGGGCGCTGCGCAGGGTGCTGCGCAGCCACGTCTGGGCTGAACAGCGTGCTTCCTGGAAAAGTCTTGCAATAACAAAATGTTGAACGCTGTTCCGACCAACCCGGGCCTACGGGCCTACCAGACGACCCTATCAAGCCATTTAAAAATCTTACCGAACGGGGCATTGTAGAGACATTTGATTTCTTACCGAACATTGGCTGCCTCCTTTGCCATCCTCTGGCCCCCCTGGGGGGCCAGAGGGCGGG
>Ga0068707_1000910_pt1 | contig 20436 bp, 19 predicted proteins | sample YNPNPMetaG_FD_66600 | JGI IMG/M metagenome (GOLD analysis project Ga0068707, IMG submission 66600) | Anoxygenic and chlorotrophic microbial mat microbial communities from Yellowstone National Park, USA - YNP NP MetaG | ecosystem: Environmental > Aquatic > Thermal springs > Hot (42-90C) >...
ACTGTGTATAGAGACGGAAGCAGAGAACAGCAGGTGCTTAATTTGGCAGCCAAAGTCACTGGCAAAGGCTCTGTTGTAGATGGCGAATTATCATCCCGCGTACACGAAGAGTCCATAATCCCGCACACATGCGGTATTGAACCACGCCCCAGACCGGAAGTTACTCAGGGCGTTACGGTGAGAATCAATACAGGTTGCGGTAAGCTTTATGTTACGATAAACGAAGATGAATACGGCATCTGTGAAGTATTCGCTCAGATGGGCAAAGCCGGAGGATGCGCCTACTCACAAATAGAAGCCACAGGAAGGCTTATATCTCTTGCTTTGCGTTCAGGAGTAAAGGTCGAATCCATCATAAAACAACTGATGGGTATTCGCTGTCCTTCTCCGGCGTGGCAAAACGGAAACACGGTGTTGTCATGTTCGGATGCCATTGCTAGAGCCCTCAGGGAGTATGTTGAAGGAAAGACCAAGCAAAAATTGGAAATTAAGGAGATTGCCACGCGTTCCGCATCCAGCATTTCTCAGGATGACAATCCAGCGGAACGAAGGACAATTGGTGATGATCTTTTCCAAATATACCGAACAGCAAGTGAGCAGATGGGGGCCTGTCCTGAATGCGGTGGTGCTGTTGAACATGAAGGAGGATGTATTGTTTGCAGATCTTGCGGATTCTCAAGATGCGATTAGGACAGGAGTGTACGGCCCTTCGTCTCTATAAGGTGGTGCCATGGCGCCATTAACGACGGCCAAAATAAAACTTCAATTAAAACTTGCTCAGAAGGTGGTTATCTGTCCTCTGAGCAAGAAACATCGAAAGTCTTCTCAAAGTTCGAACATGCTTCCTCTGCTTGATCCTTCCCTTTCCCCATGGATAATTGCTGCAACAGACCTTGGAATACGTAAAGATTCATTTACTGCAGCCATAGCGGTATATGAACTAACTGTTTTGCCCGACGGATCATCTCGACTGGTTCTGGTTGAAGAAGCCGTCCACAAAGGCGATACCAGAGCCATTCATTTCCCCTACGTGCCAGGTTTTCTTTCTTTCAGAGAAATTCCGCCTCTTTTACAGGCTTTTAAAAAACTTACCGTCTCGCCAGATGTGATCCTGTGCGACGGACAGGGTATAGCTCACCCAAGAAGGATCGGATTAGCAAGCCACCTTGGCGTTGTTCTAAAAAAACCATCCGTCGGTTGTGCAAAAAACAAACTGTGTGGAACTCACGCTACGTTACCAATCAGAAAAGGTTCATGGGTTCATCTAATACACGAAGAGCAAACGGTAGGGGTTGTTTATAGATCTAAAACGGGGGTGAAGCCGATTTATATTTCGCCAGGACATCTCACAGATCTTCCATCCAGTATAGCACTGGTTGAGCTATGCCTTGGAAAATACAGGATTCCAGAACCCCTTAGAAAAGCCCATGCTTTGACTAAAACTATGTAACCATCCCAGCCGCAGAAGCTGTGTCATAATTTCTAAAGTGCTTTATTTTGCCATTCTTGGCGCAGTGAAAAGCCTTATGTTTCAGGTATTTTCAAAACATACAAATTCTCATAAGCTTCAAAAAATCGAGTTGCAACAGTGCCTGGTGGGCAAGCTCCTTTTACTGTTTACTGTTCCGAACATTTCACATTTTCTCTTGACATTCAAAAAAAAGAAAAAAGGTGGCGTGGGGTAAATTTAAGGTGAGGTATAGGCCAAAAGTTGTTGTGTTACTTTTGGCAGGGGCATCAAGTGTTAACAGCTTCAAAAACACTGAAACTCCAGTTAAGAGGAGGAAGGGAAAATGATGAAGAAAGTCAGCGTATTTGGAGTAGTCCTGGCATTATTATGGTCGTGGGGCTTGTCGGGCAGGTGGCTGCCGTGGATATTGCCATTCACGGCGATTTAAACAACCGGTTCAACTTTTATACCAACCAGTCCCAGATGTACAAAGGAGCTGAAACGGAGAAGAATTCACCGGTTCGACACGATGACAACAACGCCGTCTGGGGTGAGATCAAGTATCGGCTATGGGCCGAGCTGTCAACCGAAGACGGAAAAATCAAAGGCGTATATGCTATCGAACTAGGTGCTTTGCGTTTCGGACAATCCGACTATCCAAAGGGCGACGGTGCCATCTATTCAGGTGATGGCGTCAACATCGAAACCCGTTGGGCATACACCGATTTCCAGCTTCCCTTTGTTAACAGCAAAGCTCGGGTTCAGATTGGTTTGATTCCTTTTTGTGTCAACCATTACGTATGGGAAGAGACGGTTATGGGTGTACAGCTTATTGGTTCCGTCAGCGGCTTCGATTACAAGGTGGCCTGGGCTCGAGGGTTTTGAAGTTTACCCGACAGGCGAAGCCTTTGCGAACTACGATTTTATTTACCAGGGCGGTAGCATTGACCGGCCTGGAGACGAGAACGTAAGTGCTTACTTCCTGTGCATGCCGATCTGGGTGTCAATGTCGGGCAACTTCGTTTGACCTATACTACTTGGTATGCTTCCGGCAATGATAACCCGCATGATGGAACTAAGCACAATTTCATGTCCACTGATGTTGATATGAACGACAGCCTTTACAAGAACACGGAAGTGAAGCTCAATTTCGGTTACCTGTTCTCAGACGATGGAATGAATAATTTCGTCGGCGGACCCGACAAGGGTAAAGATGCACCAAACATTTATAGAACGACTATGTGGATTCGGTACATGTTCTGATGATCTCCTGGTCTGAATAAGGTTGATGGTGCAATCAAAATCGGGGCCCCTGTGCCCCGGTTTCTCTTTTTTCTACGAGAAGGCGTTGTCGAAAAGGGAGAAAGGAGTTTCTATGAAATTACCACGGCTTGTGATGGTGGTGATGTTGACGCTAGCAATTCCCTGGATAGGATGGGCGGACTCATTACCGACCGCAGTGGAAAATGATTTCAAGCCTTTGAAAGCTATCGTGATCGGTAAGGAAGGAGATGGATGGCTCATCGATGCGGGTCGCGACCTGGGGGTACACGAAGGGGATATTTTCACTGTGGTTAGCCCTGGGAAAACGGTGGTCCATCCGCAAACTGGCGAGAAATTGGGGACTATACAGCAGATTACTGGATTGCTACAGGTCATCTGGGTGCAACCGCGTTTTTCCCAGGTCCGACGGATCAGCGGCACCGGTGCTCTACCAACAGGTACTGAAGTGCGGCGATTCGAAGGGCTAGCGGCGGTATTCATCGATGAGACCGGAACGGGTGAGCAGCTTTTTATGACACTTCGCGATAGCCTTAGCCAATTGCGCTGGATTGGATACCGCAAAACTTCCGGTGCTCATACTGTACCAGCCGATGCCGCACAACTCTCCTTTGTTTGGAATTCGCAGGGATTGAAAGTGTTGGGTCTCGATCAACAGCCCCTACGGGTTTATTCGGCAGCCGGATATCCCGGCGAGGTTCAACGCATGGCTCCGGCAAACTCCGGTGTTCCCGCACCCGTTGGCACTGCAACGCCATCCAGCGTTCAGACGCCTGCGCAACCGCCAGCGGTTCCTTCTACAGCATCCGTTACCGCCGCCGATTACAAAGACCTCGGTAAGTTGCCCGTTCGATCGCATATAGCCGTCTTTGCTCGCTATGAAAACCGCCTGCTACTGGCTTCAAGCGATGGTGGCAGTTGGCAAATCCTTGATATAAGTACAACCCCGAAAGTGACCGCCCGTAGCCCAGATTTGATCATGGGGCAGGTTGTCGGCCTGCATTGGTGGCAACCGGAAGCTAAAGGTCCCTTGTACTTGGCAATCACAATGCAGAAGGATGAAAACGTTTCAGGTGACATTAATCCAGCCAAACGGTTGGAAACCACCTTGTATCGTTTGATCCAGGATCAGCCCCAAATCGTCCAATCCCAGATCGCCAATATGGTTGGTAGTTTCGATCTCGATGGAGATGGACGCCCCGAAACCCTACTTGGCCAGGATCTGGATCGGGATATCACTTTCGGCACTCGAATCTGGCAATACCGACCATCCGGAGATGGTGTGACATCAGCCAAGACCGAGATGTCCCTGCCGCTTGGATTTCCTGTTATAAGCGGAGCCGTATGCCGCCTGGGTGGAACAGAATGGCCGACCCCCATCTGGATCAAGAGCCGAACCCTGTATATTGCTCGCAAGGGGAAATCCCCATATGAAGTTTCGGGCAATATGGGGGGATCGCTGGCCTTGTTCTCTTATGACGTCAACCCCACCAATACGTCTAGCCGAATGTTTAGAACGGTTCCGGTCGAAGTTGCTCCTATCTGCGCGGACATCAATGGCGATGGCCAACTGGAGATAATTGCTACCGCATCCGATATCAGCATGCTGCAATTGCCTGGGCTGATGCCGAACATCAAGAAGAGCTGGCTGGTGAGTGTATCCTATACTGGTTCGAAATTTCGTCACCAGAAGATCGGACCCGAGATCGACGATGCCATCATCTGCGGCCTGACCTGGGATCAAAACCGCCTGTTGCTGGTTGTGACGTATAAAGACGAAGAAAGCGGTAGCCATCTACTGATGTTGGAACCCACAAAATGACGGGCTAAACGTTATGGGTTCTTTATACAAGATTTCTGGTTTGATGGCCTGATGATGTAGTTTGTGACCTGACAGGAAAAGTCGCCGAATATCTTGTCGCGCGTAAGTTGTTCTGATGTTTGGTGGAACAGACCATGATAATTTCTTCGTTGTTATACTGACCAATACTTGAGAAAGACTGCAAAGGGGTACTCACATTAAGTGGATATCCCTTTTTTATCACTGCAGTCATCCAGGCACCTAGAATGGTATTTTGATCTGCTGATATTCCCACAGATATTTAGACCATTTTTTAATTTTAACGCAATCAGCAACACGGAAATAGTCTGTGTAGGGGTCTCCCGCCGTAGGCGGCACGGGATGCCTATCCAAAATCAGATCTAGAGACGGAAAAAGCTATCTATTGGCAAGATTCACATGAGACATGTAAGCGTCGCAAAGCTCTCGTGACAACGCTGGATTGGACATCCTTTTGGGTATATAAAGCGGAATTTAAAGATGGACTGTTTTCATCTACGGGGTAGAGAAGGTACACATGCAGAAACATCCAATCCATATTAGCGACTTGTTTTAATATAAGAGATGTGCTAACTATTTTTGGTGGTTCTTGGTAAAGGAGAAAATGGAGTAATTTAGGGCTGGCTTGAGATAGAAAGAAGAGCTTTATTTTGAGAAGAAAAGAACCTTAGAAACCTTGGAAAGGAGGCTTCTAAATGGCAAAAAAAATTTTAGTGGCGATATGTGTAATTGTCTTCGCCTGGATTCTAGAGGGAAACTGTTCCTGGCCCTTTGCTGGTGGATCACAGGCTCCATCTTCTTTTGCAGATCTCGCCGAGAAAGTAAGAAAATCCGTTGTTAACATATCCACCACTCAAGTAATAAAAGATCATCCTCTTCAGCCCTTTTTAGGTCCCGACTCGCCATTTAAAGACTTTTTCGGGGATGAATTCTTCAAGCGCTTTTTCGGTGACATGCCAAAACAGACATTTAAAACCCATTCTCTCGGTTCAGGCTTTGTCATAAGCTCCGAAGGCTACATTTTAACTAACAATCACGTTGTGGAAAAAGCTCAAGAAATAAAAATAAAGCTGGAAAGCGGCAAGGAATACGAAGCGAGCGTTGTGGGTAGAGATCCAAAAACTGACCTTGCTCTCCTTCAGGTAAAACCCGACAAGGATTTTCCAGAACCGGCTATTCTGGGCGATTCAAACACTATGCGGGTAGGAGATTGGGTCATTGCTGTAGGGAACCCCTTTGGTCTAGGACATACAGTAACTGCGGGCATTATTAGTGCCAAAGGCCGCATAATTGGAGCAGGGCCCTACGACGATTTTATACAGACTGATGCGGCCATTAACCCCGGGAACAGCGGCGGACCTCTTTTTAACATGAAGGGGGAAGTAATTGGCATCAATACAGCTATTGTTGCTCGAGGTCAGGGAATTGGCTTTGCTATTCCAATCAATATGGCTAAGGAGCTTCTCCCGCAGCTCAAAAAGGGCAAGGTCATTCGAGGCTGGATAGGTGTGATGATACAGGATATCACACCTGAAATTGCTAAGTCATTTGGGCTGGAAACACCAAAAGGAGCGCTTGTCGCCGATGTGGTTCCTAATGGTCCGGCGGATAAAGCCGGTATTCAGAGGGGCGATATAATAGTTAAATACAACGGCACTGAGGTAGAAGATTATCACGCCTTTTCAAGGATGGTGGCATCTACTCAACCAGGTACAAAGGTAAAAATTGAGTTAATAAGAGATAAACAACCCAAAACCGTTGAGGTAACAATTGGCACAATGCCTGAAGAAGGGGAAAAGCTTTCTGCGAAGGAAAGGCCATTAGGTGACAAAGTAAAGGGATGGGGCATTTACGTACAAAATCTAACCCCGGAAATTGCCAGACAATTTGGTTGGAGCGAATCTGAAGCAGGTGTCGTGGTCACTAATATTGAAGAAGGAAGCCCGGCAGAAGAATCCAAGTTAAAACCGGGCGATCTCATAAAGGAAATAAATCGCCGTAAGATCCAGAATGTGCGCGATTTTAAACAGGCAATCGATAGTGCGAAAAAAACAGAAAGTCTTCTCTTGCTAGTCAAAAGAGGAGATCATACTTTCTATGTAGTGTTACCACCTCTTGAACAACAAAAATAAAGCGATTAAAGGGAGGGTAGAACTATGAAAAAATCCATCGGTACTAGTGTTACATCCAGGGTTGCATTTTTAGTATCCATCGGGATTCTGCTTTGGGCTCTTTCAACGGTAGAGGCGAGGGAGTTTAAGAGCGTAAACTTTCCCGATACAATTAAAATAGGAAATGAAACCTGCACACTTAATGGTATTGGCATAAGAAAGAAAATGATGATTGAAGGATACTATGCAGGTTTATATCTTAAGACCCCCACGAAAAATGCTCAGGAAGTTATATCGTCTGATGCTCCAAAAGCCGTTTTAATTCATGTGGTGTATAAAGAAATACCTGCCGACAAATGGCAGGAAGGCTGGAAAGAAGGATTTGCCATAACTGCACCGCAAGCACAAGGAGAATTGAAAAAACAGATTGACCAATTCATAGGTTTTTTTAATGAACCGATTAAAAAAGGTGAAGAGATACTCATAAGCTATGATCCCGCTAAGGGAACAGATGTAATAATAAAAGGCAAATCAAAGGGTGTTTTACCCGGTAAGGAATTTATGCAAGCTCTGTGGAGTATATGGTTTGGACCGAAACCAGCCTCTGCAGAATTAAAGGCTGGGATGCTGGGCGAAGTAAAATGAGCGAACATCACTTTATTGTAGATGTATCAACGGAATTTATTAAAAGGGAAAAAGAAAAGGCAAGAGCCTTAAGAAAAACAAGATGGTGGCAACTTAAGATATCAAAGGGACAGTGCTATTACTGTGGTGCTACTGTCCCGCCGAACGAACTAACAATGGATCACATTGTTCCACTTATTAGAGGAGGACGATCAACAAAATCTAACATAGTGCCAGCTTGTAAAGATTGTAATAACAAGAAAAAATACTGGCTGCCTTGCGAATGGGAAGATTATCTCTCAAACATGACAAAAACCAAAAAGGTTCATGAGGATGGAACGGCAGAAAATAGATCAGATCAGTCATGAAAAATGCCGGGACTGCGATTATGCGGTGTACTGCTATACTAAACCGTCTTTGTGGGTTTTCAGAACGCAGGAAGAAATGGAAAGAAAAATAGCCTATATGGAACTATGTCCTATAAGAAAGAGTCTTCAGGAAGCCGACAGAGACATTAACAATATACCTAAAGAATCAACAGCTTAACAAAACATGGGCGAGTGTTTCCGAGTGATACTCGCCCATGCGCCATGCTTTAATGTAGGCCCTAAATAAACATGTTAATCTGACAGTTGATTGCGTGTTTCAAATATTCTTCAGCCGTTTGGATACTCACTCCATCGATAAAATCACTTTCCTTTAGTTCCATCATATCGACTGTCATCTTACATGCAACAAATTTAACACCTTCAAGTTGAGCCATTTCAATCAATTCCTCAAGGGAAGGAATCCCTGCGGCATCCATTTTTTTCTTCATCATCTTAGTGGCCATAGACGCCATGCCGGGAATCGCTCCTATGAAACCAGGAGGAATAAATTTACATTTCTTAGCTCCACCCTTTCTGATTACGTTAAGCCCCATAAAAGTGAAGAAAATTGTAGCCTCCATTCCAAGCCGACTAGCATTAATCGCAAGAATAAACGGTGGAATCGCACCATCATAGGTGTCTCTAGCGCAAATAAAGGTGCAGGCTTTTTTCTCATTTTCTTCCATAATCACAACCTCCCTAAAGTGATATTTACTCCAGCGGCGCTTATTATCTTGAGTCAATTTTGTATGTCAAGATGTTATTTTCTTTTTGAAAATTGATGGAAAATGTTTTATGTTCGAATTGTTAATAAGTGACTATAATAAACTACGAGGAAGGAGAAATACCATGGAAAACACAGAAATGGTAACCAAGATTCTATACGAGTTTAAGATTACCACCAGTTCAAAAGATCTAAACTCGATTAACGCTTTTATAGGCGAGATTTTACAAAAGGCTACCAGACTTGGAGTCGACAGCGTAAGTATCAGCATAAACACATTAAAAGGCACTATAATCAGAAAAGGAGCAGAATCCGAAACTAAAGTATCCGAAGAGGCTGAAGTACGGGTACCTAGGAAAAGAGGTAGAAAAGAAAGAGTTCGAGTGGCGGATGGAACCAATCAAATGAAAGAGGCAATTCAAAAATTCTCGGAAGAAAAGCGAAGATTCCACAGAAGAGATCTAATGAAGCTACTTAAAGAGCAATTCAAAGACGTGTATAAGGAAACAACTATCACTCAGAAGGCTGACATGATCATTAAAGATCTTATCAAAAATGGGGTGCTTAGGAAAAACGCAAGAGGCATCTTTGAAGCAATCACATCTGAGTAAGTAACTGGGAGCTAAAATTTTGCATGGATACTTCTACTATACTAGCAGAAAAAATAGGAAACGTATTAAAAGCTAAAGGTTGGAAGCTCTGCATCGCAGAATCATGCACAGGGGGATTGCTGGGAGGATTTATCACTTCTATTCCAGGAGCATCTGAATATTTTGATCGAGGTTTCATTACCTATAGCAATGAAGCTAAAACTGAATTGCTAGATGTCCCACCAGAAGATATTGCCACCTTTGGAGCCGTAAGTGATATAGTAGCAAAAGAAATGGCCGAAGGAGCTCTTAAGATATCTCAAGCACATGTGAGTGTCAGCATCACAGGAATAGCCGGTCCCACGGGAGGCACCCCTCATAAACCCGTGGGCACTGTCTATATAGCCTGCGCAACTCCAAAAGGCACTAGAGTCGAACATTTTAAATTTGAAGGCAATCGCGAGGAAGTCCGCCGAAAATCGGTGGAAGCAGCATTGGTGCTACTATGGGAAGAAATTCAAACATGATCCGAACCTTTATAGCCATTGATCTTCCAGAATCTGTCAAGAAAGACCTGGAAACCTTGCAGCGCTCTCTAATGGCTTCAACTAAGGGAATACGATGGGTGGATCCAAAAGGGGTTCACCTTACTCTGAAGTTCCTTGGCGATGTAGAACTAGATCGAATGCCGGAAATTGAATCGGTTATTGCTGACATTTCTAAACAGCATAAACCGTTTAAACTTATTCCTAATGGCTGTGGAGTTTTCCCTTCGTGGAAAGCCATAAGAGTTGTGTGGATAGGTCTGGAAGGGGACTTAGAGCCACTGAAAATCCTTTATACAATGCTTGAAGAAAACCTCAAACGGATTGGATTTCCTAGAGAAGAACGGCAGTTTGCTCCTCACCTAACAATTGGAAGAGCCAAGAACATTTCTCGAGATGAAAAATTTGCTCAAACATTGGCAAAATTCACAACCTTCAGGTCATCTCCCTTTACGGTCGAGGAAATCGTTCTTTTCAAGAGCACTCTCACTCCTTCGGGAGCAATCTACCAAAAACTTTTTGTCGCTAAGCTTTCAGAGGAAAATTCACAGTAATTTTCTATCGTGGATCTTTTTGCCGTTCTTGTCATAAAAGCGAAGGGATGATAGAGTGAAAAAGTCTCGTGTTACCCAAAAACTAATCTGGAGCCCAGGAGGCTGTAAAAAAGATGGCAGATGATCGCCAAAAAGTTATTGAAGCAGCTTTGTCGCAAATAGAAAAACAATACGGCAAGGGAACAATCATGCGCCTTGGTGAAAAGGCACATGATTTGAGCATTTCCGTTATCCCAACCGGAGCGTTATCTCTCGACCTTGCCTTAGGAACTGGTGGAGTTCCCAGAGGTCGCATTGTGGAGATTTACGGACCAGAATCTTCCGGAAAAACCACATTGGCTCTTCACATCATAGCCGAAGCTCAAAAACAGGGTGGAGTCGCAGCCTTTATTGATGCCGAACATGCTCTCGATGTCAATTATGCCAAGCGACTTGGAGTAAACGTCGAGGATCTTCTCATAAGCCAACCCGACTATGGAGAACAAGCTCTTGAAATTGCCGAGGTCCTGGTAAGAAGCAACGCCATAGACGTCATTGTGATCGACTCGGTGGCAGCTCTTGTGCCTCAAGCAGAAATCGAAGGTGATATGGGAGACGCCCACGTTGGACTTCAGGCAAGACTCATGAGCCAGGCTCTCAGAAAACTTGTAGCATCAATCAATCGTTCCAAAACCTGCGTGGTTTTCATAAACCAGATACGCCAGAAAATCGGCGTTACTTATGGTCCTTCCGAAACCACGACGGGAGGTAATGCCCTTAAGTTCTACGCTTCAATCCGCCTTGACATAAGGCGTGTGGGGAGCGTGAAGGAAGGTAACGACGTTATCGGCAACAGAGTCCGAGTCAAAGTAGCCAAGAACAAACTTGCACCTCCATTCCGTGAGACGGAATTTGATATTCTCTTTCAGGAAGGCATATCAAGAGAAGCCGATGCGCTAGACCTTGCAGCCAATCTTGGCATTGTGAACAAATCCGGAGCCTGGTACTCGTACGGTGAAACCAGACTCGGTCAGGGACGCGACAATGCTCGAAAATTCCTGAAAGAAAGAAAAGACATCCTTGAAGAAATCGAAGGAAAAATTCGATCTATAAGATCGCTTCCGTCAACTTTCACGATAATAGGCAGCGAAACTGCAGGCAGTGCGGAAGTGGTTGAAGCAGAATGAAATCAGCTTGATCAGAGGGAAAGGCATGAATAAGAAAGAAGCAAGACAAATCCGAGCAGAATTTTTGGAATTCTTCAGGGAGAGAGGACATACCATCGTAAAAAGTTCTTCGCTTATCCCAAAAGATGATCCAACTCTCCTTTTTACAAACGCCGGCATGGTGCAGTTCAAAAGATGTTTTTTGGGAGAAGAAAAACGTCCCTATACTCGCGCCACTTCCAGCCAGAAATGCATGAGAGCAGGTGGTAAACATAATGACCTTGAAAATGTCGGTTACACAGCCCGTCATCATACCTTCTTCGAAATGCTCGGAAATTTTTCATTCGGGGACTATTTCAAGAAAGAAGCCATAGAATTTGCCTGGCATTTTCTTACAGAAACTCTCGGGCTTCCTAAGGATAAGCTTTACGCTACGGTACATGAAGGTGATTCCTCCATGGGCATAGGCCCTGATGAAGAAGCTCGCAAGCTGTGGTCTCGTTACCTCCCTGAAGATCGTATCCTAGCCTTTCCCACAAAAGATAATTTCTGGATGATGGGTGATACAGGCCCATGCGGACCCTGTTCTGAAATCATAATAGATCAGGGGGAAGCCTACGGCTGCGGAAAACCAGACTGCAAGCCCGGTTGCGATTGCGACCGTTATCTTGAATTATGGAACCTCGTTTTTATGCAGTTCAACAGGAATCCCGACGGTTCTCTGGAACCTCTTCCCAAACCGAGTATAGACACCGGTATGGGGCTTGAACGAATAGCAGCCGTAGTGCAAGGAGTGCCATCCAACTACGATACCGACCTTTTTGCGCCAATAATGGCCAGAATTGGAGCAATAAGCGGCCACACCTACGGAGCCGATAAGCGGCATGATATATCCATAAAGGTCATCGCTGATCATGCTCGAGCCGCCACTTTTTTGATAAATGATGGTGTGCTCCCGTCCAACGAAGGACGTGGGTATGTGTTGCGTAGAGTAATACGCCGTGCTTTAAGACATGGGCGATTCCTGGGGCTTGATAGACCTTTCCTCTACGAGGTCGCTCCGGCTGTAGCAGAAGCTATGGCAGACGCCTATCCTGAGATCCTGGAAAATCTCTCTTACATACAGGAAGTCATTCTGCATGAAGAAAAAAGATTCAGCGAAACTCTGGACTTTGGCCTAAGGCTTCTTCATCAGGAAATTGAACGTCTTCAGGATACCAGAGAAAAGGAAATCCCTGGAGAACTTGTGTTTAAACTTTATGACACCTACGGATTTCCAACCGACATAGTAACAGATATGGCAAAGCAGTTAAATCTATCGGTGAATCTGGCTCGCTACGAAGAGCTTATGGCTCAACAACGAGAACAATCCAGAAAGTCCTGGAAAGGAAGCGGTGAACAACTCCCTGCTGAAGTTTATAGAGAATTCGTTTCCGAACATGGATCAACTACATTCCTTGGTTACGAAACAACCAAAGCCAAAAGCCGTATTATGGCTATTGTTTGCGATGGGCGAATGATCGAAGAAGCTTCTGCCGGAGAAAGTGTCGAAATTGTAACAAAGGAAACCCCATTTTACGGTGAGTCGGGAGGACAGGTTGGAGATACAGGAATCATCGAGGGTCCAAAGGGAGTTGTTGAGATAAAAGATACGAAAAAGCTCCCGGGTGACCTGATTGTTCATGTCGGCCAAGTGCGAGAAGGGCAAGTAAAGGTGGGAGATGAGGTTACTCTTACAGTCAACGAAGATCTTCGTCGAGATACGGCTCGGCATCACACCGCAACTCATATTCTTCATGCAGTGTTAAGAAAAGTGCTTGGCGATCATGTGCGTCAGGCTGGATCTTTAGTTGCACCGGAAAGATTCAGATTTGATTTCACCCATTTCAAAGCTCTCACAGAAGAAGAACTTCAACTTATTGAGGATCTGGTAAACGAAGAAATTCAGCGGGATCGACCTGTTAGCGTTCGAGAAATGGCTTTCGACGATGCGGTTGCATCAGGAGCTATTGCGCTTTTCGAAGAAAAGTATGGTGATCGAGTAAGGCTTGTAGAAATCGCCGAATTCAGCAAAGAACTCTGCGGTGGCACGCACATACATAGGACATCGGATATAGGCATGTTTTTTATCCTAGAAGAAACAAGCGTTGCTGCGGGAGTCCGGCGAATAGAAGCTGTTGCAGGAAGAAGAGCCATAGAGGCTGCTAGAAACTGGAGAAAGCTTCTGAAAGAAGCTGCAAACGAGCTGAAAACCAGACCAGAGGATGTCCCTGCTCGAATTGAGAAACTTCAGGAACAGCAAAAACTGCTAGAAAAAGAAATAGAGCGACTAAAGCAAAGCCTTGTGGCGGCGAAGTCCCAGGATATTCTGGATCAGCCACAGCGCATAGGAAACATTTCAGCTATCATTGCCGAAGTAGATGTGGAAGACCCAAAAAGACTCCGCGAGATATACGACCGGTTTAAGGAAAAATACAGAGAAAAAAGTGTGCTCGTTCTGGGAAGCCGTCATGAAGGAAAAGCTTTACTTCTGGTAGGAGTTACGGCGGATCTTACCAAGACATGCCAAGCCGGCAATTTAATAAAGGAACTGTCAGAAATTGTTGGGGGACGAGGCGGAGGACGAGCCGATATGGCGCAGGCTGGAGGCACCCAGCCCGAAAAACTGCCCGAGGCTCTCGAAAAGGCAAAAGCACTTATAGCCAGCCTGGCCTGAGAAAAATACCAGGAAAATAAAAGGGGCGGAAAAATCAAAATTTCGAAGAAACCGCCCCTTTCTTGTTTACTTCAGAAGCTGAAGAATATTCTCGCGCAATATTCGAGCTTTTTCCGGTTCGGAAATCGAAAGATCCATTATTTTCCTAAGTTCTCTTTTTGGATCTCCAAAAGGAAAATCCGAACCAAAAAGAAGCCTCTCCGTGCCGTAAGTTCTTACATAATCTTCAATAGCGAACCTGTCGGCGAGAGCCGTGTCGGCATAGACTTCTGGAAGATCCCACAACCCTTCACTTTTTATTCTGCTATAACCACCGTTCAGCAAACCAAGATGGGGTATAATAACCTTGACTCCCACAGCACGTTCCCGGATAAAAGCCACAGTTTCGGTAAATTCTTCCTCCAGTATGACAGGCAGAGAACGTTTACGGATCTCGCTAATCATTATTTCACAGGCGGGATCGCTATAATTGTATCTCGGCTCGTTGGAATGGCGATGCCACTTAATACCCTTAAAGCCTCTACCAAGTTCTTGCCATGCGAAATCGTTCCATACGAATAAAAAAGGATAAACGACGAAATCTTTCATCGATGAAGCAAGAAATAGAAGGTAATCGTGAGCCTGAGCTCTTATCTTGCGCCACTCAGGCGAATCAACGAAGGAAGGATCATACCTATCGTAAACTTCGCCGACCGGCGGGAAAACCACTGCGCCACCTATGGGCAACCCTTTACAGGCTGCCCGATAGGTTTCAACATCCTGAGAAGGAAATCTATCCTGAATGCCACAGTGAACGTGAGAATCTATTACCTGCACTTCTAGATGCCTTTTTTCTCAAACCATGCAAAAAGTCCCAGAGAAACCACCCACAGGGCAACAACTATAACCCATGGGGAAACACCAAGAACATCAGGCAAACCTATTTTACCAAAATCCTTCCATGCGAGAATAGTGGTTTTGAAGTAAGGATAAAGCTCGGCGTAGATAGCCGCTCCCGTTATCATGCCTATAACCGCAAAGATGGCGTGTAATCGTCCTTCAGCAACGGCGCCAACAGACGTGCCGGGGCAAAATCCCATAATTCCCCAGCCAATTCCGAAAAGCGCTCCACCAATCAGCACAGCGCCAACATTCATAGGTTTATGGCCCAGAGTTATAACGCCATTCTGAGCAAGCAAAGTAATACCCACCGACCCTACTATAATCGCCGACAGCATGAATTTAAGAATTGTCATGTCTTTGAAAAGCATTGCTCCTATTTGCTTATCAAACCTCAGCACCCTTCCCTTCTGAAGCAGAAAACCAAAGATTACTCCTGCAATCAATCCAAGCCAGTGTTCCGTCTGCATGGCTATTTCCTCCTGTAAATGATGTTGGCAACAATAACCCCGAACAGGAAAAACATTGTAAGCGCTACAAAAGCGCTTGCGGATAGCTGCATCATACCACTCAGTCCATGACCGCTCGGGCAACCATCAGCCATGCGAGCTCCGATCATCGCTATGATTCCACCAATGAAAGCCGCAACCGCTCGCTTGGCTACCGATGGACCAAAGTATTCAGCCCACGTTGGAGGAACATACTCCAGCTTAAAGCTCCTGTCCGTTAAGGATGATAAAAGCGCTCCCAGAAAAATACCTATAACCAGCATAAATTGCCACTCGATCTTTACCTTTTCCTTGTTGAAATATTCGTTCGCTTTAACATGCTCCGGTGCAATAGTTTCTTCAATCAATCCTGCAGCTCTAACAAAGGTTGTTGATGCTCCAAGGTAGGTCGTTTTACCGGTAAAATAAGTTGTTGCAAAGGCCGATGCTATAGCCAGAAGGCCCACCAAAACGCCAGCCAGATAGGGACTCCAGCCATTACGAAGATTAGTTCCCATGATACATCCCCCTCCTGTGTTGGTGAAAGTTTTAAACCACGACCAAAATTCCTAAACACCGTTTTGCAAAAAGTTGATAAACATTCTCGGAAACATAGTCAAGGCAAGAAGGAGATGCTCGAAAAAACCACGGCGGAGGGTTATAACTATGCTCAGGTAATAAGTAAGGGCGATCCTCATGAGAAGCGTAACGATCGCCCTTAAAATTAAATTCACGATTATATTTTATGGGGTGAGTGAGCGGACTTGAACCGCCAACCCCTGGGGCCACAACCCAGTGCTCTAACCGTGTTGAGCCACACTCACCACCATGAAACCTAAACTGGCAGGCCAGGAGGGATTCGAACCCCCAACCCCCGGATTTGGAGTCCGGTGCTCTAGCCGTTCGAGCTACTGGCCTACCGTTCACAGGCAAATGTTAATATAACCTTACTTCATGGCACTTGTAAAGTGGAAAATGTCCTCCACCTTGTAGCTATCGCTAAAACTCAAAATCCACTGCGATAATTTGCTCGGCAATGGCTCGAACCTGCTGAAGCACCTTCACATGCTCAGGATGAACCCTATACCGCTCAAGCGCTCCCAAATCCTCAAAATCAGATACAAGCGCAAAATCATAAGATCGCTCAGACCTTACTACATCCCTTCCAAACAGAAATCCCTTGATTTCGGGAATTACCGTAGGAAGCTTCCCAAGCATTCCTTCAAAAAGCTTCTTATCTTCCTCGGACGCATCAGGCTTAAATTTGATTACTATGACATGCTTAATCATCTCTATCCCCCTTCATTCTCTAATACGTCTTACATCACCAATTCTAAGAGTTATCTTCTCACGGTCACAATATTCAAGCAAAGGAATCGCATACTTCCTGCTTGCTCCGATTAACTCTTTGAACTGGGTGGGCGATATTTCTCCATGAACTTTGAGAAATTCCACAACCTGATCCTTCAGCCTTCCAAGCACCTTTGAATGAAACACCAAATCTTCTTTGACTCTCACGAGAATTCCCTCATCCAACATCCAGTTAAAAACCGTCTCGGCTACATTTTCCGGCACATTGAGCCGTGAAACTATCTCCTTAAAAGCCGGAGGTTGATAACCTGATTCAAGGTAAACTCGTTCGATAGCATTGCTCACCTTGAGTTCTTTGTCTCCAAGTTTTACAGAATGAGTCGCCAGAGCAACCAGATCCTGACGAATAACTAACGATTTTCTCTCGACAAGTCGATCAAGCACCAGATTAAAAACTTTGGAAGGATAATCTTTAGCTGCCTGATAAGCCAGAAGCTCCTTCGGCATCCCGTGTTTTAGTGGATGTTCGGCGTGATAAGCCGTCAACTTATCAATAATCGCATTCTCAAGTTCGCCACATACTTCCCTCGAAACATATAATTTTAAGTCCTTATCGAAGTTGAAAATTTCCTCTCGACGTTCAAGTGTAGCTATCAATTCTTCAAGCCGCTTTCCGTAAATACCTGTCTTGACCTGCAATTCCTTGAAGGAGATACCCTTTTCTCTGCTTCTGATAACATGCATCCTAACAAGCTCATCTCCGCTAGCGGTCAGAAGACCATTTAACATCATCGCAGCTTCCAATCTCATGCGTCTCTTGTGCCGTTTCGGGAGTGGATCTACGATCACCCCGCCTCCGATAGTCATGATCGGGGAGTATGATCTAAGGACAAAGCGATCGCCTTTAATTACCGGCACAGGATGTTCCAGATGGAGCTGGGCAAAGAAACGATCGCCGGGCATAACTTCCATAGTTTCCAGCAAAAATGCCCGTCCAAGATATTCGGCGGTACCGGTGTAAAAACGAAGGACAGAACCGTGTTTTAGAGGCCGATCCGTATTCGGAAGGAGCTCTGCATACACATCCAGTGTTTTGGATGGAATAAGAGATTCCGGAGTAGCTACCATTTCACCTCTCTGCACCTCGTTTTTTTCAAGCCCCTGAAGATTTATTGCCACTCTTTGCCCGGGTCCGGCTTCCTCCACCGATTCTCCGTGCACCTGAAGGCTCCTTGCTCGGGTAGCATGGCCAGAAGGGTAAACTACCAAAGGATCTCCAAGCCGCACTATGCCGGAAGCACTAGTTCCGGTGACAATTGTTCCAAATCCCTTAATGGTGAAGACTCTGTCTATAGGAAGCCGAAAAGGACCGCTCTTGTCTCTTTCCGGCACCGTCTGGGCGATTTCAGAAAGAACGGCAATCAACCGATCCAGGCCTTCTCCTGTTGTAGATGAAACCCTTACAATTGGAGCATTTTCAAGAAAAGTTCCTCGCACTGCTTCTCGAATATCTTCCTCAACCAGCTCAAGCCAGTCCTTATCTTCGACGAGATCGATTTTCGTGAGAACGATTAACCCGCGAGGAATACGAAGAATTTTACAAATATCGAGGTGTTCTCGAGTCTGAGGCATAACGCCTTCATCTGCTGCGACAACCAGAGCGACAATATCCATTCCTGTAGCCCCAGCAACCATGTGATGGACAAACCGCTCATGCCCTGGAACGTCAACTATTCCCAAACGAACACCATTGGGCAAAGTGAAGTGAGCAAACCCTAGCTCGATGGTTATTCCACGTTCTTTTTCTTCTTTAAGGCGATCCGTATCTATGCCGGTCAAAGCACGAATAAGGGATGTTTTGCCGTGGTCAATATGCCCTGCCGTCCCAAGGATAATCTGCCTCATGACAAATCCTTTCTGTTTTTGGACGCACATACTCGGTTAATCAAGAAAATTAGAGTAGCAAAGATAAGGCAAAACCATCAAGCCTTAACAGGGGAGGATGTTCGAAAAATCGCCAGTCATGTCATGCCGAGCGAAGGCGAGGCATCCCTCACTTCGTTCGGGACGGCGTCTCTTGAGGAGACCCCTCGTTATCGAGACTGTGTCGCAATGCGATGCGTGTTTATGTAGGAGCGACCGGCCGGTCGCCCCTACAATTATGACAATTGCGTGAATGTTATTATGACACGGCCTGTATCGCTCGGGGTGACAAAAAGAAGGGCTCGGGGTAACAGTCTTTTTTACTTGTCATGCCGAGCGAATGCGAGGCATCCCATGAGAAAGCCCCTCACTTCGTCGTCTAGGATAATATTTTCGAACATCCCTAGCCTTAACAGGGACCTATTGCCATAAATCTATCCAGAAAACAGTCTTTTGCGGAGTTCCGAAGCGTATTTAGCCATCAAATTCGGCATAACATGGTCATCTATCCGACAAACGGGCATAATACCTACCATAGAGTTAAGAAGCCAAACAACATCAGCCTGAAGTAATTCCCATTTGTAAACGGGCCTGATTTCTGTTTTTTCGCCGTCCTCCTCTAAAAACCTTGCTATGATACCTTCCGTAACACCAGGAAGTTTCCACTGACTTTGCGGGAAAACCCAAACACCGTTTACAAACACCAAAAGACTTGCCGTGGAAGCTTCAGCGATATGCCCATTCAGATCTTCAATAATGGCTTCATGGAATCCATCACTTCTTGCCTGTTCCTTTGCCCAGAGGAAAAAGAGATAGTTCAAAGTCTTATGAGCTCCCAAAGGTGGAGAATAGCGACCATGGAGAATTATGGCAGTCCATCCTCGATTATAATCTGCCTCCGACGGCGGAGTATAAGGAGTTGCCATGAAAAGAACTGTGGGACCATGTTGTAATGTGTTATCTACGAAGCTCAATTCGGGAAGTCCCAGTGTTGGATTGGTTCCTCTCGTCACGATTATTTTCAGTCGAGCCACCTCCCCGAGATGCGGGTTTTTCCTATAGAGTTTATCAACAATCTCACCTGCTTTTTCTATATCAAAAAACTCGCCCACAACTTTCATATTGAAGAAAGAAAGGCTTTTTTCCAAACGATCCAAATGCTCCGAAAGCCACAGAGGTTTTCCTTTCTGAAGTCTTATGGTTTCGAAAAGCCCATCCCCGTAAAGAAAGCCTCGATCGAGGGGGCTTATTCGGACCGACTCAATTGGGCAAAACGTTCCATTCCACCATACAATTTCTTTCATGACACCCAGACCACCTTTCATGCATTACTTCAGTTAAGAACAAATATTCCTCAGCACTTCAAAGAAAGTTTTTCCCTTATGCAAGGTTTCTTCGTATTCAAGTTCAGGGTCAGAATCATAGACAACTCCACCGCCTACTGACAGAAAGCCTTGATAACATTCTCTGTCAATTGCAATGCGCTTGATAGCAATCATTGTCCGAATGGCGATATTGACGTCCATATTGCCATGGAAACCCAGATAGCCCATGGAGCCGGTATATACATGACGGCAGTTAGGTTCTAGCTCATCGATAATTTCCATCGCTCGAATCTTGGGACATCCGGTTATAGACCCTCCAGGAAAGGTTGCCCTAAAGATCTCTCCGTATGAAACGTTATCTCGCAGATTTCCTCGCACTATGGAGATAAGATGATGGACATTCTGGTAACTTTCTATTCGTTTATGTTCAGCAACATGGACAGACCCGGGGGAGCAGATTTTCCCGAGATCGTTTCTGAGAAGATCAACAATCATTGAAAGCTCCGCATCGTCTTTAGGGTGTTCCAGAAGATCACTAGCAAGTAAAGCATCTTCTTCGGGT
>Ga0068707_1000915_pt1 | contig 20403 bp, 24 predicted proteins | sample YNPNPMetaG_FD_66600 | JGI IMG/M metagenome (GOLD analysis project Ga0068707, IMG submission 66600) | Anoxygenic and chlorotrophic microbial mat microbial communities from Yellowstone National Park, USA - YNP NP MetaG | ecosystem: Environmental > Aquatic > Thermal springs > Hot (42-90C) >...
AAGGAAACCGTCTCCATCGGCGCGCCAGTATAGACGAAGGATCCGCCCCGTGCTAGGGTGAGGAGCGGGGGCCGATGGGTGAAGGGCTCCTGTTCCTTCTGGTCTTCGTCCTCCTCATGGTCGTCCTCGGAGGGCTCACGACCCTCCGGGGCCGGCGGCGGAGGAGATGACGGGGGCGGCGGCTTGATTCCGGCCGCAGCCCGCGGTAGCGTCTCGGCATGTCCCGCGTTCTCGTGGCGATGAGCGGGGGGGTCGATTCGAGCGTCTCCGCCCTGATCCTCAAGCGGTCCGGCCACGAGGTCTTCGGCGCCTTCATGCTGGGCGGGTCCTGCGGGGCGGAGACGGCGCCCCCGGGACGGCGCGGCTGCTGCTCCCGCGACGACGCCGACGACGCCCGCCGGGTGGCCGACCGGCTGGGCATCCCTTTTTTCCCGGTCGACTGCCGCCGCGAGTTCGGCCGGCTCGTGGATTATTTCGTCTCGGAATACGACCGCGGGGCCACGCCGAACCCCTGCATCCTCTGCAACCGCGACCTCAAGTTCGGCCGCCTCCTGGAGGCGGCGGAGACCCTGGGGGCCGACCGGGTGGCCACGGGCCATTATGCGCGCCTGGAGCGGCGAGGGGACCGCTGGACCCTGCTCCGCGGCGCGGACCGGCGCAAGGACCAGTCCTACGTCCTCTTCGCCCTCTCCCCCCGGCAGCTGGAGCGGGCGCTCTTCCCGGTGGGGGCGATGCGGAAGGAGGAGGTTCGCCGACTCGCACGGGAGGCCGGTCTGGCGGTGGCCGAGAAGGCCGAGAGCCAGGAGCTCTGCTTCGTTCCCCGCGGCGGCCACCGCCGGCTGCTGGAGGAGCGGCTGGGGGACCGGATCCGTCCGGGCGAGTTCCGCTCCCCCGACGGGCGATTCCTGGGACGGCACCCCGGGTACCAGTTCTTCACCGTGGGCCAGCGGAAGGGGCTGGGAATGGGGTTCGGCAAGCCCATGTACGTCGCGGCCATCCGGCCCCGGTCCAACACGGTGGTCCTGTCGGAGCAGGACGAGGGGCGGCGGACGCTCCGGCTGCGGGGGGTGAACTGGATCTCGGGGGGAGACCGTCCCGTCGAGGCGGTCGTCCGGATCCGGTACGGCCACGCCGGGGCGAGGGCGCGCGTGGAGCCGCTGGACGGCGGCCGGGCGCGGGTGGTCTTCGAGAATCCGCAGCGGGCCGTCACCCCCGGCCAGGCCGCCGTCTTCTACGCCGAGGATGAGGTCCTGGGAGGGGGCTGGATCGAGAGGGAGGAGGAATGAGCCTTATCCCTCGGTCTTGGGAAGTTCCTGGCCCGCGGGGGGGGAACCGGCGGCGGGTCCCTTCTTGATCTCCTGAATCTCGATCCGCGCCTGCTGGGCCACGCGCTTGATCTCCTGGAGGGCCTTCCGGGCCCGCGTGGCGGCGACCTTCTTGCCCTGCACGAACTCCTCGTACTGCCGCCGGGCCTCGGTCACGAGGCGGGCCAGCTCATCATATTTTTCGGTTCCCATGTCGGCTCCGTTTCCAGAACGGGGGCATTGTGGGGGCCCCTTCGGGCAGTGTCAAGCGATTTGTGGAGGACCGCTCCTCGTCGTTCTGAGGGATGGTCGAACCTTTCCGGGAGAAGTGCTGTCCAAGAGGTACAAGAGGAGGTGAGGAAGGAGGGAAGGGCGCATGGGACGGACGGCGGCGGTGCTGATCCTCCTGGCGGGGGCGCAGGCGGACCGGATCGGGCGGGACCGGGCGCCGGCGGCCGCCCTGAAGGCCCTGGCCGAGGTCCAGAAGAAGAAGGCGGTGGCGATCGTGGAGACCACCCAGCTGGGGCTGGCCGGGGAGACGACCTCGACCTTCGAGGGGGTTCTGAAGAAGGATGTCGCCGCCGTCAAGGGGTCGGCGGAGGTCTACGCCCGGGGGCGAAACTATGTGCTGCGCGTGGGGGACCGGTACGACCAGGGGGCCCGCCTCCGGGGGGAGGAGGCGGTCCTGGCGGCGTCCTTCCGGAACCCGGCGGTGATGCTGGCGGAGGCGGCCCGGCTCGTCCCCGGGGCGGTCTATCTCGAGGATGAGGAGGTGGACGGAAGGGCCTGCAAGGTGATCAGCCTGCCCGCCGACGGGCGGCTGCTCAAGGAGCATCTCGCCGAGGTGGCGGACCTGGTCCAGAAGCAGCTCACGGGGCTGGCGAAGGATCTGTTTTCCGGGAACCTGACGTCCTACCTGGATGAGAAGCTGTCCACCTCCCGATTCGTCCTGTGGGTGGGGAAGGCGGATCTTCTGGTGCACCAGATGGAGTGGTCCCTCGAGGCGGAGTCCCGGCAGGCCAGCCTTCCCCCCGGCCTTGCGCCCTTCCGCGTCACCCGCCGTTGCGTCGTGAAGTTCAGCCGCTGGGACGAGGAACTTGCCCTGGACATCCCGGCGCCCGTCAAGGCCCGCCTGGGGATCCCCTGAGGGATCAGGCGGCGGGGCGGGCGGGGCGCGGAGCGGGGGCCGCGCCCTGGGGGGCGGCCTCGGCGGCCGAGGTGGTGAGCTGGTAGAGCATTCCGAAGACCAGCAGGGGCAGGAAGACGCACAGGTGGAGGAGCACGGCCGTCTCCGCCCGGACCGATCCCACGATTCTTCCCAGGACGGCCGTCGAGACCCCCCAGGTGACGAAGACGCTGCCGATGAGGGAGGAGTTGAAGATGAAGAAGAACTTGGGGAAGAGGCCCCCCAGGCCGCCTCCCAGGAGGAAGGCCAGGGCCACCGCCGGCAGCGCGTGGTTGCCGGGCTTGAAGTAGAGGGGGAAGAAGACGCTCCCCAGGACCGCCACGGTGAATCCCCCCAGCAGGATTCCCACGAAACGCTTCCAGCACACCGCGATGAAGGCCCCGGCCACCGAACAGGTGGCCAGGTAGAGAACGGGGGCCACCCCGCCTCCCGGGGCCAGATGGCCCTTCAGGAGCAGTCCCGCCCACCCGCCGCAGAGGAACCCCGTCACGCCCAGGAAATATTCGTGGTGCCTCCAGCCGAACAACAGGAAGGCCCCGCCGAAGACGACCGAGAGCAGGGCGACGATCTCGGGGAAGTGCTCCCCGAGGAGATTCCTGTGGGTCGAGAGGTTCAGCCTTTCGACCAGCGCCACGATTTCGGCCATCGCCGGTCTCCCGCGTAGTGTATCGGCACGCGGAGGGGGCGCCCTTGAGGTCCCCGGGGCGGGGGTCTTCAGTCCTTCTCGTCCAGCAGCCGCCCCAGGACGTTGCGCAGGTCCCGCTGGGCGACGTTGTGGAAGCGGAACCTTCCCTTCCGGTCGATCACCCACAGGGCGGGCAGACCGTGCACGCCGAAGAGCCGGGCGATCTTCCCGTCGAACCCTTCCCCGTCGTAGAAGAGGGTCCAGCCGGGCCGGACGGCATCCCGGAAGATCTCGAAGTCCCTTCGGTCGCGGCTGATCGAGACTCCCAGGATGCGCAGGTCGCGGTCCCGGAACCGCTCCCAGGCGCGCCGGACGGATTCGGCCTCGGGGACCGCCTCGCGGAAGGCCGAGTCGAAGAAGTAGACCACCACGACCTTTCCCCGGTGGTCTTCCAGGCCGAATTCGTTGTCGAGCTTGTCCCGGGCCCTCCCGACGGGGGCGGGTTCCCCGAGGCGGAGGTATTCGGTGAGGCGGCGGCGGGCCGTCTCCCGGGGACGCCCGTCGGGGCCCTCGCGGATCACGCGCTCCAGGATTTCCCGGGCCTCGCTCCTCCGCTCCTGAAGGTGGCGCACGAAAGCCAGCTGGAGCAGGGCATCCCAGGACTCGGGGCGGCCGGCGAAGTCCTTGTGGATCTCCCTCAGGGCGGCGGCGGCCTCCTCGTGGCGCTCCTCGAACTGGAGGGTCACGGCGGCGTAGAGGCGGGCGGTCCCGGCGCGCTCGTCCCGGGGGTGGAGGCGGGCGAATTCCTCGAAGGCCGCGCGCGCGGCGGCCTCCTCCTCCAGCCGGAAGAGGATCTCCCCGCGGAGAAAGCGGGCGTCGGGGAGCCGGTCCGAGGCCGGGTGATCCTCCGGAAGCCTCCGCAGGCGCTCTTCCGCCTCCTTCGGCCGTCCGGCCCACAGGCAGGCCTGCGCGGCGTGGAAGGCGGCGCGGGCGGCCTCGGGCGCCCCCGGGCGCTCCCGGGCGAGGCGGTCCAGCTCGGTCCGCACCTCCTCCGCCAGCCGGCGGAACTGCTCCTCGTCCCGCACCTCGGCGCGCCGCTGCTCGAAACGGTACAGGATTCGGTCCACCTCCCCTTCCTGGACCGACCCGCACAGCACCGCCGCCAGGAGAGCCATTCGGGCGCCCTTCGTTCGATGCCCCTGGAGATTATAGTCGGCGCCCGAGGGGCGGGGAGGGGGCGGCCGAGTCGGGCTGGACGTTTGGGCTTGCCTTGGGATAATTTATAGTTTACAATTTGTACCAGGAAGCAGGTCCCGCCCCCCTTCGGGGGGAGGGGACCGGGTTCAGGGGAAGATCCCCGCTTGCCGATATCTCTCAGGAGAGGACGATGCCTCCCAGGAAGCTCTTCAAGATCGGGGAAGTGATCCGATACAGCGGCGTCAAGCGGCAGACGCTCCACAATTACACCATGATGGGGCTCATCCGGGAGGTGGAGCGCACCGAGTCGGGACACCGCCTGTACGGCGAGGAGGTCTTCGACCGGCTCCAGAAGATCGAGATGCTCCGCCGCCACCGCTCCCTGCGCGAGGTCCAGGAATTCCTGCGTCGGGAGGACGAGGCGGCCCTTCAGAAGGAGAAATCCCCGGCCAAGAAGGACTAAGGGGGACCTCGCATCGGCCGCGGTCCGGGAGGTCCGGCCGGACCGTCGGGAGAAAGATCCGGACCCGTTCGACACTCGGAGAGAGGAAGGGGACATGCGGCCGCCGGGATGGATCCTCGGCGCGGCGCGCTCCTGGCCGTACCTGCTGGCCGGGCTGGCGGTCGCCTCCTTGGCGTTTGTACCCTTCCGGCGCCCCGCGGCCCCCGGCGCTTCGCTGTTCCAGGACCCGGTCGCCTTGCTCCGGCGTGGCCTCCAGATCCTCCAGACCGGGGAGGGCGATCCCTTCGCCCCGCTGGAGGAGGGGCTCTCCCGGATCCGCAGGTCCGCCGATGCGAAGGGTTTCGAGTTCCCGGCCCTCGTCTCGGCCCTTCGCTCCGCCGCCGAGCGGGAGACCGACCCGGAGCGGATCGCCCGCCTCGCCGGGATCGCCGGGGCGATCCTCTCCCTGGTTCCCGGGGCCCCCCTGGATCCGGGGGATCTCTGGCTCCGTGCCGGGAGACCCTGGGAGGCGGCACGCGCCTGGCTCCGGGCCGCCCAGGGGCTCGACGCCCCGGCCGCCGTCCGCATCCTGCGGGGGGCCGCCGAAGCCCTCTCCCGCGCGGGATTCTTCCTCCCGGCGGCCGAACTCTATGGGACGCTCCGGGATCGAAATCCGGGGGACACCGAGTTCCTCTTCCGGAGGGCCGACTGCCTCGCCCGGGCGGGACTCTGGGACCCCGATGCCCTGGAGGCCTTCGGCCTCTTCGTCGACCGCGTTCGTCCGGGAGACCCGCTCCTCCCGAGGGCCCTCCTGTCCCGCGGCGCGCTGCTGGCCGATCTGGGACGGATCGACGAGGCCCTGCGCGATTTCGACCGCCTCCTGGGCGACCCCGCCCTGGGAATCGATCCCCGTACGGAGGAGTGGAGCGAGGCCCTCCGGCGCCGGGGGCTCGTGCTTCTGGAGGCGGCGGAGGAGGCCCCGCCGCCCCGCCGGCAGGTCCTCCGGCGCGGGGCCCGCCAGGCCTTCGAGGAGTACTTGGAACGGTACGCGGCGGAGGGACCCCTGCCGTCCCGGGGGATCGAGGCCGGGATCGGTCTGGTACGCGTCCGCTTGGCGGAGAACGAGTGGGGGGAGGCCTTGGAGCGGATGAATGAGCTCCTGTCCCGCCTCCCGTCTCCTCTTCCTGAGGAGGTCCGCGGGCCGGTTCTGGAACTCCGGCTCCTGAGGGGCGAGGTCCTCCTCCTCCTAGGACGGAAGGAGGAGGCCGCGGAGGCCTTCGGCGCGGCCGCCCGCCGGGCCGGGTCGGATCCGGCCCGGCTGGGGGGGATTCTGGGGAGGGCCCGCGCCCTCCAGCGCCTGGGGCGGAAGGAGGAGGCCCGGGGGGAGATCGGTCGCGCCCGGGCCGTCTTCGAGTCGGAGGCGTCCCTTCCCGGGGCGGCCCTGTCGTCGGGATTCGGCCGGGACTACTGGCGCGGGGAGCTTGAGGCCGCGTCCCGGGAGGTTCCATGAGCGATCTCGAGCGATTCCTGCAGGGGCTGCGACGGCGGGAGGAGGCCTACCGGCGGATGGCCGGCATGGTTCGGCAGCAGGCGGGCGCCTTGGCCGGCGGGGACGCCGACGCGCTTCTGGCGCTGGCGGCCCGGAAAGGGGCCCTGCTGCGGGAGATCGAGGCGGTGGAGCGGGACCTGGCCCCGCTGCGGGGCCGGTGGCCGGAGTGGAAGCGGATGCTCGACCCGGCCGTGCTCCGGGAGGTGGAGGAGACGGTGGATCGGACGCGCCGGGTTCTGGGGGAGCTGGTGCGGATGGAGGAGGAAGGGCGGGCCTTTCTGCCTCCGGGGGGCGGGGGGACGGCCGGTCCGGTATCTCCCGGGAAGATCGCGGAGGCGTACGGCCCCCGGGAGCGGAGGGAGGGGCCGTGACCCCGGCGGCGCCCCCCGGGGGAGATCTGGGCGAGATCGCCCGGTTGATGGAGACCTTCAACCAGGCGACGGAGCGGCTCGCCCGGTCCTACCAGACGATCGCCGCCCTGCAGCGCGAGATTGCGGAGAAGGATCGGCAGCTGTCCCGCAAGACGCGGCTGGAGGACCTGGGACGCATGACGGCGGGGCTGGCCCATGAGATTCGGAACCCCTTGGCGGGGATCCAGCTCTACGCCTCCCTGCTCCGGCGCGATCTGGAGGGGGACGCCTCCAAGGTCCGGATGCTGGATCGCCTGCTGGCGGCCGTGACGGGGCTCGAGCGGATGGTGGAGGACATGCTGGCCTACGGGAGGGATCTGGAGCCGCGGCGCACCCTCCAGCGGTTGGGGCCGCTGGTGGAGGAGGCCCTCGACCTGGCCCGGGCCGCCCTGGAAGAGAAGGCGATCCGCGTGGAGCCGGACCTCGACGGGGCCTGCGCCGAGGTGGACGGGGGGATGATCCGTCGGGTCTTTCTCAACGTGATTCTCAACGCGGCCCAGGCGATGGGGCCCGGCGGGACGCTGTGGATCCGGGGTCGGGGACGGTCCGTCTCGTTCCGCGACACGGGGCCGGGGATCCCGCCGGAGATCCTGGACCGCCTGTTCACCCCCTTCGTGACGGGCAAGGCCAAGGGGACGGGGCTGGGCCTGGCCCTGGCCCGGAAGATCGTGGAGGCCCACGGGGGGACGATCGAGGCGTGGAACAACCCGGAGGGCGGGGCGACCTTCGAGATTCGCCTATGAGCCGGATCCTGGTCGTCGACGACGAGGCGATCGTGCGCGAGGCGCTGGCGGAGGCGCTCCGCCGGGGGGGCCATGCGGTGGACGCCTTCGAGGCGGCCCCGCCGGCCCTGGAGCGGTTCGCCCAGGAGCGGTATCACCTGGTGATCACCGACCTGAAGATGCCCGGCCCCGACGGCCTGTGGGTGCTGGAGGAGGTCCGGCGGCGGGCGGAGGACGTTCCCGTCATCATTCTCACCGCCCACGGCACGGTGGAGAGCGCGGTGGCGGCGATGAAGAAGGGGGCCTACGACTACATCATCAAGCCCTTCCGGCTGGACGAGCTGGAGATCCTCGTCGGCCGGGCCCTGGAGCACGGCCGCCTGGCGGCGGAGAACGAGGTGCTCCGCGCCCGCGTGGTCGAGTCCCCGCAGGACGAGCCGGTGTGGAGCCCGGCCACCCGGCCCCTCTACGAACTCCTGGAGCGCGCCGCCCGCAGCGACGCGACGGTGCTCATCAGCGGGGAGAGCGGGACCGGCAAGGAGGTGGCCGCCCGGACCCTGCACCGCCTCTCGCCCCGCCGCGGGGGGCCGTTCCTGTGCGTGAACTGCGCGGCCCTCTCCGCGGGGCTCCTGGAGAGCGAGCTGTTCGGCCACGAACGGGGGGCCTTCACGGGGGCGGACCGGATGCGCAAGGGCCGGTTCGAGCTGGCCGACGGAGGGACGCTTCTGCTGGACGAGGTGAGCGAGATCGACCCGAATCTCCAGGCGAAGCTCCTCCGGGTCCTCCAGGAGCGCGCCTTCGAGCGGGTGGGGTCCAGCCAGACCCGTCGCGTGGACGTGCGGGTGGTGGCCACGACGAACCGCGACCTGCCCGCGGAGGTGGCGCGGGGCCGCTTCCGGGAGGATCTCTACTACCGGCTGAACGTCCTGCCGATCCGGATGCCTCCCCTGCGGGAGCGGCGGGAGGAGATCCCGCTTCTGGCGGAATACTTCCTCCGCCGGCACCGGAAGCGGATCTCGAGGGGGGCGATGGAGCGGCTGGTCGCCTATCCCTGGCCGGGGAACGTGCGGGAGCTGGCCAACGTGATCGAGCGGGCGGCGGTGCTGTCCCCCGGCGAGGAGATCTCCGAGGAGCGGATCGCCCCCTGGCTGGAAGGCCCGGCCCGCGTTCCCGGCGGCACGCTGGCGGGGGTCCCGATGGAGGAGGTGGAGCGCCGGGCGATCGAGGAGAACCTGCGGGCCTGCGGCGGAAACCGGGAGAAGGCCGCCCGGATCCTGGGGATCTCCTCCCGCACCCTGCGCGACAAGCTGAAGAAATGGGAGTCCCTGGCGTCGTGAGGCGGATCGGAAGAAACTTCCGGCGGGTCGGAAGCGATTTCCGGGGGGCCGCGGCCCCCCGGGGCCCCGGCGGGACGCGATCCCGCCGCGGGAAGGGGGGCGTCCGGCCGGCGGGCGCGTGGCACGTCGCTTGCGCTTCCCCGGCGTCGTCCCGTTGGGGGGCGGGAGGCTCGGGATGAGCTCGATCTTCGAACGGGGTTCGCTGCCGGTCTTGGAGGCCCTGGTGCATTTCACCGCGGCCCGCCACCGGGCGATCGCCCTCAACATCGCCAACGCCGATACACCGGGGTATCGGGCGGTGGACGCCCCCGTGGAGGATTTCCGGCGGGCCCTGGCGCGGGCCCTGCTGGAGCAGAGGTCCTCTCCGGCGGGGATCTTCGCGTTGAAACCGCGGGGGGGCATCCGTCCGGTGGAGGGGGGCTTCCTGGAGGTCCGCCTGGGGCCGGCCGGGGGGGCGGGAATCCCGCGGCCGGACGGGAACACCGTGGATCTGGAGGTCGAGATGGGCCGGCTGGTCCGGAACGGGATGCTGCACAACCTGTCGGCGGCCCTTCTGGCGCACCAGTTCGGGCAGCTCCGCGAGGCGATCGGGGAACGGGTTCTTTCCTGAGGAGGCAGTCGTGGGAGGGGACGCCCTGGAGATCAGCGCCTGGGGGATGAGGGTCCAGCGCCTCCGGATGGAGGTCCTGGCGCTCAACGTGTCCCACATGGACACGACGAGCGCCCGGACGGAGACCGTCCGGACGCCCGAGGGAGAGGAGGTGGTCCTGCACCATCCCTATCGGCGCCGGCGGGTCGTCCTGTCGGCCGGGCCCGGGGGGAGGCCGGTCGCCCGCCTCGTGGAGGACGGTTCCCCTCTCCGGTCGGAGTTCGATCCCGGCCATCCGCACGCGGTGCCGTCCGCTTCGGGGCGGGAGGACGCGGGGCGGGTGTACTATCCGAACGTGGATCCGGTCGTGGAGATGGTGGAGATGGTGGCCGCCTCGCGGGCGTACGAGGCGAATCTGTCCGCGGCGGAGGCGGCCAAGGCCATGGTCGCGGCGTCGTTGAGGATCCTGGCCTAGCGGGGGGCGGCGATGATCGACGGGATCGGTCCCCTGGGACCTGCCTGGGGGCCGTCGGGGGCGGCGGCCCCCGGCGGCGCCGGGAGGGTGGAGGGGGAACGCTCGTTCCGGGAGATCCTCCGGGACTCGATCGCCCGCGTGGACCGTCTCCAGGGGGAGGCGGACCGCGTGCTGGAGCGGTACGTGCGGGGGGAGGCGACGGAGGAGCAGATCCTGATTGCCTTCAAGAAGGCGCAGATCGCCTTCGAGGTGCTGCTGCAGATCCGCAACAAGCTGGTGGCGGCCTTCGAGGAGATCCAGCGGATGCGGATCTGAGGAGGGCGTGAATTCCCCCGGGGGGCCGTCGGGAGGACGGGGGGGAAGGAGAGGGTAGAGGGATGGACGTGCTCAAGCGCGCCGTCGCCGGCATCCGGTCGATGTGGGCCGGGCTGAGCCCCGGGCGGCGGATCGTCCTGGGAGTTGTCCTGGCCTCGCTCGTCCCGATCCTGCTGTGGACGGCGGCCGTCTCCACGGCCGACGGCATGGTCAAGGTGGCAGGGGCCGAGCTCCGGGAGGACGAGCGCGCCCAGATCGTTCGCAAGCTCCAGGAGAAGAACCTGAGGTACGACGTCCGCGGCGGGGAGATCTATCTGCCGGCCGGGGAGGCCGAGCGGGTGATGTTCGAGCTCAACGCCGAGGGGGTCTTCAGCGACGAGGCGATCTGGAAGTACGTCCTGGAATCCAACATCATGGACACGGGGAAGGACAAGGAAATGAAGTTCCAGATCGCCCGGCAGCGGAAGCTGGAGCGGATGCTCCGGAACATCCGGGGGGTCCGGAACGCCTCCGTTCAGGTGACGCCCCAGTCCGAGTCGGACCGCTTCTTCAGCGGGGCGCCCCGCGCCAGCGCGTCCGTCCAGCTGGAGCTGGCGGCGGGGCACGTCCTGAAGCCGGCGAACGTGGAGGCCATCGCGGGGCTGGTGGCCCGGGCCGTTCCCGGCCTGGATCCCGACCGGGTGCACATCATGGACACCACCGGCCGGGCCTATGCGGTCCGGCGGACGGAGGGGCTGGCGGGCGGGGCCTCCGAGATCCGTCCGATCGAGGTGGAGCTGGAGGACCAGATCGAGGCCAAGCTCCGGCACATCTTCCCGGAGGCGCGGGTGGTGGTGCGCGTCAAGGCCCGTCCCAGCGAGGTCCAGACGGAGAAGACGCGGAATTCGAACCCCGTGGCGCTGGTGGAGGAGGAGCGCCGCGTGGAGGAGGGGGCGGCCGCCGCCGCGGCGCCCTCCGCCGGCCCCACGAAGGGGGGGCAGGTGCTGGAGCCGTCCCCCGAGGCCGCTCCGGCCCGCCCGCGGGGGGAGCGGGAGACGAAGGTCCAGTACGTCGTCGACACGGAGCGGGAGCGGGTCCGCACCCCGGCGGGGGCGGTGGAAAAGATCACCGTGGGGGTCCTCGTCCCGGTCCGGGAGGCGGACCTGGAGCGGGAGCGGCAGAAGGAGGCGGAGTACAAGGATCTCGTCCTCAAGGCCGTGGGACCCCAGGCGGACCGGGATTCCGTCAGCCTCATGTTCGTGCCCACCCGGCCCCCGGAGCCCCTGCCGGAGCCGGATCTCTGGGAGCAGGCCCGGGAATTCCTCTCCTCCCGGGCGGTGGGGGCGGCGGCGGTCGTTCTGATGGTTCTGGCGGCCGGGGCGGTCCTCTACGCCCTCCTGCGGCGGTCGATGCCGGGGACCGTGGTGGAGGACCTCCGGCGGTTCGAGGCCCGGGTGTCCGGCGAGGCGGCGCTCCTGCCGCCCCCGGGCGTCGCCCTCAGCGAGGAGGACGTGGACCGGGTGCGGCGGAGCGTGAGGGAGATGGCCGCGCGCAATCCCCGCGCCGTCGCCGGCATCCTTCGGCGGTGGGTGGGCGGGAGGTAGGGAGGCGGAGATGGAAGACCGCGGGGGAGCCCCGGCGCCGGAGGCGGAGGGCCGCGCCGCCGGCGCCCGGAAGGCGGCGATCCTGGTGGCCTTGGTGGACCAGGAAACGGCGGCCCGCCTGCTGGCCCACCTGGAGAAGGAGGAGCAGGAGCGGATCACCCTGGAGATCGTCCGCCTCGAGTCGGCCCCTCCCAGCCGCGAGGAGCGGGATGCGGTCCTGCGGGAGTTCGCCGGCCTGCAGGCGGCCCACCAGTTCCTGGAGCAGGGGGGCGTCGCCTACGCACGCCGGGTCCTCGAGAAGATCTACCCCGCCGAGGAGGTGCGCCGCATCATCGAGACGGTCGAGGCCTCCACCCGTCCCTCCCCGTTCCGGTTCCTCCAGCGGGCGGATGCCGAAAATCTGGTGGCCTTCATCGCCGACGAGCATCCCCAGACGATCGCCCTCATCCTGGCGCACCTGGGGCCCGGCCAGGGGGCCCGGATCCTGGAGGGGCTCCCCGCGGAGAAGCAGCTGGAGGTGGTCAAGCGGCTGGCCACGCTGGAGCACACCAGTCCCGAGATCGTCGAGCAGGTGGGCAAGGCCCTGGAGACGAAGCTGGCCTCCTTCGTGGCGCGGGAGTTCCGCAAGACGGGGGGGCTGGAGGCGGCGGCCGAGATCCTCAACCTCGTCCCCCGCTCGGTCGAGCGGGCCGTCCTGGAGGGGCTGGCGGCGGAATCCCCCGAGATGGCGGACCGGATCCGGCGGCTCATGTTCTCGTTCGGGGACATCCTGCGGGTGAACGACCGGGGGCTGCAGAACCTTCTGCGGAACGTGGACATGTCCCAGCTGGCCCTGGCCCTCAAGCACGCGCCGCCGGAGGTCAAGGACAAGTTCTTCCGCAACATGTCGCAGCGGGCGGCGAGCCTGGTCCGGGAGGAGATCGAGTTCCTCGGTCCGGTGCGGCTGGCCGACGTCGAGGCGGCCCAGCAGGCCATCGTGGAGGTGGTGCGGCGGATGGAGGACCAGGGCCAGCTCATCATCGAGGGGCGTCCCGGAAGCGAGGAGATCGTCGTGTGAGCGACGTCGTCCGTCCCCTGGATCTGCGGTCCTTCGAGGAGGAGGCGCGGGCGGTCCTGGAGGAGGCGCGCGCCCGGGCCCGGGAGATTCTCCGGGCGGCCGAGGAGGAGGCCGACCGGGTCCGGGAGGAGGCCCGGCTCCGCGGGCGCGAGGAGGGGCGCGCGGAGGCCGCGGCGGCCGAGAGGGAGCGGGCGGCCCGCGAGTGGGCGGGGCTGGCGGACCTCCTGCGGGCGGCGGCCCGTGGGATCGAGGAGCGGCGGGAGGAACTGGCGGCGGCGGCGGAGCGGGACCTGGTCCGCCTGGCGCTGGCGGTGGCGGAGAAGATCGTCCGGGCCGAGGTGCGCGCCGGCCGCCCCGTGGCCGCCGCGAGCCTCCGGCGCGCCGTGGAGCTGCTGACGCGGCGGCACCGGATCCGGGTGCTCTTCCACCCGGACGACCGGGCGGTGCTGGAGGCCTGCCTCCCCGCCCTCCGCGCCGATTTCCCGGACCTGGGGGCGGTGGAGCTGGAGGGCAACGACGCCGTCTCGCGCGGGGGCTGCATCGTCACGACCCAGGAGGGCGTGGTGGACGCGGATCTGAAGACCCAGCTGGAAGAGATCGAAAGGGGCCTTCTCGGATGACCCTGCAGGCATGGATCGGGCGCCTGGCGGAGGTGGAACCGGCCCGGATCCGGGGGAGGGTGCGGCAGGCCGTGGGACTGGGCATCCAGGCGGAGGGGCTGGCCGTGCCCGTGGGGGCGGTGTGCGAGATCCTTCCCGCGGGGGCCCCCCCGGTCCGCTGCGAGGTCGTGGGGTTCCGGGAGGAGGCCGCCCTCCTGATGCCCCTGGGGGAGCTGGACGGGGTCCGGTGCGGGGATGCGGTCGTCTGCCGGAGCCGGTCCCCGGGGATCCCGGTGGGCCGGGCCCTGCTGGGGCGCGTGGTGGATGCCGAGGGGAACCCTCTCGACGGGGGGCCGCCCGTCCTCCCCGAGCGCCGGGTGCCCCTCCACGCGCGGCCCCCGTGCCCGATGGAGCGGCCGCGGATCACGGAACCCCTGGGGACCGGGGTCCGGGCGATCGACGCCCTGCACACCTGCGGCAAGGGCCAGCGCGTGGGCCTCTTCTCGGGCTCGGGGGTCGGCAAGAGCACCCTGCTGGGGATGTGCGCCCGGTATACCGCGGCGGACGTGTCCGTCGTGGCCCTCGTGGGGGAGAGGGGCCGCGAGGTCCGCGACTTCGTCGAGAAGGACCTCGGCCCCGAGGGGCTCCGGCGGAGCGTCGTGGTGGTGGAGACCTCGGAGCGGCCGGCCCTCCGGCGGGTCCGGGCGGCCTTCGCCGCCACCGCCGTGGCCGAGTATTTCCGGGACGAGGGGGCCGACGTCCTGCTTCTGATGGATTCCCTGACGCGGGTCGCCGCCGCCCAGCGCGAGATCGGCCTCTCGGCGGGCGAACCCCCGGCGACGAAGGGCTATCCCCCCTCCGTCTTCGGGCTGCTGCCGCGGCTCCTGGAGCGGGCGGGCCGGTCCCCGAAGGGATCGATCACCGGGCTCTACACCGTGCTGGTGGAGGCCGACGACGTTGCCGACCCGATCGCCGACGCCTCCCGGGCGATTCTGGACGGGCACCTCTGGCTCTCGCGGGAACTGGCCCACCGGTCCCACTACCCGGCCGTGGATCCCCTGGAGAGCGTCTCGCGGCTGATGATCGACGTGACCCCGCCGGAGCAGCGGGCGGCGGCGGCGCGGGTGAAGGCGCTCTGGGCGGCGTATCGAGATGCGGAGGACCTGATCAACGTGGGCGCCTACGTGCGCGGGAGCAGCCCGGAAATCGACGCGGCGATCCGGGCCCGCGGCCCGATCCTCAAGTTCCTCCGGCAGGACGTGGGGGAGCGGTCGACCCTGGAGGAGACCCGGCGGGGCCTCCTGGAACTGGTGCGGGAGTTCGGAGGGATCCCCGGTGCCTAGGGCGTTCCGGTTCCGGATGGAGCGTCTCCTGGATCTCCGGAGACATGCGGAAGAGGGGGCGCGGCGCCGCCTGGCGGAGGCGATGCAAGAGGTGCAGGGGCAGAACCGGAGGCTCCTGGCGATGATGCAGGAGCGGGATGCCGGGAAGGCGGCCCTGCGGGCGATGAGGATCCGGGACCTGGATCTGGATCGGCTGCGGCTTCAGGAAGAGTGGCTCGGGGTTCTGGAGGGGCGGATCCGGGAGGGATTCGACCGCCTTCAGGATCTGGTGCGGGAGGAGGTGGACCGGCGCCGCGCCCTCACGGAGGCGGGGCGGGCGGTCAAGGTGCTGGAGCGGCTCCGGGATCGCCGGCTCCGGGAGTGGGCCCGCCGGGAGGAGCGGGAGGAGCGGAATTTCCTCGACGAGGCGGCGGCCCGGAGGGAGGGCGTCCGATGATCCGCCGGTTCCTGGGGAAGGCCTGGGACCTCTGGCGCGGGGCGGCCGCGGCGGGAGGGCTCTTCTTGGGGCTTCTGGGGGCGATCCTGCTGGCCACCGGGACGGTCCCCCCCGTGCGCTGGAGGGAGGCGGCCCGGATGCTGGCGGGAGGGGGTCCTCTCCCCGCGCCCCCCTTGTCCGCCCCCGGCGCGGCGGAATGGAGGAGATTCGAAGAGGCGCAGCGGACAGGGGAGGAGGTCCTCCGGAAGCGGAGGGCCGAGTTGGATCGGCTCGAAGGGAGGGTGTCCGCGCGGCTGGCGCTGCTGGAGGCGGAGCGGCGGCGGGCCGGGGAGGCCCGGAGGTCGGCCGAGGAGGCGGAGGCCCGGCTCCGGCAGCGCCAGGAGGCCCTGGCCGCCGCCGAGGCCGACGCGGAGCTCCGGGCCAACCTTCCCTTCCTGTCGCGGATGGACGGGGCCGCGATCCTCGCCCTGGCGGGGGAATGGGACGACGCGCGTCTGGTGCGGTACCTGCGGGCGATGAGGCCGTCGAAGGCGGCGGAGATCCTGGAGGCCCTGCGGCTCGACCCCCGCTCGGCGGGCCGGGTGGGACGGGTGATGGAGGAGCTGAAGCGGCCTCCCTCCGCCGGCGGAGCGGAGGAACGGGCGCGATGATCCGGGTCACGAGGCTCAACGGGAAGGAATTCATTCTGAACGCGGAGCTCATCCAGTTCCTCGAGGAGACCCCCGACACGGTCATCACCCTGCTCAACCGCGAGAAGATCGTGGTGAAGGAGTCGGCGGCCGAGGTGACCCGCCGGGTGGTCGAGTACCAGCGGAAGATCCGGAGCGGATTCCGTCCCGAGGGATAGGAAGAAAAGGGGGGCGACGGTGGAGCGGTCCACCCTCATCGGCCTGGGGCTCGGATTTCTGCTCATCGGCCTCGGGATCGTCCTCACCCCGGGAGGAAACCTGGGGTATTTTCTGGACGCGCCGTCGGCGCTGATCGTGGTGGGGGGGGCCGGCTGCGCCACGATGGTGAACTTCCCCTTCCGGGACCTGCGCTGTCTGCCCCGCCTGCTGATCCAGACGTTCCGCCCCCCGGAGGGATCGCCCCACCGCCTCGTCGAAGACTTCCGACGGTACGCCGACATCGCCCGGCGGGACGGAATCCTGGCCCTGGAGGGGCTGACCCACGAGGTCCGGGATCCCTTCCTGGTCCGCGGGATCCAGCTGGCGGTGGACGGCACCGACCCGGAGGCGATCCAGTCCCTTCTGAGGACCGATCTGGAGAACACCGCGGCGCGCCACGAACGCGGCATCCGCATCCTCCGGCAGTTCGGTACGTACGCCCCGGCCTTCGGGATGCTGGGGACCCTGATCGGCCTGGTGATCATGCTGAGCCGGATGCAGAACCCGGAGAGGATCGCCCCGGCGATGGCGGTGGCCATCATCACCACGTTCTACGGGGTTCTCCTCTCCTACCTGGTGGCCCAGCCCCTGGCCGACCGGCTCGTGCTGCGCCACAACGAGGAGGTCCTCCTGAAGGAGATGATCATCCGGGGCATCATCGCGATCCAGTCCGGGGACAACCCGCGCATCGTCGAGGAAAAGCTCCGGGTCTATCTCCCCCCCCGGAGGGAAGAGGCGCGGGCGTCCGGATGAGGGGGCCGTCGCCGGAGGTGCGGATAATGCCCGCTCGGATCCCTCACGAGGAGCCCCGGAATCCACTCTGGATGTTCACCTTCGGCGACCTGAGCCTCCTCCTCCTGGTCTTCTTCATCCTGTTCTTCGCCCTGATGAGCCTGGACCGGACACGGTTCGCCCGGCTGCAGCTGGACCTGGAACGGGCGGCCGCGCCGGGGCGGGCCGAGGGGCCGGGGGCCGACCGCGGAGGACCGCCGGAGGCCGGGCCCCTCCCGGTGCGGGCGATGCTGGAGCGGCCCGAGGAGGCGGCCCGGGGATACCGGGTCGGGGGGCTCCACGCCGAGGTTCGGCACCTCCCCGAGGCGACGGTGCTCATTCTCGCCGGCGAGGAGGGGAGCTTCCCGGAGGCGGACTGGCGCCTCGGGGCGGCCCAGAAGCGGGTCCTCGTCGAGTTCAAGCGCTGGATGGCCGGGCGGAAGAACGTCGTGGAGATCCGGGGACACACGGCGGCGAACCTCCAGGATTCGGTGGTCATGGACGCCGGGGACCGGATCCGCCCCTTCTCCACCGCCGACCTGGAGCGTCCGGACCGGCACTCCGCGGCGAACCACTCCCTGCTGGCGTGGCTCCGGGCCCACGAAGTGCTTCGCTTCCTGGCCTCGGAACACCCCGACCTGGGCGACGCGGTCCGCATCCCCGAGGATCGGTTGCGCGCCCGGGCGGACGGATACACGCGGGCGGTGGCCGACAGCCTCGATCCGGCCCTCCGGGTCCGGAACCGGAGGATCGAGGTCGTCGTCACGAGCGAATTGAGGGAGCGGTAGCCGTGGACAGGCCTCCGGGGATCGGATAATCTGGGAGGACTCCGATGCGCGGGGAAGAGCGGCCGGACGAGGTGGACGAGCTGATGAGGCAGCTCGGGGTGGATCCGAGACCGCCCGCGAAACCGGCCCCGGTCCCGGCCTCCGCCCCGGAGATCCCCCCGGGGCCTTCCCCTGCCGCGCCTTCCCCGGTCGCGCCCGCCGGCGCCGAATTCCAGCCCCTGACGCCTCCCTCCTCTCCCTCCCCTCCGCCCGCGGCGGGAGGGCTGGAGCTCCTGGGCGACGTGGGGGTCCGCCTGCGGGTGGAACTCGGCCGGGCCCGCCTGAGCGTGCAGGACGTCCTCCGCCTGGGGCCCGGTTCGGTGGTCCCCCTGGAAAGCCTCACGGCGGATCCCGTGAATCTCTACGTCAACGACTGCCTGGTGGCCCGGGGCGAGGTGCTCGTAGTGAACGACAATTTCGCGGTCCGGATCACCGAGGTGGTGCCTCCTTCCGGCCCGTCCGGGCCGGCCGGGACCTGACCGCCGCCGGGGCGCGCCGTCCCGTCGGCGGTCCGCCCGGAAACGATCGGAGGCCCTGGCACGGTTCCCCGGGAGCGGGTCGTGTTGGACCTTGACGGGGGCGCGTGACGGCGTAGCATACCTTCCATGGCCGCTCCTGCAGGATCCGCGGCCGGAGGCGACGTCCAGGCGCGGATCGAGGACCTGTCCCGGAAGCTCCAGACGGAGCGCCGGATCCGGGAGATCACCAACCGCATCCACTCCGTGTCGCTGGACGAGATCCTCCTGAGCGTGCGGGAGGACATCCAGCGCCTGGTGGGCTGCCGCCGCGTGACCATCTTCGCCAAGGATCCCGCCCGGGAGGAGATCTTTTCCCGTTCGATGGACGGGAACGAGATCCGCGAGATCCGCGTCCCCGTCGGGCCCACCAGCCTGGCCGGATTCGTGGCGAGCCGGAAGCGGGCGATCCGGGTGGCGGACGTCTACGACCCCGCGGCCACGGCGGCGGTGGATCCGGAGCTCCGGTTCGACCCTTCCTGGGACCGCAAGACGGGATTCCGGACCGGCCAGGTCCTGGCGGTCCCCATCCTGAAGGACGGGCGGCTCTACGGGGTCGTCGAATGCCTCAATTCCCTCGACGGCCGCCCGTTCCGAGAGGATCATGAGCTGATCGTGGCCGATCTGGCCAAGACCCTCGGGATCGCCTTCGCCAACCAGCAGAAGTTGGCCGTCCGGACCTCCCCCTACGATCGCCTGCTGCGGGAACAGATCGTAAGCCAGGAGCAGCTGGACCTGGCGGTTCTGACGGGGCAGAAGGAGGGATGTTCGACCGAGCACGTCCTGATGACGCGTTTCGGGGTTCCCAAGGGGGAGATCGGGAAGAGCCTCTCCGAGTATTACCGCTGCCCGTTCGTGGCCTTTTCGACCGACTTCCCCATCCCCCACGAGCTTCTGGAGAAGTTCACCCTCGACTATCTGAAGCACCACGCCTTCGTTCCCCTGTCCCGGTCCGGGGACCGCGCCACGGTGGCGATGGCCAACCCGCGCCAGCTCATGCTCCGCGACGACATCGCGCGGCGCCTGGGGGTCGAGGTGGTCGTGAACGTGTCCCTCCGCGAGGACATCCACGATTTCATCGATTATTTCCTGGGGACCAAGCCCGTCCGGCCCGTGGCCTTCGACGAGATCATTCACCAGATCGAGAGCGAGCAGAAGGCGGGCGCCGGGGAGTCGGCTCCTCCCCCCGAGGAGGCCGTCCGCGAGGACGACGCGGGCATGGTCCGTCTGGTCAACCAGATCATCGAGCAGGCCTGCGACAAGGGGGCCAGCGACATCCACATCGAGCCGTACCAGGACGGCGACGTGGTGGTCCGGATCCGGGTCGATGGGGTCTGCATGGAGCACGCGCGCCTCCCCCGGAAGTTCGGGAGGAACATCGTGGCCCGGATCAAGATCATGGCGAACCTGGACATCGCCGAGCGCCGCGTCCCCCAGGACGGGAAGATCCGGTTCAAGAACTTCGGCTCCCGGGACATCGAGCTGCGCGTGGCGACCGTCCCCACCGCGGGGGGGATGGAGGACGCGGTGCTGCGCATCCTGTCGGCCTCGAAGCCCCTTCCTCTGGAGAAGCTGGGGATGGAGGCGGACAACCTGGAGAAGTTCCAGGCCGTGATCCGGGAGCCCTACGGCATCATCCTCTGCGTGGGGCCCACCGGTTCCGGGAAGACGACCACCCTGCACTCCGCCCTCGGCTGCCTCAACACGCCGGACGTCAAGATCTGGACGGCGGAGGATCCGGTGGAGATCTCCCAGCCCGGGCTCCGGCAGGTCAACGTCCAGCCCAAGATCGGATTCACCTTCGAGAAGGCGCTTCGGGCGTTCCTGCGCTGCGACCCGGACATCGTCATGATCGGCGAGATGCGCGACCTGGAGACCGCCGGTGCCGCGATCGAGGCCTCGCTGACCGGCCACCTCGTCTTTTCCACCTTGCACACGAATAACGCCCCCGAGACGGTGACGCGCCTGCTGGACATGGGGCTGGACCCCTACACGTTCGGGGATTCGCTTCGGGCCGTGCTGGCGCAGCGGCTCCTGAGGACCCTCTGCCGGGACTGCAAGGAGCGCTATGTCCCCGACGAGCGCGAATGGGAGAAGCTCCGGCACGAATACGGCGACGACGAGGCCTTCGCCCGTCTGGACCGCGCCCGGGCGCAGCCGGCGCGGCGCCGCGGGTGCGAGCGCTGCAACAGGACCGGCTACCGGGGCCGGATCGGGATCCATGAGCTCCTCGT
>Ga0068707_1000916_pt1 | contig 20378 bp, 15 predicted proteins | sample YNPNPMetaG_FD_66600 | JGI IMG/M metagenome (GOLD analysis project Ga0068707, IMG submission 66600) | Anoxygenic and chlorotrophic microbial mat microbial communities from Yellowstone National Park, USA - YNP NP MetaG | ecosystem: Environmental > Aquatic > Thermal springs > Hot (42-90C) >...
CAAATGGGAACCCATGAGGAGTTGATTGCGCAGGAAGGATTGTATCGGAGGATGTGTAAGGAGCAGATGTTAGTGAATGGTTAGTGGTGACTGGTTAGTGGTGAATCATCAAAAATAAGATAGCAGTTACCATTTTTGACCTTTCGCTAACTAATTTACCAAATTTAAACAGCTATTCAGCAGGGAATATCGAATGAGCAAATGGCGACTTGGCCAGCCACAAAATCATTTGCTTCATAAACAAACGATGCATAAGATGAAAAACCCGCTTTCAAGTGGCCAAAAGCGCTCTAAAGATCAATGCTTTATTTATTGTAATTTTCAATAGTTAGACCAAAGGAAATCATAGCAAAAAATTTTAAAAATTGAAAAAAATACTTGACAAATTAAAAATAATTTATTATAATACAAATGTAACTTTGAGCTACAAGTTGAATTGTTTACCTGCCGCACTGCATCAGATTTGATGTTTATTTAACGCTTTTGAGCGACTGAAAACTGCCGACTGAAGACTGCTGACTGAAAACTGACGACCGATTTTTAGCATCTTGGAATTTGAACTATTTTTAAAAACGATGTTAAAATGAGCCAAAGAAACATTAAAAAAGGATACTTTTTACCCCCCCCCCCCACAAATAATTGCGGATAAAAATAAATTTACTTGACAAAACCCAAATTGCAGTCCATGCTATAATATCAGTGGATTGTGGTTTGGGTTTTCTTGCTTATTAAAAAATCAAATGCTTTAATAATTGCCAGCCGTTTGTATGATGATTGAATTTTGATCTTACTTTCTGGCGAGTAAGGAATTTTTTCATTCATCATGCAATCAGCAAGGAGCGACAATTCATATCAAATAGCTGAAAAATAATAAAAGCTAAAAGGAGAAAATCATGAAGCGGAGCAAAGCTTTTTGCATTCTAATAGCTTTAATATTAATCTTAATTACTTCATTAGCTTACACGATAAGTAATTCTTATTCCCATGGATTGGTACAATGCTGCTATACCAAGTACTGGACTAGCACTCACACAGTGGGAGAGAAAACATATGTTTGTTGCTTTCAGGGTTATGAGTGCACACCATGCATTGTTGTAGAATACTAAACTGCGATTTATGGCTTATCCTATTTTTTTATAGGATAAGCCAATTATTTTTGATATTATATAAATATTTTTATTATTTCTATTTGTGATAATATGAAAATATTGAAATAAGAGCTAAAATAAGTTAGATATGAGTAACTACAAAATATCATCCTCAGATTGATTATGGCTAATTATTTTAATTTAAGATATGCCAGGCTATCTATTTATATAGTAGCGCTTTTAGTTCTGTCTCTGCTTTTTTATATAATTCATAATAAAAAAAGGCGGTTTCCTAATGTACCGTTAATCGATATAGATAGAAATGAGATTGCTAATATCCACTGCGGTAAATATATAGCGTTAATTTTCTCACCAACCGATTGCAGCATTTGCTTGGATGAAATTATCTCCGCACTCAATGAGATCGAATATAAAAAAAGCAAAAAAGCTAAAATTATAGGGATAATAAATTCTATAAATAAGCAATCAGTTGCGAGAATTAAAGATAATTATGAAATTCATTTTGCATTAATGCAGGATACCACTTTTGCAACAAAAACGTTTTTTTCAAAATCTTCGCAAAGCTTCTTAAAGCCCATTTTAATTCAATTATCGAATGGAAAAATTATTAAAAAAGGCATCATTGGAGAACCAAGAGAGTACCACAAAATAAAACAAATTTTAAACTATTTAGAAAATGGTGATTGAGTTATGAAACCTATTAATTCCTTATTTATGTTAATAATTATCTTCTTTAGCTTTTTACTAATTTCTCTTTGCAAGTCAAAACAGCAAATCGAAACAGCTAATGATCAATTGAAATACATCCGTAAAGAACTCATTAATAGAGGGGCACTATTTGAACAAGGATATCGTTTAACTCTTAAAGAATTGGACCGAATAAGATTTGATACAAGTGGAATGGGATTTGTTGAGTCTTTGTGCGACATAAAATTATATAACAACCATTTTTATATAGTTGATTACGCGAATACAGGAATTAATATATATCAGCTCAATGGTAAATATGAGAAAACATTAAATATAATACCCACTCCTAAAAAAGGATGTTCATATAGCGAACTTCTTCAAACGACGAGAAACACCTTTCTATTAAAAAATTATAGGCAATCAGAAATTATCGAATTTGATTCCACAGGCAGCATTAAAAAAAAGTATCTTGAAAATGAAGAAGAAATTGAAATTGCTCCTGAGGGATTGGATTTTCTTGAAACCAAAACAGGTTTTCAAGTATATTCTGGTGTCTTTCAATGGCAAAAAAAATTAGATGACGTGCTAATCAAAACCCTATTGGTAGGTAGGTTCGATGAAAGTGGCAAATTAGCTGACCAATTTATTAAACACGATCCGATTTATTCAAAATATAATCTTCTCAATTTTCAGCCTTGCTTTCTTAAAATATTCGACAATAAATTATATCTCGTTGAGCAAGCACTCCCTTATGTGCGCGTTTTCTCTTTAGATGGAAAGCAACTGTTTAGATTTGGTGTCCCAGGACTGCACATGCGTCCATTGAAAAAGAGACCCGAAGGACGGATGAGTACAGAAAAATTACTTAAATACATTAGCAATCATACTTTATATGAGAAGATTTTGATTATAAATAGAATAAAAGGTTATCCTAACACTTTTATTGGCATTTTTTATTATAATCCCGATCTTATTGAAGATAATGACAAAGAAACAGAACGGTATTTGATGTTTTACACACCAGAAGGAGAATTATTGTATAACGATTTGGAAATACCTGGACCAGTCTATCAGGTCACCGAAAATTCGACCTTTCTAATTTTACTCGATAGAAATCAAAGTAACCTAACTGCTGGTTTATATGAACTGGAGTTAACAAAAGGATTCTAATCTTATGATTTCAGGAAAAACTATATCTTGGGTTATAGTACTTTATTCAATAAAACTCACCCTATTTATCATCAATATACTCTTATTTATAAGTTGTTCGAATAACAATAAGCAAAAGTATGAGCTAATAAAAACAAAGGAGATAAAGCTAAATTTTCCGCAAGGCGAAATGATCGGCAGGATTTTTGACATGTTAGAACATGATGAGAAATTTTATCTGGTTGATTATAAAGCTCATAAAATTTGGATAACCGATCTCAATGGTTGCCTGCTAAAATCAATTGGCAAATATGGAAGGGGGCCAGGAGATTTAAACGGACCTGTTAGCATTGTTTTAAAAGCTGATTCTTTATTAGTTCTTGAAAAGGAAAATTCTCGTATTTCTATATTCAACCTCTGTGGCGACTATATATCTCAATTTCCAGTCACAAGTGGTTCTTTGACTTCTATGGAAATTGACCGTGACGGAAAAATGATTATTATTGGTGAATCTTTGGGTCTTTGGAATTATCAATTTTACTCATTAAATGGCAGACCAATAAACAATTCTCCAAAATCAGAAAGAACGCAAATTTTAATGCCAACAAGTATTCCTGGTGGACAAATTTCGCTTAGCAGTGATAATAATATTTTATTCTCCAATATCAGAAACTATAATATTGTCATGATAAATTGGAATGGGGATACATTAAAATCATTTACGGCCAATCCTCAAAATTACATCGCACCAAATTTAAACAATAGAATTAGATTGATGAATCAAAAATATTGGTCATTGATAATACTTCCGCTTCAAATCGACAATCTAATTTTGATTCAGCGCTTCAATTATTTTCTAAATCCCAAAAATAAACCGAATAATGATAATGATAAGTTCTATTATGATCTTTTTTCATTAGATGGCAAGCTAATTGCAGAAGGACTGAGATGTGAAAGTTCCTATTTTCTCTATCAGAAAGATAATTTTTTATATTCTATTGATTACGCGCCTATTGAACTTGGTAATGAAAATCCTAATATCGTAATTTATAGACTTGAGAAATTGCTAAAATGAATATTTCGACCAATAAAAAAACTTGATTTTAGCTGTTGCTTTTGACATTCAAATTCTACTACAATTTCATCTGATATTCGCACTTATTACTTGAACTCAAGTAAATATATTTTTTAATATGCTTAAAATTGAATATGAAAAATTAAACAAAGCCCAACTTATTAATAGAAATAAGTATATAGGAAATAGGGCCTTTAATTTATCTGTGACAAATAATTGATACTATTCTGCAAAAGCCCACTATATTGATGATTTATGCAGCTCCACCTTAGATGCCCTCACCGAAAAAGCCATCAAAGAAATGTTTTTAGAAAAGACGAATCGCAAGACCACCTTTAGTCAGTTCACTAACAAAGTCATCATCGCCCACCGTTTATCCACTGTTATGGCTGCGGATAAAATCATTGTGCTAGATAATGGGAGAATTGTTCAAATGGGCTCTCATCAGGATTTAATCAAGCAAGATGGGTTGTATCGGAGGATGTGTGAAGAACAGATGTTGGTGAGAGGTTAGTGGTGATTGGTTAGTTGTGATTAGTCAGTCGTTCGTATTGAACTATCAAAAACACAGCAGTAGTGAACAGTTTTGATGTTTCGGTAGTTTAATTAACAAATTTGATTGTTGCTGAAACTTTTAGCGGATTAGGTAAATTCCCAGTTACCCAATTACCCAGTTACCTAATTACCCTATTACCCATTTACTTACGAACAAATGAGCCTGATCAAAACCGCCATCAATCGCCCCACTGCGGTGCTGATGTTTTTTCTGGCAATCCTGGTCACCGGGTTCATGTCACTCTATCGATTGCCATTGGAATTGACGCCAGAGGTGGATTATCCGAAGCTCTCGGTGACTACGAGCTGGTTCAATAGCTCAGCGGAAATGGTCGAAGCGTACGTAACTTCACCCATCGAAGCGGTGGCGCAAACCCTGACCGATGTTCATAAAGTGAGCTCGGTTTCCAGCGAGGGCCAATCCCAGGTGGATATCGAATTGATCCAGGATGCCAATACCGATTTTGTGGCGCTGGAGCTGAACGAAAAGCTGGCCGTCATCCGCAAGAACTTACCTTATGGAACCTCGCCGCCCAAAATCACCAAATACGTGCCTCAGGAATTTCAGACTTCGGAGTTTTTATCCTATCAATTATATGGGAATTATTCGCCGCTGGAAGTGAAAAGATATGCGGTAGAACACATTCGAGGACCGTTGTTGGGAGTCCCTGGAGTGGCAGAGGTGCAGATAGTGGGCGGTCTGGATGAGGAGATTCACATTATCCTCGATGAAGCGAAGATCAATTTATTTGGCATAACGCCTCAACAAATTGCCGAAACGATTCGGGAGCTATCGGCAGAGAACACGGTGGGACATCTTGTCGAAGGGGATTATCGGTTCGACCTGGTGGTTCGCAATCCGCTTGCCTCCATCGATCAAATTTCCCGGGCGCTCGTTAAGACAGATAAGAAGCCTAAGATTCGGATTCGGGATGTGGCCAGCGTGGTTCGAAGCGTTCAGGATGCCACCCAGCTCAGTCGTATCAATGGCAATCCCGCCATCCGCATCAACATCATTCGTGAGCCTGGCACCAATACCATCAAAGTCGCGGATCGGGTATTCCAAAAAATCGAAGAGTTATCCAAAAAATTTCCACCGACGATGAAAATGATCAAGCTTTCTGATCAAAGCGAAGCGATCCGAAAGCAACTGCGCGATCTCAGCTTTCGCTCGATCTTTTCGGTGCTGGTGATCTTTCTGGTGCTATTTTTCTTTCTGCGAAAGCTGAGAATGCCGATTATTGTTTTGACAACGATTTTTTTCTCGGTGCTGCTCACTTTGAATTTTTTCTATGCCGCGCATATGGGGCTCAATCTGTTCACGCTGGCGGGGCTGTCGCTGGGATTCGGCATGTTGGTGGACAATTCCATTGTGGTATTGGACAATATCGAGCGCTTCTGGCGGCGAGGCATGGCATTGAGCGAGGCCTGTCATCAGGGGACAACTTCGGTCACACTAGCAATTCTGGCTTCCACCTTGACGACCGTCGTTGCCTTCCTGCCGTTTCTTTACCTGACCGGCGAACTGCGATTGTACTATGTGCCGTTTGTCATGGCCATCGGGCTTTCGCTGCTGTCGTCATTATTGGTTGCTTTTACCTTGATCCCATCGCTCTCTTTTCAGGTGCTGCGCCGCGATGTTCCAGTTCCGGAAAACACCAATTCAGGAGGATCGCTCGTGCAATGGGCGCGCCTGGTTTATCAACGACAGTTAAGGTGGGCCTTACGCCATCGCTGGGTGATTATTCTTGCCACAATTGCCATTTTTACTGGTAGCTATTTGATTTTTGATAAATACGTAACCAAGGGGCGGATCTGGAGCGGCTGGGGAGGTGATACCTATATTACCATTTATATCGGAATGCCGGCCGGCGCGGATATCGAAAGCACGGACCAGGTGGTTCGCTTTTTCGAAGAGAAATTAGCGCAGGAACAGGGGATAGAAAAATATAGCGCATTGATCAGCAATGAACGCGCGTATATGAGAGTCTTTTTTCCAGATTCGATCCAATTTACCTCAATCCCGTTGATCATCAAAGAGAAGCTCACCGGGGCCGCCACCCAGTTAGCTGGCTTGTCCATCAGTATTGCGGGCTTTGGTCCGGGTTTTTGGAGCGGCGGCGGAGGCAGCGCATCTAATTTTCGATTGAAAGTTCTGGGCTACAATTATAATCAGGTGAAAGAGTTTGCCGAAAATGTGGGGCAGCGATTGCAACGCTATAGTCGGGTGCGCGATGTCGACGTCAGCAGCAGCGGCTGGGGCTGGTGGGATAACCGCTCGGAGCTGGTGATGCAACTGAACCGCGATGAAGTCGCCAAGTATCATCTTTCCAATTTCGAGGTGCTGCAACAACTGCGGGCTCACCTGCGGGAAAGCCTGGACTGGCAGCGGTTAAAAATCAACGGCAAAGAATTTGATTTCCGGATTAAAATGGCCGGTTTTCAGAAGTTCAATTTAGAAGATTTGAAAAATACCCTATTGCGTTCGCCCAAAGGAGAATCCGTTCGTCTGGAAAGAGTGGCCAGCATTGAGGAGCGAAAAGTGCTCTCCCAGATCGTCCGTGAAGACCAGCAGTACCAGCGCTGGATCACTTTCGAGTATCGTGGCCCGTACAAATTGGGCGATCGGCTGGTGGAAAGCATCCTCAAAACCACGCACTTGCCGCCAGGCTATGAATTGAAGCGAGAGACCTGGGGCTTTTTGAAGGGCGAAGAGGAGCGACAGATTTATCGCGTGCTGGCATTGTCGATTTTGCTGGTGTTCATGGTGACAGCCGCCCTGTTTGAGTCGCTGCGACAGCCATTGGTGATTATTCTCACCATTCCACTAGCGCTGGTCGGAATTTTCCTGATTTTTTATTTGACTGATACAAACTTTGATCGTTCGGCTTATATTGGTGTGATTTTTCTATCGGGGATTGTGGTGAACAACGCCATTATCCTGGTGGATCATATCAATGCGTTGCGCTGGCAGGGGATGGAATTATTCGATGCCATTGTTACGGGCGCTGCCGACCGTGTGCGTCCAATTTTAATGACCACTGGCACCACGATTTTCGGTTTATTGCCCTTGGTGTTGTTTGGTGAGGAAAGAACCAGCATCTGGTTCTCTTTGGCCCTGTCAAGCATTGGTGGTTTGCTCAGTTCCACAATATTTGTTTTGATCACGATTCCTGTGGCATATTATTTGATCGAACCAAAATCGAGAACGTCAATCCCATTTTCAACCTAAACGATATCCGAGCCGAACAGCGCTAAAAGGGATTGCTTGACCTATCCGCGATTTTACGTTCATCCAAAATTTCATTATCGCGAATGCTGAAAACGAAAAAGACCAGACTCTATTGATAAGCCTGGTCTTTTTGTTTTGATTTGTGTAGCAGTTATTTTGCCAGAGAGGAGGACGGCTCCGGCAAAAGCTGGCTACATCACCAAAATCATTTTTCTGGTCGCCTGGAATTGATCAGATTCCAATCGATAGAAATAAACCCCACTGGTTAGCTTATTCCCAGAATCATCCGTCCCGTCCCAAATGACTTTGTATCGGCCTGCTGGTTTGGTTTGATCCACCAGGGTCCGAACCCGTTGTCCCAATTGGTTATAAACTGATAATCGAATATGGCTGAGCTTTGGCACATCGTAAGCGATCATCGTCTCGGGATTAAACGGATTGGGATAATTTGGATAAAGTGCAAACTCAGTTGGCAGAGGGCCATCCTGATTCGATACATCGGTAGAAGTCGACACCGTAAAGGTGGTAATCGAACTGCCCGTCGCGCCGTAGGGATCTCGGGCGTAAAAGATGATGGTCTCGCTCCCTTGCCATTCGCTATTGGGAACGGTTATAGAGGCAATACGATTGGTAATGTTAATGATTAGCTCCAGAGCGCCGAAAGCTGACCATTGAATCTCCTCGTCGTTATTATCAATATCCAATACATAATCATCCAATTTAATCGGTTGAAAATTGCCCCCAGGTTTGATGCGCTGATCTGGGATACGCGTTACCACTGGAGGATCATTTAGCGCAATGACTGTAAAATTGGTTTTGGTGCTATCGCTCAAGCCTTCTGGATCGCTCACTTTTAAAGTCAATGTCTCTGTGCCTGCCCATTCGGAATCAGGAACGGCCACCTTGAGGATGCGATCAACTATGACTACCAATAATTCTTTGTTCCCGGAGAAGGTCCATAGCAACTGGCTGTCATTGTTATCAGGATCAGTGACATAATTATCCAAATTGACGCCAGCGAATTGTTCATTTTCCAAGATGATTTGCTCGGGGATCGCTGAAATCACTGGTGGTTGATTGGATGGTGTCACAGTGAAAACTGTCGCCGAAGTATCGCTTCGATCGCCAGGGTCAGTGGCAATAAACAGCACGGTATCGCTTCCGACCCAATTCTGATCTATCACGGCTATTTCTGCAATCCGATTGGAGATCGTTACTTTGATATATTGAGCACCGTAGGTGCTCCATCGAATTTGATCATCTGGGTTATCCGGATCTGCGACGTAATTGTCCAAATTGATCTTCGTGAATGAACCACCTTTTCGAATGGATTGCCCTGGGATCTGCGAGACAACTGGAGGCTCATTCACAATAGTCACTGAAGCAGAATCCAGTCCAACCCCACCATCATCGTCCTTCACGCGAAGCCATACTTTATGTTTTGCACCAGCGCTATAGCTTCGTTGCGCATTTTTTCCAACCGTCTCGAAAATCCCATCCTCATCTAAATCCCACTCATACATCAATGTCAAAGCATCGTTAGGACTTGGATCTGTCGCGGAGCCGATGAAATTAATCATCTGATTCCATTTGCCACTGTATGGGCCTCCAGCTTCTGCAGTTGGTGCGATATTTGAAATGGTGACATTGGCGCTATCCAGCGCCGCATCATCCTCGCTGTCGATCACTTTTATCTTTACCATGCCCGAAAAGTCATCAGGGTACGCATAGCTATTTGTCGCAACGGTGGTGGTATCATCCCATTTGCCATCGTTCTGAAAATCCCATAAGTACTTAACGATTGTTCCATCTGGATCTGACGATTGCGACGCATCGAATTGAATGGCCGTTCCCTCTGTGCCTTTATAGGGGCCACCGATCTCTGCAACTGGGAGTTGATTGATCGTCATCTTCAAATATCTCAACTTGATCCCGGAGGCCGCAGGGTAGATCACATAGAAATTGCTTCGATAAGCGCGAACGATATGCTTGTTGCGAGCATCCGTCGTGTTCCAGCCATCGGCCAGCCGAACCGGTTCACCCCATGTCAGCCCATTGTTTTCAGAGAGGCGAGCGTAAAGCGGCCCCGTTTCTGAAGCCAGATAGGCGATGACAATCTTCGAACCATCTTCGCTGGCTGCTAATGAAGCGACCCCGACAGGGATTTTCCAGCCGGTTAATTCGCCATTCGCTGTAACGCGAACATCTCGAACTTTCGTGCCATTTTCGATTCGGGCATATCGAACGGTGGGACCATTGGTCACCGAATTATCCAACTCTGCGCCATAACACACATGGACTTTCCCCGAGGCGTCCACAAAGAGATCCGGTGAACCATTGGCGCCGCCACGTGCATCACTATCATGAATATCCCCGCGATAGACCAACTTACCCCCCACCGATCCTGAACGCCAATAAAAAATAGGACCTCCTTCTGGCGGATAAGAAAAATCTCCCGAAACCAATTCAACGATGCCGGCGGATGTCACATCCAACTCAAACCGCTCATCCCCACGAATTTGCTTGATGTCATTCTGGCTCAATACCACCTTATTATTTTGAATTATGTAGTAATTAATTGGCCCCAACACAGTATTGAGATCAGTGACCGATCCATGGGCAAAATGTACCCGATCTGCACCATCAATGGCCAAACGAACCACATAGCCGCGATAGATATTATCCGCTATTTTTAATGGGCTCGACCAGCCACTGGCTTGTTTGTAGGTGTAAAACACATCATAATAATTATCGTATTCGTTCTCGCGAAAGCCAATATGCGGCATCTTGCGGCTATCGATCGCCAAGGAAGCGCCAAATCGCCACAAGCCACGGTCGTTTTCTGTACCCGGTACCATCTCCTGGTGAAGCACCTTGCCATTGCGATCCGTGATCACATATTTCACTCCGCTGTTGGTCATGGCCGTCAAGTGAAGTTGCCCAGTGGTTGGATCGATGACTAAATCAGGGGTGTTTCCCTGAGTAATAAAGATTTCATCCGACCATTTCACCTGGGAATAACCATTGGAAATCGCCAACAGCGATACAACCATCAAAACAACGCCGATCGTTTTCATTGTTCTGCTCATCTTCATGCTCCGAATAATCTTTTGAATTGCCTGAATTACAAACTTTCCATCTTTCAGAATTGGTCTTGCGCACCTCGATTCTGCAAACACCATGCCTTCATGATCCTTAAAATTGTTACTTTTTGGTAATTGCAAAAGATGATGCTTTCGTCTGTCCCACTCAGGTGGAACAATAATTTCAGTAGAATTAGATGGCTTCTTGATAGCGTAACCTGTATTGAAAAAATATTTTTTGGTTGGTTCGTTCAATAAAAAAACGATCCTCTCGTGTTCTCAGCCACTATTTCGTGGAAGCCATTTTTCTTACAAATTTGTATCCACAGAACGACACTTGTTTCTGGTTGAAACAACCAACGAGAGCGACTTTAATTCGCATTCCGTGAAAATTGACCAATATTCTTGTTGATTCTTAAAATATTTTTTTTAAATTTGGAATGCAATTGTTGCTGGTCAAACTTTGAGAGAAGCGAACTTCGTTTAATCGAGGAAAGCACCGATGGTTTACGACCAATTCGCAGGCGTGTTCGCGCCGATCCCAACACCATTTTCCCAGAAGGATCGTGGGATCAATTTCGATTTTATGCGCCGCCACATTGAATTTCTTAGTGGGAAAGGAGTTCATGGCATCGTTGTATTAGGAACAAATGGCGAATTCCCTTCCTTATCGATCGAGGAACGAAAAAACGTCATTTCCTGGGTGATGAAGTTCAAAAATAATTTGAAAGTGATCGCCCAAACTGGTAGCTGCTCGTTTGTTGAAACGGTGGGTCTATGCGATTACGCCAAAGAACTGGGCGTTGATGGAGTGCTCATCGCTGCCCCTTATTATTTTAAGAACATCACCGATCATGGCCTTATGGAATATTATTTTGAAATCCTGAATCGGGTACAGCAACCAATCTTTTTATACAACATGCCTCAGAACACCCATGTCCCCGTGACCCATGAGGTGATCAACCACTTGCTTTCATATTCCCATTTGCTCGGATTGAAGGATTCTGGAGGCGACTGGGAGATACTTAAATCCTACATTGAAAGCTATCGCCAGCTCCACATTTTTGTCGGTAGTGATACCCTACTGCTACCAGCCTTTGAGCATGGAGCCGGTGGATGCATCACTGCTTCGGCCAATGTTGTTCCGGAACTGGTGGTCAACCTGTATCGAGCAGTCCAGCATCACGGGGATGCTAGACTATGGCAGGAGCGGCTCAGCGCATTTCGTCAGTTGATGACACGATATCCCATTCAAGCGGCGACCAAATATCTTTTGTCGCTTCGTGGATTTGAAGAGAGCGCGGTTCGAGCGCCGCTGGTTAATTTGACCGAGGCCCAAAAACGGAGCTTGGAGCGGGATCTGGAGGCCTTAGGATTTCAATTTGTCAATGGAGATTTCATTATCAATCACTGAAAGGGCTGATTATGGAGTGCTTTGGGATTCGAAACAAGGTCGCGCTGATTACTGGCGCCAGCAGTGGGATTGGTAAAGCAACCGCCATTCGGTTTGCCCAGGAACAAGCAAAACTCATGCTCGTCGCCCGAAATGCCGATGCATTGAAAGCAGTCGCAGAGACAGCGAAGCAGTTCGGAACCATTGCTGAAATTTGTGCCGCGGATCTCACCGATGAAAAGCAGATTCAGCACTGTGTCAATGCCGCGATCGAAACGTTCGGAGGCATCGATATTCTGGTCAACAGTGCGGGCATTATCGGCAGCGGCAGTATTGAGACAACGAATCTTTCCGACTGGGATTACATGATGAATATTAACCTTCGCTCCATTTTTTTGCTCACCCAATTGGCGCTGCCATCATTAATTCAGCGAAAGGGAAATATCGTGAACGTATCCAGCGTGACAGGGTTGAGAGCCTTCCCGAATGTGTTGGCATATTGCGTCAGCAAAGCGGGCCTGGATCAATTTACGCGCTGTGTGGCCTTGGAACTTGCCGCCAAAGGTGTTCGCGTCAATGCGGTAAACCCTGGCGTGACCTACACCAACTTGCATCGCAACAGCGGGATGGATGAACAAAGTTACCAGGCCTTTTTGGAGCGCAGCAAATCCACCCATCCGCTTGGCCGTGTGGGACAGCCCGAGGAGATCGCCGATTTGATCCTTTTCCTCGCATCACCGCGCGCCAGTTGGATTACCGGGGCCACCTACGCCATTGATGGAGGCCGAAGTCAAACCTGCGCCCGTTAGCGTGATCGAGATCAGCGAATACTTAAACGAATAACATTTAAACTGTCCATCCATTTATGATAAGGAGTCACAATTGAAAAGCAAAATCATCGTCGTATTAGGTATCTTAGTGCTTATTCTTGCTTCATTCTTTTTTCTTGCTTGTTCGAATGAAAATAAAACCGCGGATCAGCGCATGATGGCCGAAAAAATTTACGATGAAACGGCTGACGCTCATGCCGATATTCAGCAGGCGATTGCAACCGCTCAAACTCAGGGCAAACATATCCTATTAATGTTCGGCGGGAATTGGTGCATTTGGTGCCATCGGCTGCATCGACTGTTTAAAGAGGATAAGGTAATTAGAAAATTTTTGGATAAAAATTATATTTTGGTAATGGTGGATGTGGGAAAGCGCGATAAAAATTTAGATCTCAATGAGCGCTATGGCAATCCATTCCAGCACGGATTCCCGGTATTGGTCGTACTGGATAAGGACGGCAATCAACTCCACACCCAGGAGACAGGCAGCCTGGAATATACTGCTGCGGAGAGCAAGAAGAAGGGACATCACCCAGAGCGCGTGCTGCAATTTTTAAAGGCCTGGGCGCCTAAAAAATAGTGCCCAATTTTAATCAATCCGTGGTGGCATTTGGAACACGATCATTCCCTGGCGATTCGTCAGGACAGAGGCGATGCAATTTTCAATAAAGGGAGCGACGGAACAAATTGCATATTTGAATTTGGTCACGGATAAGGTGAAAAATTTCCCACTATCGAAGCTGCCGTTTTTTTCAAAAAAATAAATTCTATGTTGACTTTTTAAAAGCTATTTATTATATTTCAACAAGAAAATTTCTCCCCAACCAATCCATATATGGTCTCTTCCTTTAAGCAGCATCAGGGAGGAATGAGACGGTTATCCTGAATAAGGGTAACAGATTCCGTGAATCAGGATTAGAGCAAGCCTCGGCATCAGCAAGCGCCGAGGCTTTTTTATGCGAGCCCAATCGATCCCTTTCATCCTGGGCGGCAGAAGTGCTCCAATGATTTTTTTCGAATCAACAATCCGGAACGGCCTAAGCCCTGGCATTCCAGGCAATCTTTTTCATTCGTCAAATAATGAAACAATCGCCACTTAAAGAAGAATGATTGACAATTCATGGGCGCGATTTCCTTGGAAATTTATATGCCATTGATTAGATCCAAAATTAAAAATATTTTTGTGACGGGCGGAATTCACAGCGGGAAAACCACCGTTTTAAATCGGGTAATCTCTGGGCTCCCGCATTTAAAAGTTGGCGGTTTTCGAACCATTCCGATTATCGAACACGGAGTAAAGAAAGGCTTTGTTTTTGAATCCCTCACCGGAGATAGCATGGCATTTGCCCATGTGAGCCTCGATACAGATCGCCAATTCGACATCTACCGCTATGACCTCAACGTTTTTGATGACCTTGGGGTGAAATCCTTAACGTCAGCGCTGTCCGACTGCGATCTTATCCTGATGGACGAAATTGGAATGATGGAACGAGATTCCATCGATTTCCGCCAAATGATCTTGAATTGTCTGAATTCTTCCATCCCGGTATTAGGCTCTTTTCAGCAGCGTGCCACTTGGTTCGCCGATCTTCTTCGCATCAGAAACGACACCACCGTCTTTGAGGTCACGACCTCCAATCGCGAAACCCTCCCAGAACAAATCATCTCCTTGCTATCGATCTGAATGACCAACTTCATTGGATCACTCTTTTCCTCGTTTTCTATTGAGCCATCAAAAATCTTAAAGAAATATTAACAAATTTCTGACCATTGTTCTATCATCAGGCGATTTTGCTTTGGAAAATCATTGTGATATTTTCTAAGTTAACTGGTTAATATTTTGGCCATTAATCCTATTCGTTAATTTTTAGAAATAAGCTTGTAAAAGAACCATCGATTCATTATATTGACACGCTGGCTTGAAAAAGTGACAGCTTTTTCATGCCTGACTGGTGATGATTCGAACGCTTCTTCTTCCTGCATCCTGATTAGCGTTAGCAATGGGTCGTTGGAAAACTCATCTAACTCTGGGCTTTCGATGAAAATTTTGCTAATCGGCTTTCGCTATCTCGAGATTGAACAAATTCAAGATCGGCTGCTAAAAGAAATCCCACACATGCATATCGACTTCGCTATTTCTGTGCGGGATAGCTGGTATCGATCGAATTTAACACCATACGATTACATTGTTATTGACATGAGCGATAGCGATGCAAATGCGAAAGAAATTATTCATGATATTGCCGACAAGAGCAATGGGGCTGATCTGATCTGTCTGGCTATTGAGAAGGACGTCAGGAAATTGAGCGAGTTAAAGATGGCCAAACCGTTCAAATATCTTGTCAAAGATCCGAATTATCTCGACCGGCTGATCGCTGCCATTAAGGCGAAACACCATCAACTGACACACTCGAAGGACCACTCCTATTTTGCGCTCCGAGAACTCGAAACCAAAGCCCCATACCTGCTGCCGACGATTCAGACCGCCTTCGAGCCGATCGTGATTATCAATAAAAAATTAGAAATTGCAGCGATGAATCACGCCTTTTTGGAACAATTTCAGCTTTCTGGGAATCATGTGCTGGGAAGACCTTGTTGCGAGGTGCTGGGTCGCTATTTTGCATCATGTGGCAAGCAAGGCGCAAATTGTGCGGTTCATCAAGTGATTCGCCATGGGACCCAATGCCAATTGACGATGGAAGGTAATGAACTTACTGGGAAATTCGCGGTTCGGGCCAGTGCTATTCGGAATCAGCAAAACGAGATTGAATACGCAGTCCTTACGTTGCAGAAATCAACCGCCTCTCAGACGGGCGTATCTCATCCCCTCTTCAATAAAAGCTTGTTAGAGCAATTGCTCAGCGGTCTATCGGATGGAGTGCTTTTCTGCAACGCGGAGCATCAAATCATGTTCTCCAATCTCGCTGCAGAGTCCATTATTGGTCTCAAAAAAATGGAATTACTCAATCGTTCTATACTGGAATTGCCCTTGGGCAATGGGATTGAATGGTTGGATGAAGGACTTAACAGCATCAAAGCTGGCATCCGATTCAATTCTATTGCCTTTAATACTCCTATTGGTGATCAAAAAGTACAAGTCCGATTTTCCCCGATTTTCGGTCAGGGAGAATGTTATTTGGGCGGCTTTTTGTATCTCACCGAAGTTGAAGAATTTTTGCCTTTCGAAAAAAGCCCAGTCGTCCACCACTTAAAAGATCAAAACTTCGATATAATTCGCCTGTCCTCACCACGAGTGATTGCCGAAGGTTAGCCGGTTCATCGGAATTTCATCTCGATGGCTGACTCAAGCCGAGGCGTTGCAAGTGAAACGATCGCAAGGGATTTCAATTTTGCAGGGTTCATCTTTCGCGAATCGCAAACCATTTGTCAAATGGCGGCTAAAAATCGAATGCTCAAATCATCGATTTGATAAGTATAGCTGAAAGCGTGTCCCCGTTCAATCCCCTACCGATAAAACTGGCTGGAGCAAACTCAAATTCCCATCATTTAATATCCTCTAAACTCACCTCAAGATTCGTCCTAAAAGTATGTGCGATGATATCCATCTGTCTCAGATAGTGCATTTTGCGCAATCGAAAATCTGGAGAGAACACATGCATATCAATGAAATAGATCCGCTCGGTTGGTTCATCGAAAAAGCAATACATGCGAAACGGGCCGCCAGCTACTTTTTCTTCACTTTTCCAGAGGCCTTTCAGCTTCAACGCGCGACGATTGAGAAAGACAACTTCCTCAGCAGTGACTGGTTCATAATATTCTTCGACAAGTTCGTTCTCATAAAATTTTCTGCCAATCTCATTTCGCTTGGCGACACACCATTCTTTGGTAATGACGCTGGGATCGGTGGCCTCGATCCAAAATACCGACATCCAGCGCAGGGGGGGCTGGCGTTTAAACATCACGAAACGATCGCTGGCCGACTGAATTTCTGGCTTGAAATCGATGGGCAGCCGGATGGTCCAACCGTAATTTTGGAGCAGATGGCGTTCTACGTCTTTGAGCTCTTTGTATTTGTATAGGGTCGCTTCGTGGAACTTATTCCAATAATCGTCAAATTGATAAAAGATCTCTGCTCGCTGGTTATCAATTCTGTCCTTTAGGGTGGTTAAATCAGGACCGATCAGGAACATCACCAGTTGTGGGATGGCCCACTGTTCTTTTGAGACGAAAATAAAGTTCCCAGCGGTGATCTTTTTTTTGTGTTCCTCACTGAGGCTGGCATTGATGTTGCGAGAGATTTCATCGGTGGCATCCAGAGTGGAAATGAACAAAATATTTTTGAACCGCTTGAAATTATTTATGTCTGCTGGGATCAAGATGTAATGTTTTTCTGGCTGAGGATTATATTCGATGCGCTCCAAAATTTCTCGCAGCAAAGGGCCGGTTTGATTCCAGATAGTGGAATCCGCCACCACCTGGATCTCATGATCCACTCCCATGGGTGCCTTGGAGCTGAGACAGGCGCCGATCACGATGATCGCCATCACCCCAACCACTTTCAGGCTAAATAATGGCAACGATTTTTTCATATTCACCTCTTCTGGTTTACTAATATAATTCACATCGAGATCATTCGTTTCATTTTTTAGGGCTGGGCGCCATTATTGCTTGGAATTTTTTCGGGGCGAAGCATAAAAATCAGCCCGCCGGGGATGGTCGCAATCAGCCCGATCAGATAGGACAGAAACTCCATGGCCACGATGGCTTCGGCAGGAATCGAGTTAATCTGCGAGAACAGGGCAACCCCGCTGGTCTCTCGAATGCCAATCCCGCCAATAGAGATGGGCAAGCTGGATAGCAAGGCAATGGCTGGGACAAAAATAAAGAAGTATTTTAGGTGCGCATGAATTCCTACCGCTAACGCGGCAAAGTAATGGACCAAAATTCTCAAGGTCTGGACGACCACTGAAATCAATAATAACTGCAGTAAAATTTTCCGCTCGTTTTTAAATGCATGGATGCTCACATAGAGTTGCTTCATTTTATTTTTGATTCGAACTGGCAGAGTTAGCCGGAAGATCCAGCCAATTCGTCGCGCAAATTTCTCATTGAACAGCACCACAAATGAAAAGATCCAGCAGCACAAGATTGCGCCGAGAACCATCAAAATGGTATCGGACTGAAAGATGTTATGCCAAACTAAACCTGCCACCAGTGCTAAAGTGGTCAACATCACAAACCCGATCAGTCGATCCATAAGCACTGTCGAGATGGCATGCGAGGAATTGCCCGAGTGCCGGGCGATATCGAAGATGCGAATCGCATCGCCGCCGACATAGCCGATAAGAAAATTGTTGAAAAACAGTCCGACATGGTAATAAGCGACCACGCGCCGGAATGGAATGACAATTCCCTGGGTCCTTAACAACCAAAACCATTGGACCGACCCGAACAAATTACTTAGCACAAATAACGATGTGGCCACCGCAATCCACCAGAGATTGGCGACGGCCAATTGGGTCGTTACCTGGCGCAAGCCAAGCTTCGTCAGCAGCAGACCAATCAGGGTCAGACTCACCAGAACCTTGATGAATGGGATCAGTAGTTTTTTAATCACTCGGTAACGATTCGCCTCAAAAATGTGATCGAACAGCTCGTTAATTTTTGCTCAAGCTATCCTGCGATTGTTTTGCCATTAGCTCGAATTGGGATAACCAATATTTAGCAGCAGAATTATTTGGATCAAGCTCCAATGCACGCTGGGCAGCACGTTTTCCAGCTTTATGATTGTGCGTTTCAGCATAGATATTGAACAGCAAATAATAACCATCGAAATAATCCGGCTGCCGGGCAAGCAACTGCATAACCGTTTGCTCTGCTTTTTCGGGTTGACCAGCGTCAAGATACATTCCAGCCACCGTTAAGGCAATTCGTGGATCTGGAAAAGGGATGACCGATGCTGGTATCCGCTGTTCCATGAGATCCAGCGTGGCGACCAGATCCTGGTGCATTTTCTCGCGATGATAGAAATAGGCCAATCGCAAAAAACCGATGCGATAATTCATTAACAGGCCGATGGTGCTATCGTCATAATAAACGCTGGGATTGTCGAGATTGCGGTATAGGAACACATCGAATAGATTGCGGCGCAATCGCATCGGGGAGATCTCCTGCCCTGGATAACTGACCAGCTTATATGCCAGGCCATCCATCCGGAGATAGTCGTCAAGGTTTAGCATGCTTTCTTTTGACACGGTGACCGCGAAATAAATTGGCTTCTCAAATTGGTTTGCGGCAATAATGTTCAGCACCATCCAATCCCGGACTCGAATCGCCTTACCGATAAAAGTTGGTCCAAGCTCAAAGCTGATTTCGGGAGGCTCTTCTTTGGCCTTGTTGACAAATTCGGTCCGGTGTTCCAATTCTTGAAGCTCCTTCTGATACGCCTCTTTCGGCACTGGAATTTTGATGATCCTCGGCTCTGGCCAGAAGATCGGGCTCAATTGATCGATCTCCCCATTCTTCAAACCGATTGGCACACGCGGTGCTTGGTCTCGCAATTGCTTGATATACCAGGGGGTGTTCAACAAGCTCAAATTTACCACTCGGATGTCTTGACGAATATGATAAACATATTGCAAAAACCAAAGCGGAAAAGTATCGTTATCCCCATTGGTAAATAGGATGGCATCTGGCTCACAGCTTTGAAGCAGATTATACGAATAGTCGAATGCGACATAATTGCCGCTCCGATCCTGATGGTGGAAATTGAACGCCAGCATCTTCACGGGAACAAAAATGAACAGCAGCGTCGTCGCCAGAGCCAAAAACGCTGTTCGTTGCGCGTTAGACCTTGTGCGAAATTGGGCAGCGATGGTTTCCAACACAGCCGTGCAGCCGATGCCGATCCACAAGGCAAAGGCGAAAAACGATCCGACATAGACATAATCCCGCTCGCGCGGCTGTGGATCTGGCTGATTGAGATAAAGCACGATGGCAAGTCCGGTCATAAGAAAAAGCAGAAGCACCGCGATCGCCCGACGATGATCTTTGGCAAAGTGATGGAACATACCGATGATTCCCAGCAAGAACGGGATACCCCATAGGCCGCGCCAGCTCATCGTCTCGGCCAAGATGCCCTGGGCATCGCGAACCGTACCCTTGCCGAAATACTGCCAGAACAAATAACGCAGATACATCTTTTTAATCTGGTACTCCCATAGCGGCGCCCGACGTTCGATATAGCTCCAATCCCCATATTGCTCCCGATTGATATAGCTCACGAGATTTTCAAGGTTCTC
>Ga0068707_1000917_pt1 | contig 20372 bp, 16 predicted proteins | sample YNPNPMetaG_FD_66600 | JGI IMG/M metagenome (GOLD analysis project Ga0068707, IMG submission 66600) | Anoxygenic and chlorotrophic microbial mat microbial communities from Yellowstone National Park, USA - YNP NP MetaG | ecosystem: Environmental > Aquatic > Thermal springs > Hot (42-90C) >...
TCGCGAGGAAACATCCAGATTCTCCCTTCTCTCTGGCGGGGGGTTCGCCAGGGGTGGCGGGAGGCTTATCCCCCAAAATCTCCTGCCCCTTCTCCTGGAAAGCTGGAGCGGGGCTGAAGCAGGTCCAGATCATTCGGGGTTTTGGACCGGAATGGGGGTGACGACAAAGATGGCCCGGTATTCCAGCGTTTGGGAGAGGGGGGTATTTCCGTTCATCCCGCCGACGACAAAGATTTCCGTCCCGATTCCGGCCAGGGCCGCGCCGGAAACCAGGGGATTCGGCGCCGGTTCGGTAGCCTGCCAGCCCTGGCTGCGGAGGTGGTGCTGCCAGAGCGTCGCCGGGCCGTCGGGGCCCGGGCTGGCCAGGACGTAGAGGTAGTCGCCGTAGAGGAGGGTGGCGCTGACCCGGCCCAGGGAGATGCCGGGCAGGGGTTGGGGGTTCAGGACGCCCAGAGCGGGGATGTATTCGGACAGGGTGTCCAGCCGGCCCTCGGCGTTGACCCCGCCGATGAGGTAGATGCGGTCGTCGCCGACGACGGCCCCGGCGTAGCCCAGAGGGAAGGGCAGGCGGCCGGCCTCCTCCCAGCGGTTGCTCTCGGGATCGTAGCGCAACACCTCCTCCCGGTAGCGTTCCCCATCCCAGCCTCCAAAGAGGTACAACTTGCCTTCGAAGGCCGCCAGGGCGTAGGCGCAGAGCGGACGGGGCAGGGGCGCCCCTGTATTCCACTGGTTGCGTTCGACCAGGTAGACCTCGGTGAGGGCCAGGGGCCGGCCGTCCCTGCCCCGGCCGCCGGGGACGTAGATGTGCCCGCCCAGCACAGCGGCCTGGGCCTCGGCCACGGCCGTCGGCTTGGGGGCCAGGGGCCTCCAGAGGTTATCCTGGAGGTCAAAACGCTCCACGGCGGAGGTCACCCCTTCCGGTCCCTCTCCCCCCAGGGCGTAGAGCGCCCCCCGGAAGGCGACCAGGGCCAGATGGCCGCGCGGGGTGGACATCCCGGACCGCACGTTCCAGCGACGGAGGAAAAGGGAGGAAACGGGAGAGGGGGAAGGCGAGGCGGAAGGCGCCAGGCGGTCGAACAGTCCGGTCAGGTTGAGCAGGACGGCCAGGGCCAGGGCGGAGAGCAGGAGCAGGAGCGCCCACCAGGGCCGCCGAAGGGCCGGGGCCACCCGGGGTTGCGGGGGTGGGAGGGCTTCTTCCACCGCCGGCGTCTCCGGGGCGGTGCCGGCAGAGGGGGGAGACTCCAGCGTCACCCAGCCCTGGCGGACGGCGTAGAGCGAGGCCTCGGTGCGCGAGGCCACCCCCAGTTTGGCAAAGATGTTGCGCAGGTGCACCTTGACCGTGTTGGTGCTGATGACCAGTTCGCGGGCGATCTGCTCGTTGGTCAGCCCACGGGCCACCAGGCGCAACACCTCCATCTCACGCTCGCTGAGCGGTTCGGGGACGGACATCGCCGGTTCACCTTATTCCGGGAGAGGGGAAGCACCGCCCGCTCCGGTTCGATCGGGGACGGCCCCAGGCGGGCTTCCCCGGGCGGGCATTCCCCACCCTGCGGGGAGGGCGCCCGCCATTTGGGCAGGTGCGGGTTTGCAGCCCGCACCTGCCCGAGCCAGGCCTTTGGAGAAAACCGGAGGCAAGGGACTGGGAGTGGCACCGAAAACCATTGGCGCGCACCCCTGCGGGGAGGCAACCGGAACCGGGGACGGACGGAACGATAGAAGCGGGGCGGGACATCGGCTTTCAGGAATCCTCCCGGACAATCCGGGCCCCCAGCGCCCGGAGGCGCTCCTCCAGACGCTCATAGCCCCGGTCGATCTGGCGGATGTTATGGATGATGCTGGTGCCCTCGGCGCACAGGGCGGCGATGACCAGGGCCATGCCGGCCCGGATGTCCGGACTCTGCATCTCTTCGCCGTGCAGGCGGGCCGGCCCGGTGACGACCGCGCGGTGCGGGTCGCAGAGGATGATGCGGGCCCCCATGGCGATGAGTTTATCCACAAAGTACAGGCGGCTCTCGTACATCTTCTCGTGGATGAGCACCGTGCCCCGGGCCTGGGTGGCCAGGACGACGGCGATGCTCACCAGGTCGGCGGGAAAGGCCGGCCAGGGGCCGTCGTCGATCTTGGGGATGTTGCCATCCGCATCGTCCTGCACCCGCAGTTCCTGGCCGGCCGGCACGTAGATGTCTTCCCCGTGCACCTCCCAGGATACCCCCAGCCGGCCGAAGGCCAGCCGGGTCATCCGCTGTTGGGCGGGGGCCGCGCGGCGAATCCACAGTTCGCTGCCGGTGGCCGCGGCCAGGCCGATGAAACTGCCCACCTCGATGTTGTCCGGGCCGATGGTGTATTCCCCCCCGCGTAGCCGCTCGACGCCCTCGATCTGGAGTTGGTTGCTGCCGATGCCGGAGATGCGGGCGCCCAGCGCGTTGAGGAAGCGGCAGAGGTCCTGGACGTGGGGTTCGGAGGCGGCGTTGGAGAGGAGGGTCAGGCCGGGGGCGGTGACGGCGGCCATGATGGCGTTCTCCGTGGCGGTGACGCTGGCCTCGTCCAGGAAGATGTCGTTGCCCTGGAGCCCCCGGGGGGCGGCCAGGGTGTAACGGCGGTGGTTGGCCTCTATGGAGGCGCCCAGGGCGTTCAGGGCCAGGAAGTGGGTATCCAGGCGACGCCGGCCGATGACGTCCCCGCCCGGCGGAGGGAGTTCCACCTGTCCGCAGCGGGCCAGGAGCGGGCCGGCCAGGAGAATGGAGGCCCGAATCTGCCGGCAGACCTCCGGGGAAAGGGAAGCCTTGCGCACCTCCCGGGCCTGCAGGGCCCAGTCGTGCGGCCCCAGTTGCTCGATCTCCACCCCCAGGTCCTCAAGGAGGTCCAGCATGGCCCGCACATCCTCGATCTGGGGGATATTGTGCAGGACGACGCGCTCGTCGGTGAGCAGCGTTGCCGCCAGAACCGGCAGGGCGGCGTTCTTATTTCCGGCGGGTTCGATCTCCCCGCGCAAGGGGTGTCCCCCCTCGATCACAAAGTGCTGCATGGGAACTTTCATCACCAGCCTCCTGGAAGCATCTGAGCCGAGAAAACGACCGTGTCTCCCCTCAGTATCGCTTCTCCTGGGAGGCCGAAGAGGGCGAAAAGGAGACCCTTCGCCCACGTCCGGGACACTTCTGACCGGCGAATCCGCCTTCCGGTCCGGCACGGTTTTGCTGGCATTTCGGGCATCATATCCTCAGGACGAAGCCATTTCCCGCAAACCCGCCGGGTCGAGCACCAGGATGCGCCCCTGCTCAACCCGAATCAGACCCCGCTGGCGAAAGTCGTTGAGCACCTTGGTGACCGTCTCCCGGTAGGTGCCGATCATCTCGGCCAGTTGCTGGTGGGTGTAGCGCACCGGCAGGGCCAGAGGGCCTTCCGAAGGCCCGGCCCCGCCCTGGGCCAGTTCCAGGAGGAGGGAGGCCAGGCGTTGGGGAACGTTCTTGAAGGCGAATTCGGCCAGCCGCCGTTCGGTATCGGTCAGGCGGCGGCCGATCAGGTCGAGCAGACGGCGGGCCACACGGGGGTCGGTCAGCAGGAGGTTCTCCAGATCGCGCCGGCGAAGGACGTAAAGTTCGCAATCCTCCAGGGCCTCGGCGAAACTATCTTCCATCCCCTGGCCGAGGAGGGCCATTTCCCCGAAGAGGGAAAGGGGTTCGATGACGGCGATGGTCAGGGCCTTGCCTTCGGGGGAGAGGCGATAGAGGCGCACCCGGCCCTTTTTCAACAGGAAAAGGGTTTCGCTTTGCTCTTCCGGCGAATAGATGAGGCGGCCGGCCTCGACGGTGAGGCGGGCCATCCTCCGCTCCAGGGCAGCCACCTCGGCCTCGCTCAGGTCCTGAAAGAGGTTGGCCGCCCGCAGGTCCGGGCCACCTTCCTGGCGTGCCATGGGCCCATTTCCCTCCTGGAAACGCCTGTTGTCCTGGGCATTATAACGTGCTTCGGGGGAAATTGCAAACGCTAACGCCCCTCTCATTCGTTTTGTGGTATAATAGTAAAGCCGCCTGTCGATCGGTTGGTGCGCGGACGGCGAGGAGGTAGGATATGTTCTGGTACTTTGACCCGATTTACCTGTTGATCGTCGGGCCGGCCCTGCTCCTGGGCCTCATCGCCCAGATCATGGTGAGCAGCGCCTACAACCGCTACAGCCGGGTGCCGAACGCCCGCGGCCTCACCGGGGCCGAGGCGGCCCGGCACCTGCTCCTCTATAACGGCCTGGAAGACGTGCGCCTGGAGGGCACGGCCGGCCAGTTGAGCGACCATTTTGACCCGCGCAGCAATACCCTGCGCCTTTCGCCGGGGGTGGCCCGGACCGCCTCCCTGGCTTCGCTGGGAATCGTCGCCCACGAGGTCGGCCATGCCGAGCAGGTGCACACCGCCTACGCCCCCATGCACTGGCGGGCCAGCCTGGTGCCGGTGGCCAATATCGGCTCCATGGCCGGCCCCTACCTGGTCCTTCTCGGTCTGATTCTGCAATGGGGCACGCTGGCCTGGGCCGGGGTGTTGCTCTTTAGCATGGCGGCCGCCTTCTACCTGGTAACCCTGCCGGTCGAAATCGACGCCAGCCGGCGCGGCATCGCCATGCTCCAGAAGAGCGGCCTGGTCCTCCCGGAGGAGGTGGACGGGGCCCGTAAGGTGTTGCGGGCGGCGGCCTGGACCTATGTGGCGGCCCTCCTGACGGCGGTGCTGCAACTCCTCTACTTCATCTTCCTGGTCGGCGGCCGGCGCCGAGACTAGATACGCTCCGCCAGGATGTATGGAGAGGAGTCAGATGAAGACGGTAACGGTTCGCATTCCACTCGAGTTGGAGACGGCGCGGATTTACACCGAAGCCACGGCCGAAACCCAGAAAAAACTCCGACTCCTGCTTGGCCTGTGGTTGCGTGAGTTTGCTATTTCTCCCCGTTCCCTGCAATCCATTATGGATGAAATCAGCCAGAAAGCGCAGGAGCGTGGTTTGACGCCCGAGATTTTGGACGCCCTCCTCCATGCCGATTGAACCGTGCTTCGTCTTTGATACCAACGTCCTCGTAAGTGCCTTACTTCTTCGAGAATCGGTGCCGCGCCAGGCCCTCGATAAGGCACTGGCACAAGGCAAATTGCTGGTCTCATTGGCGACCGTAGAAGAATTGAACGAGGTTTTGGGGCGCGGGGGATTTGACCGATACGTAACCGAAAACGAGCGTATGGAATTCATTACGGCGTTGGTGCGAGAGGCCATCGTGGTGGACGTAACCGCAACCGTAACCGACTGCCGCGACTCGAAGGACAACAAGTTTCTGGAACTGGCGGTAAGTGGGGGTGCTGCCTGCATCGTCAGTAGCGACGACGATTTGCTGGTGTTGCACCCGTTTCGGGGAATACCTATCCTGACGCCGCGTCAGTTCCTGGATTGGGCCAATGCGACCCACCAGCATTCTTGAAACTACCCAGGCAGGCAGATATTCCGATCATGGCAGGTTTCGGCAGCATGACCTGGCACAAATCGTTAGGGCCAGGGTTTACCGTAGAGGAGGAGGTCTTCCAATGCGCAAAATCGTGGGTGCAACGCTGGTTATCCTGCTGCTCCTGGCATTGCTTTCTTCCTGCGCTCCGGCTCCGGCCGAGAAGGTCCTGCTTCGGTATCGCCTGCAGAAGGGGCAGTCCTACGCCCTGCGGATGAAGACGGAGCAGAAGATCACCCAGAGCCTTCTGGGCCAGGAAATCGCCATCAACCAGACCCTGGGCCTGGACATGCGCTACGACATCCAGGACGTAGACTCCCAGGGAAATATGACGGCCCAGGTCACCATCGAGGCCCTGCGCTACCGGATGGAAAGCCCGATGGGAAACATCGAGTACGATTCCCAGAAGCCGGCCTCGGCCGACCCCACGGCCCAGGCCTTTGGCGCGCTGGTCGGCGCCAACTTCACGATGAAGTTTTCCCCTACCGGCCAGGTGCTGGAGGTTTCCGGTGTAGAGGAGATGATGGAAAGCGTCCTGGACCGGCTCGACCTGGCCGGGATGTCCCAGGACCAGTTCCGGCAGAGTTTCGGACAGTGGTTCGATGAAAAGGGGCTCGTCCAGGCGACCGGCCTGAACACGGCCCTGTACCCCGACTATCCCATTGCCGTGGGCGAAACCTGGTCGAAGGAGACGTCCGGCCCGGGGATGATGGCGGTGGGGCTGAACATGCAGAACACCTGGACCCTTCGCTCCTGCCAGGGCGGAGTCTGCACGATCGGGGTTTCCACGACCGTCCAGACGCTCCCCGGGGCCGCCCCGCTGGAGATGATGGGCATCCAGGTCTCCTATGACTTTAGCGGGAACCAGACCGGGACGATGGAGGTGGATCAGGCCTCCGGCTGGGTCATCCACGCCGAACTGCAGCAGAAACTCGACGGCAAGGTGGCCGTGAAGGGCGGCGGTCAGGGCATCCCTTCGGGGATGAACTGGCCCATCGCTATAGAAAGCGTCGTCACCCTGGATTCTCGCTAGGAAGGCTACATCAGGCGGCGGTCGGCCAGCACCGGAAAGGCCTTTCGCACGCGCCCGACCTCCTCCGGCTCCAGATCGGCCAGGAGGAGGTCGGCTTTCAGTCCGCCCTCCCGGAGGGAGGTTCCCCAGGGGTCCAGGACGGCGGAATGGCCGGCATAGGCGGTGCCGTCGGGGTCGCGCCCGGCGCGGTTGCAGGCCAGAAGGAAGCACTGGTTCTCGATGGCCCGGGCGCGCAGGAGGATGCGCCAGTGCTCCAGCCGGCCTCGGGGCCAGGCCGCCGGCAGGAGCACGAAGGCGGCTCCGGCCGCAACATAACGCCGGAAGAGTTCGGGGAAACGCAGGTCATAGCACACGGCCAGGGCGGTGCGGCCCCAGGGCAGGTCGAAGCAGGGCGTATCCTCTCCGGCGGCCAGACACCTTTCGCCCATCGGGGCAAAGAGGTGAACCTTCTCGTAGCGGGCCGCCACCTCTCCCTCCGGGGAAATGAGCAGGGCCACGTTGGCCGGCCGGCCCTCCTTCCCCGGAGCCAGGACCGAGCCGGCCAGAAAGAGTCGGTGGCGGCGCGCCAGGGCGCTCCACTCCCCCTGCCAGCGTTCGGCGAAGGAACGGGCGTGTTCCCCGGCCCGCCCCAGGTCGTGGCCGCTCAGCCAGAGTTCGGGCAGGAGCAAAAGGTGCGCCCCCTGCCGGGCCGCCTCCCGGGCCAGCCTCTCCGCCCGGCGCATGTTGACCTCCGGCCGGCCCGGCGTCACCTGCATCTGCCCCAACGCCACCCGTACCATCTCCCTTTACTCCTTCCTCCAGACCCGATCCACCACCTGCCCCGAGGAGCCCTGCACGCCCAGGTCCTGGCCGTTCAGTATCACCCGCACCCCACCGGCGTTGCCCAGCCGGACGCGCAGTTCCAGGTTGGCGGTGAAGGTGTAGGTCCGGCCGGCCTTCAGCGTGCCCTCAAAGGCCGGTTTCTCGGCCCCGTCGGCGATGACCCGCACCCAGCAGGGGGCGCTGACCTGGAAGACGGCCACCAGCCCTTCGTAAGCGCGGGCGGTGGGGCTGGGGCCGGGGGTGGGCGTCGGCGTGCCCAGGAGAAGCCGGGCAGTGGGCGTGGCGGTGGGCAGGATGGAGGTGGGAGTTGGAGGCCGGGGCGTGGCCGTCGGCGGGACGGTGGTGGGCTGGAGGAAACCGAATTGGAGCCAGATGGCGAGCGCCGCCGCCAGGAGGGCCAGGAGAAGGATGGCCCCCAGGCCGGGCAGGACGAAAGAGCGCCTGCGGGGAGGGTGGCTGATGGGAGCGATGGAGACGAGTTCCGGCCGGCCCCGTTCCCGTTCGTAGAGCGCCCGGACCTCCTCAAAGGGCAGGCCCAGCAGGGCGGCGTAGGTGCGCAGAAAACCGCGCACATAGACATCGGCCGGCAGGAGGTCGTATTTCCCTTCCTCCAGAGCCTGAAGGTAGTTCCGGCGGATGCGGGTACGCTGGGCCACTTCCTCCAGCGTCCAGCCGAACTCCTCACGTCGCTGTCGAAGCAGGTCGCCCAGCGGGGGCATCCTCGGCCTCTCAGGGGGTTGGCGTCGCCGCCGGCGGGGGAGTTGCCGGCGGGGTCGGTTCGGGAAGGGCCGCCCGGTAAAGTTTCGAGCCGGCGACCAGATACATCAGGTGGTCCTCGGCCACAACGACGACCGCCCGTAACCCCCGGAGGTCCTCGTCGTGGGGGCCGCGCAGGTCGCGGACCAGGGCCGGCCGGCCCTCCTTACGCAATTGAAGGACGCGCCCCAGGGAACGGTCTACCAGATAGAGGTAAGGGTCGTCCCAGTTCTCGGTAAAGACCTGGGCGGGGGCAAGTTCGGCGGGGTAGAGCATCCCCCGAATGGAGATGGCCCGGTCGTACTTCCGGTTATAGAGCCGCTGCACCGTCCCGTCGCTGAGCAGGAGGTAGATCGAACCGTCCACGACCATATCCACCGCCTCGCTGAGGCGGACGTTGCGCGGGTCCAGAAGCCACGATTCCGGGCCCCATTCCTCATAGAAAGCGCAGTAGTACTTCAGGAGGCGTCCCATCCGGCTTTTGAGGACATAGAGGTTGCCCTGGAAGCCTTCCATATCGGTAGGGCTGTCGGCCCAGGAGACGTTCTCGGTGAGGCTGAGGGTCAGGGTATAGAATTCCCACTGCCCCGGGCGATACAGGTAAAGGACTCCGCCGGCGTCGAGGGCGGCCAGCCAGTCGCTCGTCGAGGAGTCCGGCTGGCAATCCTGGGGACGCTTCAGGAGGGCGATGTCCAGGATGGGGGAAACCGGGCGGCCCAGGTTGGGCATGCCCGGCCAGAGGACGGGAATGAGGGCGGGGTTGACCTGCCGGGAGGCGTACTGGTAGACCGTGCCCCGGGTGCCTTCCAGGAGATATAGGGTATCGTCCACCAGGACCAGGTCGCGGAAGGTGCAGGTCTCCGTGCAGGCCCCGCTGAACGATTCCGCCGCCATCGTGCGGGTGAAGGTGCTCAGGTCGATGAGCAGGTCCAGTTGAGGGAAACGGAAGACATGGTTGAGGCGGTCGCGTTCTTCCTGGAGACGGTCCAGGGTCAGTTGCACCTCCGGGTCGGGGTGTTGGGGATCGAGCATTCCGTGCAGGGTTTGCTCGGCCTCCCGGAGTTTGGCGTTGGCCTGGGGCAGGTCGGCGATCTGGAGGGCCTCCTCGATCAGGCTCTGGGCGGCATGGAGTTGGGCCCGGAACTCGGCCTGCCGGCGGGCGCGGTCCTCCTGGACGATCAGGAAGATGATCAGGGCCAGGACGAGGAGGGCAACGAGGGCCAGCGCCCAGGGGAGCGGTTTGCGGGGGCGGCGGGCCGGCCGGATGCGCAGGCGGGAACGTTGCAGGCGAGGAAAGGCCATCTGCGGGTGGAGGAGGTCATAGGCCTTTTGCCGGAGGCTTTTCCTGGGCCTGGGCCGGGCGAGTTCGGGCATCTCCGGAGGCCGGGTAGGTTCGGGCGGGGGAGGGGCCTTGGGCCGACGGGGCACGACGACTTCCGCGGGGGGCTGGGGCCGCTGGAAGAGGCGGCGCACCTCCCCACCCAGGAAGCCGCCCCAGGTGGCCAGGGTTTCTCCGACCAGCCGGCCCCGCTCCTGGAGCCCGGCCCAGGAGAAGAGGGAAGCCCCTTCTCGACTCACGGCTGTCTGCATCTCCACCACCAGGGCGTGGGCCTCCCCAAAGCCCTGCTGATGCACCCGGCGGTAGAGTTGCTCGACGGCGCTGGGCGCATCCTGATAGAGGAGGACCTGTTCCGCCTCCTCCCGCCCCAGGAGACGCCCGATCTGGCTGCTGCAGAGGCAAAAGACATCCCCCGGGGTCAGGGGGAAATGGAAGAATTCGGGGGAGGCCTCCTCTCCCCAGCCCAGGGCGGCCAGGTGGGTCGTCAGGGGCAGCGTGGCCGCTTCGGGGTCCCAGGAGGGACTGCGGGGAAAGGCCTGCAGGCGGCCCTGGTGGGCGACATAGGCCTGGCCGGGCAGGACCTGGGCCAGGAAGAGTTCATCGCCCCGGACGACGGCGCAGGTAACGCCCACGGTCACCTTCTCATGGCCGCTGACCTGCATATTGCGCTGGAAGAGGCTACGGCCGGCCTGGTTGATGGCCCGGCCCAGGCAGGTGGTGATGCTGGGCGAGGTACAGGCGTAATAGGCCTGGGCGATCTCGGTGAGGACCTGCCGCACCAGGGGGGCGTTTCTTCCTCCCTCCGAGGCCGGCTCGGCCAGGAGGTAGAGGTTTCCCTTCCAGCGGGCGTCAGGGGAAAGGGGGGAAGGTTCCTGGACCAGGATGCAATCGCTGCTCGCCCGACAGATTCCCCCGATCAGCCCAAACTGGGCGGAGGACGTCTTCAATCGGGTCATCGCGCCTCCTCAGGGTGGAAAACCCAGGCCGGCTCTATCCTTTGGCTTTGATTATAGCAGATTTTCCCCCTCAAGGCAAAACCCTGGGGCCCGGGTTGCGGGGCCGAACGCCTTTGACGGTTTTCCCCTCCGGGCGTATAATACGGGTTTGGTGAAAGGCTTCACGACGGAGGTGTACTTTCGTGGCAGAAATTCGGAAGAAAGTGGGCGCGGTGTTGGTGGTGGGCGGCGGAGTGGCCGGGATGCGCGCCGCCTACGACCTGGCCGAGGCCGGCCTGAAGGTCTACCTGGTCGAATCGACCCCGGCCCTGGGAGGCAAGATTGCCCAGTTGGGTTTCATGTTTCCCTCGCACGACTGCGTCCTCTGCCGGGGGACGGCCGAGCACGGCTACGGCTGTACCCGGCCGGCCATCTCCTACGTCTTCCTGGATCACAGCACCCACCCGAACATCCAGGTGATGACCCTGACCCAGGTCGGCGAGGTCCAGGGAGAAGCAGGGCATTTCCAGGTGCGCCTGCGCCATCAGCCGCGCTACGTGGACGCGACGCGCTGCACCAGTTGCGGGGAGTGCGCCCGGGTCTGTCCGGTGGAACTTCCCAGCGAGTTCCAACTGGGCATGAGCGCCCGTCGGGCCGCCTACAAGGTCTCCCCGCGCACCCTGCCCGATGTGTACCTGGTGGACAAGGGCCCGTATTGTGAGGGGTGCGGAAAATGCCAGGAGGTCTGCCCCACCCAGGCCATCAACCTCCAGGAAGAGCCCTGGGAGGAGACGGTCGAGGTCGGGGCCATCATCCTGGCCCCGGGCTTTACCCTCTATAACCCGCTCCTGAGCGAGGAACTGGGCTTTGGGCGCTACCCCAACGTGGTCACCTCCCTGCAATTCGAGCGCCTGGTCAGCCGTTCGGGGCCGACAGAAGGGCTGGCCCGGCGCCCTTCCGACGGCCGGCCGCCGAAGAAGATCGCCTGGCTGCAGTGCGTCGGCTCCCGGGACCAACAGCACGATTACTGCTCCTCCATCTGCTGCATGTACGCCACCAAGGAGGCCGTCCTGGCCCGCCAGCGCGACCCCGAGGCCGAGTGCCACATCTTCATGATGGATGAGCGCACCTTCAACAAGGAGTATAACGCCTATTTTATCCGCTCCCGCGACCTCTACGGCGTTCGCTACACCCGATGCCGCATCTCCAACCTCCGGGAGGACCCCCTCACCCACGACCTCTTCATCCGCTACCAGGACGAAAGGGGGCAACTGCACCAGGAGCGTTTCGACCTGGTGGTGCTCTCGGTCGGTTCGGAACCGCCGCTGCAGGCCGTGGCCCTGGCCCAGGAACTGGGCATCGCCCTGAACGAGCACGGCTTTTGCCTGACGGGCAAGTTCACCCCGGTGGAGACCAACCGGCCGGGCATCTTTGTGGCCGGGGCCTTTTCCAGCCCCAAGGAGATCGCCGAAACGGTGGCCGAGGCCAGCGCGGCGGCGGCCTGCTGTATGGAACTTTTGGCCGATGTGGCCGGCACCGAGACCCGGCCGCCGGCCTACCCTCCGGAACGGGATGTCTCCGGGGAACCCCCCCGGGTGGGCCTCTTCCTCTGTCGCTGCGGCCGCGAGATCGCCGGCACGGTGGACACCTCTGCTGTGGCCGCCTACGCCCGTACCCTGCCGGACGTGGTCTATGTCGAGGAGATCGAATACGCCTGCATCGGCGAATCGCCGGCCCGCATCCGCCAGGCCGTCCTCGAACAGGGCCTGAATCGGGTGGTGGTGGCCGCCTGCAGCCCGCGCACACACGAGGCGTTCTTCCAGAACGTCCTGCGCCAGGCCGGCCTGAACCCCTACCTCCTGGAGATGGTCAACCTGCGTTCCCAGTGCGCCTGGGCGCACCGCGAGTCTCCGGAGGCGGCCACCCGTCAGGCCCGGGAACTGGTCCGGGTGGCGGCGGCCCGGGCACGGAAACTGGAGGCGGTGCGGCGCACCCCGGTCGGCGTGGCCAAGCGGGCGCTGGTGATCGGCGGCGGCATCGCCGGCATCAACGCTGCCCTGACCATCGCCGCCGCCGGCTACCCGGTCACCCTGGTCGAGCGCAGCGAGGTCCTGGGCGGCCACGTGCGCGCCCTCTACTCCACGGCCGAGGGGGCCGACCCCCAGGCCTACCTCTTTTCCCTGGTGCACCAGGTCCTCCAGGAGCCCCGAATCACCGTCTACACCGACAGCGAACTGGTGCGCCACGAGGGCTTTGTGGGCAACTTTCGCTCGACCATCGAGGTCCACCGCAGCGACCCGTCCCGCCGGCATCGGGTCGAGGTGGAGCATGGGGTGACCATCGTCGCCACCGGCGGCCAGGAGTTCCACGGTTCGGTTTACCTGCTGGGGCAGCACGAGCGGGTGATGACCCAGCAGGAACTGGAGCACCTGATACTGGTCAACCCCGGCCGGGTGGCCCAGATGAATACGGTGGTGATGGTCCAGTGCGTGCGGCCGCCCGACGCTCCCTACGACTACTGCAGCCGCATCTGCTGCACCAACACGGTGAAGAACGCCCTGCGCATCCGCCGCCTCAACCCCAAGGCGCGCATCTACATCCTCTACAAGGACCTGATCACCTACGGCTTCCGCGAGCAGTACTATACCGAGGCCCGCCGCCAGGGGGTGATTTTCGTGCGCTACGATGAGGAGAATCCCCCCCAGGTGCGGGCGCTGGATGGCCGTCTGGAGGTGCAGGTCACCGACCTCTCGTTGGGGGAAACGCTGCGGCTGTATCCCGACGCTCTGGCGCTGAGCATGAGCATCGAGCCGGACCCGAGCACGGCGCGCCTGAGCGAGATTCTGGGAGTGCCCCTTTCGCCGGAAGGCTTCTTTATGGAGGCCCACATCAAGTTGCGCCCCATCGATTTCCTGCGCGAGGGCATCTTCCTTTGCGGGATGGCCCACTACCCCAAGTTCATCGAAGAGGCCATCGCCCAGGCCCAGGGGGCGGCCGGCCGGGCCCTGACCATCCTCTCCCGCGATGTCCTGGAGGTCGGCGGAGTGGCGGCCGTGGTGGACCCGGCCAAGTGTGTCGGCTGCCTGACCTGCGTGCGCGTCTGCCCCTTCGATGTCCCGGTCATCGACCCCACGCGCACCGGCGTGGGCGGCCTTCAGGGAGCGGCCTACATCGAGCCGGGCCGCTGCCAGGGCTGCGGCACCTGCACCGGGGAGTGTCCGGCCAAGGCCATCCAGTTGACGCTTTACCGGGACGAGCAGATCATCGTGCCCGAACTGGCCGCCCTGGGGGCCTGGCTTCCGGAGGAAAGGGAGGGATAGGGCACGATGAACGACGAAATGCCCGAAATCACGGTCTTTACCTGCATCTACTGCGGCTATACCTCGGTGGACATGGCCGGCACTACCGGAATCTCTTATCCGGCCGATGTCAAGGTGGTGAAACTGCCCTGCACCGGCAAGACGGACGTCCTGTACATCCTCAAGGCCTTTGAGCAGGGGGCCGACGCGGTCATGGTGGTGGCCTGCGCCAAAGGCACCTGCCATCACCTGGAGGGCAACCTGCGGGCCGAGAAGCGGGTCGGACGGGCCAAGAAAATCCTGGACGAAGTGGGCCTGGATGGAAAGCGGGTGGAGATTTTCTTTGTGACCGGCTCACAGGGCTATTCCTTCGCCGCCGCGGTGGAGGAGATGACCGGGCGGGTGCGGAGTTTGGGGGCCAATCCGCTCAAAAACCGCACCGTCGTGGAATACCCCGGCGGAGGGAGGAGTTGAGCGGCGGACGCCCTACCGGTAGCGGCGGATGACCCCGACGACCTGGCCCTGAATCTCCACGTCCGAAGGCCGGACGTAGATGGGAGACAGGTTGGGATTCTCCGGCTGCAGCCGCACGCGCCGGCCCTCGTGGTAGAAGCGCTTGAGGGTCACCTCCTGTCGGTCGCGCAGCCAGACGGCCACCATATCCCCGTTGCGGGCCGTGTCCTGGCGGCGGAGGATCACCACATCGCCGTCGGCGATGTAGGCGTCGATCATGGAGTCTCCCCGCACGCGCAGGGCGTAGAGGCCTTCGGTGGAATCGGGCCAGAGGTCGGCCGGCAGTTCCAGCATCTCGGCGGCCTCGCCCCGGTCGGGGAGGTCGTCCGGGACGGGGATGGGCTGGCCGGCGGCGATGGCCCCCAGGAGCGGGATGGCACGCCGGGAAGAGCGGGTTTCGCCGGCCAGGGTGATGGACCTGGAGGCGCGCGGCCGGCGGCGAATCAGCCCCCGTTTCTCCAGGAGGTCGAGGTTATAGTCCACCACCGAGGTGGAGGAAATCCCCAGGGCCGCCTGAATCTGGCGGATGGAGGGGGGATAGCCGTTCTCCCGGATAAACTCCTCCAGATACTGAAGGATTCGCCGTTGCCGTTCGCTCATCTTGCGCATCGCTGCCCTCCTCAGTTATCGTTGGCACGTTACACATCGATCAAAATTACTTTGACCGGAACGGCGGGAAAGTGTCGCTTCAGCCGTTCAATGTCGTATACCAGTTGTTCTCCATAGGATACGCCGGTAGACATTTGTTTGTGCAACGTATAACAAGGCACGATTTCGATACCTACATCAGCCTTATTCTCGTTGAAGAAGTACTGAAACTTGGCCATGTCGTAGAACATAAAAGCATATTTGCCGAACTGGACTTCAACCAACACTCTGCCTTTTACGAAATCGATTTGTTTGAACGCACCTGGGATTGTCACATCGCTGTCAGGTACGGTGATCGTGTATGTATCCCGCAGTTCAGTATATCCCCTGGCTCTGAATGCCTGGCGAAACTGGTGATTCATATCTTTGGGCGAGTACAATTCCCTTCCGCGCATCGTTTTCTCTTCGCTGATCTTGGTCCTTCGTGCCGTCACACCAGCGATGATCTCATCAACTTCGCGTTCGCAGTCTGGATACCGCATGTGCAGAATTTCTGCTCCACCCAGGTGGGAATACACGTAGACAATCCTCATTCTTGCTGCTCCTGCGCGGTTGTATGTTGCTCGAATAAACGGGGCTGAACGGGAGCAGTCCCCAGATGTACAAACTTCGGTGGGACATTGGGCATACCTGGATCGTAAACCGGCCTCTCCATCGGTCGGATGCGCAATGCCCCTCTCTCGGCCAGATGGATGCGTTCTCTGGCAATTGCCACGTACTCCGGCACAATCTCTGCCCCGATGGCTTTCCGACGGTGAATCAAGGCGGCAATCGCCGTCGTTCCCACGCCGATGAAGGGATCCAGCACCCAGTCGCCCTCATCGGTCATGGCGAGCACCAGGCGTTCGACCAGTTCAACGGGAAACTGGCAGGGATGGACGGTCTTTTCCACATGGTTGGCCTTCACATTGGGGATTTCCCAGACGTCGCCGGGATTCTTACCCAGAGGATGGCCGGAAAATTGCCCCTTCTTCGGTCCCTTGAAGTACTTTTTCTTTGGGTATTTCTGGGGCACCCGTACAGCATCCAGATGAAAAGTATACTCATTACCTTTAGTAAACCATAGAATAACCTCGTATCGGCCGGAAAACCGTTTTGAAGCGTGCAAGCCATGCCCAAAGTGCCACACAATCCGATTGCGTAGATGCAACCCGAGCGAGGCGAAGATCGGGTACAGAACGATATCCAAAGGGATAATTTCGCCGTTATTCACATAGTTACCTACCTGCCAGCAAATGCTCCCCCGGCCATCCAACACCCGTACACACTCCTCAATGACCCTCCGTTGCTGGGCCAGATACCCTTCCATATCCAGGCGACTTTCGTAAGGCTTGCCTAGATTATACGGCGGTGAGGTGACCACCAGTTTGACGAACTCATCGGGAATCAAGGGAAGCAGGTCCAGGCAGTCCCCCTCGTATAGAATCAGGTCTGCCGCAGGATCGAACCCCGAAGCGATGGTTATCTTATCCATAAGATACTCCTCTCGGCCTGGTCCCACCTGGATACTATTATATATCCGAACGCGCGTTCGGTCAACTCAGAGGAGCGGCGGCTGACAGGCCGGCCGCCGGCCGTCCAGAAGGATGAACGGGGCCGCCCGGGCGACAGGGATGCCCAGTTTGCCCAGGTCCTGAAGGTCGCGCAGGCGGCCCAGGCGACGGGCCGCCAACAAGCGGTCGGCCAGGCGCGGGCCGATGCCGGGGACACGCAGGAGTTCCTGGCGAGAAGCGGTGTTGACCTCGACCGGGGACTCCAGGAGGTGGCGACGGGCCCAGGCCAGTTTGGGGTCCTCTTCCAGGGGGAGGCGGCCGTTTTTGTCCAGGGGGAGTTCCTCCACGGAGAAGCCATAGTCGCGTAGCAGGTAACTGGCCTGGTAAAGCCGGCGTTCGCGCCGGGGATTCTCGGCCGGCCGCGCTTCCAGGGGCGTATCCGGAATCGGGCGGAAGGCGGAGAAATAGGCCCGGGCCAGGTGCAGGTGGCGGAAGAGGTAGGCGGTGGTGCGCAGGAGTTCTTCGTCGCTTTCCCCGGCCGGGCCGACGACGAACTGGGTGCTCAGGGAGGGGCCGCTGCGATGGAGGCTCTTCCAGGGACCCGGCCGGCCGCCCACCTCCCGACGCACCTCCTCCACCTGACGCAGCGGCCGGAAGAGTTCCTCCAGAAAATCCTTCCGGGGGGCCAGGAGGGCCAGCCGCTCCGGCGTGGGGGCCTCCAGGTTGATGCTGACCCGGTCGGCCAGGAGCATGGTCTGGCGAATCTGCTCCGGCTCGGCCCCCGGCATGATCTTCAGGTGCAGATAGCCGGTAAAGCGGTACTTTCGGCGCAGGATCTCGGCCGTGGCGATGATCTGGTCCTGGGTGCGCACCCCGCCGCCGACCAGGCCGGAACTCAGGAAAAGGCCCTGGGCCAGGCCGGCCTGGTAAAGCCGATGGAAGACGGCGGCCAGTTCGTCCGGAGCGAAACTCGCCCGGCGAAAGTCGCGGCCGGCGCGGAAGGGACAGTACAGGCAGTTGCGCTCACAGGCGTTGGAGAGCAGCCCCTTCAGGAGCACGATGAGACCATGGGGAGTGTGGGCCTGGTGCAGGCAGCCGGGCAGGACCGGGCTGGCCGCCGGGCCGGTCCGACGGCCGTTGGGCAGGACCTCTTCGGCCGGCTCCAGGTCGGCCTCCGGAGCGAGCAACCGCAACTTCTCGAGGGAGTCCATGGCCAGACCTCGGAACATCCGTTCGCCTGTTTCCAGTATAGCAGAAACGGGCGCAAAAGGCAAATTCGACTTTTATCCCGATAACCGGATGGTAACGTCGCGTTGACCGGCCGTAACCCGGCCTCCCATAAAATTCTGGCGGGAGGTCGGGCGATGGAAGGTCGGATTTTCGGGGCTCCAAAGAGGTGGATACTGGTTCTGCTGCTTGCTCTCCTCCTGGGCAGCACCCCCGCCGTCATCCATGCACAAGGGATAGTGGTCGAGGAGGAAGGGCCACCGGCCGGCCCGCAGGTACAGGTCCTGTCGGCCAACCCGGAGACCCTGGTTGTGGAATGGAGATCCCCCACTTTCTCTATGGAGGAGGTCTCGCTGGAAGGGAGGACCTACCTCCGCATCGTCGCGCCGGAGATGGGGCTTACCGGAGAAGCCGGCCATCCCCAACTTCCGGCCGGAGGGGTCTGGCTGGGCCTGCCGCCCAACACGGCGGTCGAGGTCGTTATTCTGGAGGCAGAAGCGGAGGAAATTTCGCTCTCCCGGCCGGTGTTGCCCGTTCCCCAGGCGCTTCCTCCGGAGCCGCGTCCGGATGAAGGGGGTGGGCCCTGGCCGGAGGAGCCCGCCTACCGTTATCTGCCCGATGCGGGCGTCTACGGTTCGGCGGCGGCCTATCCGGGGACCCTGGCCCGCATCGAAGGGGAAGGCTGGATTCGCAGTCAGCGGGTGGGCCTGCTGCGCTTTTATCCTTTCCAATACGAGCCGGCCCGGAACCTCCTGCATATCTACCGCCGCCTCCGGGTAGAGGTGCGCTTCGGGCCGGCGCCTCAGGGGGGGCCGACCGTGGCCGAGCCGGCCCCCTTTGAGGCCCTGTTCCAGGAGATGCTGATCAACGCCGACCAGGCCCGGCTCTGGCGGAGCGCGGATGCCCCGGTGGCCCTGCCGGCCTCCCTTCCCATCTTCCCGCCCCGGCCGGCAGTCAGGGTTCAGGTGGACCACGATGGCTTCTACCGCCTTTCCTTGGAAAGGTTGCGCCAGGCCGGCGTGCCCATAGACGAGGTGGACCTGTCCACCCTGCGCCTCTTCCTGGACGGCCAGGAGGTGGCCCTCTGGGTGCCGGATGAACTCCCCCACCCCGGAGACCCGGCCGGAGCCCTCTTTTTTTACGGCCAGGGAGCCCGCTCCAGGTACACCAGCGAAAACACCTACTGGCTGACCTGGGGCGAAGGGGCCGGCCGGCGCATGGCCGAACGCTCCGGCCAGCCCGTCCTCTCTCCTCCCTTGGGCGATTTTGTCGCCACGGTACATCGGGAAAGCAATACCCAGTACACCAGCCTCTTCCCCATCGGGGGGGATGACGTGGAACGCTGGTTCTGGGCCTGCTTCTACACCGGCGGGGTGCGGGAAGGGACCTTTTCCCTGGGCTCCCTCTTCCCGGCCCAGGTCCCCTATACGGCCACGCTGCGGCTTTCCTTCCATGGAGGCTTTGCCGCCTGGCCCAACCCCGACCACCACGTCCAGGTTTATCTGAACGACACCTTCCTTGGCGACGGCTGGTGGGATGGCCAGACCCCCTTTACTCTGGAACTTTCGGTTCCCCAGGCCCTCCTCCAGGCCGGGGAAAACCGGGTGCGTCTGTACGCCCCCGGCGACACCGGCTACAGTTACGATTTCTTCTACCTGGACTGGATCGAACTCACCTACCGGCGCACCTTTGCCGTGGAAAACGACCGGCTGGAGTTCACCCTGGCCGAGGCCGGCGGGGCCAACGTGTCGCTGGAGCCTTTTACCGGGGAGGACATCCTCGTCCTGGACATCAGCGACCCGCTGAACCCGGTGCGTATCGTCGAGGGGGTAACCGAGGCGACGGCCGGCGGCTACCGCTACACCTTCGCCCACTGGGATAACGGGGCGCCCTCTCGCTACCTCTCCGTCATTCTGAGCCAGGCCGAAGAGCCGCCGCTTGTCCAGAAGGACCAGCCTTCCGACCTCTATGCGCCGGACAACGGGGCCGACGTCCTCCTCATCTCCCCGGCCGAACTCATCCCGGCCATCCAGCCGCTGGCGGCCGATTACGCCGGCCGGGGGATGCGCGCCCGGGTGGTGGACGTCCAGGACATCTACGACGAGTTCAGCGGCGGTCGGCGTGACCCCCACGCCATCCGTTCCTTCCTGGCCTATGCCTACGCCCACTGGGTTCCGCCGGCCCCCACCTACGTCCTTCTGGTGGGCGACGGGCACTATGACTTCAAGGACTACCTGGGGAACGGCCTGCCCAACCTGATTCCCCCTTACCTGGCCTATGTGGACCCCTGGATGGGCGAGACGGCCGCCGATAACCGCTACGTTTCCCTGGTGGGCAACGATGTCCTGGCCGATATGTTCCTGGGCCGCCTGCCGGTCAACTCTCCTCAGGAGGCCACGGCCGTGGTGGACAAGGTTCTGGCCTATCGCCAGGTCAAACCGGCCGACTGGCAGGGGCAGGTCCTTTTCGTGGCCGACAACGCCGATGGGGCCGGGAACTTTGCCGCCCTGTCCGACGAGATCGCCAACTTCTACCTGCCGGCGTACTACACGGCGGACAAGGTCTACCTGGGAGTCAACTACCCCTATGAGAATCCCGCCGTAACCGCCCGGGCGGCCATCCTCCAGGCGCTCAACTCCGGCCGGCTCCTGCTGAACTATGTCGGGCACGGGGCCATCTATTTTCTGGCCGCCGAACGGCTGCTCCAGGCCGGGGATGTGGACAGCCTGAGCAACGGGCATGCCCTGCCCGTGCTGCTCTCCTGGTCGTGCTACGCCGGCCTGTACAGTCTGCCCTACCCCTCCTCGCCGGCCCTGGGCGAGGTCTGGGTGCGGGCCCCGAA
>Ga0068707_1000921_pt1 | contig 20329 bp, 11 predicted proteins | sample YNPNPMetaG_FD_66600 | JGI IMG/M metagenome (GOLD analysis project Ga0068707, IMG submission 66600) | Anoxygenic and chlorotrophic microbial mat microbial communities from Yellowstone National Park, USA - YNP NP MetaG | ecosystem: Environmental > Aquatic > Thermal springs > Hot (42-90C) >...
CGCCGGCCGAGCCCGCGGTCCCCCCGGGGGCGGGCCCCCTCCCCCTCCGCGAGACCGAGCGCGGGGAGGACACGCAGTTCGAGATCGACCGCGCCGTGGCCGCCTATCTCAAGCAGAAGGGGCAGGTCCGCCGCGACCAGCTCCGCGAGGCCCAGCGCCTCCAGATGGAGATCGCCCGGTACGGCCTCGTGGTGACCCTGCTGGAGCTCCTGCGCCGCCTGGGGGCCCTCACCTGGCAGCAGCAGCAGGAGATCGAGCGGATGGACTTCGCCCGGATCGTCCAGCACCCCGACTGGAAGGGGCAGACGATCCCCGGGTACCGCCTGCGCTCCCGCATCGCCAGCGGGGGCTTCGCCTCCATCTGGACGGCGGAAACCCTGTTCGACCGACGGGAGGTGGCCGTCAAGATCCTGCATCCGGAGCGCGCCAAGGATCCCCGCTCGGTGGCGCGCTTCGAGTGGGAAGCGATGCTGCTGCGGCGGTTCGATTGCCCCCACATCGTGCGCGGGATCGACTACGGATTCGAGCGGGGCCAGCACTATATCGTGATGGAATACGTGGAAGGCCGCTCCCTGGGCCAGCTGCTCTCGGAAACCGGGGCCTTCCCGGTCCGCAGCGCCTTCTCCGCCGCCCGCCAGGTCGGGGAGGCCCTGCGCTACCTGCACGCCGAGGGGTACCTCCACCGGGACGTCAAGCCGGACAACGCCCTCATCGACGGGCAGGAGCGCGTGAAGCTGTGCGACCTCGGCTTCGCCGTGCCCATTCCCCGGCACGCCGACGGCGGCCCGAGCCGGCCCACGGCCGTGGGCACTCCCGGCTACATCTCCCCCGAGGCCCTGCGCGGCGAGGCGGACGTCAAGGTCGGCGCCGACATCTACGCCCTGGGGATCCTCCTCTACGCCCTGCTGACCGGCCACGAGCCCTTCGCGGGGGCCAGCTCCGAGGAGGTGGTGACCACCCAGATCGAGACGGGCATGCCGGTCCCGAACCTGATGATGGTCGACGCCCCCCCCGTGGTGATCCTGTTTCTGAAACGCCTCCTGCACCCCGACCGGTCCCGCCGGTTCGGGTCGATGAATGAGGTGCTGGAGTCGATGGACCAGCTCCTGGCGGTGCTATGACGGTCGACGACGCCTCCCTGGGCCGGTTGCTCCTGGAGCGCGGGCTCCTCTCCCGGGAGGAGTACGAGGACGCGGAGCGGGCGCGGCAGGCCACGGGCCGACCCCTCTCCGAGATCCTCGTGGAGAAGGCCTACCTGAGCCCCGTCCAGGTCCGGGACGCCGTGGCCGCCCTGGAGCGGCGCGTCCGCTACTGCCCCCGCTGCAGCGCCCCCGTCTACGTCACCCGCCTGATGCCGGAGGGCGAGCGCTGCCCCCGCTGCCTGGGGCCCGTCCAGTGGCAGGAGGAGGGGGTGGTCGCCCAGATCCAGGACCTCGACCGCATCGTCCAGCTCACCCGCGACGAGCTGCCGCCCGACGTCCGCGCGGCGCGGCAGGACCCCTCCCGGATCTTCGGGAAGTACATCCTCGTCCGGGAACTGGGCAAGGGCGGCGCCGGCGTGGTCCAGAAGGCCTGGGACACGATGGCCGGGGAGTACGTGGCGCTCAAGTTCATCCGGGAACAGCCCTGCGCGGCCGACTCCGGGGTGGCCGCCCGGCGCCTCCGCCAGGAGCAGATCGTCGACCTGCTGCAGGAGGCCCGCGCCTCCCTGCGGCTGCGCCACGAGCACATCGTGGCGGTCCGGGACATCGGACGCCTCGGCACGCAGTACTACATCGCCATGGAGTACGTGGAGGGCCGGACCCTCGCCGACCACATCCGATCGGCCCAGGAGCGGGGCCTGATTTCCCCCCTCTACGAGAATCCCACCGTCTACCTGGCCATCCTCCGGGACATGGCCAACGCCCTCCACTACGCCCACTCCTTCCCCCGCCCGATCGTCCACTGCGACTTCAAGCCCGGCAATGTCCTGATCGACGGGAACGGCAAGGCCTACATCATGGACTTCGGTCTGGCCCGCGTCCTGGGGTCCCAGCGGGAGGAGGGCGAGGAGGAGAAGATCCGCGGGACGCCCGCCTACATGGCCCCCGAGCAGCTCTCGGGGAAGCCCGAGGACGTCGGGATCTGGACCGACATCTACGCCCTGGGGGCCGTCCTCTACGAGCTCGTGGCGGGCCGGCCGGTCTTCACCGGGGAGCCCCTGGAGATCCTTCTGAAGGCCATGCGGGACACCCCCGAGCGGCCCAGCGACGTCATGCGCCGGGCGGGGGACCGCCGGCACGAGTCCACGAAGATCCTTTCCAAGATCACCAAGCTGGAGGAAATCTGCCTCCGGTGCCTGGCCAAGGAGCCGAAGAACCGCTATCCCTCGGCCCGCGACGTGGCGGCGGAGCTCCAGAACGTCCTTTCCGCGGTGGAGGCGGGGGAGGACAGCAAGGTGCTCCCGGCCCGCATCCGGGAGGCCCAGGAGCGCGCGGAGATCCGCCGCCTGGACGAGCACATCACCCAGCTGAGACTCGAGGAGGCCGTGGAGGAGGCCGAACGCCTCGGCCGGAAGAGGGACGACGTGCGCATGAAGCTCCGCCTGGCCGACCGCCAGCAGCAGGTGGCGTTCGTCGAGCAGATGCGCGCCCGGCTGGTCCAGCGGATCAACGAGAAGCGTCCCACGGTCCCCTCTCTCAAGCTCCCCGGCGAAACCCTCGAGGGGGTCGAGCTCCTGAAGGCGACCCCGCGGAAGGTCATCTTGATGGCCGGGGAGGCGAGCCGGGAGGTGGCCTGGTCCGAGATCCCCCCCGGGCAGATCGTCCACCTGGCGGAATTCCTGGGCATGCGGGACCCCGAGGACCGGCTGGCCCTGGGGATCCTCTGCCACCATTCGCGCCTGGTCGATTCCGCGGTGCGCTACCTGACGTCCCTGGAGGACACCCCCTACCGGGAGGTCGCCCGGCGCATCCTGGAATCCACCGTCTAGCCGCCGGAGGAGGGAAGAACGATGAGAATCGAGGTTGCCGGCATCGGGTTGCATTTCGAGGTTGCGGGGGAGCGTGGCCCGGCGGTGCTCCTGGCCCATGGCCTCGGCGGCAGCCTCCATCAGTGGCGCGGCGTGGCCTCCCTCCTCTCCCCCGTCTGCCGCGTGGTGCTCGCCGACCTGCGGGGCCACGGGGCCTCGGACAAGCCACCCTCCGGCTACTCCCTCCGGACTTTCGCGGACGACCTGGCCGCCGTGTGCCGCGCCGCCGGGGTGGAGCGGTGCGTGGCCGTGGGGGCCTCGTTCGCCGGGGCCGTCGTCCTTCAGATGGCGGCCGCCCACCCGGATCGGGTCCGCGGGGTCGTCTCCGTGGGCGGCTTCGCGGCGATGGGCCCCGCCGGACGGGAACGGATGGAGCGCCGGGCGGCCGCCGTGGAGACGGGGGGGCTGGCCGCCGTGGCCGACGACGTCGTGGCCGCCGCCCTGGGACCCACCTCCCACGCGACCCGCCCCGCCCTCGTGGGCATGGTCCGCGCGGCCCTCCTGGCGAACGACCCGCGCGCCTACGCGGCCTGCGCCCGCATGGTGGCCTCCGCCGACGTCACCCCCGCCCTCCCCCAGGTCAGGGTCCCCGTGATGCTCGTCTTCGGAACGGAGGAAAAGGTGGCCCCGCTCCCGATCCAGATGGAACTCCGGAAGGCCCTGCCCCAGGCCGTCCTCCGGGCGATCCCCCGCGCCGGCCACCTGCCCTTCCTGGAGGAGCCGGATCTCTTCGCCGCCGCCCTGATGGAATTTGTCGGCGGGATTCCCTGATCCTTACTTTTGCCCGGCCTCCCCGATCAGTTTCCGGATGTAGGCGGCGTTGGCGGAGAAGGCCTCCTTCACCCCGCCGGGCGAGGCGGTTTCCAGCATCAGCCAGCCGGTGTAGCCGCCCTTCAGGAGCGCCTCGAGCAGTCTCGGGTGGTCGATCCTCCCCTGGCCCAGGAGGGCCCCCCCGTCCTTGAGGTGGATCTGGCAGATCCGCCGCCCCCCCAGCCAGGCCACCTCCTTGTAGATGTCGAAACGGGGGAAGGAATTGCCGGAATCGTAATAGACCTGGACGGCCGGCGAGCCCACCTGGTCGAGGATCCAGGCGTTGTCCTCCGCCGAGATGGTGTTCTCGAGCCCCAGGATCACTCCCGCCTTCTCCGCCTTCGGCGCCAGGACCTTCAGGCGCTCCGCCACCGCCGCCTGCTCGGCCCGCTCGTGGATCGCCTGCTTTCCGAAGAACGGCAGGAGGATCACCTTCGCCCCCAGCGCGGCCGTGGCCTCGATCGCCTGCTCCACCCACAGGGGTCCCTTCGGATGCGCCTTGAGTCCATCCCGGTGCAGGATCTCCAGGCACGTGGACGGAAGGGCCAGGCCGGTCTCCCGTGACGCCTCGAGGAACGTCTTCTGCCGCTCCGGATCCAGCAGGGGCAGCCGGTCCGTGCCCTTTCCGAGGGAGACCTCCACGCCGTCCAGCCCCGCCTCCTTGGCCACCCGGAAGGACTCGGGATTCCCCTCCTTCCTCAGGCTCCAGTCGCAGCCGCCCACCTTGAGGCCGGCGCCGGCCATCAGTTCCCCGGCGTCGTCCCTGTTTCGGCCGAATACGGAGCGCGCGGCGGCCCCGAGGGCGAATCCCAGAAAGGTCCGACGTTCCATCCCCATGCGCGGCCTCCCCAGGCGGTAATCTTTCCTCTTTATACGCCGGGACGGCCCCCCCGGCGGTCCGGATTTCTCTGGAGTGCGGTCCCGCGCCGTCTCTAGAATAGGTTCGAAAGCGCCCGCGTCCTTCGCGGGAAGGGGGTCGAGATGAACGATTCCCGCACCTGGGATCGGAGAGGATTTCTCCGGGGAGGTCTGGCCGCCGCCGGGGCGGCCTGGGGGGCCCCGCTGTTCGTCCCCGCCTCCGCCCTGGGGCTCGGCGGCGCCGCACCTCCGAGCGGCCGCATCCGCCTGGGGGGCATCGGCATCGGCAACCGGGGCCGGTACGACCTGGGATGCTTCCTGCAGGAGCCCGACGTGCAGTTCCTGGCCGTGGCCGACGTGCAGGCCTCCCGCCGCCAGGCCGTCAAGAAGATGGTGGATGCCAAGTACGGGAACGCGGACTGCGCGATGTACCGCGACTTCCGCGAGCTGCTGGACCGCCCCGACATCGACGCCGTGCTCATCGCCACGGGGCCCAACTGGCACGCCACGGCCTCCATCTGGGCGGCCCGGGCGGGCAAGGACGTGTACTGCGAGAAACCCTGCACCAAGACCATCGTCCAGAGCCTGGCGCTGGCCGAGACCTTCCGCCGCACGGGGCGCGTCTTCCAGGGGGGCATGCAGCGGCGCAACCTGCCCCACTTCGCCTACGCCGTCGAGCTGGCCCGCCGCGGGAGGCTGGGCCGGCTCCGCACCCTGTACGCCCACCCCGGCGGGCTGGGGACCGGGTCGAGCGGCTGGGCCCCCGCCGACCCCGAGCCGCCCCGCGAGGAGGTGGACTGGGACCTCTACCTCGGCCCGGCTGCCTGGCGCCCCTACAGCCGGCGGCTCATGAACGCCTTCCACTTCGAAAAGGGCGGCGGCCTGGTCGGCGGAGGCGTCCTGGAATGGGGTTCCCACTGCGTGGACCTCTGCCAGTGGGCCAACGACGCCGACCAAACCGAGCCGGTGGAGTACCATCCCGCCGAGGGCGACCAGGCGACGGCCGTCTACGCCAACGGCGTCCGGCTGGTGATGCGCAACAAGGGCTGGCTTCCTCTCGGTTCGTGCCCCGTCCGTTTCGAGGGGGACGCGGGATGGGTGGAGACGGGCGACAACGGGGACATGGTCGCCAGCGATCCGGCGCTCCTGGCGGGGCGGGGCGCCAAGGTGGCCGGCTATCCCGCCAACAACCACATCCGCGACTTCCTCGACTGCGTCAAGACGCGGGGACGCCCCCGGGCGAACGCCGACGTGACCTGCCACACGCACATCGCCTGCCATGCGGCGGGCATCGCCATCTTCCTCAGGCGCAAGCTCACCTTCGACCCCCGCACGGCGATGTTCGTGGGCGACGAGGAGGCGAACCGCCTGAGGTCCGAGGCGGAACGGGAGCCCTGGAGGTCGTGGTGACCCGCGGGAGGAAAACGATGAAGACCCTTCGAGGCCCGGCGGGCGCGCTCGTCCTGGCGGCCGCCGTGCTCGCGGCGGCGGCCGCCCGCGACGACGAGCGGGAGCGCAAGCTCATCGGGGTGCTCCGCTCCGACGCCCCACCCCAGGAGAAGGCCATGGCCTGCAAGCAGCTGGCCCTCTGCGGGACGGGCGAGGCCGTCCCCGCCCTGGCGCCCCTTCTGGAGAACGAGCAGCTGGCCTCGTGGGCGCGGATCGCCCTCGAGGTGATCCCCGGCCCGGCGGTCGACGAGGCCCTGAGGGAGGCCCTGGGGCGGCTGAAGGGCCGCCTGCGGGTAGGGGTCATCCACTCGATCGGGGTCCGGCGCGACGCGAAGGCGGTGGAGGGGCTGGCCCGTCTCCTGAAGGAAGGCGATGCGGAGGAGGCCTCGGCCGCCGCGGTGTCCCTGGGACGCATCGGAGGGGAGGAGGCGGTCCGTGCCCTGGAGCCGGCCCTCGAGGCGGCCCCTCCGCCCGTGCGCTCGGCGGCGGCGGAAGGCCTCATCCTGTGCGCGGAACGGCTCCTCTCCGAGGGGAAGGCGGAGCGCGCCGCCGGGCTGTACGACCGCGTCCGCCGGGCAGAGGTCGCCCGGCCGAGGATCCTCGAGGCGACCCGGGGGGCGATCCTCGCCCGGGGCGCCGGGGGCCTGCCCTTGCTGACGGAACTTCTCAGGTCCGAGGACCGGGGGCTGTTCGGGATCGGGCTCACCGTCGCCCGGGAACTCCCCGGCGCCGAGGCGACCGGGGCGCTGGCCGCCGAGCTGGGCCGTCTGGCCCCCGAGCGCCAGCCCCTCCTGGTCCTGGCCCTCGCCGACCGGGCCGATCCGGCGGTCCTCCCGGTCCTGAGGAAGGTGATGCGGGAGGGCCCCAAGGAATCCGCCCTGGCCGCCCTGGGCTCGATGGAACGGACCGGGAACGCCTCGTGTGTGCCGGATCTGCTGAAGCTGGCCCTCGGGGAGGACCGGGATCTCTCGGCCGCGGCGAAGGCCGGGCTGATGAAACTGCCCGGCCCGGAGGTGGAGGCCGACTACCTGGCCCGCCTCCCCCGCGCCGCGGGCCGGGAACGCGCGCTCCTCATCGAACTGGCCGGTCGGCGCCGGATCGAGGGGGCCCTGCCGGCCCTCGTGGCCGCCGCGGGAGAGGCGGATCCCGAGGTCCGCGCCGCCGCCGTGTCCGCCCTGGGAGCGCTGGGAGGGACCGCCCAGGTCCCCGACCTGGTGAAGATCCTCCTCAAGGCGGAACCCGGCGAGCGCGACGGCCTGGAGAAGGCCCTCTCGGCGGTCGCGGCCCGCGGGGGGGCCGACGCCGTCCCCGCCCTGGAACCCCTGGCGCGCAGCAGGGAGGGGGCCCTGCGCGTGATCGCGCTGCACGCGATGGCCGGTGCCGGGGGCCCGGCGGCCCTCGCCGCGGTCCGCAAGGCCCTGGAGGATCCCGAAGAGGCGGTCCGGGACGAGGCGGTGCGCACGCTGGCCAATTGGCCCAACCGGTGGCCCGAGGAGGCCGGCGTGCTGGAGCCTCTGGAGGTCCTGGCCCGCTCCGCCCCGAAGGCGGCCCACCGGATCCTGGCGCTCCGCGGCGTCCTCCAGCACCTCCAGGGGAACCGGCGGCTGCCGGACGAGGAGCGGCTGGCCCGGCTCCGGGCGCTCCTTCCCCTGGCGGCGCGGCCCGACGAGAAGCGCCTGGCGGTCTCCGTCCTCGGGACGATCCCGGCCGGGGGGGCCCTGGATCTCCTGGCGGAACTCGCGGGGGACCCGGCCGTCGCCGAGGAGGCCTGCGCCGCCATCGTCGGCCTGGCGGAGCGGAAGGACCTGAAGGGGGCGGCCCCGGATCAGCGCCGCAGGGCCCTCCAGACGGCCGCCGACAAGGCCCGGTCCGAAGGGACCCGCAAGAGGGCCGGGGAACTCCTCAGGGCGGCCCGGTAGGAGGGGCCCCGGTCGGGGCCGGAGCGGCGGGGCGGGGAGGGCCGCGCGCCCCGGGCGCGGCTCAGAGCGACCAGCCCTTCCGGTAGGGAGGGTTGAGGAAGCGGTTCGCCTCCCGGCAGTCCGAGAATTCCGCCTTCGACGCATCCCAGGCGAGCTTCCGCTTCGGGAAGTTCATGGCCACGATCCCCAGCATCGCCAGCATCGTCAGCGGGCCGCCGTAGTCGGCGAAGTCGGACCCCGCCTTGCGCCCCTCGCGGATGGCCGCGACGAAGTCCTGGTGGTGCCCCGCGACGCGCGGGAGGGAAGGGGTGGGCGGCCTGTAGTCCCTCATCTGCTCCGTCGGGACGATCGCGAGCCCGCCGGCCCCGTGGGAGCCGTGCACGATCGCGCCCTTGTCCCCCAGGACCACCGCCCCGGTGGCGGGGACCTCCCGCTTCTCCTCCAGGCCCTCCGGGCGGGGCTTCTTCCGGTGGTGGGACCCGCTGTACCAGTAGAGGGTCACCGGGCCGCGGTCTCCCCGCGGGGGGAACTCGAAGCGGATCGTCGCCCCCGACGGGAACGTGTCCGCGTGGGCCACGGGATCGTAATCCTCCAGGTCCACGGCCTCCACGGTCGCCGGCGCCCCCAGGTCGAGCGCCCAGAAGGAGGGATCCACGACGTGGCAGACCCAGTCCCCGATCGTGCCGTTGCCGAAGGGCTTCCAGCCCCGCCACCGGCCCGGCAGGTAGACGGGATGGTACGGCCTCTCGAGGGCCGGGCCCAGCCAGAGGTCCCAGTCCAGCTCCGGGGGGACGGGAGGCTTTTCGGCCAGCCTGGGGAAGTCCGCGACCCGGCAGTGGACGGCACTGCAGCCGGCGTGGATCGTGTGGACCCGCCCGATGGCGCCGTCGCGGACCCACTCGACGAACTGGCGGATGCTGTTGGAGGAATGGCCCTGGTTGCCGAGCTGGGTGACGACCTTCCGCTCGCGGGCCGCCTTCATGAGGGAGAGGACCTCGTGCACCGAGTGGGCCAGCGGCTTCTCGCAGTAGACGTGCTTTCCCCGGCGGATCGCGTCCATCGCCGCCACCGCGTGGGTGTGATCCGGCGTGGAGATGCAGACGGCGTCGATGGACTTCTCCATCTCGTCGAGCATCCGCCGGAAGTCGCGGTACCGCTTCGCGTCCGGGAACTTCTTGAAGGCGTCGGCGGCGCGCCGGTCGTCGGCGTCGCAGAGGGCCACGACGTTGTTGCCGCCGCTGAGCCCCGCCAGGTTCGAGGCGCCGCGTCCGCCAACGCCGATGAAGGCGACGTTCAGCTTCCGGCCGGCGGAGAGGGCCCCGCAGGGAAGGACCAGCGGGGCGGCCGCCGCCCCGGAGTCCCGGAGGAACCGGCGCCGCGTGATCTTCCGCATGGCAGCCTCCTGGGAAGAAAGGTTCCCTCGTAAGGATGAACGCTCCCCTCCGCTCCCCGTGTCGGCAAAAGGAATCAGGCCCCGCGGTGCTACCGGAGCCTCCAGACCTCGATCCCGGAGAAGTTGGCGTCCCCCGGCGTGGCCCGCACCTCCAGGGTGCCGTCCGTCACGGCGACCGTCCAGGGCCCCAAGCGATCCCAATGGCCGGCCTTCCCGCTGGAATACCGCTGCAGGACGACCTTGCCGTTGACCATCAGGTCGAAGGTCTGGGAATGGCTGTCTTCCCACACGTACAGGTAGACCTGGTAGACCCCGTTCGGCACCGCGGTCAGCTTCACGTTGCTGCCGTTCCGGTTCCAGACGGAGGAGCGGATCATCCGGGCGCGGGATTCGTCCGTGGGAGGATCCAGGGCGATGCCCTGATGTTCGAACTGCTCTCCCTGGAAGAAGAAATTCGGGGCGTCCCGGCCCTCCCAGGCCTGTCCGTCGATCGTCAAGGGAGGGCCGTTGAAGTTGATCGCCCTCCAGAAGCGGGGACGGCCGGGGGGCAGGAGGGCGGGCGCAGGAGGGGCGGGGGGGGGCCCGCCCCAGGGGGAGAGCCGCGTTCCCGGGATCGGCCGCTCCAGACTGCCGTCGGGGAGCCTCCAGCCGACCGAGACGTGATCCGATCCGGTGCCGTCCTTGTGCAGGACTTCGACATAGTACCTTCGTCCCCCCGCCAAGGGGACGGGATCGGATCGGAATCCCTTTTCGTCGCACCAGTCCCGCCGGTTTCGGGCGCTATGGCCCCAGGCGATCTTCCTCCGGTTCTCCGGCCGGTCGTCCGTGCTGAGCCAGAGCTCGTACTGGTCGTCTCCCGCGATCCAGAACGTGTAGGGCCCTGTCTGGGGGGGATGGAGGAAGCCGCGGAGGCGGGTACCGTAATCGTTGGCGAAGTCCGCCGGGCCCTCCAGGGCCGTTTCCTGGCTCGTACCGGAAGGCCTGTCAGGGAAGCGGGGGTTCTTGAGGAGGTCTTCCACAGCCACTCCGCCGATCCCCGTCCAGTATTCCCGGAGGATCGTCCCCGTCCGGGCCGCCGGCGGCGGGGCCGGGAGGAGGGCCGCGTGCGCCTTGAGGATCTCCCGCATCTCCGCATCGGCGGGGAAGCTCTTCCGCTTCGCGCTTACCAGGGCGTATGCCACGGCGAATCCCTGCTGTTCCGAGAGGATCCGGACCGTCTTGATCCCGGGGGAAGGAAACTTCGGAAGGGGGACCTCGAACCACGCCCAGCGTTCCGGCTGCTTGGGGCCCCCGTGCATGGAATGGAGCCTCTTGAGGAACAGGAGCGGGTTCTTCACCAGGGCCGAGGCGTTGTCCCCCGGTCCCGCCGCGATCATCTCCCGGGGGTTGGAGGGGTGGGGGACGGCCTGGTCGGTGACCTGGGCGTAGAACGTGAACGTCTCGGCGCAACAGGCCCCTGCGTAGACCCAGCACCGCGGGGCGGCTTCCGCGACGTGGTAGAAGGAGAATTCGACGTAGTTGTCCTTGCCGCCCCCCGGGGGGCTGTCCGAGGCCGAGAGCTGGAAGGAGGGCACCTTCTCTCCGGGGGCCAGGCCGAACGATCCCGCGGCGACAAGATCGTGGGGGTGGAAGAAGTAATCTTCGGCCCATCCGGCCCGCGCGGCGATCAGCCCGTGGTTCCGCCGGACGAAGGCGGTTTCCGCGTGGGCGGCGAGGAGGCCGTGGTACTTCTCGAGGGCCGCCGCGCGGGTCCCGATGGAGGCGAACTCGTCCTCCGCCGTCCAGAAGAGGCGGGCCGCCTCCCGTTCCGCCGCGGGACGCTCTCGGGCCAGGCGGCGCGCCCGGTCGGCGTACTTGTCGCCGAGGGCCCGCGCCGCCTCCTCCCCTCCCTCCAGGGCCAGGAACGCCTCCTCCGCCCGCCGGTCCTCCTCCGGCCGGGCCCCGGCCCGGCCCCGGTGGATCTCCACGAGGGAGGCCGCCGAGATCTCCGGGAGCGGGACGGTCACGGGTCCACCTTCCGTGCGGAACTCGAGCGACTGCGCGTCCGCACGGACGGGGGGACCCTCGACCTCCCGTTCCTCTCCGTCCCCGGCCCGGTACTTCAGTCGGATCGACCGCCCGGCCGGCCACTCCGAGAGCGTTCGAAGGGTCGAGGACAGGAGCGCCGAGGCCGACTCCAGGTTCTCGAGGTCCCGCGCGTGCTCGGCGCGCGCGGCCTCCTCCGCCGGGAGTTCGAGGCGCCTGAGGAGCCGGATCGCCTCCCCGTAGTCCCGCCACGCCAGGGGGGCGAGGGCCTCGTCCCAGGCCTTCCGGTAGGCCGCGAGGGGCGGAACCGGAGAGGGGGCGGTCGGAGGTTCCGCCGACAGGGCCCGGCCCAGATCCTCGGAAGGGGCGGAGAGTCCCCATCGGGCGATCCGCGCCGAGATCTCCCGGACCCGCTCCTCGGACCCGGCGCGCCGCGCCTTGAGGGCCTCCTCGCGGAGCGGGGCGTAGGTCTTCCAGGCCTCCTCGTGGATCTTCCGGATCCTCTCCTCCAGGAGGCCGGACCACTCCGGGAGGGCGAACCGGGGACGCGCCCCCTCCAGTACGCCCACGGCCTGTCCAAATTCCTCTCGCCTGGCGGACTCCCATGCCCGGGTTTCCAGGGGGGCGACCTCCGCGGCCAAGGTCTCGGCGATCTTTTTCTGGACCCGGTCGAGCTCCCCTTGGATTTCCTCCTGGAGCGGGGTGCCCTCGGCCTCCCGGCGCGCCCTCCGGAATCGTTCGAGCTGTCCGGAGAGGTCTGCGGGGTTCGCCCGGAGGAAGTCCAGGGCCTCCTGAAAGGCTTTTTGGGCGGACGCCGCGCGGGGGTCGGCGGGAGTCGCGGGCGCCGGGGGAGGCGGGAAGGGCGGAGGGGCGGGGGCCGGGGGAGGGGCCGTGGGGGCGGGCCCCGCGGGCCGGCTCAGGACCGCGAACACCGCCACGAGGATTGCCGCGGCGGCGCCCAGCCCCAGGAGCAGGCGCGCCCGGCTGGGGGGCGGCGCGAGGCGGCGGACGGTGGTCTTGATCCTTCTGGTCTTGATCCTCGTGGAGGAATCCGTCGTGAGGCGGACCCCTCCCCGCGGCGTTTCCGAGGGGAGGCGGGATCCGCCGCGGGGGGTGGTCGAGGGCAGGGCCCCCGGCGAGGGAAGCGCCGCCAGCCGGGGGCTGGAGGTCCTTCGGGGATCGCGCGGCCCTTCCAGGATGGCCTTGCGTTGGTTCTCGGGCAGGGTGTCCAGGATTTCCTTGGCACAGACCGCGCAGTAGGCGCCCGAGGCGATCTTGAACGCCCGACCCTTCTCGAAGTCGGAGGTCAGCAGCCGATTGGCGCACTTGGCGCAGTAGACGATTTCCTGCCCCATGGATCGGCACGCCTGCGGACCCGGCGGGCGGCTTTCCTCCCGTAGACCCCGGTCTTCTCTCTCAAGAGTATAGCACCGCGGGCCCCTTCCGCCCAACCGGTGCAATCCGGAGGGAACTTCTCCCTTTGGTCGGCGGATCCCGGGGCGTGTGCCGTAGATTTTTCCCGGCGGAACTCTGGGAGGGGAGGGCCTCAGGAGGAGGGCCGCCGGATGGGGGCCTCGCGGAATTCCTCGTATTTGCGCCGGACAAAATTCGACATCTCCTCGGCAAACCGGTTTTTGGAGAACCTCCGGGCATTCTTGGAGAGCGCCAGGGGATTGAACTTTTTCTCGGCGTCCATGAATGTCCGGACGGCCTCCTTGAGCGAGTCCTTGTCCTGGTTCTCGAACAATATCCCGGTGGCCTCGGAGAAGTCGCCATCCTTGGGAGGGATGACGGTTTCCAGGGCCCCTCCTTTCCCGAGAGCGATCACCGGCGTCCCCAGGGCCTGCGCCTCCACCGGGACGATCCCGAAGTCCTCCAGGGCGGGAAAGATCAGCGCCCGGGACGAGGCGATTTCCCTCTTCAGATCCTCGTCCTCCAGATATCCCAGGAACGAGATGTGGTCGGAGGCCAGGTTTCTCAGCTCCCTGTACAGGGGGCCCTCGCCGGCGACCCGGAGCGGGACTTTAAGTTCGTTGAAGGCCCGTATGGCCAGGTCGGCCCTCTTCTGGGGAACGAGCCTGGAGACGAAGATGAAATGCTCCCCGCGGGAAACCGGTCTTTTCAGGGGCTCCACGGCACAGGGCGGATAGATGGTGGTGCTTTCCCTCCGGTAGTACTTTCTGATCCGTCGGCCCACGAAATTCGAGCTGGAAATGAAGTGGTCCACCCGGGCGGATGATCCGACGTCCCAGTTCCTCAGGTAGTGCAGGATCACCTTCCAGAGCAGCCCTTTCAGCCCCCGGTCGAGCCCGAACCACCCCAGGTAGTCGAAGGACAGGTCCCAGGCATATCTCATCGGCGTGTTGCAGTAGCAGATATGAATCTGATCGGTCTTCGGAAGGACGCCCTTGGCTACGCAGGTGGAGCACGAGATGAGGACGTCCGCTCCATCCGCGTCAAACTGTTCCATGGCGAAGGGAAACAGCGGGATGAAGTGCCAGAACCGGGACTTGAACAGCCGGTGGTCCAGGAAGGAGGTGACGATCGGGACCTGGGAGATCGGGGATCCGGGGAAGAGGCTTTTCTCATAGAAGAGGGTATAGATCCTCCGCGGTCGGAACAGCTCCACCAGGGATTCCAGGACCTTCTCCGCCCCCCCTCGGAACATGAGCCAGTCATGGACAAGGTTGACCCGCATGGTGCGCTTCTCCTCCGGATCTTCTCACCGGTCCGTTCGTGAGCCGGGAGCACCGGCCCCGGATCTTTTCTTCCGCCCCCACGGGGCCCCGCCTCAGCGGTGCTCGATGGAAAGGACGCGGAAGGTCTTGCCGACGGCGCCGAACTGGAGGGATCCCCGCTCCGGCTGTCCCGTCCGGGCCAGGACCACGGCCTTTCCGTCGATCTCGGCGGTGACCCCTTCCTTGCGGCAGGTGAAGACCAGCTCGAGGGTCCGGCCCTCCAGACCGCGGAGCTGGACCTCGTCGAGCGAGAGGCGGTAGGAGCCCTCGGGTCCCTGGAGGATCTTGAAGAACAGGCCTTCGAGATCCCGGACCTCGAAGCGGACCCGCACCTCCCCGACGCCGAACTGCTCCCGCGTCTCCGCCGGGAGGTCCCGCCCCGGGACCGGGACGAGGGCACCGTCCTCCACCCGCCAGCCGGGGGCGGATTCCCGCGTGAGGACCTCCACGGTGCGGCCGTCGAAGAGGGGCCGCCACGGCCGGGCCGCCGGCTCGGGGGCCGCCGCCGGGGCCTCCTCGGCCGCCTCCTTCGCCGCTCCCCCCGCCCGCTCCGCCGCCAGCGCCCGCTCCAGCTCCTTCAACTCGGGATCCCGCGGAGGGGCCTGCCGGGTGGAGCTGACGACGGCCCGGGCCACGGAAAATCCCTGCTGATCCGAGATCAGGCGCACCTTCTTGATCCCCGCCACCGCGTACTTGGGAAGGGGGATCGCCACCCACTCCCACCGCGCGGGTTCCTTGGGTCCTCCATGCTGCGCGTGGAACCGCTTCAGGAACAGGATCTGGTGCCGGGCCAGAAGACCCCGGCCGGCCCCGGGCTCGGCCTCGCCCGAGTCGGTGGTCTGGTAGTAGAACGTGAAGGTCTCGGCGCAGCAGCCGCCCACCTGGACCCAACAGCGGTAGGCCGCGTCCGGAAGGGCGTAGAATTCGAACTCCACGTAATTGTCCCTGGCCCGGGCGGGAGGGACGTCCGTCTCGGAGGTCCAGCAGGATTCGACCTTGGGATAGCTCGCGGGGGTGAACAGGCCCGAAGAAGACATGGCCTCGGCCGGGAAGAAATAGTCCCGGCCCGCCTCGAGGCGCTGGGTGAGGAGGCCGCGGTTGCGCCGGACCGGAGGGCTGGCGGCGTGCTCGGAGAGGAGGGCGGAGATCTTCTCGAGCGCCCGCCCGCGCGTCCCCGCCGAGAGGAATTCCCGCTCGGCGGACCAGAAGAGGGCCCGGGCGGGGGCCTTGGCCTCCTCCTCCGCGGTCCGGCGGGCGAAGGCCTCGTAGGGCTCCGGGGCCCGGAAGGCGGGCGGCTCCCCCGCCGCCTTCCGCGCCCCCTCCAGGTCGCCCCCCAGGAGGCAGAGGACGACCGCCCCGCGGGCGTCCGCCACCGGATCCCTCCCCGGCCGGTCCCTGAGGATCTCCACCAGGGCGCCCGGCAGTACCTCGCCGAGGGGAAGGCTGACGGCCTCCGTCCCGCGCACGATCTCCACCACCAGGGGGTCCGCCCGGCGCACCGTCCCCTCGACCTCCGCCTTCCGGCCGTTCTCGTCCAGCCAGGCGAGGCGGAGCCGGCGCCCCCGGGGCCAGGACGGAAGGGCCTGAACGGCCTCGCGGCGGACCTCCGCCGCGAGGCGGAAATTCTCCAGGTCCTCGGCGGCACGGGCGCGGAGGGACTCGTCCCCGATCCCCCGGGAGGCCTCCTCCAGCTCCCGCAGGGCGCGGGCGAAGTCGTGGAAGCGCGCCCAGGAGGCCGCCTGTTCCCACGCCTTCCGGTAGGCCGCCTCCCCCTCCGGAGGGGCGGCGGAGGGAGAGGCCGGTGGGGCGGGCGGCGCTGCGGCCGACGGAGTCCCGGAGGGGGGCGCCTCCAGCCCCTTTCGGAGATCCTCGATCAGCGCGGACAGGCCCCAGCGGCGCACCCGCTCCTCCACCGCGCGGATCTCCTCCTGGGCGTCCCGCCGGCGCGCCTCGACCGCCTTGTCGCGGAGGGGGATGTAGGCCGCCCAAGCCTCCTGGTTGACCCGTACGATCCGCTGATCCACGGCGGTGGTCCACGTCGTGTCGGGACGCCGCCCCCGCGCTTCCTCCAGGAGGTCCACCGCCTTGCGGTACTCCTCTCGGCCGCAGGCGGACCGGACCTGCTCGTCCAGGGAGGCCAGGTCGGCGGCGAAGGCCTCCTCGATCTTCCTGCGGACCGCCTCGAGGCGGGAACGGACCTCGTCTGCCACGGGGGTGCTCTCCGTCTCCGGCAGGGCCTTTCGGTAGCGGGCCTCCTGGGCCTTGAGGTCGTCCGGGTGGGCGCGGGCGAACTCGTCGGCGGCCCGGAGTTCCTCGCGGGCGGCCGCCTCGCGCGGCGGGACGGGGGCGGGGCGGAGGGGCGGTCGGGCGGCGGGGGGAGAGGCCGGTCGGCCTGGCTCGGCGGGACGGAACTGCCAGGCGACCGCGATTGCCGCCAGGACCGCCGCCGCGGCGAGGACGGCCCAGAGGGGCGCCGGGGAACGCCGGCGGGTGTACCGCCACCGGACCCTCGGGAGTTCCGCCTCGACCTGCCCTTCCGCGGGCGCCGGGAGCGAAGGGCGGGAGGGGGGCCGCCGGGCCCGTTCCTGGGCCTCCTTCACCAGGAGCAGCACCTCCTCCTGTTCCTTGAGGGGAAGGGGCGGCAGGAGCTCTTTCACGCAGTTCAGGCACGTGATCCGGTCGCGGATCTGGAAGGCCCGGCCGCGCTCGAAGTCGGAACCCGACAGGCGCGTCTGGCAGTTCCAGCAGTAGAAGTATTCTTCACCCATGATCGTCTGCGGGGGCGATTCACGACCGGGGCGGCCGCGGCACGCGGGCCCGGACGTACAGCCCCGTCAGAAGCCCGAGGATCGCGGCGGGCACCGCGGCGGCGCTCAGAACGTACCTTCCCAGGTGCTCCCAGTCGAACCCGAGCCTGCGGGTATCATACCAGTTCGCCAGCGATCCCAGGCCGGTCGCCGCGCCCGAGGCGGCGGCCACGCCGACGACGAGGCCCAGGATCGCCAGGGCGGCCGTCCCGGTTCCCCAGCGGGCGAGCCGCCCCAGCACGGCGGCGGTTACCCACCCGGCCGCCAGTCCCCCGAAGGCCGCCCCGATCGACTTTCCCAGGCCGGCCCCGACGAGGAACCAGGAGATCAGGCCCTGGGATGTCCCCCACAGGATCCCGCTGGTCAGGCGGTATCTCGCCGGGCGCGATCTCTCCTCTCCCATGGGGCCGATCCTAGCACGATCGGGCATGCCCGCGCAATGGGCTCCGTGTAGAATGAGAAGGATCATGGCGGTGATCGTCGCGGTCCTGGCGCTCCTGGCGCAGGGCGACCTGGAGTCCCTGGCGCACCGGTACGACGAGGAGAGGGACCTTCCGTCCGACCGGCGGGCGGCCACGCTCGAACGGATCGGGGCGCTCCGGACGGACGAGGCCGCCGCGTTCCTCGGTCGGGCCTTCGAGACCGAAAAGGACGGGGGCCTCCGCCGCCTCCTGCTGGCATGCCTGGCCGACTGCGGCACGGAGGAGGCGGTCCGCCGGCTGGTGGCGGCCGCCCGGGGCGAGGGGGTCCCCCTCGAACTGCGCCAGGCGGCCGTCGAGGCCTTGGGGCGGACCGGCTCGAAGACCTCCTTCGATTTCCTGGCGGAATGCGCCCGCTCCGGGGGCGCCCTGAGGTCCCGGGCCTTCGCGTCTCTCCTGCCGTTCCCCCTGGAGGGGACGGAAGCGCTCTGGAGGGGGGCTCTCGAGGATCCCGACCCGGAGATCCGGGGGCTCGCCTTCCGGAAACTGGCCCCGCTGCGGGACCGGCGGGTCCTGGAACTGGCCCGGAAGGCGCTCCAGGACCGGTTCGAACCCGCCGCGGCGCGGATGGGGGCGGTTGCGGTCTGGAGGGCCCACGGGGGAGCGGAGGCGGTGCGGCTTCTCCTCCCGGCGGCCGCGGGGGCGGATCCGGAGCTGGGGGCGGCGATCGCCGCCGCGCTGGGGTCCGTCGAGGGAGACCGGGCCGCGGAGGCGGTCTTCGAGGGGCTCCGGGACCCCTCCCCGGAGGTCCGCCGGGTCGTGGTCGAGGCCCTGGGGCGACTGAGGCATCCCCGGGCGGTGCAGCGCCTGGAGGGGGCCCTGAGGGACCGGGAGGTCGAGGTGCGGCTGGCCGCGGTGGAGGCGCTCGCCGCCCGGAAGGACCCCAAGGCGGAGGAGCTCCTGCGGCGGGAGGCGCAGAGGTCGGAGGGGGAGACGGTCTTCGCCGCGATCCGGGCGCTGGGGAGGAACCCTTCCGAGGAATCCCTCAAACTGCTGGGGAGGCTGGCCGCCCAGGGGGGCGTGGAGGGCCGGGTGACGGCCCTGGAGGCCCTGGGGGAGGCGGGCGCCCCGGAGGCCCTCCCCCTCCTCGGGCAGGCGCTCAAGGCCAGGGAATGGCCGGTCCGCGTGGTGGCGGTGCGCCAGCTGGCGCGCTTCCGGGTCCGCGAGGCCGTGGACCTCCTGGTGGAACGGATGCCCAAGGAGGAAGGGCGTCTGGTGGGGGAGATCGCCGAGGCCCTCAAGCAGATCACGGGCCGCGGTCCCATCTATTCCCCCGTCCATTGGAAGGACTGGTGGGCGGTGCACCGGGAGACGTTTTCTTTCGAGGCCCCGGCGGAGGCCGCGGCGGGGGGCGTGGGCGTGACGACCTACCACGGGATCCCGGTGGTCAGCCTCCGGATCATCTTCTGCCTGGACATCTCGGGGAGCATGGATTCGCCGCTGGGGCTGGGGGCGGAGACGCGCCTGCAGATGGCCAAGAAGGAGCTGGCGCGGACGCTCGCGAGCCTCGACCGGGCGGCGAAGGCGAACCTGATCTTCTTCGACGACCGGGTGGAGCCGTGGATGCGGGAGCTGGTGTCGGTCAAGGCCAACCTCCCCCGGGCGCTGGAGCTGATCGAGGCGGCCAAGCCGCGCGGGGGGACCAACATCGGCGACACGCTGGCGTTCTGTTTCACGGACGCGAGCGTGGACACGATCTTTCTCCTCTCGGACGGGGAGCCCACCGCGGGGAAGTTCACCGCTCCCGAGGACATCCTCCGCGAGGTCCGGCGGATGAACCGGGCCCGCCAGATCGCGATTCACACGATCTCCCTGGGGCCGAGTCCCTTCCTGAAGCGGCTGGCCGAGGAGAACGGGGGGCGGTACCGGGAGGTGCGGACGGGAAGCTGACGGGGGAAGGCGGTCAGGCCTCCCGGTCCTCCAGCAGGGGCATGGACTCGGCCAGCGAGGCCAGTCTCTGGCGGAGCCGGGTGGCGGCGTGGATGGGGTGCTTCTGGATGGCCCGCTCCAGGTAGCGGCGCAGCGATTCCCGGTCCTCCGCCTCGTTCCCCAAGTGCCGCTTGGCCCGTCCCTGGTAGGCGCGCCCGAGATCCTCCAAAAGGAGGTCGTCTCCGGGATCCAGATCGATGGCCTGTTCCAGGTCGGCGATGGCCTGGCGGTACTGTTCGCGGGCGTCCAGGCCGGCGCGGTGGCGGCGCTGGCCGAGCATGATGTTGGCCAGGGCGCGGTTGTGGAGGGCCACGACGCCGGGGGCCCGGGCGATGAGCCGGTCCAGCTCGGCGATGGCCTTGCGGATCTCCCCTTCGGGGCGGACGCCGAGCCAGCGGGCGAAGCGGGCGCGCAGGAGCCACAGGGCGGCCCGCACCATCAGGAGGTGGGGACTGTCCGGGGAGGCCGCCAGGGCGCGCTCCACGTCCGCCGCGGCGCCGGTGAGGTCATCGGAGGAGGGGCGGCCGGCGATGAGTCCCAGCAGGAGCGCCCGCGCCAGCCGCAGGCAGGCCCGGTGGCGGAGCGCCACGGCGTAGGTGGGCCGGGTCTCCAGGGCCAGCGTGAGGGAGGACTCGCTCTCCTTGAGCTGGCGCATCATGGGGCGCCAGGCCTCCTCCGTGGATCCCGGCGCCCAGGGGAGGCGGAGCGCCTCCCGGAGCCGGAGGACGGCCTTGCGGAGGTGCCCCATGTCCAGGAGCGAAAGGGCCTCCGCGAAGGACTCCTCCCCCAGGCCGAGAATCGGCTCGCGCCGGAGGAAGCGGTCGAGGTCCTGGGCCATCTCGGCCGCCGACCGGTAGCGCTTCTCCACGCTGCGCTCCATGGCCCGCAGCACGATCCGCTCGAGGTTCGGGG
>Ga0068707_1000922_pt1 | contig 20322 bp, 18 predicted proteins | sample YNPNPMetaG_FD_66600 | JGI IMG/M metagenome (GOLD analysis project Ga0068707, IMG submission 66600) | Anoxygenic and chlorotrophic microbial mat microbial communities from Yellowstone National Park, USA - YNP NP MetaG | ecosystem: Environmental > Aquatic > Thermal springs > Hot (42-90C) >...
AACCAGGAAATCAACCGGGCGGACCGTCAATGTGATGGTGGCCTTTGGCGTGTCGGGAATCGACTCCAGATTGCCAGCCACGTCATAGGCCGTGACAACCAGTTCGTAGGTGTAACCCGGCTCCGTCGCAAACGCCGCTGAGGTCTGGGAGGTATTGGCCAACCAGAGGGTGTACTCTGCGTCCCCGGCCTTGCGATACCAAACGTTATAACCGGCAACACCCGATCCTCCCTGGTCGTTTCCGCTCCAGGACAAGTTGACCGGAACGCCCCATGCCTCGGCAGGTACGGAAGCGAATTGACTGGTCGGGGCCGTGGTATCAAGTTCCTGAAGAAGGACCGAGGCAGAGTTGCCATCGTAATTGGCCGTGACAATGTCCAGTCGTCCATCCCCGTTGAGGTCGCCAACGGCCACATCCGTGGGATACAACCCAACGTGGGTCTCCCGCCACAAGGTGAACGAGCCGTCACCAGCACCGAGGAAGACCTGGACAACATCGTCGTTGGAGCAGGCCACAATGATATCCAGATGTGTGTCCTGATTGACATCCGCGAGGGCAAGTGGTCCCGGATAATCCTTTGTGGTGAGTACGGCTCCAGACAGAAGTTGGCCCGTGCCATCATTGAGGAACACCTGGATTCTATCGTCCCCGGCATTGCTGACGATCACGTCAAGGGCCGAGTCGCCGTTCACGTCACCCACGACCAGGTCATAGGGAAACACGCCGATAGAAAGCGTTGTTGCGTCGCCGAAAGTACCATCCCCTTCACCTAGGAATACGGCGAGCGTCCGGCTGTATGAGTTGACCGCAAGCAGATCGAGGAATCCATCTCCATTGATATCGGCCGCAACGACGGCGAAGGGAGCGTCACCCGAAGAGTACGATTGGGCCGGATGGAAACCCCCTTCTTCGTTAGCCAGGCTGACCGAGAGTGTTCCTGCATTATAGTTAGCCGTGACAATATCTTTTCGCCCGTCCCCATTGAGGTCAGCCACGATAATGGCCGTCGGATAGTCACCTGTCGTGAGAGGATCTCCCAACGAAAACGTGCCGTCCCCGTTGCCCAAGAGAACGGCCAGGCGGTCCTCGAAACGGAGGCTCACCAGGATATCAAGCTGCCCATCGCCGTTGATATCCACCACCGCCAATCCAAAGGCCTGCCCGCCGACGCCATAGGAAACTGCATCCTGAAATGTGCCATCGCCCTGGCCCAGCCGAACATTCACCTGAGATGCTACGTCATGGGCCGTGATCAAATCAAGAATTTCGTCCTGGTTAACATCCGCGAGTGCGACACTCTGCGGCGACGTTCCGACAGCGATCGGAGTCTCCGAAAACCAGAAGTGATCACCGCTGAGGAGATACCGCGGCTCGAGACACTCGAATCGTCCTCGCCGTCGCTTGCGCCGATTGCGCACGTCCTTGTTTGCTACATCACGGGCTTGCATGGAAAAGAGACCGACCATTGATGCGAGTGCATTCATGTGTGTTCGGCGAGCCATTCTCTCGTGAACCCCCTGCTTGAAACGAGCGTGTCACGAAAACCTCAAGCCACAGGTTGGCCGAAACCTGCGAGCCGAAGAGAACACAATTCTACAGACTAGACGAATCATCCCTTTGGAAAAGTTCCCTATTTTAACTCTAGCCTTTTTTGTTTTTCGAAGATGTCAAGGGCGCGCCTTGGATGAGGGCCTGCGAGCCTGCGAGTCGCAGTGAATAAAAAAGACGATGTTTCTTGCCTGACCAAATATGAGCGATTCGTTGTCGTGCGGAAGATTCTTTTTGCAAGTTCACTGGACAAGTCTTAGCACGTCGTTCTCGGCCCGTAACACGAGGTCTCATCATCGTGATTTCTGGCCGTCACTCAGGCGGCAACACAAAACCCTCTTTAAATGTCAATTCAGGATATATTTTTTGTTGAAAAACCATCGTCCGAACTTCACACGCCGCATTGAGGAGGTTGAAACCCACTGCTGGGTTTTCCTGTCTGAGGCTGATGGCAGTCCCTTAATGCTGCGGGTGAGCATCGAGAACGGATTGATCAGATTGTAATGTGCGTCGCACTTCATAAAGGTCGTAAAGGTCGAAGAGCATTTCCCGCAGGTTTCCTTGATGACGACTGAAGGACACCTGAACGTCCTCCCGAGTAATCAGGGCATCTCCGCGAGCCAAGAGATATTGGACGATCTGCCAGGCAAGATCCTCGTTGGGTTCTGGTGCATAGAGCAGGGGAATCTCAATATCAGAGTGAGCGGTAACGATAAGGCCGAGGTGTTTCTTGCGACAAACGCGTCTCAACTGATAGCGAGACCACGCGCTCAATTGCTCGTAGCCGTCAACCGTGACAACCGTATCGTGCAGGGCCTCCAGTTGCTGCCAGGTGGTTTGGTCAAGGGTCCTCTGACCGTCGTGGAGTTCGAGTCGAAGACACGGCTGCTTGTTGGTCTCCATCCAGTCTGTCAATGCTGTGATGAACGCCGACTTACCGGCACCATGAGGACCAATCACCGCTCCCAATCGTTGGTTTCCCAGGAAAACCTCGTACACCGACTCCAAAGAGCAGCCCGGCGGGAAAATATAGGGAATGGCGCCCGGGCGGACGAAGCGGGCCGAAAAGGGATTTTCGACTTTTCCTGATGGCGTTCTCATTGAAGTTTCACACGGGCAGGTGCCACCCGACCCAATCGAAATGGAACCTCTTCCACCAATTCGCGTCCTCGTGATCGAAAGATACGAACGCGGACGCACCACCGAATTCGAATAATCAGCCCGTCGTAGCTCAACGGTGTTTGCGGCAGGACGGTCTGAAACCGAAGGGGTTCACCCAGCTCAAGCGGCAAATCGCCGTCCTGCGACCAACGCCGAAAATAACGAACATGGAGGTCCTGGTCTCCTTTGCCATCTGTGTACCAGAGAATCGAAAGTTCGATAGCCTTGATATCCTGCAAAGGAGCCGGTTCAATCCGCACCTGGCCGGCAAGGACCTCGCCCGGTTCGTAAACCGTCTTCTTCCCTTCGAAATGGATCAGGATTCGCGGTTCGGTCATGAACGTGCGTCGGAAGTCTGACCTGGAGTTACCCGTTCCTCGACTTGCTCATTCCCAGACGTTTGTGCCGGAACGACCTCACGGCCTGGTCGAAGGTCTGGTTTACGGTCACGGTCTGGCCCAGGAAGGACTACCAGCGGGAAGACCCGCTCGAAGTTGGGCCAATCCTGCGCATTCCCGCGGACGTACAATCGCCAGCGGACTTCGTTGTGAGGTGAACGGAAGGAATGCATCATTCCGTGGGGGATTTCAATGTCCGTCTCCGTTTCGAAAGGGACGCTTCGCAGGATTTCAAATCGCTCATGTCGCCAGAGGGTCTTCTGCCAGATTCTGCGACATTCTCTTCGGGTATTGGTGCCGTGCTGAAATGTGGCCTCTTCTTCGCACACCAAAAGCATTTCCAGCCAATTGATGCGAAGCCATCCCGTTTGCTTCAGGTACACCCGATATCGATGCCCACACAGCAGCGGAAAATCCGAAATCTCGACAATCGTTTCACCGACGGCACTGGCGGCCATCCATTGCCGGAAAAAAGCCCCCAGCAGGGTGAGGCCTATGACCAAGCACGGGAGAAGAAAGAGGGTGAAGCTCCAGTCGAATCGACCGGCATAATATGTTCCCAGGGCAAAGCCCAGGACGGCGATATTCCAGCACAGTGCCGCCGCCAGCCACGCATAGATGGCCCGATAAGGCGCTCCTAAAACAGGCAGACGATAAGGGAGATGTGTTCCCGGCTGCCCCATCCGCGACGGGATTTCCGGCACAAACGGGTACATGGCGGCGTCCGGGTCGGCACTGAAGCTAAGACTCAACGGGCGTCCCTGAACCGCCAACCTTTCCGCCGACTTCCCCCATCGCCAAAGATGATAGCTGACGCCACCGGCGCCGAGAATTACAAACGAAAGGGGAATTAGCAACACCAGCCACGCCCACCACCAGAAACCGCGATCGATTACGGCGATTTCGGGATTCCGTGGATCGTACCAACAGGTGATGATTTCTTCCGCGTGAAATCTCTCCAGGGTCCGCGAAACGCGATCCTTGTCCACCGAGTAGCCGTTCCCCTGGACAGTATGAATGTCGTATGTCCAAAGGCGATATATCTTGCCGGCTACCTTGTATTCAATACACACCTCTGGTCGATACAAGGTTTGACCATCGCGGACGGTGCTGCCCACACGGGTTTCCAGGATCCGGGCGGGAACTGGCCGGAAATCCCGGTTGACCCACCATTCGGGCAGAACAAAAAGGGAAATCGTCAACCAGAATCCAAAACAGCCGAGCAAGAAGAGTGCACCAAAAAACACACCCTCCCACATCCCGGCAATCTTTTCGGAACCGGTCCGACGATTACCGCGCTTCTTCTCAAATAAACGAAACCAGCGAGCCAAATTCTTGTCTTTCCAGCATCACCGATACCACCGACCCGCCGGGCAGACTTCGTTACACCTCGCTAACTGTCTTCCCTAGCCGGATAATTCGACTGACGTCCGCCTGCAAATCAACAACTAGTTCAATTATCAGCGAGCGAAACGAACTGCTCAATCAATGCAACGTCGCTTTGGAATGCGCGACAGTGATCTCTCCGGCTTATCCTCAAGACTTCACTAATCTCCCGCGGGATCGGTCACCTTTTCTGTCTCATTTTCCTCAAAAACGGGGGTCGTTGTCGAGTCATCAAAGACAATTCGGAACTGGACAACGTTCGAATCAGCCATTTCGGGGACAAAAGGTGTTGGGCGGTTGTCCAAACCAAGCTTGTGGAGGCGGCTGCGACGGAAAAAGCCCAACCGCTCCAGCGCGAGAAAAACCTCTTCCAATGTCTTCTCGCCGAAGTTGGCAATGCTGAGGAGTCGTTTCGGTGAGGTATTGAGGAGTTGAGCGACCGTGAGGATCCCATTTTCCTCCAAACAGTTTGTCGTCCGAACCGAAAGGCCGACTTCCGCGATGCTCATCTGCAACCGCTTGGTCAATTCGGCCTCGTACAGAGCAGCGGGACTTAAACGAACCCGTGAACCCATAGCGTTCCCTCCTTGGACGACCAAGAACCATGGCAATCCGTTGCCGGCCTGAGAGACACACTCTATCGAGGAACCGCCGACAACAACGATCCCTCCTGCGAGAACCGACCACCGACTTGCTTATCACATATCGGTTTGCAACGGAATTGCCCAAGCCTACAGCCCTACCGTTCTCGCAGTCTCCACGTGGCTCGGTGACCGAGCAACTCCAAATATACCAGATTTGCCGATTTTAGGGAATACAACGGCCAGGAAAAAGAAGCTGGCTGGCTGAACTGTCGGTTGGACGTAGTGTACAGACTACCGGGCGGCGATGTCCTCCATGACATTCCCTCACACACGAAGCAGCGACACGGCAGCTTGAAGGAGCCGTTGGTCCAGGAAAAAGGCCTCCGCATTCTCGTGTTCGAATGTGGCGGAGAGATAGGTAATCCCGCGAGCATACGCAATTTGATAATTGTGACCGACAATCACGGATGGGACCGTAACGGACTGGATTCCCCAGGGCGTTTCGGATACTCGTTTCTTCAGACCGCCCGCAATCAGGTTCGTCAATTCTCCCACGGTGTCCACTACATGACCGTTTATCCCGCTGACCGGTTCCTGGAGGAAGCCTGAAGTCAACGCGACGGCGACCTGTTCGCAGGTATTGAACGTCAAAAACCCCGTCGCCTTTCCATGCAGACCGATGACGCCGGTGATTGCACCGGCCTCGAAAATCGGTACGCAATTGATGCCTACCAGGCGAGCACGGGCATTGCACATCGTAAGTGCATCTTCGACTGATGCAACTAAAGCATGGGCCAATCGCGGATCGGCAGGCAGGGGTATGACCTGGTCAGGTAATGACATTGTCGGCATGGGAGGTCCTTTCCGGGGTGAGTCAATCCTCGTCTTCTCAAAGTATTTCCATTGACAGGATAATGCCTCCAGAAAACCATGCGATACGAAAAGCTCGGATTCACCCCAATTGCAACCAATTTGGGGAACAAAAATGGGGAGACAAGCCCTTGCATTGAGACTATTTGTTAATATCCAAACAATCCGTCCGCCGGTTGTGGTACCGCTTCTTTCAACCGAAACACATGTGCCACCTCAAGGCGGACCCTCGATTAGTCCGGAAAAAGCGATCGGGGAGGCATTTTGTCCGTAGAACGTGGGCGGTTGAGCCGCCGACCTAAGGCAGTTGGGGGAGCACTTTGCAGGGGTTCGTCGGAGCCTTCCAAAGGATCTCCTTCACGAATCCCGGCCAATCGCTCGCGGATTTTTGCCGTGTATTCAGGCGACAATTCAAACCCTAAGAAGTGACGCCCAAGCTTTTTTGCGACAGCCAATGTTGTGCCACTTCCAGCAAATGGGTCCACAACAAGCTCCCCCTTGCGACTGCATGCACGGATAATGCGTCCCAACAACTGCTCGGGCATCTGGCAACCGTGGAACCCTTGCCGTTCTCGGAACGTCCCGCAAACGCGGGGAAAATACCAGGTGTCGTCTTCCGGTCGGAATCCATCCGGAACGTCTTGCGGTCGGAGTATCCAAGTATCATCTGGGATCCGACCTTTGGGATCCGCGCGCCGGTCTGCGTAAACCAACTGTCGGGCAGAGGGCACGCGAATCTCGTCGGCATTGAAGGTAAACCGTTTCGGGTCCTTCACCCAGTACAGAAGATGAGCATGGGAACGCGTGAACTTGTTTTTGCAATGCACGCCGAAGGTGTAGTACCAGATCACCCAGCTGCGAAGCACCAGACGATGTTCCCGCTGGATCATCGTTTTCAGCTCGGCCACATATTCATCTCCGATGGCAAGCCAGAACGTCCCATCCGGTTTTAAGATGCGGGCAATTTCGCCCGTCCAGTTGCGGCACCAATTCAGGTATGCTTCGTCGTCTAGTTCATCTCGGTAAACGTCGTATTCGTAGCCGATATTAAACGGCGGATCAGCGAACACGAGGTCAACCGTTCCTGCCGCAATACGTTTCATTCCTTCTTCGCAGTCAAGACAATAAACGTCATCGACACCAAGTGGTTCCATCGTCTTCCATCCAGAACCAGTTAGCAGGACCTGCTGAAAGGTGTGACACTGTGGTCACCACGTACCGTCCTTTGCAACCGCCACAGTCAAAACACGACGCTGAGGACTCCACCTTCGTTCCTCAATCGTACCTGTATGGCAAGGGGCATGCCAGTCACTCATGTCGGACACTCAGACCTTTTGCGGCTCTTGACAATCGACGCTTCTCAGAGCATCATCAATCGCGGGTCGCAGCGATTGATCGGGTGGATGTCCGTTCCCGCCAGTTGGGGATGTCTTCCTTTTACGGGCTTGTGCTGCGACCCTGCGGAGATTTTGCGTGCGTTCGGGTATGATCGGGGAAGGCAATCCACGTTGGACGATACCCAATTCTCTTTTTTAAACAATTCAAGGAGAGTTGACATGCAAGTGTCAAGAACATGTGTTTCCCGTCGTCGATTTTTGCGCGCGATGGTTGGAATCGGAGGTGGTCTTGCCATCCCGACTTTCGTTTCGGCCCGAGCGATGGGCATGGCAGGCGCTGCGCCGGCCAGCGAGCGAATTATCTTGGGAGCCATTGGCATCGGAAACCGCGGAACTTACGACCTGGGGTGTTTTTTGCAACAGAACGACGTTGAGTGCGTCGCTGTCGCCGATGTCAAGCTCTTTCGGCGAGAACAGGCCAAGCGAATGGTTGACCAGCGAAATGGCAATACGAATTGTGCGACGTATCGCGACTTCCGTGAGTTGCTCGACCGTTCCGACATCGACGCCGTTTTGATTGCAACTGGCCCAAATTGGCACTGGCTGGCATCTGTTTTGGCAGCAAAGGCGGGTAAAGACGTTTATTGTGAGAAGCCTTGCACGAAGAATATCATGCAGAGCCTGTCGCTGGCGGAGACATTCCGCCGGACGGGGCGTGTGTTCCAGGCGGGGACTCAACGACGGAATCTCCCTCATTTTGCTTTCGCCGTTGAATTGGCACAGAAAGGTCGATTAGGCAAGCTCCAGACGCTTTATGCTCACCCCGCGGGCATGTCCACCAGCATGAGCGGTTGGGCTCCGCCTGAACCGGAACCTGATAGGGAGGAGATCGACTGGGATCTTTACCTTGGTCCGGCAGCGTGGCGACCGTTCAACAAACGATTCCTCGATGGCTTCAACTTTGAGAAGGGCGGTGGGCTGCTCGGCGGCGGCGTCCTCGAATGGGGTTCCCACTGCGTGGACCTGTGCCAATGGGCCAATAATGCCGACCACACAACACCGATCGAGTATTTGCCGCCGGAGAACGGTCAGGTTTCTGCCGTCTATGCGAATGGCGCCAAGTTGATTCTTCGGGAGACAGGATGGTTGCCTCTCGGGTCCTGCCCCGTCAGGTTTGAAGGTGACAAGGGTTGGGTTGAAGCCGGCGATAGCGGAAAGCTCGCTCTAAGTTCTCCGGCATTGCTGGCGGGACGAAAGGTGGCTGAGATCGGAGGGTATCCTGCAACATTCCATGTCCGGGACTTTCTCGACTGTGTCAAGACACGGGGAAAGCCAAAAGCGAACGCCGACGTCGCTTGCCACTCGCACATCACGTGCCACGCCGTGAATATTTCCATATTCCTGAACCGAAAACTCCGTTTTGACCCGACGAAATATGAGTTTGTAGGCGATGATGAGGCAAATCGTTTACGCGGTGAGGCACTCCGCGAACCGTGGCGCGTATGAATCGCTGAATCGGAGAATGAGCCATTCGCTTTATTCCAGTGACAGAAACCGGTTACGAAAAAATCCCACATTGGAGGATAAACGATGAATAGTTCAAGATTTGTCATGCGCATGTTGGCGCTCATCGTAATTGGCATACTGCTGACTTCGATATCCCTTGCTCAGGAGAAACCTGTCAAAGAACCGGACCTGATCGCGATTTTACAGTCAGACGCACCGAAGGCGGACAAGGCTCTCGCTTGTAAGAAGTTGGCAGTATGGGGAAGTGAGGCATGTGTTCCAGTTCTGGCTCCTCTGTTGGACGATCCCGAGCTAGCCTCGTGGGCGAGGATTGCTTTAGAAGCCATTCCGGGTAATGCCCCAAATCAAGCTTTGCGCGAAGGCGTTAATCGGCTGAAAGGGCGACTCCTCGTGGGTGCGATCAACTCGCTGGGCGTGCGGCGTGACCAGGAGGCCGTTGCCATTCTGGCGGGCAAGCTGAGCGATTCCGATCCCGATGTGGCTGCTGCCGCGGCCACCGCGCTGGGACACATTGGTGGTCCTAACGCCGTTGCGGCACTGAGTTCGGCCTTGAACGGCTCATCAGGAAGCGTAAAGAACGCCATCGCAGAGGGGCTACTGTTTTGTGCGGATCGGTATCTTTCGGAGAGCAAGTTGAGCGAGGCGAAGGAGATCTACGACCTCATTCGCAATACGGAACTGCCCAAGCCGCGTCGCGTGGAAGCGACTCGCGGGGCAATCCTCGCCCGTGGAGACCAGGGCGTGAATCTTCTTGCCGAGCAGCTTGCCTCTGAAGACAAAGACTTTTTCGCAATTGCCTTATCGACGGCCAGGGAATTGGGCGGCAACGAGGTGGCCAAGGTCCTGATAGCACAGCTTGGCCCGATCGAAAAAGGTGAAGAAACCAAGCCGCCGGTCTTGATGATCAAGAAGGCTCAATATGGCGCTGGAGATCGCTGGGCGGACGTAACGCAAGCCGTAGCCGCAATGGTCCAAAACAATGCCCTCCAGATGACCGCTTCCAATGACCTGGCAGGGGACCCGGCGCCTGGTGTGGTTAAGGAGTTACGGATTGTTTACGCGATTGGCTCCCAAGAGCAGACCGTCGTTGTTAAGGAAGGCGAAACAGTCAGTCTGGGCGAGTCTCTCGCCCCGGCAAATCCGCGGCAGGTTGCGATTCTCGACTGCCTTGCAGATATTGGCGACCCCGTGGGTGTCAAGGCAATCGTTGAAGCCGCACAGAATGGCGGTTGGGCGCTACGGCTCGCTGCGATCCGGATCCTGGGACGGATTGGTGACGCATCGGCGGTTCCCGTCCTGGTAGCCGCGGCTGCGGAAGGTGGTGAGTTGGCCCAGGCTGCCGCCGATAGCTTGATCCAGTTGCCTGGTTCCGATGTCGATTCGGCTCTGGTGCAAGCTTTGCAAAAAGCGGAGGGACCAGCGCGGGTGGCCCTACTTCGAGCCGCGGGTGACCGCCTGGTGGCAGCGGCTTTGCCGATGGCCATTGCCGACATGAATAGCAGGGATCCTTCGGTTCGGACGGCGGCCATTGAGGCCGTTGGGATGCTTGTCCCGCTGGAACAATTGGACGTCTTGATCAAGCGGCTGGTTAACCCACAAAGCGATGAAGAGGCAGTTGCCGTTCGAGCGGCCCTGCTTTCGGCGTGCTCCCGCATGCCCGACCTTGACGCCGCCGCGGATAAACTCATGGCCTCATGGAACAGTGCATCTCCAAACGCCCGTCTGGCCATTGTTGAGGTTCTTGGCGCGATGGGCGGAATCCGCGCACTGGCGATTCTGGGAAGACTCGGAAAAGAAGGAGATGACGCCATCCAGGACGCGGTGACACGTGTCTTGGGTGAATGGATGTCGCCTTCCGCTGGCCCTGTTCTTCTTGATTTGGCGAAGACCGGTAACCCCAAATACCGTATTCGGGCACTGCGCGGCTACATCCGAATCGCCCGTCAATTGGACGTCCCCTTGAATGACCGCATTGCAATGTGCTCGCAGGCCCTTGGCGTAGCGACCAGAAGTGAGGAGAAGCGACTCGTTTTGGAAGTGCTTCGTCGCTATCCGACGGCCGAAGGTCTGCAACTGGCGGTCGGCCTGCTTTCGGAAAACGAATTGAAGGCAGAGGCCGCGGACTCGGCGGTCCAGATTGCCGAGAAATTGGCGGATGCTGATGCGACAATCGTGGTCCGAGCTATGGACCAGGTGATACGAGCAGGCGTGAGTGCCGAAATCACCCAGAAGGCCCAGGCGATTCGCAAACGAGCGGGCGGTTAGTTGAATGGAGAAGAGTCTGACTGCCGATCTGTGGCGGAACGTCAGGCCCCCTTGAGACCAGATGATCGTCGTCCCCAGGGTTGCGATGCACCCCCTAAAAGTGTGTTCGTGTCAACCCTGGGGATCTACTTTGTCGAGAAAGAGAAGCGTGCAGTGTCTTCAAGCCCAAACTGACAATCGTAAATTTGTTAAGGTCTTTGCGTGGTTTAACCTGGCAAGTCAAAATCCCCTGGGTCGTTGTATTCCGCAAGAATGGGGCCTTGCCTGCTAGCACGCCATCGGTGACGATGACGTTCTTGTACACTGTCGTTTTATTTGGCTCGTGGCTTTTGTTGTTTTCCATGGACCAATTATCCAAACGAATCATATCAGGAACGGTTTTGGCAGTAGCCGCACTGATCTTATGTTGGCTTGATGCCAAACTGGAGACACCGGCGGGGATCTGGCTTTTCCCCGGGTTGACGCTACTCGTTGTTCTTTCGGGTAACGAAATCATATCCCTGTGTCGAGGGGCTGGAGTCTGTCCTGTCCCTTGGGTTGTTCATTTGGGGAATCTGCTGACGATCTCGGCCACATGGGGCATGGCCTTGTTCTGGCGATATTGGGAGGCGGTACATCCCGATCGCCTCTCCCGTTCCTGGGATATTGCAGCCGTTTCCAGCATGGCGGCCATGATGGCCCTTGCCGTGACGATCTTTCTGGCCTTCACCGTAGAAATGCAGAGGTACCGGCGGCCCGGCGGGGCCAACATCAACGTGGCTGGGACGGTGTATGCCGTGTGCTATATCGGGCTACTGGCTAGCTTTATCGTGCAATTGCGAATGGCCTTTGGTATCGAGGCCCTTGCGTCCCTTCTGATGATCGTCAAAATGGGCGATAGTGGTGCCTTTGCGGTGGGTAAGGTTTTGGGCCGACATCACATGGCACCTCAACTCAGCCCCAAAAAGACCATCGAAGGTGCGATCGGCGCGATTCTTTTTGGGATTATCGGTTCGTTCTTGACTTTCTACGTCTTGTTGCCTCTTTTCGGCTTGGACGGTGGGCCTCCCCATACATTTATTTGGGTTGTCTATGGAATTGTCCTGGCCAGTGTGGGTATGATCGGTGACCTAGCTGAATCTCTCATCAAACGTGATGCGCAGCAAAAGGACTCTAGCCAGCTCCTCCCCGGATTAGGCGGAGCGCTCGACCTGATCGACTCGTCGTTGATGGCCGCACCAGCGGCTTATATCTTCTGGCTATTTGGATGGCTTCCGCTTCACTGACCTCGGTGACCGCAAAAACTTGATGCGGTCTGACACCCGATCATCAGGTCGGATATTACCAGGGATTATACTTTTGCTGTGCGTGGTGATTGACAAGTTGCAGCTCCGGCAGGAAAATCGTTTCACCCTGGTTTAACGGTCGACGTACCCCGTAGCGATAGCTTCGTAAACAAAGGAGAGTCTCAACATGCGACGAATGACGGTTTACTGCCTGACGTGTTTCCTAGCGATCGTGGGGGTTTCCGGTCGAGGCCTTCCCGCCCAGCAACCCGATGTTATTCATCAGCCTTATTTGCTGGATACGGGCCTGCTTTCTCGATCCATTTCTTTTGAAAATCCAACCGGCACGCCAGGTGAAGGTGGAAAGGCGGCCAGTCATCTGGGCGTCGGACGCAAAGGATCACCCTCTCGCCAAATCAAGCCGGGCGAAACCATCCAACTTTGTGATATCGAAGGTCCGGGAACCATCCGCCACATCTGGCTGACCACCCAAGCTATCCCGGAAAATCTGAGAAGTTTGGTCATTCGGGCCTACTGGGAGGGACAAGAGCATCCCAGCATCGAATGTCCGTTGGGTGACTTTTTTGGGTTTGCCCATGGTAAGGTCATGCCGTACTTCTCTGCCGTTCATTCTGTGGGCCCAAAGGCGGGAATGAATATTTGGCTTCCGATGCCGTTCACCAAGCGAGCAAGAATCACGCTGACAAATGAGACGCAGGGGCAACGAAGTCCCCCCATTTTCTACCAGATCGACTACACGCTGGGAGACAAACACCCGGAGGATGTTGGACGTCTTCATGTTGTCTTCCGCCGAGAGAATCCAACAACCGAGAAAAAGGACTTTGAGCTGTTGCCGCAGCGAAAGAACAAGGGGCGATTTGTGGGCGTTGTCATCGGTGTGCGCAATCTCCACCCTGGCCAGTGGTGGGGTGAAGGTGAGATTAAGGTGTATATGGATGGAGACCAGGAATTTCCCACAATCTGCGGCACCGGAAGCGAAGACTACGTTGGTCTGTCTTGGGGAATCCAGCAAGTTCCCTTTCTCTATCAGGGGTGTTCGCTCGATCAAAACAACTTCGTTTCTATGTATCGCTGGCATCTGCCGGATCCGATCGCCTGGCAGAAAGAGTGCCGAATCACCATCCAACAAATCGGATGGAAAAACGGTCTGGTCGAAACACAAGATGATTGGTGTTGTGCCACTTTCTGGTACGAGCCAGCGCCAAGCGCTCCGTTACCTGCGATGCCAGATGTGACCGCCAGAATCGCAGATATCTGGACAGAATGAGTTGCGACCTTTCGCGATCTCGAGAACGGGCAATTATCCCGAGAAAAATTGCCTCAAATCCGCGATTCTCGCTATATCAAATAGTTGCGAGTCCTGTTAATCTTCTAGATGAGGACCTCGATGGCTGATGTTATCGGGGTCTTTTTTGATGAAGAGCTTAGAGCACTTGGCCCAAAACATAGTCTTGAAGCGGCCCGCCGTTTATCACTTCTTGTGGAAATGTGTTGTGGTTGCCCAGCGTCGGGCCAAGCGACCGGACAATCAATTTTTTCAAGAGAAAGGAATCTATGAGTCAGCCGGAAACGCCGCGGTTATCACCAAACGGAGCTTCACGCCCGATCGGTCATGAGAACATTATGTTTCGCCATTTTGTGCGGGAAGAGGACCGGACCGCTGTTGTTCGTATGTGTCGTGAAACAGGGTTTTTTCATGAAGGCGAAGTGGCCGTCGCGGAAGAGTTGGTGCTTGAACGGTTGAACAAGGGACCAAGCAGTGGTTACGAGTTCATTTTTGCGGAGCGAGACGGGATTGTCCTAGGCTACGCCTGTTTTGGCCCGATTCCATGCACACAATCAAGTTGGGATCTGTATTGGATCGTCGTTTCGCCTCGCGTCCAACGAATGGGGATTGGTGGACGGCTGCTCAGCGAGGTGGAACGGGTGATTCGCGATCTTGGCGGGACGCGGATTTATATCGAAACGTCCGGACGCCAGCAGTATCGACCGACACGGGAGTTCTACGAAAAGCATGGCTACGCGGTCGCCGCAGCGCTGGAAGATTTCTACGCCCCCGGGGACCCAAAAATCATTTACGCAAAGGTTCTTTGACGCCCGGCAATGAGCCTTGACATCTCGTAAGGAACCACCCACCTGTTTATTCGAAAATCCGCAAGTCGGACAGTTTTTGGCGAAGGACATCGATCAGGGCTTGAGCCTCCGGATCCTCCTGCCATGCGATAGAGGCTTCGTCACCCCAGTGATCGGGATAATTCTCCGTCCGTTCTACGCTGGACAGGAAAGGAGGAGAATATCTAACAGCCTGATCGCCACAATCAAAAAAGGTTGCGTTTCGACCAGATCGTTTTGCAGCATAAAGGGCGCGATCGGCCCGTTCAAACAACGTTGTTTCCGAATCATTCGTCTGACAAACAGCCACGCCACAACTTAACGAAATGGCTATAGCCTGAGAATCCCAGCATTCCTGACTTGGACGGATTCGAATTCGTTCTGCCAGTTCCAGCGTCTCATCGATCTGGCTATGCGGCATAAGCACGGCAAATTCTTCCCCGCCGATCCGAGCAATCAACACCCCGTCAGGCACATCTAGCTGCATTGCGTGAGCAACATGGGTCAGAATATCGTCGCCGGCCTTGTGTCCGTCGTGATCGTTGATTTGTTTAAAATGGTCGATATCGTAGAGCGCCAATGCAAATCCAACTCCATGCTTTCGAAATTCATGGAGTCTTCTTGATAGCTCTGCATCGAATACGCGTCGATTTGACAGACCCGTCAACGGATCACTCCGGACCTCGATCCACTGCTCCTCGAGTTGCCTTGATTGCTCCCGCAGTTGTGCCTCGGCAGCTTGCAGACGACTCTCCAATCGGCAATTGGCATTGGCAATGGCATTCAACGTAGAAAGGAGTAATTTCGGATTGATTGGCCCTTCAGCCTGTTCGGAGAGGTCCCCCGTCGCCCGGTTGAGTTCTTTTCGGTGCCGACTAACGTCCGACCGAATGCCGTAAAGCGTTGACCACAACTTCTGCACAAATTGGTTAAGCGCTGTTTTCGGATGTTTCCCGTGATAGGAGAAACAACGCTTCTCTTTCCAAGAAGAAATGAAGTGCCGGGTGAGTAACCACAGAACTGCAAGAGCTGCGCCCAGGCCAGCGATACCGGCACCTAGTCGATACAAGGTCAACTCCCAGTTCATCGGACACCGTGTCCAATAATCAACGACGGCAGACAAATGCTCAAGAAATCCGGAGTGTAGCGAAAAGAAGTATGGCTGGCGTCATTTGACGCGATCAGCCTGCCGCTCTCAATAAACCTATCTCTAAATTCGCTCCTTGTCGAACGTTTTTGGCCACGCATTAGATGTCAAAAAGGGCAGGCGTAATGATTATGCACAAAATAGCGACTATCATTGGGGCGGGTCGCGGCAGCGCAGTGTGTGTCAGGTCTGTAGGTAAGACAACCGCGTCGAGCAAAAGAAGGAAGTGCGCCCGTGGTGCTCGCCAAAGCAGAATGGACGATCGAACGTGGTGCATCGAACGTGACAAGCACGTCCTTCCGAGAGACAATTAGAGGGGCACGCTTGTCGTGCCCGATGAAACACGATGGATTATCAAACCGTATTCGGCGGACGCGACGAGCGCGTCCCTCCAAGCGGACCCGACAAGCGGGTCCCTCCGAGAGGGTAGTCGGAGGGGCGTGCTCGTCACGCCCGCCGAAACCGAATGGATAATCCAACTTTGTGGAGCGGACCCGACGAGCGGGTCCCTCCGCGACGCGGACGCGACGAGCGCGTCCGTCCGAAAAAGTCTCTGCAGGCTCATTTTTGTGGGCGCGAATCGCAATTCGCCCCGACTTCATCGTGTCAGGGTAAAGAGCCCCACCTCCAAACCAGTGGCAGACACGAATCGACGCATTCCCAAATCGTGGCCGAAAAGATCACGATTTTTCAATTTTCTTGACCGTATAAGGGTGCGGGCGTTTTCGCACCACGGTGGCTGAAATGATCTTGTCCGGGTCTGGTGGGTTGGGGGCCTCTGGATTCCGCTGTTGAAGCTTCTCGACGACATCCATGCCGGAGATCACGCGGCCGAATACCGTGTGTTTGCCGTTCAGGTGATTGGTCGGGGCATAGGTGATGAAAAACTGCGAACCATTAGTATTTGGTCCGGCATTTGCCATACTGAGACTCCCCCGAAAATGGAGACGTGCGTTGGGACCGGTACACTCATCGGCGATCTGATACCCCGGACCACCTGTGCCATCGCCCTTCGGGCAGCCCCCCTGTGCCACGAAACCTGGAATGACACGATGGAACGTCAAACCATTATAGAACCCCTGTTCCACGAGAGTGATGAAATTGGCCACTGTGTTTGGGGCTTCATTTTCGAAAAGCTCCAGCAGGATGTCGCCTTTCGTTGTTTTCAGGAGAACGCGGGGAAGATCATCTGCCTTTGCCTCAGCCTGTCGTTTTTGCTGTTCTATCGGCAATTGCTGAGCATAGAAATTGGCAGCGTCTTCCAGGGCCTTAACCTGATCGTCCTGAATGCCTGCCTCGCTGATTTTCTTAAAGTAACCAGCAGCCTTGGAAAAATCCTCAAGAGCGAAGGCCGCCCGCCCGGCAGCAAGATAAACAACCGGCGACTTGACCTGGTTTTTGATCAGCTTCTCGGCCAACGCCAATCCCTTTTGGAACGGCCCCTGCTCGCTTTGGTCAAGCGCAACTTCCAGCAACAGGTCAACAAGATCGCCTTCTGTCTGAGGGCGTTCATCATAGGCCGCTTCTGCGGCGGCTATCAGGGCCGGCAGTTGCTTCTCGGCCTCGGCCATCAACTGTTCGAATTTCTCTCGTAATTGGGCCATTTCAGCCGGGTTGGCATTTGGATATTTGACGCGAATCTCCTGAATCTGCTCCAGCAGGCGGATCCATGCGTCCAGCTGACTCCGAAATGCCGTCTCTTTCGGGCCGATTTTTTCCGCGACGGCGCCAGGTTCACTCTTCGGGGCGGACTCGGCACAACATGCCTGATCCAGCCAGGACCAGCCCCAAAAGGCGGTAACGCCAAGGATGATCCCCAATCCTCCCAAACTCATCAGTCGCATCATGGATTTTCCTTTCGAAAAAAGCCGGGAAAACTCGCCCAACCTTGACATTTCTCAATAATTACTTCTCATTGTAGCAGAAATCGACCGCGAAGGTTGCATCGCAAGAGGAAAGACAACAGATTAACACACGGTTTGTTTCACTCAAAGGGCCACTGGTGAAAGAAAAAAGGATTGAGACTTGACGTCTCGTAATCGACTCTCGTTGTCGCTACTGAGGTTGTTGCCATGGCAAAATTGAACCCAATGCCTCACCTGTGGGTTGGAACTTCTGGCTGGACTTACGATGACTGGAACGGGGTCTTCTATCCGCCAGAGGTGAAAGGCTCATCCCGTCTCGATTATTACGTAACACAATTCTACGCCGTGGAACTCAACGCAACTTTTTACCGTTACCCAACATCGAACATGGTCGCTGCCTGGAACCAGCGAATGCCCGCGGGGTTTCACCTTGCGGTCAAGGCACCACGACGAATCACCCATGTCAAACGTCTCCAGGAATGTGCCGTCGATTGGGCGGAATTCTCTCGTCGGATCGGTGAGTTGCATTGTCTTCGGGTCATCCTCTGGCAATTGCCACCGTCGCTGGACGTGGATCTACCCCGTCTTGCCAGTTTTCTTGAGATGATCGGTCAATCTCCGATCGCCAATGTCAGACATGCTTTCGAGTTTCGAAACAAACAGTGGTGGACGGACGAGGTCGCATACCTTCTTGAGAAGGTACAGGCAGCCTTTGTGGCCGTCAGTCATCCCACGTTGCCATCACAGATTATCCCCACAACTGATTTTTTGTACATTCGCTTCCACGGTTTGGGACGACAACTCTATCGCTACGACTATTCGAGTGATGAGCTTGCCGACTGGGTTGACCGTGTTATTGGAGTCTGTTGTCAACGATGTGTCCATGATGTCTATGCATTTTTCAATAACGATTTTCATGCCAACGCAGTCAAGAACGCCAGGTCATTTCATGATCTCATCTTTGCGAAGCTGGACCAGAAGAAGAATCGACCGGAGACCTGAACGGTGTCAGTGACGCATCCCCTGTGCTGCCAGCGTCTTGTTGTTAGGCTGGTCTTCTTCCCTAAACCCGATTGAATCTCAAACCGTTTCCCTGAGGAAATCGGAGGGACCTGCTCGTCAGGTCCGCAGCATCATGTTGGATGATCCATTCTGATTCGGCGGGCACGACAAGCGTGCCCCTCCAACCTTTCTTTCGGAGGGACCTGCTTGTCAGGTCCGCTGTCACTCCGCTTACGTGAGGCCAGCCATCAGGAGTAAACAAATTATCCAAACGACCAAAATTGCAGAGACCACGATGAGTCGTCGTCGCTTCCATCCATTACCTGGATGGGGACGCACGCTCGGCTGTTGATCTGCCGGTGCTTCTTTTGGCGATGTTTTCGAGGGTAACCGGTTCATTCGAAAAACTACGTGGTGCCTCCTGGACGATAATTTTGACAAAACACTTCCTCGAAATCGTAAACGTTATCGAAATCCTCGCGACGATCTTCTTTGGTTTTGCGCATCAGTCCGATGCGAATGAGATTATACACGATTTCTCCGATGTCACTTGTCGAGTAGATCCCCCAGTCATTCAGGACCGCTTTAGCCATGTATCCATATTGTTGACTGGCATAAATCCTGGCTGCCTCGCAAAGCTCCTGGCCCGAAACATGCCTGGGCGGCTCCTCTTCAATTTCGCCTTCATCGGCCTCTTCCGCATCAAGCAAGGGAAATCGTCCACGAACCTCTTCTGGCAAAGGCTCGCTGGGGGCTTCTCGACCCATGCCCAATTGACGGGCAAAATCCAACGCCTGAAACACAAACAGATAGGCATGCAGTTTGTATCGTGGATCTTCTCTCAATAGCTCGAGCAGAGGTTGTGGTAAAGGCGAAACGTCTTCCGTCATGGCTTCTTTTAACCCACAATTGGTAGTATTCGGCCATAATGTGGCAGCATTCGCAACTGGCCAATAATTCTCACACTTTCAAACGATTCGGTTGCCCACACTGACAGTCTGTTAATCGGAATCGCCCGTCGCAGGTGGCAGCCCCTGGTCTCCACCCCGCGACGGTGTGGCCTGATTCAGGTGGGCCATAATCCATTGTTCCAGTTCTTGCCAATCCACTGGTGGTAGCGACGAAAGATCAGGCCGCAGTCTCTCGGCGCCCTTAATGTAAACGTGAACGATCTCGTCAGCCTTCTTGGTTGTATTCCAGAGGACCAGGACTCGGATGCACCGCTGAAGTGACTGCGGGACGTCAAGCTCATGGCCGCACAACATAGCCACGTTCATCCAGCCCAACTGGCGAGCAGCAAGGGCAGGAAACTCCGCGTTCAGATCCGGTGACGTGGTGAAAAAGGCGGCTGCAATGTCGTCGGGGACAATCCCATTTTGCCGGATCATCAGCGCCAACAATTGTCGGGTCGCTTCGAGAATCGCCTCTGGAGTATTGGCATCTGCGGTCGTTGCGCCCCGCACACCTCGGCAGCACATCATGGTCAGTAACTTACCTCCTAGCAGCAATCCTTAGGGTGAAAGTCTTTTGCAAGGGGTATTAACGAGTTATCTTGCCCTGCATGCCCCAATGGAAAGGCTTGTGTCCAAAAGGCTTGCGTCAATCAGCCCCCGGTATCCAGATTTTCTTCGGGGGACCACCGGCAGTGCCTTGCCCTGGCGTCCAAAACATCGCGTCAACACCATCCGTGTCTGAAATCGTTTGGCCTTTCTTCTCTTTCTCCGGAGGCATCGCTTGGGCAGCAAGCGCCAAAAACCCTCGAATGAACTGGGTGATATCTTTTTCATTTTCATGCTCTCGTAGTATGTGTTCGATCACTGAGGTTACCGCGTT
>Ga0068707_1000923_pt1 | contig 20318 bp, 20 predicted proteins | sample YNPNPMetaG_FD_66600 | JGI IMG/M metagenome (GOLD analysis project Ga0068707, IMG submission 66600) | Anoxygenic and chlorotrophic microbial mat microbial communities from Yellowstone National Park, USA - YNP NP MetaG | ecosystem: Environmental > Aquatic > Thermal springs > Hot (42-90C) >...
TCGAGCATCTCCCGGCCACGAATTGCAGGTGAAATGGGGACGAGATGAAGGATTACTACCAGGTCCTCGGTATCCCGCCTGGGGCCTCGGAGGAGGAGATCAGGAGGGCCTATAGACGGCTCGCCCTGCAGCATCACCCGGACAGAAACCCAGGAGACCCTTCAGCCGAGGAGCGTTTTAAGGAGATCAGCGAGGCTTACGGGGTCCTCATGGATCGCCAGAAGCGCCAGCAATACGACGGTTGGCGCTGGGCCGGAGGGGCTGAATACGAACGCGGTGGGGGGTTCCGCTACAGCCAGGAGGAGATCCTTCGGGACCTCTTTGCGAACCCCCATGCGAGAAGGATCTTCGAGGAGATGTTGGGGGATTTCCAGAGGGCGGGCCTCCGGTTCGACCGGAGGTTTTTCGACGAGGCCTTCTTCGGCGGCAGCGGCATCGTCTTCGGCGGGGTCTTCGTCTGGGGACCCTTCGGAGCACGAAGCAAGAGGATCTTCGACCCAGGGATGCGCCGTCGGGTCCAGAGAGAGGGCGCTGGCGGGCCTTTTCGGGTCGGGTTCTTGGAGAGGCTCGGCAAGGGGATCGGCCGGATCCTCACCGGAGAAAGGAGGATCCAGGCGCCGGAGGCGTTGCACGGAGAGGGGAGCGCGTCGGACCTCAACTACTCGTTGACCCTCTCCTCCAAGGAGGCCGTGCGGGGAACATATGTGAACGTCGCCTTCGACACGGGTCAGGGGCGCGAGCGGCTCAAGGTCCGCATCCCCCCAGGGACCAAGTCCGGGACGCGCCTGCGGCTCAGGGGCAAGGGCCTCGCCGGGGCAAAAGGCAGAGGGGACCTCTACCTCACGATCGAGGTGGCAGGGCCTTGAGACGGGGGCAGGCTTGCCGGCCCCGTGGATCGCGCGGATCAGATGATGCGCGGAATCTCTTTCCGTGAGATACCAGGGCCCATGTCGGGCCCTATGCTGAGGTGAGAGGGATCATGGCGTTGTCCTTCGAACAGGGACCCATTCGGCCGCCCAGCGAGGCCAGGAGCCTGCTTTTGCGCGTGACCCGCAACTGCCCTTGGAACAAGTGCGAGTTTTGCAACATCTACAAGGGGAAGACCTTCGAGAGGCGCAGCGTCCAGGAGGTCAAGCAGGACATAGAGGCCGTGCGCGAGATCTACGATGACATCCAGGCCATATCCTGGCGCTACGGGTTCGGCGGGCAGGTGAACGACGCCGTGATCCAGAGCATCTGGCGCGATCCAGGGCGTTACCCCGACTCCTACCGTTCTGTGGCAGCATGGATGTATTTCGGGGCCGATAGGGTATTCCTCCAGGACGCCAACAGCCTGATCGTGGAGACCGAGGATCTCGTCGAGATCCTGAACTTTCTGAGGAAAAAGTTCCCGTCCATAAGACGCATCACCTCTTACGCCAGGTCCGGCACCTTGCGTCGCAAGACGCTCGAAGAGCTCGTGGCCCTTCGTGAGGCCGGGTTGAGCCGGATTCACGTGGGGATGGAATCCGGGTCGGACGACGTGCTCAAGATCATGAAGAAGGGGGTCACGGCCGCCCAACACGTGGAGGCCGGGCAAAAGGTCGTGGCCTCCGGGATATCCCTTTCGGAGTACATGCTCCTTGGCCTCGGCGGGAGAAGGTGGTGGCGCGAGCACGCCGTGGAGAGCGCCAAGGTCATCAACCGGATCAATCCGCACTTCATCCGCATGAGGACCCTTACCATCCTCCCTGGTATGCCGCTTTACGATAGGCTGGCATCGGGTGAGTTCGAGCTCCAGTCAGAGGAAGAGATCGTCAGGGAAGAGCGCCTCTTCATACAGAACCTGGAGGGGGTCACGAGCTACCTGGCCAGCGACCACATCCTCAACCTCCTGGAGGAGGTCGAGGGAGAGCTGCCCGGGGACAAGGAGAAGATGCTCGGGGTCATCGACGAGTACCTGGCTCTCCCGGAGCGAGATCGCCTCATCTACAACCTGGGGCGGAGGGGGCAGGCCTATCGGAGCGTGAGAGACCTGCAGGACATCGGTCTGAAGAGGCGTGTGGAGGCAGCCCTGGAGAGGTTCATGGCCGAGCATCCGGAGGACCCAGCGATCGCCTTCAACAGCCTGAGAAACGGCTTCATATGAACCGGGGGACCGGCTCGAGCGCCGGGCCCCGTCCTTTCGCCCACTCACTATGGATGGCCGGCACTCCGGCGAGCAAGATGCGTTACCTGGACCTCAGCACCTTCCTCCGGCAGCGGTTCGGCTGCCGGATTCACAAGATCCCTGTCGATGCCGGCTTCACGTGTCCCAACCGGGATGGGACCATATCCAGTGACGGCTGCATATATTGCGACGCCAAAGGCTCGGGGACCGGGGCATGGAAAAAGGGCATAGACGTGGCCGGACAGATACGTCGGGCCATGGGACCCATGAGGAGGAAGTACAAGGCAGCGGGATTCTTGGCGTATTTCCAGGCCTTCACCAACACCTATGCCCCTTTGGAACGCCTCCGAACGCTTTACGATGAGGCATTGAGCATCCCCGGAGTGGTCGGCCTGTGCATAGGGACCAGACCTGACTGCCTGGAGGACCCCGTGCTGGATCTCATCCAGTCTTACACGTCCCGCGGCATGGTGTGGTTGGAGCTGGGGCTCCAGAGCGCCCATGACGAGACCCTGCGCAGGATCAAAAGGGGGCACGACTACGAGACCTTCCGCCACGCCGTCATGGAAGCGGCCCGCAGGGGTATCCTGGTGTGCGCGCACCTCATAGTGGGCCTTCCGGGGGAAGGGATGGAGGAGGTACGCCTGAGCACCGCGCGGATCTCCGGTCTCCCTCTCCACGGGGTGAAGCTGCACTGTCTCTACGTGGTCCGCGGCACCGCCCTGGAGCGCATGTTCAGGGACGGTCTTTACGAGCCGTGGAGCCGGGATCGGTATGTGGATGCCGTGTGCGACATCCTCGAGAGGATCCCGCCGCAGTGGGTCGTACAAAGATTGGCGGCGGACCCACCGAGGGACACCTTGGTCGCTCCGCTTTGGACCCTGGACAAACAGGCCACTGTCGCTGCCATCCGTCACCGGCTCGAGGAGAGGGACACATGGCAGGGCCGTCTCCTGGGTCACCCCATGGAGAGGCTACCCGTCTGATACGGTCCGATCGGTTCGCCTCTTTGTCCCTGCTGAACAGCTGCATCGCATCCGGTTGACTTCTTCTTTCCGACGAAAGCGCGGAAACCCTTCTCCATCTCCTCTTGGATCCGGATCATCTCTTCCAGGCTGGAACGCCAGATGCCTACGCCGAATTTGAGCCACCTCGAAAGAGAAAGGGGAATCGGGTGGGTGTGCACCATCGGGAGCCCGTCGCACCACCTGGGCCCTCTCTTGCCCAAGAGTCGCCGCACTTCTCCACCTGTGTACTCCCTGAAGGACAGATACTCGTCGAGCCCGGAGGGCTCGAGAAACCGCCAGTCGCCGTGCTCGACGAGTCGGCCGATCCAGTATCCGTCCACCCTTGGTTGCAGCGCTGTGAAAAGCGGAGAGTACTCCCCCAAGAGGCGCTGTGGCTTCAGTGGAGAGCCTGATTCCCTTCTCAGCAGGGCGCGGACAAGCTCCTCCTCCCAGGCCAGGAGTCGGAAGAGGGGATTCGAGCGGCGACTCGAGTAGGCAAAGGAATCGTCAAGAGGGGCGCAAGCCAGGCAGAGCACCCTCTCCTCTCGTTCCAGACGCCCAAAGACCCTGGCCTCCGCGCACCATTCCCTCGCGCACTTTTCCCCGAATTCCACGAGGTGGCGGAGATCCGCACCGCCGTTTCGCTCGGGATGGAGGAGGCACCCCACCGATTTCTCCTCCCTGTCCAAGAACCCGAGGGCCCAACAGCTCCGACCGTCTATGGGCGAAGGGTCGCCCTTCATTCGGTGGATCCGTCTCGAGTTGCGCCTCAGCTCGGCGGACCAGCCCTCGCGCAACTCCATGGTGTCGTGACGGGCGGGCCTGATGGGCGGACAGCAGTGGAAACAAGTGACACCCGGCATCGGGGCACAGAGGGAGTGAACCGTGCGCTCCGCAGCCGTCAATGCCCTTCTCCCGAATATCCCCTTCGGAGCCACTCGGCGAGATACTCTCGGTCGTTGGACGAAGGATCCTGGATCACCAGATCCTGGAGCGACCTGAGGATCTGGCCCACAGGAGGTCCGGGGGGGATGCCCAGGATCTCCATCACCTCGGCCCCGCCGAGCACCGGGCGCAGTCTTTGCGAGCCACCGCAGCGGACCAAGGCCTCCACTCTGGCTTCCAACTCGGGGATGCGCGCGAGGTCCGTCGCTGCCGCACACCCGGCGGTCAGTTCCGCCCTGAGAAGAGCAAGGGCATCCGAGATCCCCTCGATTCCCATGGTCGCCACCAAGTGTCTCACGGAGGCATCGGAAGGCAGGACACCGACGAGGAGATCCGTGTGCGCGATCAACTCGGTGACATGGCGGATCTCCCTTCTGCTGAACCTCAGGCGAGACAGGACCATGCGAGCAGCTCCGCCGAGAAATCGGCCTCGGCCCGAGAGGCCATCGAGCCCCGTTTCCCCGGGCCCTTTCTTCCGTTGCCTGATCCCCCTGAGCAGGGCCGCCCACCGCAGCGAGGCTTGAGGCGGGAGCAGGTCCACGCTGCGAAAAACGCGCTCCAGCCTCCGGCTCCGGCCCGACCGAGACGCCTTCGGGCTCCCTGTCAGCTCGGGCAGAACGACCTGAAGTGTCCCGCTTTTGCTCATACCCCTGAGCGGAAATGAGGGGCGCGGGGCAAGGAGGATCCGGGTCAACTCTTCGCGAATCCTCTCCGGGGAGACGCGCTCGAGACCTCTTGCGGCACGGGCAATGGCGAGGAAGGTCTCTCTATGCATACGAAAGCCCAGCTCCCCGCAGATGCGGAATGCGCGTATGGCCCTGAGCGGGTCCTCCTCCAGACGGGCCAATGGATCCCCAACGCCCCTCACCAGTTTGGACCTCAAGTCCCTGAGCCCACCGAAGGGGTCCAAGATGGAAGCACCCGAGGGATCCCACGCCAAGGCATTGATGGTGAGGTCCCTATGTCCCAGATCCTCGAGGATATCGGCCCCCCTGAAGGTGGAGACCTCCACCTTCGCCTGGCCCAGGACCACGGTGAGCGTGCCGTGTCGAATGCCTGTGGGGATCACCTTCGGAAACATGGACATGACGACCTGGCAAGGCGCCTCTGTGGCCACATCCCAATCCCTGGTCGGGAGTCCGAGCAGGGCATCGCGCAGTGCCCCGCCCACCAGAAACGCCTCGAAGCCTCTGCGTCGCAAGCAGGCCACCACATGAGCCACCTCACCGGGAGGCCTCAGTCTGCTGGCGAGGCTTGAAGAGGCGGAAAAGATGGAAGGAGAAACGCGCGTCAAGGTCCGGACTTGGGAAAGATGCGCCTGAAGGCCTTGATGATGCGGTCCCACACCAGGAGGCCGTAGGTCACCCCCAGCAGCGACAGCAGCAGGACCATCCTCGCCAGCACGGTCTCTCCGCTGGGCCGTCCGTCCGCCTGGCTGGTATCCGGGGCAAGCCACGCAATGGAGACAAACAGGAAAAACATCACCAGCATGAGGCCGATGACCAACCCCCTGGACCTCCTGTCCATCCCCCTGCCCGGCTGTCTGCCGGGGACCATCTCCAAGGGAGTATCGCCATCCTTGATCGGCTGTTCCCCTCTCGCGGGCGGGGGCGCTACCCTCCTGGGACCCTCCCTTCCCGGCCTCCTCCTGGACTTAGGCATGTCGGCCCTCCCGCGGGGCCTCACTGCTCTCTATCCAACGCCCGATCTCCCACCAGTCCTTGATGGAGATGAATCCATGACGACCCGAATTCCACGGCTGTTCGAAGACGATGGGCACAATTCCGTTCTCTTGCAGCTCCCTGCAAGTCTCCAGGCGGTCCTCGACGAAATGCGTCACTCCCCACTGGCGCAGCACACGGACCTTGGACCCGGAACTCCCCACCGCCTCCACCTGTAAGCGCCATGCGGGCACTTGCGGGAGATGGCGCAGAAGCCACCTGCGCACCGGCCCGTCGTCCGCCCGGGCCGTGACGAATCTCAGGCTCTGCGACTTCGCCAGGCCGGTCAAGACCTCCACGGCCCCCGGATAGGGCTCCATGCGCGCCGTCCATTGCGGCTCCAGCGCGAGGCTTATCCACTGCATTATGAAATCAGGCTCGTAAGGGAGGCACCGCTCCAGGCGGAACTCCGTGAACTGAGTGCGCGATACCTTGATACCATAGACTTCCCAAGCAACCCGCTCGAGCACAGCCGAGAGATCCCCTACCACGCTGTCCACATCGAAACCCCAGACAATCGGCGCCGTCACAGGATCCCTCTCCCCTCCATGGAGTCGGCCATATTTTAACCGCTGACCGTCGAACCCGCAACAGCTTCCGCCTGTGTTGTCTTGGCCTCGGCCGTATGTTAACCTAAAAACGACGGTCGATGTCTGCCCGAGCGGCGTGCTTCAGCCTGGGCCGTTCGCTCTGGGCGCGTCCCGCAGCAGGAAAGAGAGACGAAAGGCGAACGAGGCGGAAATGAACTCACACTCGAACAGCTCTTTGCGAGAGACGGTTCAGGGGATCTACGATTACATCGCCGAGAACCTCTATCTGAGCCGTCCCGACGTGGAGGTCAAGGGCCGGCAACTGAGTACTGCCTTGCTCATCAGCCTCCTGACAGGCCTGCGGCAAGGCAAGCAACTGATCATCGGAGAACCTGGGCTGGGCAAGACCACGTCGGCCGAATATGTGTGCGCGCTCCTTTACAGATTCCCCCTGGGGATAATCTGGGGTAGCGAGGTCTCGGGTCATCCCGAGCAGACAGAGGAAAAGATCATCGGCCGGCCTGACCTGGGGAGGCTCAACCTGGGAGAAGAGGTCGTGGTTTGGTCCCACTTCACGCTGTTGCCCGTGAAGATCGTCGACGAAATCAACCGGCTTCCCGAAACCAAGCAGAGCATGATCTTGGACGGGGTGGACCGGGGAAACTGGGGCTATCTCAACGACTCGATAATCAACGATGAGTATTGCCTTTTTGCCACCGCCAACTACCAGGACAAGGGGACCAACACCATCATAGCGCCCCTCATCGACCGCTTCGATGTGATGGTGGAGTCCAAGCACCCGGGAGCAAACTTGGCGTATCTCATAGGCATGAGGGGACCTGACGGTTCTACCCTTCGAGACGAGAGATTAGAGCAGGAATTCCTTCAGGTTCTCAACGAAAGGATCCCGTACAACGTGAAGATGGAGCGCGTCGAAAGACTGTGCGACGAGTTCGGGGAGGCCTTGGCACGCAAGGCGGGGGTGCCAACCTTGTCTCGCTCGGGCAGAGCCGCCATTCGGTCGGACATGGACGGGATCCCCTTCGATCTGGACGCCAATGCCTTTTTGCGGATGATCCTCGCGGAGCTCTCCTTCTGTCACCGTTACGGACAGAAGCGCTCCCATGAGGGTTGCCAGGAGGGATGCCATTTCACCGGCTATCTTTGCGGCGCGGTGCGAAACTGCATCTCCAACCGCTTCCCCATCACCGTCCGCAACTTCTCCCAGGCCCTGGCGTGGTTTCTGGGAGACGAAAAGGTGGACCTGGAGCACCTCCTCGCCGTGCTGCCTTATACCCTGGCCCACAGGCTCCAATGGAAGGACGAGGCCACGGCCCAACGCGAGAAGGAATCGCGCGCCGATCCCCTGGCCATCTACATGGCCAAACAGGCCGTGAAAGAGATGCACAGGCGTTACATGGAGCAGGGTCCCCTCGTCAAGAACGCCTTGGCGGTAGCCTGCCGAATCCTGGAAGGAGAGGCCCTGGAGCCGATCGTCGGCGACCATCCGATATACAGGGAGATCCTGCTGGATCTCGGGAAGGAGGCCTCCTGAACATGAGGAACCCTTTTTCTGACTTCAGGATATTGCCTTACCAGAAGAGAGAGATCCCGTTGGAACGCATCGTCCGTGCCAAAGAAGACGTCATGGACAAGATAGTCGGTGGATATCTCCGGCTGGTGGAGGACGAGGTCAAGGACCTGGTCTGGCTCGTGGAGCACAGCCGGGTGGTCAAGGCTTACAGCGCTGCCGTCAAGGGAATAAGGGACCTGCAATACGACGTGGACGACATCGAGGAGTTCTGTGCGGAGCTCGACAGCTCCAGCAGGATCCCCTACATGATATCCGGCCCTGCCGGGATCTACGTGTCCGCCTTGGTCAACCATGCCCAGGAGGATCGGATTGTCCTCAGGCTGCGGGAGTACCAGCGCACCTTTCACTTCCTCGGTTACAGGCTCCCCGAGGGTAAGGTCTTGATCCTGCAAGGGGACGTGGGGGACTTCATCGGCGCAGGCCTCTCCGGCGGAAGGTTGGTGGTGGAAGGTTCGGCCGGGAACTGGTGCGGGGCGGGGATGATGAAGGGCGAGATCCTCGTCACCGAGCACGCGGGCCAGAGCACCGGGGAGTGGATGAGGGGAGGGGAGATCCACGTGGACGGACGTATACGGAGCGTGGGGAAGACCCTGTTTGGCGGCAAGATCTATCAACGCGGGAAGGTCCTGGCGCCTCAAGACCTCTCCGGGGAGATATGAGTGGTGGAGCGCTCGGACCGAGGAGACACCCTGAGGAAGGTTTGGAACAGGGTCCGCGAGCGGCACCTCTTCCCGGAGCTGCCTCACCCTGTCCTGACGGACTCCGAGGAGAACGTCGCCCTTGAGATCAAGGGAAAGAGGATCTCCCTGTCAAAGGACTTCGTAGAGGAGATGTCCCAGTTCCTGGCCACGGAGGAGGTCCTGGAAGCACTCCTCGATCATGCCGTCTCCCACTACTTGTATTGCCCGTGGGACTTCTCCACCCACCTGAAGCTCTACAGCGAGGCGAAAAAGGTCCTGAAGGACAGGGACATGGCCCAGAAGGCCACCGATTACTTCATGGACGTGGTCTCCGACACCCACTGTGTGAGCAAGCACGACAGCCCTCTGCCCAAACTCTATCAACACATGACGCGCAGTGTCATGGATGAGGCCGTTCATGCCCTTTACCAGAGGATCTGGGGCGTCGATCTTGGGATTCGCGGTTACGAGGAGATCTCCAGAAAGCTCTCCCGGTTGCCGTACCTGGACCGCAGTCGCTGGACGGAGAGCATCCGGAAGTTCGCCAAGGTGGTGCAGGGCCTACTGGAGATCGAGGAGAGGTTCGACGGCCTCAACAAGCCCAACCCCATGGGCGGTCACAGTCTGGATCAGTATTCATCCGAGGAGATCGAGCAAGGGCTCAAGGACTTCGCCATGGATTCGGCCACACCTGTCGAATTCCGGGAGATGATCCAGGACTTCGAGGAGGAGATCCTCGAGGCCACCAGGCCCAAGGAGACCGGGATGGGCCTGGGCCCTGGCCGAGCCCTGGACGCAGACATCCTCTATTACATGAAACTGGCCGACAACTATTCCTTGCCCATTCGAAAGATACCGATGAAGAAGAGCGGCTCCCTCTATCCCCATCAACATGTCCCTTGGGAGGTGGGAAAACCGTATCAGGACATCGATCCATGGACCAGCTTCGGAAAGATCCTGCCGGGGATCACCCAGACCTGGAAGAGGCGGGAAGGCGAAATCTATGGCGCAGAGGAGGGAACGCCGGACTGCATGGTGCTGGTCGATTCCTCCGGGAGCATGACTAACCCCAGGCAGCAGCTATCCTATGCCGTGCTCGGTGCGGCCTGCGCCTGTGACGCTTACCTGAGAAACGAGGTACGGGTGGCCGTGTACAACTTCAGCGACGCCAAGGCCGGGGGAAGGCAGCTTCTGCCTTATTCCAGGCAGCGCGCTGAGGTCTATCGGGCCATCTGCCACTACTTCGGCGGGGGCACAAAACTCCTGCTGGAGGACATAGATTCCCTCCAGACCGACAGGGTGCCGGATATATTCCTGATCACGGACATGCAGATCACGAACCTGGAGGTCCTGATAAGGTATTTCAACGAACACAAGAACCGGGTCACGGCGGTTCACCTGGGAGACAACGAGCACGTGCAGACCTTCCGGCGCTCCATGGCCCTGAGGAAGCACGTTTCCATCTATTCGGTGGAGAAGAAAGAGGACATACCCCGTATCGTCCTCGGAAGGATCAGGGAGTACTTCGGCACTGTGGGTTGACCCTCACTCCTTCGGGGCCGATTCGTCATCCAGAGGCGTGCTGATTCGATACCCCTCTGAGATCCACTCCCCCAGGTCGATCAGTTTGCACCTCTCCGAGCAGAAGGGGCTGTAAGGACTCTCCTCCCAAACGACCTTTCTCCTGCAGGTCGGACAGCGCACCTCGAGTCCCGTCTCACGACCCTTCATCCCTCCACCCCATAGGCCGAATAGAAGATCCGGCTCGGAAGTTCCAGGCAGGTGAGTCTCCCCCCGTAGCCGGCCCCCGTGTCGATCCCAATCTTGTTCGGCTGGACCAGCGGTCTCGGGAAGGGGGTGTGGCCGAATACCACGACTTTCCCGAAGTCCTTCTCGCACCCTATGAACTCGCCCCGTATCCAGACGAGATCGTCCAGGGTTTGCTGGTTCAGTGGGACGCCGAAGCGGATCCCGGCGTGTACGAAGAGATAGTCCTCTGTCTCGTAGTAGAGCTTCAAGGAGTTGAAAAAGGTCATGTGTTCATGCGGCATCTGGGATTCCGGGTCATCGCCGACGAGTTCGTAGGAATGGATGGTCTCCACCCCTCCGTTGAGGAAGAAGGTCCAGGGGTCCTTCCTGTATGTCAGGTAGTCCAGGAGCATCAGCTCGTGATTCCCTATGAGGCAGATCGTGCGGGGGAACTCCCTCTGGATCTGGAGGACACGCTCCACCACCTCCCTGGAGTTGGGCCCCCGATCCACATAGTCCCCCAGGAAGATCATCTGATCCCGCTGCGGATCGGGATCGATCTTCCCCAGGAGCTCCTGGAGCTTGTTCAGATATCCATGGATATCACCGATAACGAAGATGCGGCCCCGGTCCATCCGTCCCACCGTCACGAGTCGAAAAGCACCCCTCTGAATCCGGTCAGGGGCACGGCCTGACCTTCCCTGATGGCACAGGCGTGCATCCTGGCCCTGGCCAGGGTCTCCCCTACGAAATGCGAGGCCACGAGGATCCTGCGCTCGCTGAGACGAGCCTCCTCCAGGAGGAGGTATCCCATGTAAAGCTCCGCCCCCATCTCCACGAGCCTCCTGGACATGAGGGCGCGAAAGGCACTGTCGGCCTCCTCTCTTCCAGTGGAGGGATCGACAAGGCGCCTTCCACGCACAGCCTCCAGGCACTCCGAGAAGAGACCATGGGCTTCCCGCAGCTTGGAGAAAAGGCTCGACACGCGAGGGTCCGAAGCAGAACGGGACGCCGTCTCTTCCAGCAGCTCGCCCATCCCCCCCCTTATTATCTTGGCCATGGCCCTTTCCACCTGCATCTGCGAGGTCCCCTCGTAGATGCTCGTGACCCTGGCGTCCCTGTAGAGGCGCTCGATGGGATAGTCCCTCATGTAGCCGTTCCCCCCATGGACCTGCAGGGCAAGGCTGGTTATGCGGATGGCCGCCTCAGAGGTGTAATACTTGGCCATGGGCGTGAGCAGCTCCGCCACCTGGGCGAATCGCTCCTTTCTCTCCTTGAGGGCCGCATATCCGGGCTCCTTTCTGTCCATGGCCTCGAGCTTGGCTGAGAGCCCCTCCTGGATGTCCACGGCCTCGGCGGTCCTGTAGACGAGGCTCCGCATGGCCTCCAAAGTGCACTTGATCTCCACGAGCATCTCCGCTACCGGTGGAAACTCTACGATCTTCCGTCCGAACTGTTCCCTCTCCTGCGAATAGCGAAGGGCCTCCCGGAACGCCGCCTCCGATATGCCGAGGCATTGCGCAGCTACCCCCAGCCTGGCGGCGTTCATGAGCCAGTTGACGTACTGGGTCAGGCCACGTCCCCTGCGGCCCACCAGGAGCGCTGGGGCATCTTCGAAATACAGCTCGCAGGTGGGAGAACCGTGGATGCCCATCTTCTCCTCGATCCTCCGAACCTGCACCCGTTCCCCTCTTTCCACCACGAAGAGGCTCAACCCACGGGCACCTGCGAAGCGCTGGGGATCCTCGCTGCGGGCCAGGACCAGCAGGACGTCTCCGCAACCGTTGGTGATGAAACGTTTAGTGCCCCGGATCCGCCAGGTCTTGTCCTGGGGATCCTCGTAGGCCACGGTGCGGATGGACATCAGATCGCTGCCGGCGTCGGGTTCGGTGAGGACCATGGCCCCTGTGGCCTCCCCCCGGCAGAACCGGGGTATGTACCGCCTCCGGATCTCCTCATCCCCGAAGTGGGCTATCGTGTCAGCGATGCCCTGAAGCCCGAACAGGTTCATGAGGGACACATCTGCCCTCGATATTATCTCCGTGGCCGCCGTGTAGAGGGTCGCGGGGAAACCCAGGCCCCCATACTCCCTGGGCAGACTGAATCCCATGAGGTCGGCATCGGCAAGATCCCTGAGGTTCTGCTCCATGGCCTTCGGCAGAACCACGCGGCCGTCCTCCAGCTTGCACCCCGAGGCATCGATCTCCGCGGCCCTGGGGGCGATGCGCTGGGCCGCCAATGACCCGATGGGATCCGCGAGGATATCACGGAAGGTCTCCACTGCCTCCTCCAGGCTCTCGTACGGGCAACCTTCCCCCTCCAGGCCGCCCCTGGCATCGAGGATCCCTCCCCAGTCCACCCTCCGCTCCATCTGAAAGCGAAGGTCTCCGTTGTCCAGGTAGAAATTCTCCAGAGCCATCGGCCCAGTTCACCTCCCTAGGAGTTGGATGAGTCTCGGAAGCACCGCCTTGAGGTCCCCTTCTACACAGTAATGGGAGAAACGAAATATGGGGGCCTGCGGGTCGATGTTGATCGATACTATGGTCCCGGACTCCATGATGCCGACCCGGTGCTGGACCGCTCCGCTGATGCCGCAGGCCAAATAGAGCTCCGGTTTGACCTTGACCCCTGTCTGCCCGATCTGCCGATCGTGGGAGACCCAGCCCGCATCCACCGCCGCACGGGTCCCGCCCAGTTCGGCGCCCATGGCTGTCGCCAGTCGCCGGGCCCACTCCAGTCCTTCGCCGCCGCCCACCCCTGCCCCAATCCCTACTATGATGCGAGCCTCCCGAAGGTCCACCGTCTTGGCCGCCACTTTGGTCTCGACCACCCGCACGCGCCCCCCCTTGCCGGAAAAGGGGACCTCCTCCACCGCCACGTCGGCCCCTGAAGCGCGGACCGGTCTCAAATCCGCTCCCCGCTCCTCCAAGGTCACCAGGACGGGTGCACCCATGAACTCGTAGTCCACCGCCACCTTGCCGTCGAACTCCACCCTCGTGGCCACGAAGCGATCCCCCTCCCTCCTTATCTCACGAGTCCCCAGCAACACCCCCACCCCCAGCCCTGCGGCCAACCAGGAGGCCAGATCCTCCCCTTGGGTCGTGGGGGGGAAGACGAACAGAGAAGGCGTGTGCCTGGCCAGGAGTTCTTCGAGGGCCGCGCCGAAGAGATCGGTCGCGTAATCCGACAGCGACTCGCCCGAGACGTGATACAGCTTTGCCGAGGGAAGCGAGAGCCCCTCGAAAACGGCCCTCTCTCCTCCCACACAAACGGACACGAGCGGCTCGCCGAGCCGCTCGGCCAAGGCCGCGGTGGACCCCAAGGCTAGCGACGCCGCTTCGCTTATCCCATTCCCCTGTCGCTCGAGATAGACCCAGACCCCTCCCATGCCCTCACCTCACCAGCCCCTGCTCCATCAGTTCCCGCACCATCCTCTCGAGCTCCACCTCATTGTACCCGTCCACCCTTCGAGAGGGAAACGACCTTTGCTCCACGGCCCTGTACCCAATGGCCTTGCTCCGGCTCGGGATGGGCTCATCGGAGATACCCAAGTCTTGAGCAGTCCATTGAGGTATCTCCGTCTTCTTGTGCTGGAGCTTGAGCTTGGCCTTGGCGCTCCTGGGGGCCCTGGGGTCGTCCCGCAGCAGGGCCACCCCCACCGACACGACGGCCGGCAACTCCGCCTCGACCCTCTGGAGACCGCCCTCGATGGCGCGCCGGAGTCGGATCCTTCCCCCCTCCACCCCCTCGACGGCCTCCACGTAGGAGACCAACGGCCAATCCAGGAGCCTTGCCAGCATGGCGCCGCGCTGGGCATTCTCCAGCTCGTTGAGCTGTATCCCGGTCAAGAGCAGGTCCACCGGATGGAGCCTCCTGATCGCCAGTGCCACCAGCCGGGCTTCCACGAAGACCCCCGGTCTGTCGCCGGGGGGCAAGACCCTCACCACCCGATCCGCCCCCCTGTAAAGGCACTCCCTGAGCACATCCAGCCTCCTCTGGCCGACGGAAGAGACGGCTGTCACCACACAGGACCCCAGACGGTCCTTGAGCTGGAGGGCCATCTCCAGGGCGTTGAGGTCCTCGGGATCGAACCTCCCCTCCCACTGGTCCCAACGAGGCTCGCCTCCCTCACCGAGGACCTCCCCCACAAGGTCGCGCGTATCCGGGATCTCCCTCACCCATACCACCACGTTCATCCACAGACCTCTCTCATCGCTCCGGCCCGGTCAGAGCCGCCTCGCGCGGATATTCTCTCGACCGACCACGAACAGCTCGATGACGGCGGGCCTTTGGCACAGCTCTAACCGAACCTATACCTGACCCCCATCCCCCCGTTGGGATACTCCCACACGATCCCCTCCCTGGGGCAGGCGACCCGGCACGTCCCGCACTCCAGGCAGTTCTCGTAGTTCACCTTGAGGCGGCCTGGGTCTTCCGGACTGGGAACGTATACACGGGCTGGACAGATGAAGGTGCAGACCCGTTCCGAACACTCCCGGCAGACCGTCTCGTTCAGACGGATGTGGGGATGATCCGCATCCACCTCGTACCTGACGCGATACAGCTTCTCCTCCAAAGGGAGGGATGTGCCATGTCCGCCCGGGCCCGGTGAAACGCCTTCCACGATCACCCCACGATCCTTCTGAAACGCCACAGGTCTCTCGCGGTCCTGAACTTGGGCAGTCCCCCCAGGAATCGTCCAATGGCCTCCCTGCGAATCGACCGCTTGGGCCTTTGCCCCTGGCAATAGAAATCCGTCAGCAACCTGCAAAAACGCACGGGAAGGAGATCCATCACCCTGGGGAATACCTCGTGGGCCTCGGAGACCTTCCTGGCGTTGCGGATATCCACCAGCCCGAAACTCTCTCGAAGCATCTGCTCGTAGAGCATCATGGACCTCTTGCTGTAATCCCCTATCAGCCTGGCCTGGATCACAGCCTCGGCCGCCAGCTGACCCGACTTCATGGCCAGATTGGCCCCCTCGTGGTACATGGAGGCGTTCACCAGCCCGGCCGCGTCCCCGGTTATGAGGAGTCCATTGTGACAAAGCTCGGGGACGGCGTCATACCCCCCTTCGGGAAGGATGTGCGCCGAGTACTCCAGGAGCTCACCCCCGCGAAGATATCTCCCTATCTCCGGATGGGCCTTGAAGCCCTCCATGAGGTCGTGAGGAGAGATCTTGCTCCGAGCCAGCGAATCGACCTTGACGATGAACCCCACCGATACGCTCTCCTTCCCCGTGTAGAGAAATCCCCCCCCGACCAACCCTCGAAAAGGGCTGCCGACCCATTCCATGGCGGCTCCCTCACCGGGCTCCAAATGAAAACGGTCCTCGATGACGCCCGAAGGCAGCCCCCAGATCTCCTTGACCCCGATGCCGAAGGTCTGGGCCTTGCGGCCGGGTCTCATCCCGAGCTCTTTCATCGCCTTCCCGGATACGATCCCCAGGGCCCCTTCGGCGAGTATCACCACGTCGCTGTACAGAGGTTCGTCCCCCCTCACCATCACCCCGACAACGCGCTTGGAAGGGCCCTCACCTTCGTAGAGGAGATCCTCGACTACCATGCCGTCCAGGAGACTCGCACCCGTCTCTTCCACCTCCTGGGCGAGCCAGCGATCGAACTGCGCCCGGTAGACCACCCAAGTGTGGTTGTAGGGCGACTCCCGCCATTGCTGAGCCCCGAACTCCACGACCCCAAATAGGTCCTCTCCGATGAACCCGATGGATCTGCGAGTCACGGGTCGTTCCAACGGGGCCTTGATCTCGAAGTCGGGAATGGCATCCCGCAACACGCTGGAGTAGAGTAGCCCGCTGACATTCTTGGACCCCGCATACTGCCCCCGCTCCACCACTACGACGCCGAGTCCTTCCTTGGCCAGGCGGTGCGCCGCCATGAGTCCGGCTGGACCCGCCCCGACCACGATGGCGTCGACCTTGACCCGATCCTCCTCCATATCCCCTCAGAGGCCCCGTTCCCACTCCAGGCGCCTTTCGAGCACCCCGAGTTTCTAAACCAGAGGGAAGACGGTGTCAACGGCCTCCCTCCCTGGAGTTGAATTATGCTGGCACAATTCCCGGGCGGAATCAACCGTGGAGGGCTTTCACGCAAGATAACGTCAAGCATTTCGGGAGCTTATGCCTGAAGTCGAGGCGTCCCCATCGGGTTCCTTGTTTGACACCCCCATCTTTCGCAGCTAGAATGGGCGGCGGTTGCATCGGGCGTGAGTCTACCCACTTCAAAGGAGGTCTTCGCATGCTCTTGGAGGGGAAGAACGCCATAGTCACCGGAGGGAGCAGGGGCATAGGCACTGCCATCTGCCTGGACCTGGCCGCCAACGGGGCCAACGTGGCCCTCAACTACCGGAAGTCCGCAGCCGAGGCCCAACAGGTGGCCAGGAGGATAGAGGAGCTGGGCAGAAAATGCCTCCCCGTCCAGGCCGAGGTCTCCAACTTCGCCGAGGCCCAGCGGTTCGTGGAGCGAGCGGTCGCGGAGCTCGGTTCCGTCGAGATACTCGTGAACAACGCTGGGGTCAACTGGGACGGGGTCATATGGAAGATGACCGAGGAGCAGTGGGACGCGGTCATCGCCGTGGACCTCAAGGGGACCTTCAACTACTGCAGGGCTGTAGCCCCCATATTCAGGGAACAGAAATACGGAAAGATCGTCAACATCACCTCCATCAACGGCCTGAGGGGCAAGTTCGGGCAGACCAATTATTCGGCCGCCAAGGCCGGGGTGATCGGGCTGACCAAGGCCCTGGCCAGGGAGCTTGGCCGGTACAATGTGAACGTGAACGCTGTGGCCCCGGGTTTCATCCTCACCGAGATGTACGAGACCGTCCCTGAAGAGGTCAAGCAGACGGCCTTGGCGGAGATCGTTCTGGGCAGGGCCGGCAAGCCTGAGGAGGTGGCTTGGGTGGTGACCTTCCTTTGCTCCGAAAGGGCACGTCACATCACCGGAGAGTGCATCCAGGTTTCAGGAGGCCAGTATATCTGAGAAGTTTCGTCACGAGGTTGCGGGTTGACCGGTCGGCGTCATGCCAACCTTGTCCAGTTTGTGTCGTGAGGGTCCACGATCCACGATCCACGATCCACGGGCCCCGAGGGTCCTGGTCCGGCGCGTCTGTGGCCTGGGGGACTTGATCCTCACCCTCCCCTTCCTCAAGGCCCTCCCTGGCGTCCACCCGGGTGCGGCCATCCACATGATCGGTCACCAGGAGCACTTGGAGCTGCTCCTGACCGCGGGGTGCATCTCGCAGGGTTTCGGGGAGCAGCACTCGGGGTGGCACCTCTTGTTCGAGGGCCCGGACGTCCCTTGGGAGCGGTTGAGGCCCGACCCCAGGGGATACGACCGCGTATACCTGTTCGTGCGAGACCCACAGAGATCGCCATTGTTGCACTCTCTGGCCAAGGCCTTGGGGGAGAGGGTGCTTGCGATCCCCACGCGGCCCCCTTCAGGCGCGCCGATCCACGCCGCGATGAACCCGCTCATCGCCCTCGGGGCAAGACCATCGGAACCACAGCTCGTGAGGGAGCCCTTGTTGAAGCTGAACGGGGAATGCGCGGGGGGGGCTGGCCTAGCCATCGAGGAACGATCTCCGGCCGGGCTGCAACCGATCCTGGTGCACCCGGGAAGCGGCAGTCCCAAGAAGAACTGGCCCGCTGATCGCTTTGCCGAGCTCCTCAAGAGGATCCTCGTCGCTTTTCCCAGGCTCCGGCCCTGGCTCATACAAGGGCCGGCAGATGGATCCCCGGTGGAAGCCCTCGTGCATGACCTCGGTCCGAATGCAGGGGTGCAGGTCGTCACAGCCCTGCGGGTCGCGGGGCTGGCCAGTGCGCTGCGCGAAGGATCGCTCTTTATAGGGAATGACTCGGGGGTGACACACCTGTGCGCTGCCCTGGGGGTGCCGACCGTCGCTATCTTCGGGCCGAGCGACCCTGCCCAATGGTCCCCCTTGGGACCGAGGGTGAGGGTCCTTTACAGGGATGGCGACTGTCTCCCATGCCACCTCGTGAGAGAAATGCACTGTGCGCGCCCAGTTTGCGAGCGCTTCCCTTCTGTGGACGAAGTGGAACGGGCTGTGGTGGATCTCTTGCGGCCGGGGGATCCCCCCATCCCGTGACGCCTCTCTTCGCCTCGGGCAAGGCTGATGCCTCAAGGGTCGCCGGATCCGGTGACGCGATGCAACTGGTCACGGGGGGGCGTCGGCCTGTTTCGTCTCTCTGGTCTATTTCGTCTGTTCCGTCTGCCTCGTCTATTCGGTCTATCTGGTCTGTTCGGTCTGTTCGGTCTCAAGAAGACACGGGACTCTCAGGTCTTCGGGCCCGATTCCCGAGGGATTTGGCCTCCGGGGGATCCTTCCCCCCTCCCTCGGTCGGCCTCAGCTTCGCTTCGGCCGAGAGGGCTTCCCCCAGGTCCAAATCCTGGCAAATCAAAGCGCCTCCGCCAAGCCGCTCCCGGAAACGCCGCCACCTGCGATCACTTACCACGTGATAGCCGAATGAGAAGCGGTCCATGGATTCGGTCGTGCCGGAGCCAAGGGGTAATCAGCGGCGAGTTGACCGCATGCGGCGCAGATCTCCGCCCCTCGACTCCATCGTATGGGGACCGTGAGGTAGGCATCTCCGAGGACGCTTTTGAATCTCTCGATGGTCTCTTCGCCGGGCGGTTGGAAGGGAGACCCCGGGAATGGATTCAGGGGAATCAGGTTTACCTTGCAACGAATCCCCCTCAACAGGCGGCACAGGCGTTTGGCGTCTTCCAAGCTGTCGTTGACGCCCTTGATCAGGACATATTCGAAGGTGATCCTCCCCCTCGGAGGGAGGGGCAGCTCCCGGCACGCGGCAAGAAGCTCCCCCAAGGGGTACTTCCGGTTGATGGGCATGAGCCTCGTGCGGACCTCTTCGGTCGTGGCGTTGAGCGAGACCGACAGGTTCACGCCGAGACCTTCCTGCATGATACGGCGCATCTCCGGGACGAGCCCACAGGTGGAGAGCGTGACCCTGCGTTTCGAGAGGTCCAGGCCCTCCTGGAGCAACAGCAGTCGCAAGGCGCGAACCACGGCATCGTAATTGGCTAGAGGCTCCCCCATGCCCATGAAGACCACGTTGCGCACGCGCCCTTCGCGGAAAGAACGCCTGGCTACGACTACCTGCTCCACGATCTCCCAGGCCTTGAGCGGCCGCTTGAGACCGATGCGAGCGGTCCGGCAAAAGGCACACCCCATGGCGCACCCCACCTGAGTGGAGACGCACTGAGTCCAGTAGCCTTCCTCCGGGATGAGGACCGTCTCCACCCTGAGGCCGTCCTCCAAGCCGAGGAGCCACTTCTGGGTCCCGTCGGGGGCGACTTTTCGTTGCAGCACCTCCAGGTGGCCGATCCGGGCCAATCTTCGGAGGAGGGCCCTGTCCCCCTTTGAGATGTTGGTCATCTCGTCCCAGTCCAGGGCGGTATGGCGATAGATCCACTCCAGGACCTGCCGGGCGCGATAGGGCCTGAGGCCCCACGAAACGAAAAGCTCCTTCATCTCCTCAGGGAGCAACTCCTTGAGGACTCGAGGGGGTCCCTGTCCTGCATCGTGGTCTCTATCGGCCATCATGGAACGACGCCGTGGCATCCGGGAACGACGGGGCCGTCCCGCTGCGACAACGGCCCCGCGTCATGCCTTGACAAGGACACACTGCCACTATCCAAACCTATGGATCAAGCCAGGATTGCCAGGACCTGATCCGCCTCTACCGCCTGGCCAGCCTCCACCTTGATCTCTTTCACAGCTCCCGCCCCGGGCGCGACGATGGGCATTTCCATCTTCATGGCTTCCAGGATGAAGAGCTCGTCATCCTCCTGGACTTGGTCGCCAACCTTCACCTTCACCTCTACGATCTTCCCAGCCATAGGGGCTGTCACCTCGACGCTCACCGTCCTTTCCTCCTTTCCTCCCC
>Ga0068707_1000925_pt1 | contig 20274 bp, 19 predicted proteins | sample YNPNPMetaG_FD_66600 | JGI IMG/M metagenome (GOLD analysis project Ga0068707, IMG submission 66600) | Anoxygenic and chlorotrophic microbial mat microbial communities from Yellowstone National Park, USA - YNP NP MetaG | ecosystem: Environmental > Aquatic > Thermal springs > Hot (42-90C) >...
CGCCAGGAAACCGCCGTCGGCCGCCGCGCCGAGGGCGAAGAAATCCTCGTCCCCCGCCCCGCCGTACGAGATCGCCCAGGGCGTCGTGACCTCCACAAGGTTGGAATAGGCCACCTCGTCATACCAGCCTCCGACACGGTAATAATAGGTCGTTCCGCCCTCGACGCTCGTGTCGGTCCAGCTCCGCGCCGTGCCGGCCAGATCGGCCAGCACGGTGAAAGACAGCCCGTCCGTGCTCCGCTCCACGGTGCACCGGGCGACGCGAACGCTGGTCCAGGACAGATCCACGCGGGAGGCGGAGGACAACCGCGCGCTCAGGACGGGGGGCGGCGGGGCACATGCCGGGACCAGCACAGCAGCCCCCAAGAACAGCACCAGCCGCCGCGCCGCCGGACCCATTTTCTTTCTCATATTCAAATTATAACCACGACATTGCGATCAGGAAAGGGCCGGGGCAAGAACGGCGGCCCGAGGGCCCTCAGGACTTCCTCCACGGGGGGCCAGTCTCCCCTCTTCCCCCGGTCCACCACACGCACGCGCCGGCCCCGCGGCGCCCATGCCGCCGGGTCGGTGGGCCCGAAGACCGCCACCGTGGGCACCCCCAGCGCCGCCGCCAAGTGGCTCAGGCCGCTGTCGTTCCCGACGAAGGCGGCGGATCCCGCAATCAGGGAAGCGGCCTGCGGCACCTCCAGACCGGCGGCCCGCGCCATCGGCACCCCGGGCGCCGCCGCCAGGAAATCCTCCGCGGCCGCCCGGTCCGCCGGCCCCTCCAGAAGCACGACGGGACGGCCCCATCGCCGGGCGACCTCGGCGAATTGCGCCGCAGGCCAGCACTTTCGGCGTCCCCCGCTGCCGGGATGCACCGCCAGAGGAAGCACGCCGTTCCCCAGCCGGGACCCGATCCACCGTCGGCCCCACTCCCGCATCGCTTCCGGCACCCCAAGAGACGGTTCGGCCCTGCCCTCGCCGGGAACGGCGGCCGCAAAATGATCGGCGGCAGAGATCCCCGGCGACGGGCTCACCGGCCATACGGCCACGTTCCCCGGGCAGAAGCGGCGGGCGTTGACCACCAGTGGCTCCTCCGGGGTATCCGTGTACAGCAGCACCATCGCCGCCCTCCCGAAGAGCCCCGTCGGATCGGCCGCGGCGGAGGGGTCGAAGAGGGGAAGAAGGTCGGCCCCGTCGAAGCGGGCGACCTCCAGGGGGAACGGGACCAGCGGGCGCAGGGATTCCGCCCAGAGGGATCCGACGAGCGTCAGCCGCGCCCCGGGGAACCGCCTCCGGAGTCGTTCCAAGGCCGGCAAGACCAGGATCGTGTCGCCCAGCCCGCCGGGCCGCACGACCGTCAGGGAACCATCCACGGCGAGGAATTGTAGCATCGCCCCCCCGCCGTTGATCCGCCCGCCCGGGGACGGTAAGATCCCCTCCGTGGACGAGCGCCTCCGCCGTTCGGAACGGATCACCCGCCAGAAGGAGATCGACGCCGTCTACCGGCACGGCCGGCGCCGGAACGGGGAATTCCTTCGACTCCACATCCTCGAGAACGGACGGGACTTCTCGCGGCTGGCCGTCAGCGTCCCCCGGCAGGTCTGCGGGGCGGTCCTCCGGAACCGGTGGAAGCGGCTCCTCCGGGAATCCTTCCGGCGGAACAAGGCGGCGTTCGGCCCGGGCCTGGACATCGTGGCCGTCCCCACCCGTCCCCCCTCGGGGCTCCGGCGGCAGGACGTGGAGGTGGCGATGATACGGCTCCTGAGAGGTCAGGGCAGGCCGTGAAGCCCCTCGTCCTCCTGGCCGTGCGGCTGTACCAGATCCTCGTCTCCCCCTGGATGCCCGACGTCTGCCGTTACCGCCCCACCTGTTCCCAATACATGCTGGAGGCGGTGCGGAAACACGGGCCCCTCAAGGGAGTCTGGCTCGGGACCCGGAGGTTGCTGCGGTGTGCCCCGTGGGGAGGGCACGGGTACGACCCCGTGCCTTGATGCCCCGCCCGAAGGAGGGCGCCGAGATCGTCTCCGTGGAGTACCGGCGCCTCAAGGAGGAATACGACCGCGTGGACGAGGCCGAGGCCGCGGCCGACGCGGAGCGCTGGATCCGCGGCGCCGTGCGGGTCGTGGAGCCCACCCGGGAGGAAGTCGTCCGATCCTCCCGGCTCTATCTCGCCATGCGCCGCCTCATGAAACAGGAGGGGGCCCTCGCGGTGACGATCGACTGCCTGGGAGGCTTCCGGCGCCAGGAACTGCCCGCCTACCCCTGCCTCGGCTTCTGCCGGCTCAACGATCGGCGCCGGGTCGGCGCGTGCGAGGCGGACCTCAACTCCATGCTCACCATGCTCCTCTTCGCCCACGCCTTCGGCGTCCCCGGATTCATCAGCGACCCCGTCATCGACACCTCCGCCAACGAGGTGATCCACGCCCACTGCGTCTCCCCCACGAGGATGGACGGACCCGCCGGGCCGCCGCTCCCCTACCTCATCCGCAGCCACATGGAGGACGATCGCGGGGCGGCCCTCCAGGTAAGGCACCGCGTCGGAGAGACGATCACCTCCGCGAAGATCGTCAACTTCGCAACGGTGCTGATCTCCACCGGGAAGATCACCGCCAACGTCGACTCCGACCGCGGGTGCCGGACCAAGATCGCCACCAAGGTTCCGAGGGCGCGGACGCTCCTGGACAACTACGGCTCCGGCCTGCACCGCGTCATCTTCTACGGCGACCGCCGGGAAGGAGTGGGCCACCTGGCGGCGCTCCTGGGCCTGAAAATCGTCGAGGAGGCCTGAGGCCCGGATTCCCCGGGCCTCCGGCGGGCCGGCGGCAGGGCCGGGCCTCCCGCCGACGAACGGCCGCGCATTCCCGACCCCGCCCCGAAAGACCTACTTCTCTTTCCCCGGGGGGTCTTCCAGGATGATGAACTCGACGGTCAACCGGTACAGGGCCGGCGCTCCGGCCTCGGGAGCGGCGGCGTCCCCCTCGGGAGCGCCCGGCTCGGGGACGGGAACCCCTTCCGCCGCCCGCTCCCGCCGGCCCTCCTCGGCAGCGGCCCCGGTGGACAGAGGCCTTCCCTTCCCCGCCGGCTCCGCCGGGGAGGCCCCAAGGCCGCGAAGCGCGGTGGCGGGGGATTTCGATCCGGCCCCGGCCCGGTCCGCCGCCTGCTGCTTTTCCGACGGCTTCGGAACCACCACGACGATGGCCTTTTCCCGCCGGAGTTCCTCCCGGAGGGCGTCAAGCTGCCGAGCCGAGAGATCCGCCGTGAGCGAGGCCGGCCGCCCCGCCCCCACCGGCCGGGGCGCCCCGGGGGCCGCCCCTTCCGCCCGCTGGATCCCGGTCCCCTCCTTCGCCCCCTCGTCGCCCGCCCCCCTGCCCAACCTCTCCTCCGAGGGGGCGACGCCGATCTTCTTCAGGACCTCCACGACTCTCGCACGGGCCTTGGCCGGGTCGGAGACGGCCAGGGTGAGAACCAGGGGCCGAAGGCCCTTTCCCTCCCCTGCGCCGGCGGCGGGCCCCTCGCCGACGGGCTCCTTCTCCGCGGCGTCCCCTTTATCGGCCAAGGGCCGCTCCCTCCGAGCGCCGTACCCCTTCTGCTCCCTCACGTCCGACTTCCGCGCCTCCGCGACCTCCGCCCGGAGACCGCGGGGGGGAGTCGGTGCCAGGTCCGCCGGCGGGGCAGCCGCCGGGGGCGGGGGCGCGGCGGGAGCGGCCGCCGGAACCTCCAGGGCGCCTTGGGCCCTCCCGTCCCCCCGGCGTTCCTCCTCCTTGAGGACGGCCCGACGGCGTTCCTGTCCGGCGTCCGCCGCCTTCTCGGCCGCCGCGTTCGCCGGGGCCGCCGGCCGGGTGGCGGCCCCGGCCTCGTCGGACCTCTTCTCCTCCTTCTCCGCCGGGGGACCCTTCCAGGCCAGTCCCGGTACGGCCGAATCCGGCGGGGCCCCGGCGGCCCCGGGGACCGGAGGGGAACGCCTGTGGAAGCCGGAGAAGAAGACCACGTTGAGGGCGACCAGGAGCCCCGCGGCGGCCGCCGTGGTCCAGAGAAGCGTGCCTCGCAGGACGCGGAAGCGGGCCGCCCGGCCCGCCGACGCGACGGCGCGGGCCACGCCCTCCGCGACCGAGGGCGGAGCCGGAAGGCGCGGCAGGCTCCGCACCAGCAGAGCCGCGGACTTGATCTCCTCCAGGTCCCGAAGGCACTCGGAGCAGGACGAGATGTGCCGCTCGACCTGGGACTTCTCGACGGGATCGAGTTCCCCGTCGTAGTAGCCCGAAAGCTTCTCCTTGTCGAAGGCGCAGCTCATTCCTTCTTCTCCGCCCCGGTCACGGCAAGGTTGACCCGGAACACCAGGGGCCGGCCGCATTTCGGACACTTCCCGAACGTGGGTGAGGATTCCCGGCAGTCCGGACAGACGAAGTCCACCAGGAAGTTCCCGGGTCCTCCCCTCCCCGAGACCGGCCCCCCCCGCAGGACCCGATCGGCTTCGTAACCCTTCTGAAGCTCGTCGGCCCGGTCCCCGAGGAAATGGCTCCGCAGGATCCGGGAGAGGGTCTCGAACTGTTCCTTGTCGAACTTGTACTTCTCCAGCGCCTGCCGGTTCTGGTACCAGGCCCGGGCGAGGGACTCTTCGTCGATCGCCACCCGGGCGGCCCGGCGGCGCGCCTCGGCCGGTCCTTTCCCGGTGGCGACCCGGGCGTGCTCCCGCCCGGCCGGGAGGGCCTCGGCAGAATCCCGGGAAGGATCCTTCGCGGCCGCCTTCTCATCGGCGGGAGTCCCCGGAGGAGGAGCCGGGGGGGCGGCCGCCGGCGGGGGCGGCTCCGGAGCGGGATGCCCGTCCCGGGCGGCGTCGGCGCCGTCCCACCGCCGTCCCGCTCCCGCCGGCTCGCGCGGCACCCCGGCCTCCTGGGCCTCGCGGCGTTTCACGGCCGGGGTCTCGGCCGCGGGGCTGTCGGCCTTCCGTGCCAGGGACCGGCCGCCCTCATCCCGGTCCTCCTCCGAATCCGGGGGTTCCGGCCCTCCTCCGCGGAAGGCCAGCGCCAGCTCCCGCACGGGCCGCACCCGGTCGGCGGTCTGGAGGCGCGCCACGAGGCCGACCGCGACCCGTTGCAGTCCGCGGGCGACCTCGGCGGCCATCTCGTCCACGAGGGCGAACAGCTCCTTCTCGGAACGTTCGAACGGTCGCACGGGGAAGGCCAGGGTGTTCTCCGGCAGCCGGTAGCAGGACAGGGTGACCCGGATCTTCCCGCCCTGGACGTAATAGGTCCCCGAGAGATAGGCATGCGCCCCCAGCTCCTGGGTCAACACGCGGCGGTTGTCGCCCGAGACCGGTCCGTCCAGCCGCATTTCCTGAAGCTTCCACAGGAGCATGTCCCGGCTGGGCACCTCGAGGTACGGCTGCTGGGAGAGGGAGGCGATCAGCATGTCGGAGAGGGCGATCTCGTACCAGGCGGTTTCCGAAAGCGGGATCCCGTTCATGAGATCGAAAACCACGAGCCGGAGCCGTTCCGGGCGGTCGGCCGGGGCGGCAGCGGGGCGGGGCAGGACCGGCAGCGGCGGCGGGGGTCCGGGAGGTTCCCTCTTCAGGACCGACCGCAGAACGACCCCGGAGGCCAGCGCCAGGGCGCCCGCCAGCAGGCCGGCGGCGACCCACGGGAACCGCCTCGGCCCGGCCGGGACCGCGCGGCTGGCCCCGCCGAGGATCCGGTCGATCGCCGCCACGACCTCCGCCGCCGAGGCCAGGCGGTCCTCCCGTTTCTTGGCCATCATCCGGCGTACCAGGGCCTCCACGGACGGCGGCACGTCCGGGCGGAGGGACCGGATCGAAGGGGGATCCTCCTTGAGGATCTTCTGGAACAAGGCCATGGGGGTGTCGGCCCGGTAGGGCATCCGCCCCGTCAGCATCTCGTAGAGGACGGCCCCCAGGGAATACAGGTCGCTGCGGCCGTCGAGGACGCCCGTCTCGCACTGCTCCGGGGAGGCATACTCGGGGGTCCCGAAGAATTCGCCGCTGCGGGTGATGGATTCGCGGGCGAGGCTGGAGCGCATCAGGCCGAAATCCATGATCTTCACCCGGCCCGCCTCGTCGATCATGATGTTGTTCGGCTTGATGTCGCGGTGGACGAGGGAGATCTTGTGGGCCTCGCCGAGGGCCTCGGCGGCCTGGCGGGTGATCTTGAGGGCCTCCCGGACGGGGAGCCGGCCCCGTCTCCGGAGCAGGTGGGCCAGGGTCTGCCCCCGGACGAGCTGCATGACGATGAAGAGGACGTCCTCGTAGCGGCCGGCGGTGTAGACCTGGACGATGTTGGGGTGGTCGAGCCGCGCGGCGGCGCGGGCCTCGCGAACGAACCGCCGCTCGAACTCCTCGTCGCGGGAAAGCTCGGGGAGCAGGACCTTGACGGCCACTTCCCGGTCCAGGGAACGGTCCCGGGCCCGGTACACCACGCCCATGCCGCCGCGTCCGATCTCCTCGAGGATCTCATAGACCCCCACCCGTCGCCCGGTGAGGCCCGGCCGGCCGGGCGGGCCGGAGGCGGCCCGGCCCGGGGTCGCCCGGGGTTCCGGTTCGCCCGCCTGCTTGGCCATGATCATCACCTCTTGGACGCGGCGGCCTAACGCAAAGTTCCGATAAACGATCTCGCTCTCGCCTTGAGGTCCATCCGGGCCCGGTGCAGACGGGAGCGGACCGTCCCCGGGGGGATTCCCAGGATGGCCGCGATCTCCGCGTAGGAGCAGCCCTGGAGATCCTTGAGAAGGATGACCTGGCGGTCGGTCTCGTCCAAGGCGTCGAGGATCTCCTGGACCTTGCGTCGCGTTTCCTCCGATTCGAGTCCCTCGGAGGGCCTGCGGTCGTCGACGGCCTCCGCGACCGGACGCTCCCCCCCCGCGTCCAGGGACCGTTCCCGGCGCCTCTGCTCGCGGCGGAAGGAGACGGCCTGGTTGAAGGCGATGCGGTAGAGCCACGTGGAGAAGGAGGAGGAACCCCGGAAGCCGGCGATCTTGCGGAACGCGTTGAGGAACGTCCGCTGGGTGATGTCCCCGGCGTCCTCGCGGTTCCCGCAGAATCGGTAGACGACGTTGTAGATCCTGTCCTGGTGGCGGACCACCAGCTCGTTGAAGGCCGCTCCCTCGCCCCCCCGGCATAGGCGCACGAGCTCACCGTCGGGGAGGAGGCGGTACCTCGTCTCCTCCCCCCGGCCGGCGTCGGGGGGATCCGGTGTCACGGCAAGTCCCGGGCGCAGCGGAACCCGACGTCCGGATGGGGGAGGCCGGGATCCTCCGCATAGAGGTTCGAGGCGCGGATCGCCCGCTGGTAGGTCATGAAGGACCCTCCCTTGAGGATCCGGTATTCCACCTCGCGGTCCCCCTCCTTCCGGCGCACCGCGGTCGAGGTCCACTCCCACACGTTCCCGCCCATCCCGTATACGCCGAAGGGACTGGGAGCGTTGGGCGGCTGGTCCACGGGGAGGGTCCCGATGGAGGCGCCGGAGGAACGGTTGGCCTGCCAGTACTCGAAGCAGTTGCACAGAAAGACGTTTTCCTTCTCGGTGAACGAATTCCCCCAGGGGAAGAGGTAGGGCCGGGGGCCGGGGCCGCGCGCGGCGACCTCCCATTCCTCGGCGGTGGGCAGCCGTTTGCCCGCCCAGGCGGCGTAGCGGCAGGCATCTTCCCAGGTCACCATCACCGCGGGATGGCGTTCGCGCCCCTTGACGGGCTTCCCTTCCCGGGTCCAGAAGGGGGGCGGGATAGGGCGGTGCCCCGTGGCGAGGGTGAAGGCGTAGTATTCTTCGTTGGTCACCTCGTACCTGTCGATGGCGAAGGACTTCAGGTGCACCCGGCGGAGGGGCTTCTCGTCCGGGTACCGGTCGTCGTCGGTGCCGATCCAGTAATCGGCCTCGGGGATGCGGACCATGCCCTCCCGAAGCATCTTCAGGCGCACCTGCTCCCGGAACGCCGCCACGTCCCCCCCCCGTTCGGGATAGATCTTGGCGGCCCGCTCGGCCAGGGCCAGGGCCTGCGGGGGCCGCCCTTCCTCCGCCAGGCGGCGGGCCTCGCCCAGGGCCCGCAGGTAGGCCGCATCGGCGTCCTTGCGGAGCTCCGCCATCTCCCGACGGAGGCGGAGGAAGGGTTCATCGGTGGCGGCGAGGGGATGATCCCGGACGAAGCGCTCCAGGAGATCCGTCGCCGCGTCGTAGAGATTCTCCAGCTTGGCCTTCTCGATCTTCTCCCGGAGTTCCGCGAAGGAGGTCTCGAACCGCCTCCGGGCCTCTTCCTCCTCCTGCCCCGCCAGAGCGGCCTTCCGAAGGGGTCCGATCTCCTCCGGCTCGTCCCGGATCGCCCGGGCTTCCTCGAGGAACCTCAGGGCGTCCTTCCACCGCCTCTCCCGAAGGGCCTCCGCGGCAGAGGCCAGCCGTTTCCGGAACTCCGCCGGCGCCGGATCCGGTTCCGGCTCCGGCGCGGGGGCGGATTCCATCGGCGGGGCGGGGGGCGGAGGGACCGGGGGCTCCGGAGGGGGGCCGGGAGCCGGGGCCGAGGATTCCTCGGGAGGGACCTTGACCCGGGCCGGCCCCGTTTCGCCGCGGTTCCACTTGAGATAGAGGAAGGCGGAAAGAAGGATCCCCAGGAGAATGATGGCCAGGAAGGGCCACACGCCTCCCCCCCGCCCGGAGGTCTCTTCCATTCCGAGGGAAGTTTAAACGTCCCCGGCCCCCGAAGGAAGGGGATTTCTCACGCGATCCTACTTCGGCAGGCGGTGGATCCTGATGGAAGACAGGATGTAGGTGAGCTCCTTCTGGTACTTGGCGTACATCTTCTCCCCGGTGATCACGACGACCGTGTAGAGGCAACGGCTCTCCCGGCCGATGAAGCACCAGATGCGGAACTCGAAGGGCTTGCCCTCCTCGTCCTTGAGATCCACCTCGAGGTACCAGGCCGGCACGTTTCCGGCACCGCCCCCCGGCAACCGCGAGGAGCGCACCGGGGCGCGTTTCCGGACCTCCCGGAAATGGGGGCTGTTCGACAGGACCCCGAACAGCGCCTCGAGCGATTCCTTCGGATCGTAGAAGGTCAGGCCGGGGGCGGGTTCCCGCACGAGGAAGTCCACGCCCACCTCGTCCACCTTGTGAACCACGGACAGGGGGCAGGAGAAGCGGAACCCCGTCTCCTTGAACTCCCATTCCTCATTCTTGGGCTTGGGGGGTCGCAGGACGGAGAGACCCCACTGGGGCAGATGCTTCAGGTCGGGATTCTGAGGCTCCTGGCCCCCAACCGAGGCCGCCAGGACCGCCGCAGGCACCAGCCACTTCCCCATCCGCACCTTCCCCTCCGCGAGGGGCCCTCTACTATACGCTTCCCCCTCGCCGCGGCGCCGGGGGATCGTCCCGGCCCGGGGGATCATCCCTCGATGCCGTACTCCCGCATCTTCTCCCAAAGGGTCTTGCGGGTGATGCCGAGGATCCGGGCGGCCTCGAGCCGATGGCCGTGGGTGTATTCCAGGATCTGGCGGATGTGGTGCGCCTCGGTCTGGGCCACCGCCTCCCGGAGCGTGGCCAGACGTCCCGCCAGGGGCGCCTCGGTCCCGGCACGGCCGAGGGGGTTCAGCAGATGTTCCTTTTTCAGCCGGCGGTCCTCCCCGCACAGGACGATCGCCCGCTCGATGGCGTGCTCCAGCTCGCGCACGTTCCCGGGCCAGGAATAGGCCTGCAGGGCCTCGAGGACCTCGGGAGCGATCGAATAATCCCGTCCCCGGCCGTACTTGCGGATGAAATGGTCCACCAGAAGGGGGATGTCTTCCGGACGCTCGCGGAGGGGGGGGATGCAAATCCGGACGACGTTGATCCGGTGGAAGAGGTCTTCCCGGAATCCTCCTTCCTGGACCCGCCTCCAGAGATCCTTCTTCGTGGCCGCCAACACCCGGACGTCGACCTTGACGGCCTGGGTGGCCCCGAGGCGTTCCACCTCCCGTTCCTGGAGGACGCGGAGGAGTTTCATCTGGGGACCGGGCTGCATGTCGTCGATGTCGTCGATGAAGAGGGTGCCGGTGTGGGCGCGCTCGAACCGGCCCGGCTTGTCCTCGCGGGCGTCCGTGAAGGCGCCGCGCACGTGTCCGAAGAGCTCGTCCTCGATCAGGGTCTCGGGAAAGACGCTGCAGGACATCTTCACCAGGGGCCGATGGCGCCGGGGAGAGTTGTAGTGGATGGCCTCCGCCACCAGCTCCTTGCCGGTTCCGCTCTCCCCCTCGATGAGCACGTTGACGTCCCCGGCGGCCACCGCCCGGACCAGGTCGTAGACCGCCTGCATCCCGGGGGACTTCCCCACGAGCGCCCCGAACTGGCGGCGGCTCGCCAGTTCCTCCTTCAGCCGGCGATTCTCCCGTTCCAGGTCGAGGACCCGTTCCAGCTTCCGGAGCCGGGCCAGCACGTCGTCGTTGAAGAACGGTTTCTGGAGGTAGTCCTCGGCCCCCTCCTTCAGGAAGGCCACGGCGTCCTCGACGTTGGCGTAGGCGGTGATCACGATCACCCGGCAGGACGGCTGGGTCTCCCGCACGGCCCGGAGGACGGCACGGCCGTCGGCCTTGGGCATGCGGATGTCGGTAATCGCGCAGTCGAAGGTCTCGGTGCGGAGGGCCTGAAGGGCCTGCTCCCCGTCGGTGGCGACGGTCACCTCGTGCCCCGCGGCGCGCAGGGCGTCGCCGAGGGTGACGGCGATCGTCCGTTCGTCGTCCGCCAGGAGGATCTTCATCGTCCGAACGGAAGCATAGCACAGCCGGAGGGGCGGTCCAAGACCCCGGCGGCGCCTCAGGGAGGATTCAGAAGTTCGGGGGGAAACCCGATGTCCGCCACGATCAGTTCGCCCAGGTGGCGGCGGGCCTCCGGCGCGCGGAACCCCGCCTTGGGAAGTCCCATCGTCACCGTCACCGACGCCTCGACCGCCGCCCCCAGAGGGCGCCCCGTGTTCGCGTCCAGCCCCGAGGGGATGTCCACGGCCACCACCGGGAACCAGCGGCGGTCCAGCCCGTTGATCCTGAGGATCAGGTCCCGTTCCCGGCCTTCCACGGGCCGGGAGAGTCCCGTGCCGAAGAGGGCGTCCACGAGGACCGCCATCGGGCGCCTCTTGAGATCGGTCACGAAGGGGACCCGTTCCCGCGCCCTCCGCCAGTTCCGCCCCGCGGGGGTCTGCGGGTCCCACGCCTCTCCGAGGGCCAGGACCTCGACCTCGAACCCGCGTTCCGCCAGGAGCCGGGCCGCCACGAATCCGTCGCCCCCGTTGTTCCCCCGGCCGCACACCGCCACCACGGGGCAGGCGGGGGAGGCCCGTTCTGCCACGACCTCCGCCACGGCCCGGCCGGCGTTCTCCATCAGGGTCTCCGGAGGGATCCCGAACCGCTCCGTGGCCAGCCGGTCGATTTCCCGCATCTCCTCGCGGGTCACGTATCTCATGCCTCAGCGCCCCGGGAGGGATTTCTCCGACGGATGGGCCCCCTGGTACCAGTCCCTCCACTCGTCCGGTCTCAGGAACTTCCTGCCCGTGATCCGATAGAGGGCGTACATCGCCGCCTCGGAGGTCGCCTGCCGCGGAGAGTCCACCCACCGCATCAACTCCGGGACCGCGGCCTCATGGTGGATCTCTCCGAGCGCCCTCAGCAGCCGTCGGTGCACGGAGGGCTCCGGCTCCCGGTCCAGCCGCGCCACCAGGACGGGCCCCAGGAAGGTCCGCGCCGCGCCCAGCCGGCCGGCGGACTCCGCCGCCGTGGCCCGCACCGGCCACTCGGGATCCTCCGAGAGGAGCCTGGCCAGGACCGGGGCCGCCGCCGCGTCCCGGGCCTCGCCGATCGCCTGCGCCGCGGCCCTCCGGACGTTCTTCTTGGGATGGCGCGCGAGCTCCTCCACCACGGCTCGCCCCGGATCGCCGAACTCGATCAGGAGCACCATCACATGGGCCAGATCCTCCGTCCGGCTCACGATCGTGTCCGGAATCTCCTCGGCCATCCTGCGGGCCAGCCCCTCCGCCATCTCCCGGGCCAGCTCCCCCGCCTGCACGAGATGGTACCGGACGTGGACCCGCACGTCCTGCACCTCGGCCGGCGAGTCCACCCGGGTCTGCCCCGACAGCAAAACCTGCAGGAGGGTCCAGACAAAGATCTCCGGCCCCCCCGGCCGCGACTCCAGGAGGATCTTCCGTGCCTCGTCCCACCGGCGGGGGTCGTAGGACCGGAAGAAGACCGCCTGGGCCTCCAGGAGGGACCCCCGGCGGCCCAGCTCCCGCCGCGCCGCCTCGTCCCCGGCGCGGAACCGTCGGATGAGTTCCGGGTCGTCCCCGAACACCCGGAAGGGATGGAGCTCCTCGAAGATCCGCGCCGCCTTCGCCCAGTCGGCCGGGGATTCGCTGTTGCAGAGCCCCAGGGCCCCCACGTACTCGTCGTACCGGCGGGAGTGGTTCCTCAACCGCTGGAGATCGATCGCGGGCTCCAGGGCCGGGGGCGGGTCCGCGGGGGCGGGGGCGCACGCCCCCAGAAGGGCCGCCCAGAAGGCGGCCCTCGGGACTCCCGCCCCCCCGGCGATGCGCCTCATGTACCCCTCCGGGCCGGCCCGCCTAGTCCCCGCCGGCCAGCCCCGCATTATAGGGTCCCTCTCCCCTTCCCGTCACCCCTTCCGAAGGCCGCGGGAAGGGAATGCCGCGCTTGATTCGCCCCTCCCCTTCCACTATCCTCGGCCGCCGTGAAGCCCGAGTTCGTCCCCCTCCATGTCCACAGCGACTATTCCTTCCTGGACGGGGCCTGCCGCCTCCAGGAGCTGGGGCGCAAGGTCTCGGCCCTGGGCATGCGGGCCTGCGCCCTCACCGACCACGGCCACCTGATGGGGGCCATCGAGTTCTACACCGCGGCGATCCAGGCCGGCGTGAAGCCCATCCTCGGTCTGGAGGCTTACGTGGCTCCCGGCTCCCGCTTCGACCGGAAGGAGACCCGGGGGATGAAGGAGAACGCCCACCACCTGACCCTTCTGGTCCGCGACGAGCGCGGCTACCACAACCTGATCCGCCTCACCACCCTCTCCTACCAGGAGGGGTTCTACTACAAGCCGCGCCTGGACCGCGAGATCCTGGCGCGTTACCACGAGGGGCTCATCGCCCTGTCCGGCTGCCCCACCTCGGAATTCGGCCGCGCCTGCCTCCAGGAAGGCCCGGAGGAGGCGATCCGCACGGCCGCGGCGTACCGGGACATCTTCGGGAAGGACCGCTACTACCTGGAGGTCCAGAACCACGGGCTGGAGGAGGAGCGGAAGATCCTGGACGTCGCCCTCCGCGTCTCCCGGGAGCTGGGTCTCAAGATCGTGGCCACCAACGATACGCACTACCTGGCGCGGGAGGACGCCCGGGCCCACGAGGCCCTTCTGGCCCTCTCCACCGGGACGACGCTGATGGATCCGGACCGCCTCCGCTATCCCTGCCCGGAATTCTACCTCAAGTCGGCCGAGGAAATGGCCCAGGCCTTCCCCGGCCTCCCCGAGGCGCTTTCCAACACGCTGGAGGTCGCCGAACAGTGCAATCTGGAGCTCCGCTTCGGCGAGATCCGCCTGCCCCGGTTCACCATCCCCCCCGGGTTCGAGCGGCCCATCGACTACCTCCGGCATCTCTGCGCGGCGGGGGCCCGGGAGCGGTACGGGGACCCTCTCCCTCCGGAGGTCGTCGGGCGCCTGGACTACGAGCTGTCGGTCATCGAGAAGATGGGATTCGCCGGCTACTTCCTCATCGTCTGGGATCTGCGCCGATACGCCCGGGAAAACGGCATCCGCATGGGGCCGGGCCGGGGCTCCGCGGCGGGTTCCCTGGTGGGCTTCGTCCTGGGGATCACCTCGATCGACCCCCTGCGGTACGATCTCATCTTCGAGCGGTTCCTCAACCCCTCCCGCAAGGAGATGCCCGACATCGACCTGGACTTCTCCAACGAGGACCGGGGGCGCATCCTCGAGTACATCGTCCAGAAGTACGGCCGGGACAACGTCGCGCAGATCATCACCTACGGGAGCCTGAAGGCCCGGGCGGTCCTCCGCGACGTGGGCCGGGTTCTGGGGGTGGATCTCAAGACCATCGACGCCCTGGCCAAGAAGGTTCCCAAGGGGACGGACGTCACCCTCCAGGACGCTCTCCACCGGGAGCCGGACATCGCCCGGGAGATCGAGCGGAGTCCCGTCCTCAAGGAGGTCTGGGAGATCGCCCTCCGCCTGGAGGGCAACGCCCGCCATGCGGGGAAGCACGCCTCCGGGGTGGTCATCTCCGACCGCCCGCTGATCGAGGACGTGCCCCTCTACGTGCAGGACGGGGCGGTGATGACGCAGTACGACATGAACGCCGTGGCCCGGCTGGGGCTCCTCAAGATCGACATCCTGGGGCTGGAGACGCTGACGGTCCTGGACCGTGCGGCCAAGCTCGTGGAGAAGACCCGGGGGATCCGCGTGGAGCTCGAGAAGATCCCTCTGGACGACCGCGAGACCTTCGCCATGCTCGGGGAGGGGGCCGTGAAGGGCGTCTTCCAGCTGGAAACCTCGCACGGGATGCGCGCCCTGGTCCAGAAGATGAAGCCCGACCGGATCGAGGACCTGATCGCCACGATCGCCCTCTACCGCCCCGGGCCGCTGGGATCGGGCATGGTGGAGCAGTACATCCGCTGCAAGCACGGCCTGGAGCCGGTGAAGTCCCTCCACCCGAAGATTGACCCGATCCTCCGCGAGACCAACGGGGTCATCCTCTACCAGGAGCAGGTCATGCGGATCGCCCACGATCTGGCGGGGTTCAGCATGGCCGATGCCGACGGGCTCCGGAAGGCCATGGGCAAGAAGATCCCCGAGATCATGCGCCGATACCGGGACCAGTTCATCCGCGGGGCGGTGAAGAACGGGGTGCCGGAGAGTCAGGCGGTCTCGATCTTCGACCTGATCGCCTACTTCGCCGGCTACGGGTTCAACAAGTCCCACTCCGCGGCCTACGCGATCGTCTCCTACCAGACCGCCTACCTCAAGGCGAAGTATCCCGTGGAGTACATGGCGGCGCTCCTGTCCTGCGCCCGGGGGAACACCGACAAGCTGGCCGAGTACGTCGAGGAATGCCGCCTGATGGGGATCGAGGTCCTTCCCCCCGACGTGAACGAGAGCGAGCTCGACTTCACCATCGTGGGGGGCCGGATCCGCTTCGGCCTGGGGGCGATCAAGGGGGTGGGGGACCGGGCCGTCGAGAACATCCTGGCCGCCCGTCGCGCGGCCGGGGGCCGCTTCACCTCCCTCTTCCAGTTCTGCGAGCACATCGATTCCCACGTCGTGGACCGGAAGGCCGTGGAGCAGATCATCAAGGCGGGGGCCTTCGATTCCACGGGGGCCCACCGCGCCCAGCTCCTGGCCGCCCTCGACCAGGCCGTGCATCTCGGGGCGGCCCGCCAGGCCGAACGCCGGACCGGCCAGCTCTCGATCTTCGATGCCGTCGGCCCCCCCGGCGGCGGCCCTCCCCTGCCCGACCTCACTCCGTGGCCCCCCGAGGCCCTCCTGGCGCACGAGAAGGAAACGCTCGGCTGCTACGTCACCTCCAACCCTCTCCTCCGCCACGAGGAGATCCTCCGCACCTTCTCCACGGCCACCGTGGACCGCCTGGGCGAGATGGAGGAGAATTCCGAGGTGCGGCTGGGCGGCCTCCTGTCGGCCCTCACCGTCCACTTCCTCAAGAAGGGCGCCAACGCCGGCCAGAAGTTCGTCACCTTCAAGTTCAGCGACCTGACGGGATCCTGCGAGGGAATCTGCTACGCCTCCGACTACGAGCGGAACCGGGACCACCTCCAGGAGGACGAGATCGTGTTCGTCACCGGCCGGGTGACCTTCCGCGACGAGAAGGTCGGCTTGCGCGTCTCCGAGGTCACCCCCATCGAGAAGGCCCGCGAGGTCTTCACCGGGAGCGTGCGGCTGGCGGTATCCAGCGCCGGCCTGGAAGAGGACCTGCTGCTCCAGATCCGGGAGGTCCTCCGGGCCCATCCGGGGTCCTGTCCCCTCTTCTTCGAGGTCAAGACCCTGCAGGGCCGGAAGATCCTCATCCGGACCCCCCGCGAATATTTCGTCTCCGCCTCGAACCGGTTCCTTGCCGATATAGAGAAGGTGCTGGGAAAGGGATGCGTGCGACTCACGGGAAAGCCGACGCGATGATGCTCCAGGCCGAAGAATGGAAGATCGAAAGGCGCCGCCGCGCCTGTTCCGGCTGCGGGCGCCCGTTCCGGTCCGAGGAGGAACTCTTCTCGGGGATCCTCGAGGCCGAGGGCCGATTTCAACGACGGGACTTCTGCCGGGAGTGCTGGGGGGCCCGCCCCGAGCTCTTCTCCTTCTGGAAGACGCGCATGCCCCGGCTCCGGGAACGGCGCCTGGAGGATCTTGCCGCCCTGACCGAGTTCTTCAAGAAGCTCCTGGCCTCCCCTTCCGAAGACCCCGCCCGCCGGAAGATCGCCGTGCTCACGGCCCTCCTGCTGGCGCGGAAGCGCCGCCTGAGGATCGTCGGCTCGGCCCCAGGACGCCTCCGCATCGAAAAATCCTGGGACGGGGAGATCGCCGAGATCCCGGATCCCCCCATCTCGGACGCCGAGGTCGAAATCCTCCGGAAGCAGATGGAGGAGATCTTCGATCTCGAGATCGGCCGCGGGGAGCTCGCCCGGTAGCCGCCCGGAACCGCCTCGGGGGAAGCCCGTTTTCCCCTTGAAACGCATCCCCGCTCCGTTATACTCCCCGGGATGAACCCCCGGCGCGTACTGGTCGTCGACGACGAGCCGCGGATCCTCGACATCGTGAAGTATTTCCTGGAACAGGGGGGCTACCAGGTCGAGGCCCGAACCGATCCCGCGGAGGGAATCGACGCCGCCCGCCGGCAGCGCTTCGACGCCGTGGTCCTGGACGTCGTCCTGGGGGACACCAGCGGATACCAGGTCGCCGGACGGATCAAGCGGCTTCCCGCCCACGGCCGGACCCCGGTGCTGTTCATGTCGAGCAAGGTGGAGGTGGCCGACCTCTTCCTGGAACACTACGAGGGCCGCGCCGACTTCATTCAGAAGCCGTTCAAGAAGGCGGAACTCCTCGCCAAGGTGGAACGGCTCATCGCGGCCGGGGGAAACTCCGCAGACAAGGCGGGGGACCCCCGCGGCCCCGGAGGGTAGGACGGACGATGCCCGAACCCGGAATGGACCACATCAGGGTCGAGACCCGGGAGCTCGAGCCGGGCATCTGGGAGATCCGCATCGAGGGCTCCCTCGACTGGTCGAACTTCGCCAAGGTGGAGACGGCGATCGAGGAACTCTTCCGGAAAGGGATCTACCGGCTCGTGGTGAATCTCCAGGGAACGCGCTACATCTCTTCCGCCGGCTTCGGGTGCTTCATCAGCTCGCTCGATACCGCCCTGAAGAACCGCGGCGACATCGTCTTCGCCGCCACCCCGCCGGAAATCCAGGACGTCTTCACGATCCTCGGGCTCTCGAAGATTCTCCGCTTCGCCGGGGACGCGCCGGAGGCCATGGCCTACTTCAGGAAGAAGGCCGAGGCCCCTCCGCCGGTTCCCGGGGCCGGAGCGCCGCCGACACCCGGTCCAGAAGCCGATCCGGCCGCACCGGCTTGACCAGCACGAAACGCGCCCCGGACGCGGCGGCCTGCTCCAGGGCCTCCGGGCCCGTCCCCGGGGTCAGGACCAGGAACGAAACGCCGGCCTCCCTCAGCCGGCGGCAGGCCTCCCTCCCCTCCGGGGACTCCACCGCGGCATCCAGGACCACCGCGTCCGCGGCCGGTCCGGACCCCAGCTTCTCCAGTCCCTCCGCGATCTCCTCCTCCGCCACCGCGTAGCCGGCTTCCCTGAGGAACGCGGCCGAGGCGGAACGGAAGGGAACCGCCGGCCCCAGCAGGACCACCCTCCGCCCGGGGCCCCCCTCCCCCGGCCCCGGCGGGACCGGACGGGACAGCACGGTCTTGGGGGGCTCCCCCAGCTCCTCGGCGCGGCAGATCTTGACCAGGCCCGCCAGGACCATTCCGTAGAGCGTCCTCAGCACGGCGAACCTCGGGTAGATCGACTTCGCGAGGATCTGGTCCACCGGTGTGGCACCGTCCATCAGAGGGAACACGGATTTCATCACGCGCGGATCGACCTCGAGACCCTCGGCCGCCGTCGGGAGCTCCAACGGGACGGGGATCATCCGCTCGTCCGGGATCAGGGTGGCGATCTTCATCATCTCGTCGGCCCGGCGGCCCGCCTCCAGGATGACGAACATGACGTCCGAGTCGAGGGTGATCTCGGAGAGGGGATTGCCGGGAACCGGGGTGAACCCTCCCTCGGTGAAGTTGAACACGGCCCCCTTCCAGGAGAAGAGCTCGTAGATCTCCTCCGCCACCTGCTCCCGCAAGGCGTGGTCGATCTCCTCCTGACTCAGAATGCCTCCTCCCGCCACGAGATCCCCGAGACGCTTCCCCGTCCGCCGCTGCTCCTCCAGCAGCTCGTCGAGCCGCTCCCGGGTGATCTTGCCCGACCGCACGAGGATCTCCCCCAGGGGATGGAGGCGCCGGGCGCCGCTGACCAGGCGGATCCCCTGCGGGCCGATGTGAAGAACCTTCTTCCGGTTCTCCTGGAGGATCGAGAGATTCCCCTCGCACTTCGCCGAGGAGAGCATCTGGAGGAGGTTCTCGATCCCCACCAGACCCAGATCCCCCCGAATGTTCCTCATCGTCGCCGCCCCGCTTCCCGGGCCCCGTGTTATTGTATCCTGCGGCACCGCGGACGGATCCTCCGCCGCGCCCCTCCCGGAGGGCCGGGGCCCCCGGGTCCCGCCCCTCTCAGCCCTGGAGGGCGGAACGGATGGCCTGGGCCACCTTCTCGATCTGTCCGGCCTCGTAGGTCCCCGTGACCCAGTTGAACTTGATGCCGTCGCCCGGACGGCGCGGAATGATGTGAAGATGAACGTGCGGGATGGCCTGTCCCGAGCACCGGTGGTTGTTCGACAGCAGGTTGAATCCCTCCGCCCCCGTCGCCTTCAGCACCGCCCGGGCCACCGTCTGGGAGGCGCGGGCCAGTTCCCCCGCCAGGTCGCCGGGCAGGTCGTTCCAGGTTTCCACGTGCCGCCGGGGAAGGACCAGGGCGTGTCCCGGGGCGACCGGGTTGATGTCGAGGATCGCCACGGCGGCCCGGTCCTCGTAGACCTTCTGAGCGGGGATCTGGCCCCGGAGGATCCGGCAGAAGACGCACTCGTCCATGGTCCCCGCCTAGGTCGCCGCCGGCGTCTCTTTCTTCGACTTCCGCTTCTCGGCCCTCCGCGCCTCAAGAGCCTGGCGCGCGGCGGGTCCGCGGCCGGCCAGCTTCATCTCCTCCTCGCGATCCTTGCGGACCACGAGCTCCCAGAAGGCCTTCGTCCCCCCGTCCCCGAGGCGATTGAAGGCGTACGTCCCCCGCCCGTCGCCATCCCAGCGGCACGCGCCCAGACGCACGATCCGGGTGTACCCTCCCTGACGGTCGGGAAACCTTCGAGCCACGTCCTGGACGATCTTGCGCGCCACGGCCCGGTCCTGGACCGTCCGCAGAATGCGCCGGTAGTTGGCCAGGCCCCCCGCCTTGGCCAGCGTGATCAGACGCTCCGCGGTCCCGCGGAATTCCTTGGCCTTCTGGACCGTGGTGATGACCCGCCCGTAGACGAACAGGCTCGTCACCAGGTTCCGCTCCAGGGCCTCCCGGTGGGCCGTCGTGCGCCCCAGCTTCCTACCCTTGAGCCGGTGTCGCATGGCCGTTCATCCGAACTGCGGGGGCTTCTTCCCGAAGATCGCCTCCAGGTCGAGGCCCAGCCCCAGCCCCATCTCCGCCAGCTTCTTCTTGACCTCGCGGAGCGAGGTCTTGCCGAAGTTGCGCACCTTGAGCAGCTCGGCCTCCGTCCGGGAAACCAGCTCCCCGATGGTTTCGATGCGCTCGCTCGCCAGGCAGTTGGCGGAGCGGACCGACAGGTCCAGCTCCGAGATGGACATGGAGAGCTTCTGCCGGAGTTCTTCCTTCTCCTGCTCCTTCCGGCGCATCTCCTCTTCCTTCTTCTCGTTGATCTGAAGCTCCCGGCCCAGCTCGAAGTACTGGACGAAGGGATTCAGATGCTTGCGCAGGATCTTGGACGCTTCCGTGAGGGCCTCCTCGGGGGTGACGGCCCCGTTGGTCCAGATCTCCAGGACCAGGCGCTCGTAGTTGGTGAGCTTTCCGACACGGGTGTTCTCCACCTCGTACCGCACGCGCCGCACGGGGGAGAAGCAGGAATCCAGGGGGATCACGCCG
>Ga0068707_1000927_pt1 | contig 20225 bp, 14 predicted proteins | sample YNPNPMetaG_FD_66600 | JGI IMG/M metagenome (GOLD analysis project Ga0068707, IMG submission 66600) | Anoxygenic and chlorotrophic microbial mat microbial communities from Yellowstone National Park, USA - YNP NP MetaG | ecosystem: Environmental > Aquatic > Thermal springs > Hot (42-90C) >...
GCTCGATTTGTGCCCTTCGGCATCGGTAAAGCTGGCTACGTTGCCCACTCCGTCGAGCACCCACCAGATGAAATAATCCAGGCCGCCCGAGACATAGGGCATGAAAGGCAGTGACAGCCAACTGTAGAGGCGGTCGAAGGTATAGGAAACATTCAGCCTCAGGGGTAGTAGATTGAAGACGTTGGTGTCGGAAGTCTTCTGTCCGTCTGCGGTGAGTGCCTTTCCCAGGTACTGCACAAATCCGGCCGAACCGCCCGCGCTAAGCGGCCCCCATAGGTGCAAGAATTCCCAGTCCAGGGCGAGCTCGAAAAGGAAACGACTGGAGTTTCCGAAGATTTCGCCAAATGGTTTGCCACTCAAGCCGGCCTCGCTGTCTATAGCCGGGCGGTAAAAACCGAAGCGGGCCTGGAACTGGTACTGGGGTTCGACCAGCTCCAGACTGGTGGGCTTAAAGTCCCCGGCCGCGGCCGGGCGGGAAAAACTAGTAAGCGCCAGCGTAATCACCAGCGCCGCAAAAAATTTCCCCTGCGCCGGCTTCTTCTTGCGCCTAAGTAGCGCTACCGCTAATGCCGCAGCGGCTAGAGCGAAGGCCAGGCCCCCTGCCCCTAGCTTCATCCAGGCTTCGGCTAGCCACACCGCCGGCGTAAGTAGCGCCCGGGCCAGGGCCCGTAGCGGCTCAGACTTTTCTATGGCCCGTGCAAAACGCGGCCCGATAAGGTAATAATGCCGCACCAGCTCCCGGCCGGTGGGCGAGGGCTGGAGCACCTGGTCTCTGAAGCGGCGCAGGCTCTCGACCCAGGGATGATGGTAGTTACCCCAGGCGGCGGTGGCCACGAAGCAAAAGCCGCCGTCTTCTTGGCCGCCAGACGAGCGATAATGCTCATAGAAATCCTCTACCGGCTGGGGAGTGGAGGTAAGATGGTTGGACTCGCCGCTTTCGTTCTCGGCTTTGTCCACCGCGGTCATCCACACTTCGTAGCTCACCCCGTTTTCCAGGCCGGTGATCTGCCGGCTGGTGGCCTCCGGGGTAGTTACGCGAGCACTGTGGATATCGCTGCTTCCTTCCCGACGGTAATAAATGAAATAAGAAGCCAGATCGTCGTCGGCAGGCTTTTCCCAGGTCACTTTGAGGTTGCCCTCGCCCGGAGAAAGCTGGGTCAGTTCCGGGGCGGCCGGTTTTTTGGTGTCGAAGCGCAGCTTGGCCCCGCCGCGATAGATATATTTGTTGGTGTAAAGCCCGACGTTTTCTTCGTAAGTCCATTTGATGCAGAAGTAGTAGTCCCTTTCGCTCTGCGAGTTGCAATCAAGGCCGGTCACCTGGGAAAGCAGCAGCTTGTCCCCGCTCTGGGGAAAGCTTCCCTGTGTCTGGCCGACGCGGATGGTGGTGTCCACACCCTGACCGGCGGCTTTTCCGATTTCCACCTGAGCCGAGCTACAGGTGTTGTCGGCGGCCAGGAAAATATCGGCGTTCTGAGTGTCGATCCAAAGGGGATTGGCCGTAAGTTTCCAGGAAATTTCCAGCTCCACTTCCTGGGGGTTCTGGCAGCTTTCCAGGTTGAGATAACTCTGCCCCGAAGGTTTTACCAGCTCCACCGAAAGCTGCACCGGATAGTCGGTAGCCCGGGCAACCAGCCCTGCGAAAAGCAACGCCAAGAAAATCAGTCTTTTCATCTCATGCTCCTTGGTGCGAAAACTATACCCTCGAACTGTCTATCTGCAAGGAGTATACCACCTCAGATATCACCTGAAAAATTTTGGCAAATGGCGCGGGCCGCAAAGCAAAGCTGCATAGAACCTGAGGACCGTAGGGAGGAAGGCATCGGCCGCAAGTTTATACCAGCGCTAGATTTTGATCTTTTGTCAAACGAGCCGCCTAAGGGGCGGCGATAAGTGCCAAATTGTCAGAACGAGCCGACCTTTTTGCCAAGCGGGCGCCTTGCTGATATAGAAGAACGGATGCGCCTTCTTTCCCAAGTCGGAGAAAGCCTGCGGGTGGTATTTACCTTTCCGCGCCTTTTGGACCGGCGGGGCTGGTGGCTGTTTGGGCTTTATGTTTTTACCGCCCTGGTGGCAGTGGGGCTGTTTGCCGCCCTGGCGTTGTGGATAACGCCGGTGCTACGAGATGCGGTGCTTTCCTTTTTCCTTCCGGAAAATTTCCGTCTGGTCGGCCGGCTCTTGCTGAATTTCTTCGGCCGGGTGAGCAAACTGGCCCTGATGAATTTTATCCTGGTAGGGGGCATGGCACTGCTTTCTATCCTGTGCGCTCCGGTAAAGGAGGTACTTTCCCGACACCTCGAAAAAAGTCAGGGCCTTTGTCAGGAAGCCATGCAGCCCTGGCCGCTTTGGCGCGAGGTCATAGAAGAAATTAAATATCTTCTGCTTTACGTTTTTATCTTCAACGCCATTTTCTGGCTGGGTTACCCACCCTGGTGGCCCCTTAGGGTGGCAGCTACGGCGCTAAGTTACCTGGCACTTTTTGCTTTTGCCTGGGCCGATTACTTGAGCCCCTTTTATTTCCGCCATGGCCTGGGGTACCTGCGTATTTTTCGCCTGTTTTTCGCCCGGCCGGCGGCCGGCGTGGTTTTTTCCGCCATCTGGTGTCTGCCGGCCATGTTGAGCGGGATGTTTCTACGTGGCGATCGGCTGGTTCTGGCCTTCGTGGTGCTTACGGCGGTGCAAGTGCTGGTCATCGCTCCGGCGGTAGCAAGCGGCACCGTGCTTTCGGCCCGCCTCTATCCCCAGGCCCGGGCCCTTTCACCTCTTCCCCGCTTGATAAAATGGACTGGCGTATCGGTCCTTATGGTCATTGCGGTAGTTGGAGCCTTTCTTACCGCGAGTCTTTCCGGCTCTCTTTTGGGAAAGACCCAGATATTGAAATGCGGCTTTCGGCTGGTGCCGGGAACGTTTTCTTTCAGCCACCCCACCTTGGTCGATCCTTCCTTGGGCCTGCAGGCCGAACTGGAGATAGAAAATCCGACTGCACTAGATGTTCTGGTTGAAGACAGCCGCCTGGAAGTGAAAAACTCGGGCCAGATGGTAGGAAACATTCGTATCGCCAGGATTTTCGCCCCGGCCCGCTCTTCGGTCCGCCAAAAAGTTGCGCTAAGGCTTTCCCTTTCCTTGGGAAAGATATCGAAAATCAAGGAACTTTTCGTAGGGGAATGGGAATTCGTCCTGTGGCTACGGCTTTCCGAGCGTTGGGAGTTTCCGGTATTCTTCAGATAGCTCGGCTTGATTCCCACCTCGGCGAGGGTTATTTTAGCCGTCGTGGCCGGGACTGGAAAATTCAGCAATCTCGACCGTCAGGTGGGCGAGTTCTGGTTGGAGGCACACCTGGCGAGCGGCGGCATGGCCGATGTCTTTCTGGCCAGCAGCAAAAACCATCCCGGAAAGCTGTTGGTGCTCAAGGTACTTTCTACCCGGTTCAGCGACAACCGCAGCATGACGACCTCCTTCAGCGACGAGGCTCAGCTTCTCGAACGGCTGCGCCATCCCAATCTAGTCCAGTTTTTTGGATCGGGCAGCATAGGCGATCTGCCTTTTCTAGCCTTGGAATACCTCGAAGGCGACACGCTTTCGGTTTTGCTCAAGCAGGTTGCGAAACAAGGAAAAGCGCTTCCCGCAAGTGCCGTGGTCCGAATAGGCCTGCAGCTAGCGAACGTTCTCGACTACATCCACCAGGCCAAGGACGAAAGCGGCCAGCCCTTGCAAGTGGTGCATAGGGATATAAGTCCCCAGAACGTTGTCCTTACCTACGATGGAAGGATAAAACTTCTAGACTTCGGCATTGCCCTGAGCCGGGGACGGGAAAGCCACACCCGTTCCGGCGTCCTGAAGGGAAAGCTCTCTTACATGTCTCCCGAGCAGATAAAAGGCGAGCCCCTGGACGGCCGAAGCGATCTTTTTTCTTTGGGAGCGGTGTTGTGGGAATTGTGCGTGGGTCGGCGGCTTTTCAAGGGCGAGAATGATTTTCAGACCATGCTGCTCATCTCCGATTCGGACGCGCCCGACCCCAAGAGCGAACGTCCGGACATTCCGGAGCGGCTCAACGCCATAATCGTAGGCCTTCTGGTGCGCGACCGGAAAAAGCGGCTCGGTAGTGCCGCGCGGCTACGCGAAGAGCTCAGCCGGCTGCTTTTCGAGGAAATGGCCGACAGCTCGCCCCGGCAGCTGGAACAGCTAGCGGAAGAGTTTTTGAGCGAACGCCGCCGGATCAAAGCAGAGCTGGTAGAAAACGCCCGGCGCCGCTCGGTCATGGAGTCGTTTCTTTTCGCCGATCTGGAAATTACAGACCCCGAGAACGCACCCGCCGAAAAGCAGGTGGTTTTCAAAGCGACCACACCCATTGGCACCGGCGCCCTACCCGAACCGGCGCCCGAGCCGCCGGCTCAGCCAAAAGAGGGACGGTCGAGTAGTTTCTTGCTCCCACTTGGGGGGCTGATACTCCTTGTCCTGGGGCTGGTGCTTTTTCTGGTAGGACAAAAAGCGTCTGGACCAGCCGTCAGCCCTCCCCCCCGCCCGGAAAACGCGGCTGGCAAAGAGGCTAAAACACCTCCTCCCGCTCCAGCTAAAGTCGAGACTGCGCACGATAAAAACACTGCGCCGGAACAACCGCCGCCCAGTGAAAAAGCCACGAGCCCGGAAGAACCGCAGACGGAGAAAACCGCAGAAGCTTCGCAGCCGCAAGCCGAGGCGGTGGAAGTTGCGCCTCCTGTGCCCGAAGACGTCGGTTACCTGCGCCTGAGTTCGAAGCCGGAGGTGGAGGTTTACCTCGATGGCCAGCTGGTGGGGCTCACCCCAGTGGAAGATTTGCCTCTTCGGCCCGGCCGTTACCGGGTGCGGCTGGTAAATGGTGAGGCGCACATCGACGAGAACCTTACCCTGGTAATTAGAAAGGGTGAGATTACCTCCCAGCGCCTGATCTTTCACTGATGGCACTGGGCGCCGGGAAGAACTTTTTCTGGAACCAGGCGGAAAGAGGCGGGGCCAGGTTGAAGAGCACCACCCCCAGCAAAGCGCTTACGGTAATGAAAACGCCGCAGAGCAATTTGAGCTCCACCGCGGCCAGCGAGGCGGCCACGATGGAAAACTCTCCCCGGGTGTTTGAAGAAAGGGCGGCCCGGGCCGACACCCGGGGGCTCAAGCCGAATTTGCGGCCGCCGGCGTAGACCGCGAACAATTTGCCCAAGGTGGCCAAGAGCAGCATTACCGTAAGTAACGTCCAGGACGATATTCCCCCAGCCCAGCGCAGGCTGGAGCCGAACCAGAAGAAGAAAAAGGGCAGGGTAAGATCCCTGAGGGAAAGCAACAGGTTTTCCAGAGGCCCGGCATGCTCGCTTTCGGCCAGCATCACTCCGGCCAAAAAGGCACCCAGTACCTCGGAAAGCCCAAGCCATACCGCCAGTCCGGCGTAACCCAGGGCCAGGCCGACTAGAAACGGGGGCAGAAAATCCTCCCTCAGGTATCTGGCGAAAAAGCTCTTTAACCGGGAAAAAAGAAAGGCACCAGCCCCCAGGGCCAGGCCAAGCAAGACGATTATTTTCAGCACCAGCAGCCCCAGCAAGGAAAGCGACAATGCGCCATCGCGCTGCAAGCCGAAGAGCACCGACACCAAAAGGGGTGAGGCCAGGTCTTCGAAAATAAGTAGCGCCAGCAGGTATTCGCTTTCCGGGCCGGCCAGCCGCTTTTTCTCCTCCAGCATTTTCACGGTTATGGAAGAGCTGGTGGCGTAGGCCACGGTGGCGATGGTGAAAGCCGTCAGAAAGTCCAGGCCGAACAGCAGCCCCACCACCAGCAGCAGTAGACAATTGGCCGCCAGGTCCATAAGCCCTGCCGACCAAACCCTCCGGGAAATTTCCCCGATGCGCCGCAGGGGAAAGTCCAGACCCAGGATAAAGAACAAAAGCACCAGGCCTACCCGGCCAACCTCTTCCACCAACGGCCCGGCCGGCAGAACCTGGGATGAGGCCGCTCACAGCGCCAGAAAGACCAGCACCGCCGGGAAATTGATGCGGCGCGAGGCATAACCGGCGGCGGAAAAGGCCAGCAGGCTAAGGCCGGCCAGCAGTAAAAAGGGCAGATGCCGGGAAAACATTCTTCCGCCTTAGACCTTTTTTTCCGGACTGCACAACTGTTCCAGCTTGCGGGTGTTTTCCGCTCGCCCCACCACCATTAGGATGTCTCCGGGAAGAATCAGCTCCTGGGGTTCTGGGCTTCCGATCATTTCGTCGCCTCGCTGTATGCCGATGATGGTGGCGCCGGTGCGGCTGCGGATGCTGCTTTCGACGATGCGCCGGTTGGCCAGTTCGCTGTCGGCCGCCACCCTGAGCCATTCGATTTTCATCTGATTGAGCCACAGCTCCACCCGATCGTCGGCCACCGGCTGGAAGTCCGCGCCGAGAAGCAGCGTACCCAGCTGGCGGGCCTCCTGATCGGCAAGCCGCACCGAACAATTGGGTTCGTCGTCCTCCGAATGCTGGAAAAAGTAGATTTCCCGCGCGCCGCTGTGGTGGATGATCACCACCAGCTGTGGTCCTTCTGCGGTGGAAAATGAGTAGCGCTTTCCGATCCCGGGCAAATCACTGGTCTTGACGAGCATGGGGCCTCCCTTCGTGCCTTGCGTTCGACCGCCCATCATGATAAACGAGCGCTTGAGAAATTGCATTGGTTTTGGGGCGTTTTCTTGGGAGGGAAAATGGCCGACAACAATCCGCAGACCGGTGAGGACGATTTGCTGGTTCCGGAAGTTCTACCCCAGGAACAGGCTCTGGAAAACCTCAAGCGCTTTTTGCTCCCTGGCGACGTGATAAATCTCTCCGGCCGGAGCCCCTGGTGGAACTTGGCCTTCAAATGTGCCTACCGTGGCATCCGCTCAAATCAGCGCCGGATTTTTGGCAACCAGAGCAACTGGCACGACACCCATTGCATGCTGTATCTTGACCCGGAGCACACTCTGAGCGTCGAGCCGCCGCGGGCCCGCTGGCTAAAGCCCGAGGACTACTGCCTGGATCGGTTGAGCGTCTGGCGTTTTACCAAATGGCCTACGCCACTGAACGACGAAGAAAAGGCGGTGATGATGGACTGCGCCGAGCGGCACCTGATAAACACCACTTATGATGTCGGCCAGCTGCTGGACATTTTAGTAAACACCATTTTGCGCTACCCGCATGTGCTGCGCTATCGCCTTTTCGACTTTGGTAAGAAATATAAGGTTTGCTCGGTAGGGGTGCGGGTGCTGTTCGAAGCGCTGCGCAAATACAAGCTGGAACACGGCAAGCCGTCCTATTCCCGCCTCTTTGCCCGGGTCAACCCGCTGGCCCCCTGGCCGGGGGGCATCTTCCCCCAGTCGCGCATCCGTGGCAAATACGGCGTGGACGTGGAGGCCACTTCACCGGCGCATTTCGCCAACAGCCATTATTTCGAGGGAGAATTCCGCCTGGTGGCGGTGATGGACTCGGGCAAGATCCTCTGGCAGGGCTGAGGCGGCCTGCCCTCTTTTTTTCGGAACATAATCATTGAAAGCCTATTGGGGTAAGGCTCCTATACACTTTCAATAAATAAATTTCGAAAGAAGCTCAGGTACGCGTAGGCTTGACGGGCCGGCCGCAAAGCGGCGATACTAGGCGCCGTTTGCGGGTGAAGGCATGAGCGCTATGGAGAACGAACATATTCTTGCGCCCCTGGGCATGCACGATCAGTACGGCCCTCTTTGGCGGGCTTTTTTTGCCAGGTTTTTCGACCACATCAAGGTTCCTCGGCAGGCGCTGGAAAACTTGCGCCAAGCAGCCCGCGACCACACCCTGGTTTACCTGGCGCCATCGGCGGGCTGGCTACACTATCTTTTTCTCAACCACCTTTGCAACCAGCACGGGCTGCCGCCTGCCGCCTTCGTCAACGGAATGAACACCACCTGGCTGCAACCGGTGGGACGGCTGCTGGTGCGCATGCACCAACTGGGACAGGCGGCGTTTGAGGAAAAGCCGGCCGGAGAACAGCAGGCGCTGGCCCTCAGACGGGCCCTTTCCGAAGGCCAGGCGGCGCTGTTGTTTCTCAACACCCCCCTGGTGCTTACCCGCCCCGAAGCGCCCGACGATGTGGGAATGTTGCTAAAGGTGCTGTGCGAGGTGGAGCAGGAAATGGAGCGGCCGCTAATGGTGGTGCCGCATCTTATAATCTGGAACATCTATCCGGAGCGCGAAGAAGTAAAACTGACCGATGTGCTTTTCGGCTTTCATCAAGCACCCGGGCTTTTGCGTTCGTTGTGGCTGCTGATGCGCCATTACCGTCACGCCTGGCTCAAGTTGGCCGAGCCCATCGAGTTGCGTTCCTGGCTAGCGGAACGAGAAAAATGTTCCGACGCGCCGGGGATGTTGCGGGAAAAGCTGCTTGAGGTTCTGGGTCGGGAAGTGTACGACGTTACCGGCCCGCGCATCCGGCCGCCGGAACAGCTCAAGCGGGCCGTAGCCAGCGATCGGCGGGTGGTGGAATTCATCGAGCGGCAGACCGCCGGCCGTCTTGCCGAACGCGAGGCCTGGTTGAAACGAGCCTACGATCTGGCGGACGAGATCGCCGCCGAGCCGCGCATTCGCTGGCCCATCTTTTTCGATCGTACGCTGCAGATTTTCTGGAAGCGTATGTACGAAGGGCTGGTGCCCGACGAAGATGGTTTTGAGCGCATCCGTCGCGCCCTGCGAGAATCCTCGGTGGTCATCTGTCCTAGCCATAAGAGCCACGTGGATTATCTGATCTTCAGCCAGGAATGCCTGTACCACGCCCTGCCGCTTCCGCACATCGCCGCGGGTATCAACCTTTCCTTCTGGCCGCTGGGGCCGATCTTCCGCCATTCCGGGGCTTTTTTCCTGCGACGCAGCTTCAAGGGCGATCCCCTCTACCCGGTGGTGTTTCGCACCTATCTGCGTCATATCATGGCCGAGGGCTTTCCCATTGAGTTTTTCATCGAGGGCACTCGCAGCCGCACCGGCAAATTGCTCAACCCCCGCTACGGCATATTGTCCTGGTTGGTTGAGGCCTTCCTGGACGGCACCGGCAACGACGTACAATTTTTCCCGGTGTCCATAGACTACGAGAAAATCGTCGAGGCCAACGCCTATCGCCGGGAGCTCAGCGGAGGGGAGAAGCAGAAAGAAGACATGGCAGCGGTGCTAAAGTCATCGCAGGCGCTGCGCTCCAAGTATGGAAAGATTTACCTGCAGATCGGTGAGCCTATTTCCCTGAAAAAGATGATCGAAGAAAACGGCTGGCGGCGCGAGGAGGTAGACGAGGGGCGAAAGCGCCAGCTGGTGCAGGAGCTAGCCTACGGCATACTCTATCGCATCAACGAAGTGCATACGGTGACCCCTTCGGCTTTGTTAGCTTTTGTTCTGCTCAACATGCGCCGCAGAGGAATTGGCGAAAGCGAGCTTCTGGAGCGCATCGCCTGGACTCTGGCCTGGATTCGCAAGAGCGGCCACCGGCGTTTTTCGGCCACCCTGGAGGACCTGCCCCGGGCGGTGGCCGAGGCGGCTAGCCGCTTCGCCCGGGACGGGCTGATCTCCATTCGCCACACCGGTCAGGAGAGCATCTACGCCGTGGCCGAACGCCGGCGGCTAGAGCTGGACTATTACCGCAACAACATAGTGCACCATTTCGTGCCCGCCTCTATCTTTGTGGTGGCGCTGGAGTCCTTCGACGTCAAGGCCGTGCCCCTGCCGGCGCTTAGCGAACGTATCGGGGAGCTATCGCGTCTGTTCAAATTCGAGTTTCTGTTTCGTAGCGATCGCGAGTTTCAACAGGAAGTGCGCCGCTCGCTGGATCTGCTGCTTTCGGAAAAGGCGGTGGATGAAGAGGGTGAATTTGTGGTCAAGACCGAAAGCGGGGCGCTGGTGCGTTCGACGCTGCGCGCCGCCCTGGAACATTTTTTGGAGGCTTACTGGTTGATGGCGCGGGGCCTGCAGGAACTCCTGGCCGGCCCGCTGGCGGAAAAAGAACTTCTGCTGCGCGCCATGAAACGGGCCGAGGATTTCTATTTCAGGGGCGAACTGCTCTGGCCCGAGGCACTCAATAAAGAGATCCTGAAGAACGCACTGCAGGCCTTTGCCGACCGAGGGGTGGTGCGTCTCGATCAGGAAGCGGAGGGAAAGAGCGCACGCTGGGCGCTTTTGCCCCCTTACGACCAGCCTCCGGCTCTTGAAGAGCTGGCCAGCAAGATAAGAGCCTATCTGGCGGCGAAGCCAGCCTGAGCGAGCCGGCGGTGAAACGAGAGACGTTTTTTATGAAGGAGAATAACGGTGAACGATAAAGGGAAGTATTTTGCGGTGACCTTCCGCGATCCGGTGGAAGGCAAGAACTTTACCATTCGCGCCCGCAAGGTGGACGACTCGCCGCTGGGTTTGAGTTTCATCCGTCTTTCCGATTTTGTTTTCGACACCGAAAACCTGGTGATTACCCCCGAAGAAGAAGCGTTACGTAAGCGCATGGAAAACACCCATTACCTCCACCTCTCCATTTACCATGTAATTTCCATCCAGGAAGTGGGCATGAAAAAGGCAGCCCTGCAGCTCAAGAACGATCGTTCCAAGCTGGTGGTACTACCCGGGCCGGGCGGGGCCAAGAAAGATTGAAGGGCTATTTCCGCCCGAAGTAATTGCGGTGGGTGAAATCCTCGATTTCCCGCCGCCGGGGCGGCTGGGACTCTTTGGCCGGAAAACCCAAGGGGATGAGCTCGTAGACCTTGACCTCGGCTGGTAGCCCAAGCGCCTCACCCGCCCGCTGGTGATCGAACAGTCCCAGGTGAAGCGAGCCCAGCCCCTCGGCCCAGGCGGCCAGGCACAGGTTCTGGCAGGCTATGCCTATGTCGAACATCACCCAGTCGCCGTAAACGGTCGATGCTTTGCCCTGATAATAGCCAGACTTTCCCAGCCGGCCGCAGACCGCTAGCACCAGGGGCGCTTCCACCACCGCCTTGCGACCAGGGTTGGATTCGGGTACGCACTGCTGCAGTTTCTGCTTCTGTTCCAAGTCGTCCACCAGCACGATCTCCCACGGTTGCTGGTTGGTCCAGGATGGTGCCCAGCGCACCGCCTCCAGGACTCGGGACAATTTCTCGGCGGGTATCGGGTCGGGAAGGAATTTTCTCATGCTACGGCGGGTGCGTATGCACTCGTGAACGTCCATGCTTCGGCCCTCCTTTCGCCTTATGGTTGTGCCTCAGCAGCGAAGGGAAAGACAAGAAAATTTTGGCGGGGCCCCGCCGGATGGCGCTTTTCGTACTTTTGGTAGAAGACGCTTGGCCTATGGCTACATCAGAAACCGGATCATGCGCCACACCCGTTCACGCCAGGCGCTTTCGTTATGCAGAGCGCCGGGCTCGAGGTGGTAGCAGACGTCGAAGTTCTCATCGCAGGGCTGGTCGAGCTGGGCGTCGAAAACCGTAAATCCCTTGGACTGGAGAAGTTGGCGCACCTCTAAGGTGTCGGCGGCGCCGTCTTCGTTGGTCTGCGGGTCCCCGCCCGAGTCCAGGTAAATGGGTAAATCCAGCCTTCCGGACAGCGCGCTCACCTGATCGCGAACGGCCTGATGCGCTTCCTGGCAAACCCAGAAGGCTCCGGAAAGCGAGCCCAGGCCATTGCGGAAAAGCTCTGGATGGCGCAAGCCGATGAACATGCTGATGTTGCCACCCATCGAGGAACCGGCCAGCGCCCGCGCCTGCGGGTCTATGCGATAGGCGCTTTCCATCATGGGAATGACCGTCTCCAGTACAAAGCGCTCGTAGGCTTCGGCTTTCCCGCCGAAGGGTTCCGGCCGGCTATAGTCGACGCAAGGGGTATATTCGTCTGGGCGTTGCTCGGTGTTGGCGATGCCGATCACAAAAAAAGGCGAGACCCTACCAGCGGCAATTTCCTTGTCCGCGGTCAGGTTGACCTGCCAGCCGCCGTGGCCGAAACAGCAGGTGGCGTCGTCGAAGATGTTCTGGCCGTCATGCATGTAGAGCACTGGGTAAAGACGGACCTCCTCTTGTCGGTAGCCGGCGGGAACGTACACGAAAATGTCGCGGCCGTTTCCCAGCTCGTTCGAAATTATCCCCGGCCACCACTCCAGGTGGCTCTGGCCGCTTTCGGGAAAGTTCACCACCGAATTTTTCCGGTCGGGGTTGGCGGCATAATCGTCATAGGCAAAGGCGCGGTTGGCCGGATCCATGCGCCAGGTGCCATCCACCACCAGTTTGTACTCGTAGCGCGCCGGATTTAGTTTCACGCCATGAATCCACAGTTTCGAGGTGCACACCCGTTCCATTGGCTCCGGCATCCAGTTGTTGAATTCTCCGGCGACCTCGACCGTGGCCGCTTCACCGTAATACAGAAAAACGGCCTGGCCGGAAAATACGCAGGGAGCTTTGATGGCTTCTATAATGGAAAGCGCCCGCTGCTCGATCTCGCTCAGGCGTTCAGGAAGACAGCGGTCGGGGTGGTCCAAAATGGCTTTCAAGCAGTCGCAGGCAGACAATCCCGCGCAGGCATCGGGCGAGCCGTCTCCGTCTGAACCGCCGCTTCCGTCAGTGTCCGAGGCATCGCTAAAGTCTGCTCTGTCACCTCCGGCGTCCTCAAGTTCATGACTTTCATCGCTGTCAGAGGCATCGTAACCGTCCAGCGCATCGTTGAAAAAGCCGTCGCTTTCGCTGCCGTCCCCGGTTCCGCCATCGCCGCCGGGGCCGGGGCGAGCACAGCCAAGAAAGAGAACTAGAGGCAGTAGGGTAATGATTCTTACCCGCATGTTTCTTCCTCCAGAGCGAGTAATTTACATTTTTGGCTTCCGCTCGGCAACACCCAGTCCCACCGAAACGCCGGGCTGGACCTGTGCTCAGTGCCAGAAACCGACGCCCAGGCCGAGATCGGCGTAGCGCGGCGCGAAGTCGCCGGCCAGCAGAAAAGAAAAGCTAAACGGATGCACCCAGCCGAACAAGTCCCAGCTGAAAAGCTTTGCCTCAAAGCCCACCGTCCCGTGCGGCCGGGCAAAAGAGCCAGAGATGCGGGCGGGTTCGAGGTAAAAACCGGCGCGAACCTTTAGCCGGTCGGTCCAGGGCTCGGCTTCGGCGCCCAGGCCAAAGCCCACCGAAACGTTCTTTCCCGAAAGACGGCGTTGTTGCTGTAAAAAAGCGTCCAGGCCAACGCCGCCCGCGGTCGCGCCGGTCACCACCACATCAAACGAAACCAGCAAGTAGTCGCGCGGCAACGCCTCGTATCCGCGCCGCCGGGCCCAGTATATGCGTTCTTCTTCCTCGGCCACCGCCTGCTTCAGGGTCGCTTCTTCCCGGCGGCGCAGCTGCCACTCGCGTGCCCACCATTCTTCACTCTTTGGCCGCTCCAGCTCCGCCGGACAGCGTCGCGCGGGGGGAAGCTTTCGGCCCTGCGCTTCGGCCTCTTGCTTTAGCTGCTCCAGCCGGCGGCGGCAACGCAGTAGCTCAAGCCGCGCTTCCAGTTCCTCCTCGACGTCCCGAGCCTCGCGCCAGCGCTGGTTGAGAGGGCGCCCGAAAAACTGCCAGGCCAATCCCGCCCTTAGCTCCCAGGGCATGGACACCTTCTGCGGTAAGACGAAGCCGGCCGCGCTTTTTACGCCGTTTGTCTCGATTACCCCCGGACCGGACTCAATGGTGGATTCGATGGGCAAGCGCCCCACCAGTCCCAGACGCCAGCGCTGGCCCTCCGGGCGCACCAGCAGGCCGAACTCGTGCTTTACGCCGGAGAATCTGACCAGCTCCTGCCTGTCCTTTTTCACGTAGAGATCGGCGCCCCGCACGGCAAGTCCTAGCACCAGCTGTCCGTCGGCGAAGGCCCAGCCCAAGCCGCTGTGCCCCTCTAGAAGCTCGACGTCCACCTCACCGCTCGTAGTGGCCACTCGAAACGTCTTTCCCCGAAAATCAAGCCCCAGGCCCAACCGTCCGAATTGAAAACGCAGCCCGCTGTTGCCAAAGTGGAAGGCGTCGGATCTCAGGCCTACGCCATTATTGAATATGTCGGTCTGCCCAAAGACTCCCGGCGAGAAGTAGCTGAGCGCAAGATCCCATTCCCACCAGTCCAGCTCGAAAAGGTAACGCGAGGCGAAGCACGCCGGGTTCCAGTGCACGCCGGCGATGCCATCGGCCACGGCGGTGGCCGCCCCGCCCAGGCTCACCCAGCGGCTGGAGCCAAGCACCGGGCCGTCGAAGGCGTCGATGGCAAAGTCGTTGTTGACGATGGGCTCCTGTGTGGGCGCCGCCGAACCCCAAAGCGAAACACAGGCAAACACTCCGCTAATGATGAGTTTTTTGCTCATGCCTGGGCCTGGGGCGATTATAACCGTTCTAAGCGTGCGCACAATGGATACATTCCCACGCAAAAACGGTGCCCTGTGGTGGTGCGATACGGTGAAGCTAAAGCGCGCCGGTTGAGTTCCGGCAGGTCTCGATAAAGGAAAAGATGCGGGTTTCTTGGATTAAGCGGCGGCGCGAGATGAATTTTGAGAGCTTGAACACCTGCGCAGCTTGCGTCTAGAGGCGCGCGAGGCCCATAGCGAACGGATTACGTCAACCTCGCCCACTTGAAACAACTCGTCGCCGTGGGAATAGTTTAGGCGTTCGCGGCAGTAGCGGTTGCATTCCTCGTTTCGATACTGGCTGACCGGATCGTCCTTGATAAACTGGTAGGCGCCGCCACCGGTCGGATGGTTCGAGCCGCGCACCACGAAATTCTCCGGTTCAAATACCGCCTGCGAGCTGCAGCCAAACTCGTGGCGATACCGGGCCAGCACCTGCTCGGCCACTTCGAGATGAAAGGGGCGGCGGAGGTTCTGACCGCGGTAATCGGGATAGACGTTCTGGAAGTAGTCAGAAACCGCGCCAATACCGGCCGGCGAGGCGGCGATGTTGGTCACGATGAAGCGGAGCCGTTTGAGGTTCCAGATGGGCAGCAGGAAAACTTTTTGAAAGAGGGGCGTCTGAATGCGTTTTCCGCGATAAGCACGGCGAATCATGGTGAGCCCCAGGTGGATTACGATTTCGGTCCTGACCGGACCAGCAGAGAATGAAGCGGATCTGGAAGATACGAGCTCGACCGGTAGGTAAACCATTGCGGTGAAGGCTACCGGCTGGCCGGTTTCGGCCTCGTAGGCTACGGCGATTACGCGATTGGCATAGGCAGAGCGCTGTCCGGTAAACAGCCCGTAGTTTGGCACTTCGTCGAGCGATTCTCGAGCGATGGTAAGTAAATCCTGGTGCAACCGACGCAGCGGACAAACACCCATCCAGCGACCCGGTTGGTCGAACACTTTTACCCGGAACTGTCCCCCTAGGATAGGGTAGGAGGCCTGCCGACGCCAGGGCGCAGGCAACCAGTGCAAGCCGTCGTCCAACAAGTTTTCTATGGGATCGGGCTCGCACACCGCGCGGTAGCAAACGTCGCGCAGCTGTTCGGCGCAAGGATACTGCGCGGCGTCGATCGGTCGGGAGTAGGTGATGCGAACCCGGTAACGCAGGCGGGTGGCCACGGCAAAAAGGTGCGGTATGAAACTGGCGTTGCCCACCCAGTCGGCCAGATCGTCCGGGTAGTCGATGCGCGCCGGAACAATGTCGATGGGGTTGCCGGCCACGCGCCGAAATAGCCCACTCTTGAACTGAATCGGGTGCAAACGGCCGGTGGTGGTGCCTTCCGGGAAGTTGGTTATGGTAAAGCCGGCCTCAAGGTGATCGACCACGGAGTCGGCCGCTTTCCGCCCTGAGTCGTGATCGCCACGGCGGACGAACAAAAGCCCCGCTGCGGCGCCGCCACTTCCGATGAGGGGCCAGCTGGCAATCTCGGCCTTGGCCAGGAACGAAGTGGGCACCACACCCCCCAGTGCGGCGATGTCCAAATAGGAGCGATGGTTACATACCACCAGGCTACCAGGAAAGGGTCGCTGGCCTATTACCTCGACTTTCATTCCAAAAATACGGCAACAGCCGCCCAGGAACCAGTGCATGATGGTGATGCCGTATCCAACCCTGGTCTGGCGATTGGCCCGCACCAAAAAGAGCGCCCCGGCGCCAGCAGTGGCCAGCATCCAGCAAAACAGCAGCCAGCAGAAAAATATGACCAAGCGTATGATGGCAAGACTGATGCGAAACAGGCGACGTACTGAACTGGTGATTCCCCACAGGACCATGGCGGCAGGATGGAACGGCAAACCATTTGAGGTTCTCATTTTTTCCTCCCGGGTCCCGACAATTGGCGGGACGCGCTTTTAACTATGCCGATGGTATTCGGGAAATATGGCGGGAATGAGGAGCAAAGGTAACGTTTATGACAAAAATTTGTTACCTGAACTCACGAGCAAAAATAATTCATGAGTGGTTGGGAGCCATGGTGCAAAGAGCAGCCCGCTCGCCTTGACCTGCGCGGCGGCGCCTGCTAAAGAGGATGCCTCAATGACCGCCAAAAAACCCAACCCTCACCGTCAGTGCCGGTGCGTCCGGGCCGGCGAGCCCGACTACCCACCTGAGTTTGCCTTACTAAAGCGCCCACCTACCGAGATATTCATATGCGGAAAGCTGCCTCCGCCTCCACGGGTAGCCCTGATCGGCTCGCGCCGCACGGACGGCTACGGGTTGGAGATGGCCGGGCGGCTTGCCGCCGCCCTGGCTCGTGAAGGGGTGACAATCGTAAACGGCGGAGCGGCGGGCGTCGACACCCGGGCGCTGGAAGCGGCGCTAACCGAGGGCGCGCCGGTGGTGGCGGTTCTGGGAACCGGTTGCGATCGCTCCTATCCCGCGACCAACCGCAGGTTGTTCGATCGGGTGGCCGAGCGAGGCGCCCTACTCAGCGAGCTTCCGCCGGGTAGCGACAGCCTACCTGCCTACTTTTCGGCGCGCAACCGCCTGGTAAGCGCGCTTTGCGACGCGGTGGTGGTGGTGCGAGCGGCGGAAAAGAGCGGCACCATGGTTACCGCCCGCTACGCCGTGGAACAGGGTAAAAGGCTGATGGCTGTTCCCGGGCCGGCCGGCGCCGAACTCAGCCTGGGTTGCCATCGGCTGCTTAGGGCCGGGGCCCTAATGGTGGATTCGGCCGAAGACATCCTCAAGGCCATCGGTCGAGGCCCCGCAGAGCGCAGCCTTCAGCTTTTCGAAACTGACCCCGAACGGGAACTAGAGGCGAAAGAGCTACAGATATGGCGGGAACTGGGCCGGGAGGCGGTCAGCGTGGATCAACTGGCTCAGCGCTGCCGGATGGATTCGGCCGCGGTCTCGGCGCTTTTGTTGCAGCTGGAACTCAAGGGCTGGGTTGAAAGGCGGCCGGGAATGGTGTACCTTGCCTGCTCGCCCCGGCCAGCCGGGGTAAGTGGAGGAAAGGGCTAGATGGCGAAATCGCTGCTCATTGTCGAGTCTCCCACCAAGGCCAAGACCATCAAGAGGTACGTGGGGAACGGATTTTCCGTGAAGGCCACCGTGGGCCACATAAAAGACCTACCGACCAGCAAGCTGGGGGTGGACATCGAAAAGGGCTTTGAACCCCAGCTGCTGGTAATCAAAGGTAAGAAGAAGGTGCTTGATGAGATCAAGCGTTCGGCCAGGACAGCCGACCGGGTGCTTCTGGCTCCCGACCCCGATCGCGAGGGCGAGGCCATCGCCTGGCACGTGGCCGAGGAGTTGCAGGGAACGGCCAAGGACATAAAGCGGGTGGTGTTCAACGAAATCACCCGCCAGGCGGTGCAGCAGGCGCTGGAACATCCCCGGGAGTTGGACCGCCAACTCTATCAGGCTCAGCAGGCCCGGCGCATCCTGGACCGGCTGGTGGGCTACCAAATCAGCCCCTTGCTGTGGAAGAAGGTAAAAAGGGGGCTTTCGGCCGGGCGGGTTCAGTCGGTGGCCCTGCGCCTCATCGTGGAGCGGGAGCGTGAGATCGCCGCCTTCGTGCCCCAGGAGTACTGGACGGTGGAAGAAGAGGTTCGGCGTGCCGGCCACAACGACGGTTCTTTCCGGGCGGTGCTGAGCGAGATAGACGGACAGAAGGCGGAGCGGATCGAAGCGGCCCGGGCCGAGGAAATTCGTCGTCTGGTTGAGTCTTCACCCCAGCGGGTGGTGGAGGTGGAAAAGAAAAAGCGCAGCCGCCGGCCGCCGCCACCCTTTACCACCAGCACCCTGCAGCAGGCCGCTTCCAGCCAACTAAATTTCAGCGCCCGGCGCACCATGCGCGCGGCCCAGCAACTGTACGAAGGCGTGGAGATCGCCGGCGAGGGTCAGGTGGGTCTGATCACCTACATGCGCACCGATTCGACCCGCATCGCCGAGCCGGCTCTGGCTGAGGTGCGTGCTTTCATCAAGGAAAAATTCGGCCAGGAGTATCTACCACCGGAGCCGGTGCGCTACCGGGCCAAGGCTGGGGCGCAGGACGCCCACGAAGCCATCCGCCCCACCGACGTGCGGCTCACCCCGGAAAAGGTAAAAGATAGCCTAAGCCGTGACCAGGCCCGGCTCTACGAGCTCGTCTGGCGCCGCTTTGTGGCCTGCCAGATGCAGCCTGCCCAGTACGATCAGACGGCCATAACCATTCAGGCCGGAGAACGATGCCGGCTCAAGGCCAGCGGTTCGCGTCTGGTCTTCGACGGATTTCTCGCCGTCGGTACCAAAAACGGCGATGAGGAAAACGGTCAGCTGCCGGAGCTGGCCGAAGGCGACCAGCTGGAGGTGCTGGAAGTGAAGGCCCTGCAGCATTTCACCCAGCCTCCCCCGCGCTTTACCGAAGGCACGCTGGTCAAGGAAATGGAGGAAAAGGGCATCGGCCGTCCCTCCACCTATGCCACCATCCTGGAGACCATCCAGGCCAAGCAGTACGTCAAGAAGGTCGAGAACCGCCTGCAGCCCACCGAGCTGGGCTCGCTGGTTACCGATTTGTTGGTGGAGAGTTTTCCAGAAATCCTGGACGTCGGTTTTACCGCCGCCATGGAGGAAAAACTCGACTGCGTAGAAGAAGGCCGGCAGGATTGGAAAAAGCTCCTCCAGGATTTTTATGTTTCTTTTTCCGCCACCCTGGAAAGGGCGGGGGAAAACATGCGCAACCTAAAGCGCGAGGAAATTCCCACCGAGCACCGCTGCGAAAAATGCGGCAAGGTGATGGTGAAAAAATGGGGCCGCAACGGCTACTTCTTGGCCTGCAGCGGTTATCCCGAATGCCGCAACACCAAGCAGATCGCCAGCCACAACGGCAGCCAGGTGGAGTTGGCCGAGCAAAAGCCCACCGGCATAAGCTGCCCCAAATGTGGCAAACCACTGGTCCAGCGCCAGGGCCGCTTCGGCCGTTTTCTGGCCTGCAGTGGCTATCCCGAATGTCGGCATACCCAGGCGGTGTCAACCGGCATCCGCTGCCCGCAGTGCGGCCAGGGGGAACTGGTCGAACGCCGCTCTCAGCGGGGGAAGGTTTTCTACGGCTGCAACCGCTATCCCCAGTGCAAGTTCTCACTGTTCACCACCCCGGTGGCCGAAAGCTGCCCCCAGTGCGAATATCCCCTGCTAGTATACCGAAAGAGTCGCGAAGGGACGCTGCTTCTGGCCTGTCCCCGCGAGGGTTGTGGCTACAGCCGGCCTGCGCCAGAGGCGGAGCGGGAAGGCGGCCAGCACGCTGAGTGAACCGAAGGTGAGATGAACATTAAGGTCACGGTAGTCGGGGCGGGTCTGGCCGGTTGCGAGGCGGCAGCGGTGCTGGCCCGGCTTGGGTTAGAGGTAGATCTTCTGGAGATGAAACCGCAGCGCTTCAGTCCGGCGCATCGCCTGGCCGGTCCGGCGGAGCTGGTTTGTTCCAACTCGCTCAAGTCCGACGACCCGACGACGGCGCAGGGTTTACTGAAAACAGAGCTGCGGGCGCTCGGATCGGTGATCATGCAGGGGGCCGCTAGCTGTCGGGTGCCGGCGGGAGGTGCCCTGGCGGTCGACCGTGAACGGCTAAGCGAAGAGGTGGCCCGGCTGTTGGGCCAATACCCGGAAGTCAGATTTTTACCTGGTCACCCGGTGGAAGAACCGCCCCCAGGCGAGGTCATCCTGGCCACCGGGCCGCTTACCGACGCCCCGCTGGCCAAATGGTTGGAGAAGCAGCTCGGTCAGGGAGCGCGGCTATATTTCTACGATGCGCTGGCACCCATCGTGGAGGCCGAGAGCATTGATTTCGACAAGGTTTTTCTCGGTTCGCGCTACGGCAAGGGCTCGGCCGACTATGTCAACTGTCCCCTCG
>Ga0068707_1000930_pt1 | contig 20187 bp, 8 predicted proteins | sample YNPNPMetaG_FD_66600 | JGI IMG/M metagenome (GOLD analysis project Ga0068707, IMG submission 66600) | Anoxygenic and chlorotrophic microbial mat microbial communities from Yellowstone National Park, USA - YNP NP MetaG | ecosystem: Environmental > Aquatic > Thermal springs > Hot (42-90C) >...
CCATCGCCGGCACTTCACCGAGCGGGCCACCGCCTGCGCCGACGTGGAGCAGGTCGCGCCGCTGCTGCCCGGCCAGGGAGTGCGCATGGCGGAGTGGCTGGCCGGCGTGCAGGCGCAGGGATTGGCGCCGTTGACCGCCGCGTTGGAGGCCGCCCTGAGCGACCTCCTGGCCGTTCCGGGCCGCCGCGGCCGCCTGGTAGTCATCAGCAGCGGCGCCGACTCGTGCGGCCGCGATCCCTGTGCAGCCATGCAGGCGCTGACGGATGCGGGCGTCGGTCTGGAGGTGGACGTCATCGCCCTGGGGGCCGATCCTGCCGCCTTAAGCCAGTTGCGCTGTGTGGCCGCAGCCGTGGACGGCGACCTGCATCAGGCGGCCGATGAGGACGGGCTGCAGCGAGCATTGGAGGAGGTCGCGACGGCCATCGCGGCCCCGGCGACCCCTTCGCCCGCGCCCACACCGGAGGTCACGCTACCGGTTCTGACGCCGCCATCCTCTCCGCCCGCGCCGGGGGTCACGCCATCGGTCCTGACGCCGCCACCGCCCCAGCCCACGCCGGAAGCCACGGCAACGGCGGCCGTCACGGCGGCTCCGCCCGCGCGCCGGCCGCCGGCCGCGACCGCCACCCCAACGGCGACCTTCTTTGCGCCGTGGAGTATCAATTGGGCGTAACCTGTACATGCCTCTAATCGTCGGCAGCGGGAGATAGGATACTGTGCCGGCTGAATCGCACGCCGACTTGATCAGAAAAGTGAGTTGCGCACACTGTATCAGTGGCCGATTGATCTGACTTGGTCGCCGATGATCACCTGAAGAGGTGCTGCAATGACACGCATTCGGGTTTTTGCCCTTGCCGTTCTGATATGCACGCTTTTTTCCCCATTTTCGGCGGCAGCAGTCAAGGTGAAGGCGTCTCTAGCCCTTGCACAAGCGCCTGTTGTGAATATCGCTATTGGCAAGCCTGTGACCGTCACGACCAACGGAGTAAACGAGAACCATGACTGCGCAGGCTTATCTGCTGCAGACATTACCGATGGTAGCTTGGAATACAAGCCTTCATCGTGGTGCACAGAAGATGGGGTGGTCGGTTACGTAAATGACAACTACAATGAGCTGATGAGGATTACCATCACGATCGACCTCCAGGGTCTATATCGTGTGTCAAGGATCCGCTACAACATGGGCAATGTTCAACGGGCCGAGACTTGGAACGCTGATACCATGATCACTCCATTTGGCTCTACAGGCACCAACCCTGGGTCTTCTTACAGCGGTGCATGGACCGAGCATTCTGGAGATGCGAGTATGTCGAGTGTTACCGTTGTTCTGGAAAAGACGCGGGTTTCGTATGAGACCGATTGGCTGTTTGTGGGCGAAATAGAAGTATACGGAGAGACTACTTCTCACGCTATCACGATCGATGGAGTCGAGGTAACGCAGGCAATTCAGTGCACGAATACGGGGGAGTGCTTTGGGCCGGCTCATAGCAGTTGGTGCCCTTCTGGCGACTGCACGAACGCAGTTCCGCTCCTTCTCAACAAGCCTACTTGGGCGCGAGTGTATGTCCAGGGGCAGCCGGACGGCTTGCGGGTAAAAGCCTCGCTTGCGGGGTATGCCCAAAACGGTGATCCACTGCCAGGATCGCCTATATTCTCTCCTACGAATGTCATCGCGCACCCAGATGGGGGAGATCGCGGTAAGCCTGGTGATAGCTTCAACTTCCGCCTGCCGGTCGAATGGACACTCTACGACAACATCACGCTCCAGGCTCGCGTTTATCTGGCAGCCGGCGGGCCGAGCATAGACAGCCGTGAGCTTTGGCTTGCCTTCACTGAGCGGAACCATATGCCCATTTACTCGTGGCGTTTTCGCTTTCCCAATGTGGCAGCCGCTACACAAGCGGAAACCTGGGCAGCTGCCCGCTTTACTGCTCAGGTATATCCGATCAATGACAATATGATTGACCTTCGCGATCAGGGAGAACTAGAGACAAAGGCACGGACGTGGCAGGGTTTGGCTGCTGAGCTGGCAAAACCTTGCGCTGATGCGCTGAGGAAATCCGGTTATCCTGCTGCCCGGTGCTACGGCTGGGTGCCAAAAGGCGTCACGATGCAGAGCAGTGACGGACGCACTTACTACGGTTGGACTGACTACGGTGTGTCAGTTGGGTATGTGTACCGACCCCCGCTGGCAGGCAGCGCACAGAATCTCGCTCCGCAGTACATCATGGCTCATGAAATAGGCCATACCTTTGCGCCGTTGAACCACGTGGCGACAGCGCGCTGCGGCGGATCCGCTGGGGGACAATTCGAGAGTCAATTTCCAAACACAACAGGCAGCATCGGTCAGTATGGGTTTTACGATGCCGGCACAGCGCGCGTTTACGTGCCTACGGTCGCTCTGCCCGATCATCCGGTAAACTACTTCGACTTCATGTCGTACTGCGGGGTAGATGCGAACCGCCAGTGGGTCTCACCCTACACCTATCGCCACCTGTACGATGCCCTCGGCGACCCGTATCTGGCGCATGTTGCTTCCGCACCGGTTACTGATGTTGGGCCTTATCTCATCGCATCTGGCGTGATCACGCCCTCTGGCTTGATCTCCCTCAATCACTTTTATCAGGAGCAATACCCGGCCGGAAGTTACGACACGGCTGGAACCGGAGCATATCGGCTTGAAATTCAGGATGCTCGGGGCAATCTGCTGTTCACGCGCTACTTTGATCAGAAAGCGCCTGAATGGCTCGATGCCGGCGCTCCCGTCTACTTCTTTGAGATCATGCCGCTCGCACCTGGGGCCACGAAAGTAGTGATCAAGCAGGGTGCTGTGACGTTGGGCCAGGTTTCGGCAAGTCCGAATCCTCCACAGGTGACTCTTACTGAACCACAGCCAGGTGTAATCTCAGGCGATACGCTGCAAATGCGATGGACGGGCAGCGATCTTGATGGCGACCAAGTCAAATACATGATCGAGTACAGCGCCGATGCCGGTCGGAGCTGGCAGACGCTGGCCCTCAATTGGGCCGGCGCCAGCCTTATGGTCAAAACGTCGGACCTGCCAGGCTCCGATCAAGCCAAGGTTCGCGTGCTGGCAAGCGATGGCTTGAACACAACCGTGGCAGAATCGGGTCTGCTCCTGGTACCGACAAAGGTCCCACGCGTGACGATTATCTCGCCTGAGGAAGGCTCAGTGCTGGCGCCTGGGCAGCCTATCAATCTGTCGGGGATTGCCGAGGACCGTGAGGACGGGACGCTGAACGGGCCAGCGCTCACCTGGACACTCGACGGCGATGCCACCGTTGGGACTGGCAGGCAACTCACCCTGTTCAACCCGCCGGCAGGCCGGCACACAATCACGCTAACTGCCCGGGATCGTAACGGCAACGCGGCCTCAACGAACGTCTCAGTGTTCGTTGGTTATCAGAGCTTCTTGCCTCTCACCCTGCGAGGTCGGTAGGCGAAAGGTTCTGTCTTGAACAATCTGCCAATCCAGTTTACGTTGTGGATTTCGCAAGTCGCGAGTATAGTTCTTTGTGTGTGCTCACTTCTCTTGCGCGTTCAAACCATGAATTCCGGCTCCAAAAACAATGACTGTAGCGTGTGTCCGCTCCCGGCCTCGGATTCTACGGGTGGTGGCAGCCTCTCAGGTTTGCAGATCAATGACAGCAAGGAGTCAGTAATGACTGGGTCACCTTATGAAGCGCAACTGCAGGACCTGGCCCAAAAGCTGGATGAGTTCGCCAATACTACCAGACAGCAGTTGGCCACGCTTGGGTCAGCGACCGAATGGTTGGAGCGCGAAAGATGGCAACGCGAGAGGGCGTTTTCCCTAGACCGCAGCACGATCATTCAGTGGCTTGAGAAGGGCCGACTGGCGCTTCAACGTGCAAGTGCGGCAGGCTCTCAATTGCTGTTTCTTATAGACGAACTCGCCTCCTTGACCCGATTTCTATTGGAAAGTCCTGTCATTTCAGTGAGCTACATTGACAGGTTCGAGACACTGGCGCGCAAATTGGAGACGCAGTCCGTGGTCATGCAGCGATCATGGTCTGATTCACAGGAATGGCTCGCCGTCGCCCTTCCCTCTTTCGATCCTGAATTGCATACAGGGGCAGGACAAACAACCCTCGCCTGCCTGTCTTCCTTGCAGGCTACGATCCGGTTGTGGAAGACCAATCACGCAAACTTAGTTGAACGTCTCGAAAGCCGTTTAGAAAGGCGCCGGTCAGATCCTCAGTTGGATTCCTCCGGGCATTCATGCCCGCAGTGTGGGGCGACGGGAAAGACAGGGGCACGATTCTGTGCACAGTGTGGGTCGCCATTGACCTCAGGAGTGACGCCTGCAGCGTTGGCTCCCAGCACTGCGGCTTCACAGGCGGATCACGACCAAGAACTCCGCCAACGCGCCGAGCACTTAGAACTAGAGAATGATTGGGTGGATCTAGACTTGGCAATGGCGACGCTGGAGAGACTCAAAGCCCTAGATGAGGTAAAGCGAGCCATGGAGAAGGCTATTTCTTCTCTGCAAACTCCTGCCAGTAGTCATGCTGCAGCCACTGCTGCCGACGATAAGGTAAGACCCAAAGAGCCGCCGACTTCTCCAGATCCGGTGCACTTCTCGATCACAGCTCCCGCTGCGCTCCCTGCTGACGGTTCGCCGGTCATTCTGGATGTATGGGCGCATCTAGACAGCCAACGAGCTGATGTTCTCGCACGCGCAAAAGAGGAAAGAGGGACAGACACCGTCCGACGAGGATCGCAAGGGCCGGTCCTGATCGAACGAGGGACTCAAATCGCCGTGGAACTGCGTCTTCCCACTCTGGTAGTTTCCGAACCAGATGGAACTATCCTCTGGATGGGTGAGGTCGCCAATACAAGTTTCGAAGTATGCGTACCTGAAGGGGCCAGGCTGGGAGAACACGCAGGATCTTGCCGATTCTTCGTGCGAGGCATGCAGATAGCCAGACTGCATTTCAGCGTCATGGTGGGAAAGGTTCCAGGGCAAATCGTACAGCTGGCAACAAAGGAAGAGCGCGTACGCACAGCTTTTGCCTCATACGCTCACGCAGACCAAGGAGAGGTTCTTGCGCGAATCCAAGGTATGCTGAAGGTGCGGCCAGATCTCGATATTTTCGTCGACGTAGCTTCTCTGCGATCGGGTGAGAAGTACGAACAAAGGCTGATGGAAGAGATCGCTCGTCGAGAGATGCTGTACCTTTTCTGGTCTCAAGCGGCCAGGCGATCAAAATGGGTGAAAAAGGAGTGGCGTGCTGCCCTTGTGGTGCACGGAATAGACGCAATCAATCCGGTTCCGCTGCAGCCCCCCGAGATCGCGCCACCACCACGGGAATTACGCACACGTTTACATTTCAACGACTGGACACTTTTCTTCACCCGCAGCCAAGCGTTGTAATCAGCAGGACCGCCTCCTCTTGAGCGCTATTATGTACCGGCAGTCGAATCAACTTCGCTTCCATTGATCAGGGGAATGATCCATCCACATATGCATGCGAGGGCCTAATTCAAGACCAAGAGAGACTGCGCCATGACCGACCCAACCACTTCCAACTACCGCTACTGGGCATTCATCAGCTATAGCAGCAGAGACACGGTTCACGCCAAATGGCTGCATCGCGCCATCGAGACCTATGGCATCCCCGCCAAGCTGGTCGAGCGTGGACACACAACGCCCGTAGGCGAGCCGACTCCTAAGCGCTTCCAGCCCATCTTTCGCGACCGCGATGAACTGCCCGCCTCTGCAGACCTGGGTGAAGCGATCGAAGACGCCCTACGCGCCTCGCGCTATTTGATCGTAATCTGTTCGCCTAATGCTGCAGCTTCCCCATGGGTGAATCGGGAGATCGAGACCTTTATCGAAATCGGGCGCAGCGACCGCATCTTCGCGTACATCGCAGATGGCGAGCCGAACAGCGGCGACTTGAGGGAGTGTTTTCCGCCGGCGCTTAGGCGGCCAATCGAACCCCTGGCCGCCGATGCCCGCCAGTCAGGAGATGGCCGAAACGACGCCAAACTCAAGCTGTTAGCCGGCATGCTCGGCGTGGGATTTGACGCGCTCAAGCAACGCGATACTCAGCGCCGGGTGCGCCGTCTCCAGGCGATCCTGGTGGCCGCCCTCCTTCTTGCACTGGTTCTTGGCGGTCTAGCCTGGTACGCCAACGCGGCCCGGCTGCGAGCCGAGGTGGCAGAAGCCAGTGCAATCAACGAGTCGTATGTCCGAGCGACGGCCGAAGCCAACGCGGTCACCGAGGCACGTGCGCGCGCAACTGCCCAGGCTGTGGCGGAAGAACAGCGCAATCGCGCCGAAGAGGAGGCCCGGATCGCGCGGGTGCGTGAGCTGGCAGCAAAATCGCAGGCAATCATCGAAAGCCAACCGCAGCACAGCCTGCTGCTTGGGATCGAGGCCGTTCAACTTGGTGCACAGGCCACGGCAGCGTTGACTGGGGCCAAGGACAATCTTTATCAAGCACTCTCTAGGATTGGCGGCCTTGGCTTGAGTGGCCACTCCAGTAGGGCTTGGCGGATGGCCTTCAGCTTGAACAGTCAGCGTCTGGTTACGGGTGGCCAGGATGGCAGTGTACGTGTATGGGACATGATGGCGTCACCTATCCCACGTAATACTAAGGTTTACCAGACAAGGAATTCGATTACGTCAGTGGCACTTAGCCCGGATGGTCGATGGCTGGCTGCGGCTGCTGGAGACTTGGGACTCAATCCCTACTTGGTTGGTGACCTGGGTGGGCTGGACACGCTTTTTCAGAGGCGGGACCGTCGCGTGTTGGGCGCAGTCGACCGAAGCCGCGACACTGCTGTATATTTGTGGGACTTGAATGCGTCTGACAGCAACGCTCCCATCGTCCTTAGAGGCTATGACCACATAATCCACACACTTGCTTTCAGCCCGGATAATCGCTGGCTGGCTACCGGCAACTACGACGCCACTGTGCGTCTTTGGAATCTTGACGCTCTTACGACCACGCAACCAATCACCCTGCATGGCCACGAAAGGGATGTGTTTTCAATCGCCTTCAGCCCGGACGGGCGATGGTTAGTTACTGGCAGCGCCGACAACACAGCTCGCGTATGGGACCTTTCCGTATTCGAGCCGGATAGTACCTCGATTGTGCTTGCTGGCCACACTGATCAAATCCAGGCCATGGCGATGAGTTCTGATGGGCACTGGCTAGTTACCGGCAGTCAAGACAAAACGGCCCGCTTGTGGGACTTGACTGCGACTGACCCGGCTTCAACATCGGTGGTCATCGCACAACACAAGGCGACCGTTGCCGCCGTCGCTATCAGTCCAGACAACCGATGGGTAGCGACGGGAGGCTGGGCCGAGGATTACACTGTGCACCTCATAGAACTTACTGCCGATCGACCGATAACGGATTCGTTGGTGTTCAGGGGACATGAACGCAGTGTCACGGGTCTTGTGTTCAGCCCCGACAGTCGTTGGCTTGTTTCAGCAAGCCTGGACAGCACTTTGCGTGCCTGGAATATCACGTCCCAAGATCCCGTGGCCTCGGTTCGCGTCATTCGTGGGCAAAACAGTGGAAACCGCGCCGTTGCTATCAGCCCAGACGGTCGCTGGCTTGTAGCCGGCGGTGATGATGGCAACGTGCGCCGATGGGCCATGTCAACAATCACCGGCACATCTGTGCTGGGCAACCCTGCTACCATCCCTCTGGCCTTGATGGGACACAAGGACCGGATCGTTGACCTAGCTGTCAGTCCGGATGGCCGTTGGTTGGCCACAGGCAGCAAGGAAGCCATAGCGCGGCTATGGGATTTGCACTCGCTCTCGCCACAATCCTTCTTTTCGGCCGATGCTGTTCCTTCAATTGCGCTCGAAGGTCACCAGGACGAAGTGTACAAACTCGCGTTCAGCGCTGATAGTCATTGGCTTGCGACCGCCAGCTTGGATAACACCGCGCGGCTGTGGGATCTGAAGGCAGCCAACCCGGCAGTCACCTCGCTGCTCCTGGAGGGCCACAAAGGAGATATCAATGCTGTTGCGTTCAGCCCGGATGGCCATTGGCTTGTCACCGCCAGCGATGACCGAACCGCACGCCTATGGGATATCCGCTCGACTAATCCAGCAGAGAGCTATGTCGCTCTCACTGGTCATCAACTCCCGGTGCTCGTGGCAGAATTCAGCAGCAACGGACGCTGGCTGGTAACAGGTAGCATGGATGCTACAGCGCGCCTCTGGGACATGTCCTTGGCACATCCTGAAGCCAAGCCGATTGAACTGACCGGTCACACCGATCATGTGATTGCGATAGCGTTTAGCCCAGACAGTCACTGGTTAGCAACCGGAAGTGCGGATCACACCGCCCGTCTCTGGGACTTGACCAATCCACAAAGCATCACCCCGGTAGCGGTCTTGAGCGGTCACGTAGGCTATGTCACTACAGTCGCGTTCAGTCCTGATTGCCGTTGGTTGGCTACCGGAGGAGCAGGATCCCTGGACCCTCTTCGCTTGTGGGATTTGACGTCCGAAGATCCTGCCGCTTCCCCCATTATCTTGCAGGGCCATAAGGCTTGGGTTTGGAATTCCGGGTTCACTCCTGATGGCCGTTGGCTAATCACCAGCAGTCTTGATGGGACAGTGCGCCTTTGGGACCTGGCCACGGTTAACACTTATCCTTCCTCGATTGTCCTTCCCAGTAAGTTGCCAGTACTCGATCACGCCGTCAGTCCTGACGGACGTTGGCTGTTCACCGCAGATGAGCGCGGCGCAGCATTCGTCTGGCCTCTCCAGGTCGCAGATGTGGCGGAGCTGGCTTGTCTCACTGTCGGGCGCAACATGAACCCAACCGAATGGGAGCAAAGCTTTTATGACAGCCCGTATCGGCTGACCTGTACCAAGCTCTCACTTCATCCCGCCTATATCTGGCGGGCGCGATTGATCGCCGAGGGTGGCGACATAGCTAGAGCCTTAGAGTACCTCAAGACTGCCCTGGAAATCGATCCCACCCTGGACCTGGACCCTGAGACGGAAGTGAAACGGTACGCTGCAGAGGCTCTGTGGGAGGAAGGCGCACTCCTGGCGCAAACGGAAGGAGATGTGCAAGGAGCAATCGAGAAGTTCCGGCAGGCGCTTGAGATGTATCCCGCCCTGGCTTTCGACGCAGAGGCAGAAGCTGGACACTATGCTGCGCCGTATTTGTTGGATGAGGGGAGGCGTCTGGCAGAAAGAGGAGAGGTGCTGGAAGCCCTAGCGCTCTACGACAAGGCGCTGCAACTAGATCCTCACCTGATGATATCGGCCTCCTATTGGAATTCTGTCTGCTGGTATGGGGGCCTTTGGGAAAAGGCGCAGGCAGTCATGGACGCCTGTGAGCGGGCCGTGGCCTTGAATCCGATCGACGGCAATATCCGAGATAGTCGTGGGCTTGTTAGGTCGCTATTAGGGCAGTATTCGGGAGCCATCGAGGACTTTCAGTACTTCATTGAATGGCTGACAAAGAGAAAAGGGAACGCTGAAGAAATCTCTCAGCGTGAAGCGTGGATTGCCGCACTAGAGGGAGGACGAAATCCTTTCGATGTGGCAACGCTCGAAGCACTCCGTGGTAAATAGGGGTTGATCGTACGCCGGGTTGCCTCGTCATTCACTTGTGCATCTCAGCCGACTACCTTAGCTACGGTGGGGTGAAAGTCAGAAGGCCCCATTAGTCATCAGGCTATCAAGGTACTTGCGCCATGAGTGAACAACTTGCCAACGAGTATCATTACTGGGCGTTCATCAGCTACAGCCACAAAGACGCAGCCGAGGCCAGATGGCTGCGCCGCAACATTGAGGCCTACCGCATTCCCGACAATTTGCTGAAGGATGGCAGAACACCAAAAGGCGAACCTGCCCCCAAGCGCAAACGCTTCAGTCCCATCTTTCGCGACCGAGATGAACTGCCCGCCTCCGCCGACCTGGGCGAAGCCATCGAAGACGCGCTGGTCGCTTCGCGCTACCTGATCGTGATTTGCTCTCCGAATTCCGCACAGTCCAAATGGGTAAATCGGGAAGTTGAGATCTTTATCCAGCTGGGCCGCAGCGATCGGATCTTCCCTTATCTGGTGGACAGCGAAACCGGCTTACGAGGCATCGTTAGGCGCTTCATCCTAAAACTTATCCGCACCTTCACGCACATTGGGGATAGCCAACCCGAGGTCAGAAGCGCACAGGAGCACTTTCCGCCAGCGCTTAAGGATCAGGAGCCTCTGGCTGCCGATGCCCGCCGAAAAGGGGATGGCAGACACAACGCCAAACTCAAACTCTTGGCCGGCATGCTGGGTGTGGGGTTTGATGCGCTCAAGCAGCGCGATAGGCAGCAACGGGCCAGACGATTTCGGCTGGGAGTTGCCGTCGCGCTGGTACTTGTGACAGTCTTTTCCATACTGGCATTGTATGCCGAGGATCAGCGTCGCGAGAGCGAAGCCCAAGTCATGGGCCGCATATCCTTGGGATTAGCGAATGAGGCAAAGGAAGACGTTACTACACATCCCCAGCGAAGCCTACTCACAGCAATCGAGGCAGTTGACTACTATGCTCGCAGGTACTATGCCCGCATGGCAGGCGACATTGGGAGTTCCTCGGCTTTGGCCTCCTTGCGTTACGTCCTTAACAGCACAGGGGGGCTCGCCCTACCGGGCCACCATAGTGCCGTAAGAGTGACTGCGATCAGCCCAGACAGCCGCTGGCTTTTGACCGGAGATGCCGACGGTCTGGCCTTCATTTGGGATCTGAATGCTGACGATCCGCGCGCATCGCGCAAGCAATTGGCTGATCATCATGGACAGATAACCGTGGCTATGTTCACCCCTGACGGCAAGCTACTGGTTACCGGCAGCTCCGACTCGCCCAACAACTCCGGCCGCGTCCGAGTCTGGAAGATACAGGAAAGCGGGGTAGCAGACTCCCCAGATTTCGCGTCTCCTCGAGGTCCTGGCATTCGGGCTGCAGCAATAAGCCCTGATAGCCGATGGCTGGTCACGTCGGACGCTGACGATGATGTGAAGCTTTGGAACTTGAGCGATGTAGCGTCCAAGCCCATCAACCTGGTACGATGGGCCAATGTGGTCATGTCGCTTGCCTTCAGCCGAGACGGAAAGTGGCTTGCAGCCGGCAGCCGCAATGGAGAGGTATTTCTGTGGCGGATGGAAACCAAGGGCCCCGTCAATCCACCTTATGTGCTGCGCGGCCACAAAGACTGGGTGAACGCTGTGGCTTTCAGCGGGAACAATAAGTGGCTGTTCACCGGCAGTGGGCAGTGGCAGGAATGGCCTAACACCGTGACCGGAGCGGCTGCAAAGGATGCCTCGATCGTGGCATGGGACCTTTCAGCAGACAATCCCGCCGAGGCAGGCGCATTGATGAGGAGGCTCGATTCGCCGGTTGTGTACCTCACCGCCAGCGAGGAAGGCATCTGGCTGGCCAGCACGGGGCTGAGCAAAGGCTCTGCGCGGGTCTGGGAGGCGAGTCTCAATCACGCTGTGGTGCGCCAACAGGGGGAGTTGCTGAGAAATTCTGCCGGTCCTGCCGCGTTCAGCCCCTACTCCTCCTGGTTAGTCATCGGGGACACACTCTGGAAAACTCGTTCTGGCCCTTACCGCTATGGCACCTACCTGAAGCTCGATGGGCACGAGGGGGTCATCCGAAGTGTTGCGTTCAGCGCCGACGGGCGGTGGCTCGTCACAGCTGGAGACGATGGTCTGCCTCGCCTGTGGAATCTCGATCGTATCGGAATAACAGATGAAGTGACGGCCGGTACTCTTAGTCTGGAGACCTCTTCAGAATGGTATCACCAGGCGGTCTTCAGCTCTGATGGCCGGTGGTTGGCATCGAACTTTGCAACTGACGGAATTCGCGAATGGGGTAAGATCAAGTATGGGGCCCAAAGCGCCTACGCTGTGTATTTGTGGAGCGTAAATGACCTTGTGAACGGACACAGCCCGAACTATCTCATAGGCCACAATGCAGCCGTTGGGTATCTCACAATTAGTGGCAACGGGCGATGGCTGGCCACTGTGGACGCAGATGGTCAGATCATCCTGTGGGATTTGGTGCAGCCGCAGTCTGGTCCTCATCGAATAATTGGGCCGAATTCTGTCAAAGATCTGGCGTTGAGCAACGACGGACGATGGCTGGCCGCCGTCGAACACAACAAATCGGTAGTGAGCCTTTGGGATTTGAGTGCGGCGCCCGAAGCGATTCCCGCACCAATCGTGCTTCGGGGGCATGCCGAAAACGTCAATGCGTTAGCTTTCGCTCCTGACAGCCGTTCACTCTTGACGGGGAGTGACGACAACACCGTGCGCCTGTGGGATTTGACCTCAGCTGCCACGGATGCAAAATCGAGAGTACTGAAAGGGCCGCAGGGGGACGTGCGCCTGGTGCTGGTCACTGCCGATGGAAGATGGGCAGTAGCAAGCAGCTATGATCGCACAGTCCGCCTCTGGGATCTGCAATCCGCAGACCCGAACAGGGGATCACGCTCCTTTGTCGGCTACCAGGAGCAGAACATACCGATAAAAGCCAGTCCGGATGGACGCTGGCTGGTTACTGTGGACGGAAATGTACTCGCCCTCTGGAACTTACAGCGTCTACAGGCGAATGCGATAGAATTGACAGAACATAAGTCTGTAATAACAGCGATGGACATCAGCCCAGATAGCCGATGGCTGATCACCGGAGACAGCAACGGATGGACATACACGTGGGATCTCGATAACCCACGAAGCAGCCCAAGCTCCTACTCTCATCCGGGGTATGCGGTCGAGCTGGTTCGGGTCAGTGGTGATGGGCGCTACCTGCTCATGGCGGATTCATCCGGCCTCGCTTCGTTGGTACTTTTGCGACCGGATGACCTGGTCGCACTCGCGTGCCAGGTGGCAGGGCGGAACTTCACGGAGTCGGAGTGGGAAGACTTCTTCCCTTCGCGTGCCTATCGTCCCACCTGCCCGGACCTGCCACTCCCCTTGGATCTGGTCGAACCGATACTGGATGAAGCCAGACAACTCGCAGAAGCGGGTGACGTAGCAAAAGTAACCGCCAAGTTCCAGGAGGCGAAGACGAAGATCCCGACCTTGAATTTGGATCCCGCTGCCGAAGCAGAACGGCTTGCCATTGGAGCAAAGATAGAAGGTCTGGTGAAACAAGAGCAGACCCAAGAAGCGTTCGATTTGTTTCTCGCAGCACGGGCTAAAGAGGGGTCGCCTGTGCTCTCGCTGGACGCCATGGCGTCACTCTGCATGTACGGCAGCTATGCTTCCCCGACGGGAACGGAGGAGATCTGCAGCGAAGCGATCCGTAGGGACAACCTTCCTGCAAACTGGCTCCGGCCGATAGGATATGCACTCTTCGGAAGGGGCGTGACACGCATCAACAGGCGTGACCTTTCGGGTGCAGCCGCAGACTTCGCTATCATCACCAAAATACTGAAGGATTACGAAGGATACGACAAGTTCCGAACCGAGCTTGGCGTGGACCTGGAGGCATGGATTGTCGAGCTGGAGGCCAGGCGAGTCCCCGCCGATGCGAATTCGCGCCGATCCTACAGCCCGCGTTGAGTAGATGCGCAGAGACATAGAGGACAGGATTGACATCCGGTGAGCGCACCTTGAGAGAGCGAATCATGGGAACAACTCGCAGAACCTTGCGCATCTTCTTCAGCTCCACCTTCAGCGACCTGGTGGCCGAGCGCAACGCGCTACGGGAGCACCTCTTCCCGCGGCTGCACGCACAGGATGGCGAGCGTTTCCAGACGATTGACATGCGCTGGGTGTAAGCGAGGAGAATGCACACAATGGTTGAGAGAAAGAGTTCTTTCATCAGCATCGCCAGGCTATCCGACCTCTGGCGCCGCCACGGCTGGCTGATCATCGGCCTGCTGTGGATCGTCGCACTGGTGTTGGGCTACATCGGCTTCGCGCGCAACGCGCTGCTCCAGGGGCGATCGCCGCGCTTCACCGACACAGCCTACCGCACCCTTCAACTCATCCCAATGAATTCCGGCGACGTAGAGGGTGCGACCTGGCCGCTCGATGCGGCGCGTTTCATGATCCCTTCCCTCGTGGCCTGGACTGCGATTCGCGCGCTGCTGAGCCTCTTCCACGACCGCTGGCAGCAGTTCCTCTTGCGCACCTGGCGCGGCCATGTGATCATCTGTGGGATGAGCCGCAAAGGGTGGTTGCTGGCGCAGAGCTTCGTGGCGCGGGGCGACCGTGTAGTTGCGATCGAGGCCGACAAGTCCCATGACTTACTCGATTCCTGTCGTAAGCTTGGGATCGTCGTCTTGACCGGCGATGCAACTGACCCAGATCTCTTGCGCCGGGCTGGGACTCTCCGCGCCAGGAACCTGATCGCGGTTACCGACGATGATGGCGTCAATGCTGAGGTCGCGGTGCGGGCCCAAGAGGTGCTGCGCGAAGCAACCAGGAAAGGCCGACGATCGGACTACCTGACTTGCACCGTACATCTGGTCGACCCACGACTGTACGAGCTGGCGCGCACGCGGGAGTTGATCCTGGAAGAGGGCGTGCCGTTGCGCCTGGAGTTGTTCAACGTCTTCGAACGCGGAGCTCGCCTGCTATGGAGCAAATATGGGCCGGTTCGGGATGGGAATGGTGTAGCGCCAGCCGGAAATGAACGAGCTGCCCTGTGCTCGGCACACGTGTTGATCATCGGCCTGGGCCGCCTGGGCGAGAGCCTGGTCGTCCATGCCGCGCGCGACTGGCACACGCGGCTGCATGAGTCACCGTGCGGGGCGGCAGGCCGGCTGGCTATCACGGTAGTTGATCAAGAGGCCGATTGGAAGTGCCGGGCGCTAAGGGTGCGTTATCCTCAACTGACAGACGTCTGCGACCTAATCCCGGCACAAATGAACGTCCGTTGGCCCGAGTTCTATGAGGGCGCTTTCCTGATCGGCAACGCCGATCGCCCTCCTGTGAGTGCAGTTTTCGTCTGTTTCGATGATGATTCGTTGGCGTTGCGCACTGGCTTGGCCATGCACCAGCGCTTGCTGCTCACATCCGCCAGTTCCACGCCGATCGTGGTGCGCATGGCTGAGGATGGCGGACTGGCGCGGTTGATCGACCCAGGTGGCAACGGACAACCGACACCGGTTTTCGCAAACCTGCATGCTTTTGGCCTCTTGGATCAGACTTGTACACCCGAAGCAATCCTGGGTGGCACGCACGAGGTACTGGCGAGGGGACTGCACGAGGTCTACGTCCAGCAGCAACGGGCGTTGGGCTATACGTCCTTGACCAATCCATCACTGGTTGATTGGGACCAGCTATCAGAAGCTTTGCGCGAGTCGAACCGTGCTGAGGCTGATGGCATCTTCCATCACCTGGCCGCTTTGGGATATACGCTGATCCCATTAACCGATTGGGATGCTGCGTTCTTCCATTTCTCCGAGGGAGAAGTCGTCCGCCTGGCGGAGCAAGAACATAACCGCTTCGTGGCCGAACGACTCAGCCAGGGATGGCGCTACACCGATGGCCCAAAGGACATCAACGCCAGGCTCAGCCCGACACTCGTAAGCTGGGATCGCTTGCCTGCGGAGGAACGCGCCAAGACCTGCGACACCGTCCGAAAGCTGCCGGCTACCCTCGCCCGCGCTGGCTTCCAGATCGTCCGACTGGCTGAAGTTGGCCAGGCCATGACATCCAACCTTTCGGTGAAAGAAGAGAGGCCAATGAGCAAGAAAACAGAACGGCGCGAAATCTTGGGACGCGCAATTCACGAACGCTACCGGCAGAACCAGCGGGGCATCAAGCCACCGGAAGACCCTGCCATGCAACCCTGGGAGACGCTGGCCGAGCATCTGCGCGAGTCCAACCGGCAGCAGGCCGACGATATCGAAGCCATCTTGCAGCGCATCGGTTGTGGGATCCGGCCTGTCATGGGCCCAGCGCTGGCTCCGTTCGTCTTCACGGAAGAAGAAGTGGAGATCATGGCCGGCGTGGCGCACGAGCGTTGGGTGGCAGAACGCCGCCGCGCGGGCTGGAGTTTCGGGCCGGAGCGTGACGTCGAACGCAAGATCACACCATATCTGATACCCTATGTGGACCTGCCGGAAGAGGTAAAGGAGTGGGACCGTCAGGCAGTGCGCGCAATTCCAGAAGTGCTGACAACTGCCGGGTTGGAGGTGTATCGCATTTCGTAACAGCTGCCGTTTGGTGGCACGACTCTCGCCAGAGGAGACCACACATGTGCGACGAAATCACACAGAACGATATTGCTTGGGCCTGCGAGCAGATCGCTCGCTACAGTGAGCTCTATCCAAGGTATGAGACCTATGCAAAAGTCCTGAAGGATGTGCTCGAGCAGGCTGTGCGCGGCTTCTCGCCTCTCGCAATCGTGGAGACTCGGCCCAAAAGTATCGCCAGTTTTGCAGAGAAAAGCTTGCGCAAAAAGTGCAAATACCGGGATCCGGTTAACCAGTTGACTGACCTGTGCGGCGGTCGCGTCATCACCCACACCAACACCGAGGTTGCACTGATTTGCGACTTCATTGAGAAGCATTTCGTTGTGGATGCCGCCAACAGCGTCAAGATCAGCGAGCGACTGAGACCGAATGAATTCGGGTATCGCTCCGTTCACTATGTGGTACAGTTCCGCCGGAACGCCTTGCGTGGCACAGATGCAGATATTGCCATCCCAGACATCCTTTACCCGGATCCAACCGGCAAGCCACCGATGAAGGCCGAGATCCAGGTGCGGACCCTCCTGGAGCATGCCTGGGCGGTCTTCAGCCACGAGCGAGTGTATAAAGGCGCGTTCACTGTTCCGGCTGTCTGGGAGCGAGAGCTGGCTGGTCTGGCTGCTTTGTTGGAGGAGGCTGATCAAGCCTTCTCGCGCATCCAATCGGGCTTGCGCAGCTATATGGCCTCCTATGGGACCTATATGAGCCCCGAGCAGACGCGCAATGAGATTACTTTGCTGAAAGTGGTGCTGGGGTGTAGCCCCGGGAATCTCGATGTCGCCTATCGAATCGCCAGGCTTGCCATGACGATCGAAGAGTGGGATCTCGTCATCGAGATGTTGCAGCCGCATGCAACATCCTTGGACCCGTCCATGCTGCGCGATTTAGGGGTATCGTTGTGCAAGAGGCATCGAGAAGACACTGACGGTCGAGAGTACAAGCAAGGACAGGAATATCTAGCGCGGGCATGCGAACTCAATCCCGCAGACGCTGATGCCTGGGCTTCCCGCGCCGGCACCTACCGGGACGATCCCAACGCTCGACGCCAGTATTACCAGCGTGCCTTTGTAGCCGATCCGACAGATCCATATGCTGTCAGCCAACTTCTGTTCAGCGAGATCACACAGACCAGGAGTGTCGCCGTGGTTGGGCTAGTGGAACCATCTATTAGAGCATCCATCCACCGTTGTCGCAGCCAGATCGAGGTGGGCACAAACATGCCGTGGGCGTATTATAGCCTCGGCATGTTCCACTTGCTGCTCAACGAGCCCTATGCAAGCCTGATTGCCTACGCCAAGGCCGTGCAGCTCAGTACCGCTCCCTGGATGATCGAAACATCCCTGCGCACGCTCGAGGAACTGGCACCAGTCCGCAATGCCTTGCGCGGTTACGACTGGCTGACGCGATGGTTAGCCCTTGGATGGCGGGCCCGGTTCGATGTTCCTAGTACTGACAAAGGCCTGGCCCGGTTACCCAGGGCGAGCAATAAACCGATTGCAGGTCCTGTGCTTATCGTGGCTGGCGGCACAGACGCCAGCATCGAACACGAGATGCCGATCTACCGCGAACTCCTGATGACCGGGCTGCAAGACTTTGTGGGCACGATCATTTCGGGAGGCACGCGCGCAGGGGTCGCAGGACTCGTCGGCGATGTACAGGAAGCCGTTGGTGACGGGGTATGGACTATCGGCTACGTACCCAAATTGGTACCAGCCGGCACGCAGCTGGACCCCTCGATACCGCGAGATACGGTCTACCGAAGGACATGATTTCAGTGCACTCGAGGTCGTCCAATACTGGATAGACATACTATTATCCGGCATACCGGCCCACGAGGTGTGCCTCATTGGGATCAACGGTGGGACCATCAGTGCAGTGGAATATCGTCTGGCCCTGGCATTGGGTGCACAGGTCGTGGTCATCGAAGGTAGTGGCCGGGCGGCCGCGGAATTGTTTAAGGATCGCGATTGGGCGACGGAGCCGAATCTGCTTCCAATGCCTGCCGACGCCGCAACCCTGGCAGCTATTATTGGTGCGCAACGGGTGATCGATGATGCTACACAGCGCGATATCCTGGGCCGCGCTATTCACGAGGCATATCGCCAGCAGCAGGCCGATCGTCTAGCCAATGTGGACCCGGCTATGGCAGACTGGGATCACCTGGCGAAGAATCTGCAAGAGTCCAATCTACAGCAGGCTGACCACATTGCAAAGAAACTGGCGCGCATAGGCTGCTCCATTTGCGCTACCGATGAAGTTGAGAACCCCGTGGAGGTTTTCAGCGCTGAAGAGGTGGAGATTATGGCCGAAATGGAGCATGGGCGATGGATCGCTGAACGTCTGAAGGACGGTTGGCGGTACGGCCCGCAAAGAGACGTAGCAAGGAGAATCAGCCCCTACCTGGTGCCGTGGCGAGATCTACCCGACAGCGTCAAGGAGTGGGATCGTAATTCCGTGCGGCAGATTCCGGAGTTTCTGGCCAAAGTCGGGCTGAGGGTACGGCGAGATCGCCCGTTCGGCAATGCCCTGGTATTGGCCTGAATGCGCTCTGCGGCGCTGCAGTCGCCATTGAGCTCAGTAGGAGGTGGACACCGTGACTCAACCAGTCCAACGTATCGGCATTCTCACGGGCGGCGGTGATTGCCCCAGACTCAATGCCGTCATCCGCGCAGTGGTCAAGATTGCTATCACCCGCTACGGCTGAGAGGTGATCGGCATCGAAGACGGATACGAAGGGTTAATCCTGCCCGGCAAGACGCGGCCGGTGAGCCTGACCGACGGCCACGCTCCCCACGCCGCAGCCGTGAGATGGGAGTTGTGCCTTCAACGCGCAACCTGCCCACCTGGAGCTGTTCTGTCTGGCGTGCGGACAGGGGATGGCGGTAGAGGTCGCGTCGTAATCGTTGAGGCTCTCAAGAGGAGGATGACTCATGCCAGGTCTCATGGATTCCATGCGCCAGAAGGCGGACCAGGCGGCCCTGGAGGCGGATAAGCTGGTGCGCATCCGCCGCAAGCAGGTCGCCGTAGGCCTCGTAGCCGGCGCGGAACTGCCCGGCCGGCTTGCCGGGCTGCAGGATGGCCTCGAGCTTGTCGAGGATCAGCAGGCAGCGCGCCCCGCGGAAATGGGCCAGGAGCCGGTCAAGGCGGCCGGCCGTGGACGCGGGCAGATCGGCCCCGCGGTAGCCGGAGAAGAAGTGCAGGCATTCGGCCAGCACCTCGTCCAGGGGCGGGCCGTCCTGCAGCAGGACCCACTTGGTCGCCGCGAAGGCCGGCGCCACATCCAGCGCGGCGCGCTTGGTCAGGAAGGTCTTGCCGATGCCGCCCAGGCCGAAGACGCCGACCAGCCGGCAGCGCGGGTCGGCCAGCCGGCTGCGCAGTTGCGCCAGCTCAACCTCGCGGCCCACAAAGCCGGTCACGTCGGGCGAGCGGCCCCAGTCGGCGCGGCCGGGCGTCGGCGCGGCGGCCGCGCCGGCCTGAGGCGGCGCCGCGGGCCGATCCGGGTTGGCCAGCACCGCCTCCGGCCGGGGATGCCCGGCCAGGCTCAGCAGGGTCAGCAGGTCGCGCCGAAACTCGGCCTGGGGCAGGCGGGCGTTGCGCGCCAGGGCCAGCAGGGCGTGGGCCAGGCCCTCGAGGTCCTGCTGGCGGGCCACCGGGAACCCCCGGCGCCACTTGACCACCGAGTCGCCCCCGCGCTTGCCCAGGCGCTGGCCGATCGCGATCTGCAGGCCGGTGATCTTCGAGCCATCGGCGTCTTTGATCCGGTAAAGGAGGTCGGAAAGCAGTTCACCGAAACGGTGCCAGTCGGCGGCCATGGCAGACCCTGTGGACGATATTCCCAGGAAAAAATTCCCAACTTTCGCAGCGAGAATGGGTTATGCTACGAATGGGACAGGCTAAAGTATACCCATTCCCGACGATGCGGGCAAGAGGGCGTTTTGGCCTGGTTTCGCCATGGTTG
>Ga0068707_1000931_pt1 | contig 20186 bp, 22 predicted proteins | sample YNPNPMetaG_FD_66600 | JGI IMG/M metagenome (GOLD analysis project Ga0068707, IMG submission 66600) | Anoxygenic and chlorotrophic microbial mat microbial communities from Yellowstone National Park, USA - YNP NP MetaG | ecosystem: Environmental > Aquatic > Thermal springs > Hot (42-90C) >...
ATCTGCAGGGAAAGGGAAGCCCATGAGCATCTTGAATCTGGTGAACCGTGTACGACAGAACCATGCGCTGGAGCACGCCACCATGCATGTGTTGAGCCAGCATCACCCCTATATGCGGCTGGTGGGCCGGACCACCCCGGCCGGCTTTTACATCTACGGCCCGGTGAGCACGGAGGAGGTGGAATCGGCCGCCAGGGAGGCTCTGACCCGCCTGCAACAGGGAGAAGCCTACCTGGCCGTTCATCCCCGCTGCGGCACCAACCTGGCCGTCACCGCCGTGCTGGCCGGGACGGCGGCCTTTGGCGCGACCCTGGGCCGCCCCCGTTCTCGCCTGGAGCGGCTGCCCCTGGCCCTGATGGCCGCCACAGTGGGCGCGATGGTGGCCCAGCCGCTGGCCCATCGCATCCAGGAGCAGATCACCACCTCGCCGGAGGTCGAAGGGCTGACCATCGCCGGCGTCGAGCGCCAGGAGCAGGGCCGGCTCACCGTCCATAAAGTGGTCATCAGCCGGGGATAGTCCATGTTCTATCTCTTTCATGGGGAGGATGAATTCAGCCGCGCCGAGGAACTGGCCCGGTTGCGAGCCAGACTGGCCAGGGAGGACCCCGGCATGGCCGACCTGAACACCACCATCCTGGATGGCAAGGGGCTGACCTTTGGCGAACTGCGCCACGTGTGCGATGCCGTTCCCTTCATGGCCAGCCGCCGGCTGGTGATCGTCCACGGCCTGCTGAGCCATCTGAGCGCCCGCCAGGAAGCCGAAGGACAGGAAACAGCCGGAAGCGCCGGGCCGGGTTGGAAACGGGCCTATCTGCAAGACCTGGCCGACTATTTGCCCAACCTTCCCCCCACCACGCGGCTTGTGTTGGTCGAAGAGAAAAGCCTGCCTCCCTCCCACCCCATCCTCAAACTGGCCCGCCCGGAGTGTGTCAAAGAGTTTCAGCGGCCCAGGGAAAAGGACCTGCCGGCCTGGATCGAGCGCCGGGCAAAGGCCAGCGGGGGAAATCTCAGTTCCGAAGCGGTGACCCTGCTGGCGGCGTTGGTGGGCAACGACCTGCGGCTGCTCGATCAGGAGATCGAAAAGCTGCTGCTCTATGCCGAGGGCCGGCAGGTCACCAGCCAGGATGTACAGACCCTGGTCAGCCTGGCCCGCCAGGCCAGCATCTTTGAGCTGGTAGACTGCGTGGGCCGCCGTCAGACCGACCGCGCCCTCCATCTGCTCCACCGTCTGCTGGATGAAGGGGAAGCGCCCCTCTACCTGCTGACCATGCTGGCCCGCCAGGTGCGCATTCTGATCCAGGTAAGTGAGCTGCGAAGCCAGGGAGTTCCTCCCGCCCAGGTGGCCGGACGGCTCAAGCTCCACGCCTACGTGGCCGAAAAGGCGTTGGCCCAGGCGCAGAACTTTCGCCTGGCCCAACTTGAAGCGGCGCATCAACGCCTGGTCGAGACCGATTGGGCGATCAAGACAGGCAAATGCGACGAGGTGCTGGCTTTGGACCTGCTGATTGTGGGGCTGACCTGAAGAACTGTTGGCATCTATTCGTCATCCAGGAGCAGATCGTCCCCCCCCACCACATGGAATTGCCGCTGCACGGGTGGACCCGGCGATGGCGCAGGCCAGTAGCCGGCCTGCGGCCCCATCGGGAACGACTGGGGGGTGCCACCCTGGATGACCACCACCGGCGGGTAGCCGGTCTGCCGGGCCTGCCGCTCCACCTCCTCCAGGCGCTGCCGATCGCGACGGGTGATCGCCACCACCAGCAGCAACGCCGTGGGGATGCTGGCCGCCACACCGCACACAACGCCGATGACCACAGCCATCGCCTCGGTGCTCATCTGTTTGCCCACCACCACGGCCAGGGCCACGGCAAACACCAGGCCCAGCGCCACCCCGATCTGTTTGACGCTCATGCCCGATCCTCCCCGGCCTCAGCCGTCAACCAGGAGCCGATGGGCCGGGGGGAGCGGCCACCTGTCCCTGCCCCCTGCTCCCGCCTCTGAAGGGGTTGACAGGCTGATCCCAAAGGCCAGCGCCACGGCGCGCAGCGCGTCCGAGAACCCCTGCCGGTAGGCCGCTGCCCGATCCAGGTCCAGGGGCGCGACGGCGCCGGTCGAACTCCTCATCGCCTCCTGCGTGGCACTCAGAATGCGGGCCACATCGTGCGCAAACCACACATCCAACCCCATCTGCTCCTCCGCTCCCCTGCCTCCCTGCCGCCCTGCTCCCCTGCAACCTGTTCCACCAACTTCCGGATTTCCGCCCCGTCAATATAGGCCGCCTGCATCCGGGTCACCTGGCCTTTGGCCACGACCAGGAAATCGCCGTGGCCCAGCAGCCGCTCCGCGCCGGTGCCGGCCAGCCCACTGGCAACCCGCGCATCCTCCGGACTGGTCACACTGCCCACCAGCCGCACCGGGAAATTGCTCTTGACCAGGCTGCCGATGACGGCCACGGTCGGCTTCTGAGTACAGGCGATCAGATGAATCCCGGCCTCCCGGCCCCGTTGCATCAGGCGTGTCAGGGCTTCTTCCATCCCCCGCCCCCCGGCCTGCATCAGATCGGCCAGTTCGTCCAGCACCACCACCAGGCGCGGTTCGGCCCGCCCCTCCCGGTCCCGGCGTTCCATCTCAGCCACCAGGCGACGCAGCAGGGACAGCGCCCCGGTCACATCCCTCAAGACCGGGGTCAACAGGTGCGGCAGCCCCTCGAACGGCGAAAAACCCCGGCCCTTGGGGTCAATCAGCACCAACTGCAACGCCCGCCGGCTGTTGTAGAGGGCCAACGAAGCGACGATGGTCCGCGCCAGAGCGGTCTTTCCCGACCCGGTGGTGCCGGCGATCAGCACATGGGCCACATCAGGGCTGGGCAGGCGGAGGAGCAGTGGCACCCCGTCGTGGTCCAGACCCAACACCGCGGTCAGCGGCGGCACCATCCCCCGGCGACCCGGCCCTCCCCTGCCGAGCCGCCGGCAGAGCTCCAGCAGCCGTACCACCTGCCCGTCGGCGCGGGGAACCTCTACCTCCAACCGCCCTGCCTGGCGGTATACGCGGCAGGAAGGGGCACCCAGGCTGAGGGCAATCTCTTCCGCCAGGCCGGCCACCTGCCTGACCCTGACTCCCAGCGGTGTCGAGAGGTGATAGCGCACCAGGCGCGGTGTCACCATTCCACCGGTGATGCGCGAGGGGAGGTGGTGGCTGGCCAGCACCTGTTCGATCCGATCGGCCTGGAAGCAGAGCAACCGTTGCATGGAGCCGTTCCCTCCCTGTCAACCGGTAGCGGCCAGCCTTTCGCGGGCGCGGAAAGGCACCACTTTGCCGGCAGTTCGCCGTGCCGGCTCCTGGACCGGGGCCTGGAGCGGCTGGCGCAGCGCACAGCCGGCGCAGGCACGGGGATGCTCGATGGGCACGACTCGGGCCGCGCAGGCGGCGTGTTCAAACTGAATTCGCGGCGGATCGTTGTCCCAGATCTCGGTCCGGCCATTGAAGCGCACCACCAACGGCGACGGAGAGACCTGCCGCAGAGTAAACCGCAGGTGTGCGCAGTTGGTCGCTTTGAACGGGCAACTGCGGCACAGGTTGGGCGACACTTCATCGCTGCCGGCCACGATCTTGCGGCACACAATCCGGCCATCCTGCGATGTGGTGCGGTATTCGCAGGGGCTCAACCCCTGTGCCCGGCTACGGCCCGGCTGGACGAGCGACAGCTCCTGGATCATCCTTCCCTCCCCCAATATGAGTTCACGACCGGCGGCTTATAACCGACAGGCCGCCAGAACTTTTGTTCCAGGAACCATTATACCAGAACATCTGTTCGATGTCAAGGGGAAAAAGGGGCCGGCGCCAAATTTTAACAAAACTTATGGTCAAAGGCCGACCTTGCGCCGGCGGGTGCGGAACTCGTCGAACTCGGTGCGGAAAGCCATCCAGTCCCGGACCGGCACCACCAGGCCTACCGCATCGGGACAGAGCATATACTTGCTCAGCCACAGCCGCAGCCAGAAGCGGGGCCGGGGCAGTTGCTCCAACTCGATGACGATCACCGTGCGGTGCCACAGGGTCCGCAGGAAGCGACGCTGGGTCCAACGTTGCTCAGCAGGGGGGAAAGTACGATAGAATTCGGCCGGACGGCTGGTCTTGACCGCAGCGTAGGGGATCTCCAGGCGCAAAAATGGCAATTGGATCAGCAAGCTGTCTTCCCGGCATTGGGCATAGGCTCTCAGGCGCAGCAGGAAGGTGAGGATCAGGATCAGGCCGCTGGCCACCAGGATGGCAGCCAGGTGCGGGCGGTAGCGAGCAAATGGCTCAGGGTTCCAGGCGAGCAGGCCACCGCTCACTACCAGCAGCAAGAGGCTGGGCCAGAAGTTCTGCTCGTTCAGCTCCTGTTGAAACAGCAAGGGGTGGCGCCTGCCCCGTGAGGGGCGCTCGATCCTGGGCGGTTGGTTACGCATGGGCGGGTCCCTCCTCCTGACGTTGAGAGCCATCTGACATGGCCAGGTAGTCATCGCACAGGGTGCGCAAGACGCACGCCTGACAACGTGGTTTCCGGCTGGTACATACCTGGCGTCCGTGTCGGATCAGGTTGAGGTGAAAGGCATAATATGCCTCAGGCGCGATCAACCGCTCCAGTTCCCGGTGTGCCTTTTCCCGTGAGACGCCAGGTCCGATCAGCCCCAGCCGTCGGGTGACACGATGGATGTGTGTATCCACCGGAAAAGCCGGCCGGCCCAGGGAGAAAAGGAGCACGATGGCTGCTGTCTTGGGACCCACGCCGCCGATCGAGGACAGCCAGGCCTTGGCCTCTTCCACCGGCCAGTCGGCCAGAAAGTCGAGGCTCAGTTCGCCCCGTTCGCGGCTGATGAAGCGCAGCGCCTGTTGGATGCGCGGGCCTTTTTGGTTGGCCAGGCCGGCCGGACGGATGGCTTCGATCACCTGTTCCGGCGGAGCATCGCGTACCTGCTCCCAGTCGGGCAGCCGGGCCCGCAGCCGGTTGTAGGCCCGATCCCGATTCTCATCGTTGGTGTTTTGGCTCAGGATGGTGCTGACCAGTTCCGAAATCGGGTCCAGGTGTGTCCGCCCCACCGGCTGGCCGTACTGTTGCAACAGCCGCCGATGGACCTCGGCTGTTTTGTGCAGGCGTTCCTGGTCGGTGTGGTGCATGATCTGCCTCCGGGGTGATTGTACACGACGAGTCACAATTGGTCAAATCAAACCTGGCTCCGATGAACTGTCTACCCTCCCGCAGGTTAGCTAACCTGCGGGAGGGTAGCAGGTAATTGTTCACAGAGGATGATGAATTACACAATTTCTGTCAGGCTGTGATATAATGGGTGGGTAAAGGACAGGCTGATGCCTGAACGAACCGATCGGCAGGCAGATGCAGCTTTGCCGGCATAAGGCCGACGAGAGGGAAAAGCTTGCCCTGAAAAGAGCCATAGGCCTTTAGTCGGGGGCTGATCAGCCCCAAAATACTCCCAAAGGACTATTGAAAAACGTGCTGGAGTGTGTTAAACTTGTTTTAGCAAGTTGAGCAGCCTTTCAGTCAGATAAATACACATTGATAAGGAGGTGTTTCCATGGAACAAGGGACAAAACTTCTCACGGCCAAAGAGGCAGCAGCGTTTTTGCGCATCAGTCTGTTCACCCTGCGCAAGATCGAGCAGCAGGGGCTGATCATCCCCTACCGCACACCAGGTGGGCATCGCCGCTACAGTCTGGAGATGCTGAACGAGTATCTGGAAAAGAGCCGTATCCCCCCTACTCAGGCCTGAAGGACAGGAGGGCACCTGCTCGCAGTTGCCCTACCGCCGGTTTGACCAGAGAGAACACCCTGAGCCAGGTGTACCGTTGGCCTGGCTCAGGGTCTTCTTTTCGAGTCTGTCCAGGCAGTGCAGTGCTTCACCTTGACTGGTTCAACGCTGACTGAAAGTCGGCCTGTAGGGCCTGCGGCCAATGGTCGGCCTGCGCCGACCCGCGCGTCGGTGCAGGCCGACGCCCGGCGCAAAGCGCCCAAAGAGGCCGATTTCAATCGGGCAGCATCCGGAGCGTAACGCCAGGTGTCAACCAATGATGAACCATCCCGGTAAATTTTACAAAAAACGGTTCTTGAGGTATAATTGTACTGTAGCTCCTGGGGGATGACAATCCGGCGGCCGGAACGCGGGCTGTCGTCCATCTGGAGCTTTCCGGTCCAATCGAACAGGTGAACTGAGAGCTTTTCTGAAAACCACCAAGACACAAAGGACACCAGGGGCACCATGCGGCTTTTATTCGTTTCCTTCGTGTTCCTTTGTGGCTTTTGTGTCTTTGTGGTAAGCTTTTCAGACTGGCTCTGAGAGCGCGGCTCTCAGCCGTTGTTCCTGACAGGCCCTGAGGCGTTACGCCTCAGGTGCTCTTTTTGCTGTTTTCGAGGCCGACCTGTCAGGCCTGGGAGGTAGAAGGAAGGAGATGACCAATCAACAGACCTACCTGACCCCTGAGGGCTATCAAAAGCTGGCGGAAGAGCTGGAATATCTGACGACGGTGCGCCGGGTGGAAATCGCCCAAGCGATCCACGAAGCCAAGCTGGATGGCGATGTGATGGAGAATGCCGGCTACGAAGAGGCCAAGCGCCAGCAGGCTTTTCTGGAAGGCCGGATCATGACCCTCCAGACACTGCTCAAAAACGCGGTCCTGATCGAGTCGAACGGTCAGAGCGATGTGGTGGACCTCGGTTCGCGGGTCACGGTCGTCGAAGAAGGGTTTGAGCCGGAGACCTACGTGATCGTCGGCTCGGCGGAGGCCAATCCGGCAGATGGACGCATTTCCAACGAGTCGCCTCTGGGCAAGGCGTTGATGGGCCATAAGGTTGGCGACCATGTGGTGTTTACCACGCCGGGCGGCCAGGTTGAAATGGAGATCCTGAGCATTGAATAGACCGTTCAGCCCCGATACAACGCATCAGGAGGCCTTCATGTCCCCAGAGCCATTGACCGACCAGGAGCAACAGCGTCGGCTCAAGCTGGCGCGCCTGCGGGCGGCCGGCATTGACCCCTATCCGGCCCGGACACAACGGACCCATACCGCTGCTCAGGCCATCGCCGCGCTGGAAACCATGGCGGAAGGGGCGGAGCCGCCCCAGGTGACGGTCGTCGGCCGGCTGGTCAGCATCCGGGTGATGGGCAAATCCTCCTTTGCCCACATCGAAGACGACAGCGGCCGGATTCAGCTCTATGTGCAGCGGGACGCAGTGGGCGAGGAGTGGTATACGCGCTTTAAGCAAGACCTGGACCTGGGCGACTTTGTCCAGGCGACCGGCTCGCTGTTCCATACCCGGACCGGCGAGCCCAGCGTCCACGTATCCGCTCTGCGGCTTCTGGCCAAGGCCCTGCGCCCGCTGCCGGTGGTCAAAGAGAAGGACGGCCAGGTGTTTGACGCCTTCGCCGACAAGGAGCAGCGTTACCGTCAGCGGTATGTGGACCTGGCCGTCAACCGCCAGGTGCGCGAGATCTTTCGCCTGCGGGCACGGATTGTGTCGGCGGTGCGTCGTTTCCTGGACGAGCGAGGGTTCCTTGAGGTGGAAACGCCGGTGCTCCAGCCGCTCTATGGGGGGGCAGCGGCCCGGCCCTTTGTGACCTATCACAACCAGCTCAAGCAGGAACTCTATCTGCGCATCTCCGATGAACTTTATCTGAAGCGGCTGATCGTGGGCGGCTTTGAGCGGGTGTATGAGATCGGCCGCGACTTTCGGAATGAAGGGGTGTCGTTCAAACACAACCCGGAGTTCACCCAACTCGAGTTTTACATGGCCTACGCCGACTACCAGGAGGTGATGGCCCTGGCCGAGGAGCTGGTGGCTTATGTCGCCCAGGAGGTAGTGGGCACGACCCGCATCACCTACGACGGCCAGACGATTGAGCTGGCCCCTCCCTGGCGCCGTTGGCGGCTGCGCGATGCCATCCGCGACCTGAGCGGCATTGATTACCGGGAATACCCCGATGCCGACAGCCTCTACCGGGCTATCGTCGAACGAGGTGGCACGCCGGAGCGCAAGACCAGTTGGGGCAAGCTGATCGATCCCACCCTGATCAACCTCATCGAACCACACCTGATCCAGCCCACCTTCCTGTACGACTATCCCCTGGAGGTCTCGCCCCTGGCCAAACGGAAAGCGGACGAGCCGGATGTCGTCGAGCGTTTCGAGTTTTTTATCGGCGGCCTCGAACTGGGCAACGCTTTCAGCGAGATCAACGATCCCCTCGACCAGCGGGAGCGTTTCCTGGCCACCAGCCGGGCGCTGGTCGAGGGTGACGAGGAAGCCCACCCTCTGGACGAAGACTATATCACCGCCTTGAGCTATGGCATGCCGCCGACGGGCGGCTTTGGCATGGGCATAGACCGGCTGACCATGCTCCTGACCGGCCGGGAGTCGCTGCGGGAGGTGATCCTCTTCCCCCACCTGCGCGCCAGGAGCTGACAATCCTATCACAAGGAGAATCCAACATGCTGGCAATCACCAATGGCAAGGTTTTGACCATCAGCCAGGGAACATTCGAACCTGGCACAGTGCTCCTCGAGGATGGGCGGATCGTGGCCGTGGGCCAGGAGGTCGAGATCCCTGCCGGAGCAGAGGTGTACGATGTGACCGGCAAGGTGGTGACCCCCGGCCTGATTGACGCCCATTGTCACGTGGGCCTGTTCCCGGAGGGGATCGGGTGGGAGTACTCGGATGGCAACGAGTGCACCGATCCGATCACCCCTCACCTGCGGGCTCTGGACGCGGTCCACCCTGAAGACCCGGCCTTCAAAGAGCTGGTCGCTGCCGGGGTAACGACTGTGCTGACCGGCCCGGGCAGCGGCAACCTGATCGGCGGTCAGTGGGTGTGTCTCAAGACGGTGCCCAAACCCACCGTCGAGCAGATGGTGTTGCTGGAACCGGCAGGGATGAAGATGGCCCTGGGGGAGAACCCCAAACGGGTCTATGGGGAGCAGAAGAAAGCCCCCTCCACGCGGATGGGCAATGCCGCTGCCCTGCGCACTGCCCTGGTGGACGCCCAGAACTACCTGGAAAAGTGGCAGCGCTACCAGGCCGACCTGGCGGCCTACCAGGCCAAAGTGGCAGCCGGGGATGAGGGGGCCGAGCCGCCTAAACCGCCGGAGCGGGACCTGAAGCTGGAGGCGTTGGGCAGGGTGTTGCGCCGCGAGATGAAAGCCCGGGTCCATGCCCACCGCGCCGATGACATGCTCACCGCCATCCGCATCGCCGAGGAGTTTGGCCTGGACCTGACACTGGAGCACGCCACCGAGGGCTACAAGATCGCCGACCTGCTGGCTGCCAAAGGGATCCCGGTCACCGCCGGCCCGATCCTCTTCTCCCGACAAAAGTATGAACTGCGGGACATGACCCCCAGGAACCCTGGCCTGATGGCCAGAGCCGGGGTGAAGGTGGCGATCCAGACCGACGAGATGTCGGCGGTCAAATATTTGACCATCAATGCGGCCCTGGCCGTGCGGGAAGGGATGCCGGAAGAGGAGGCGCTGCGGGCCATCACCCTCAACGCGGCCGAGATCATCGGCGTGGCCGACCGGGTGGGCAGCCTGGAGCCCGGCAAGGATGCCGACCTGGTCGTGTTCAGCGGGCATCCGTTCGACTATCGCACGGTGGTGGAGCTGGTGCTGGTGGACGGCCAGGTGGCCTACCGGCGAGACGCCTGACATCGTCAAAGTGCCATGAGGCGGCGAGGGGTCCGGTGTCCTGGTGGCCGTTCCCGGTCGTGTTCGGGGTGGGGCTGATGGTGGCCCTGCTCGGCACGCCGTTGGCCGGAGCCTGGGGGCGCCGCCGTGGGCTGGTGGATGAACCGGGTCCACGTCGCTGGCACCGGGGCACGATCCCTCGCACCGGCGGGGTGGCTCTGTTTGCCGCCTTTCTGGCAGCGGCCCTGCTGGCCCAATGGTTGCCGGTGCCCCGTCAGGACCCCAAGGAACTGACCCGCTTCCTGGGCATTGCCGGGGGGGCCACCTTTCTGTTCGTGGTGGGGATCGTGGATGACCGGGTGGAATTGCGGCCCGGCCCCCAATATCTGGCCCAGGCGGTGGCGGGCCTGATCGCCATCCTGTGCCTGGTCTTTATCGAACGGGTGATGAACCCCTTCACCAACAGGCTCACCATCTTTCCCTACTGGTTTACTGTGGCCTTTACCCTGGTGTGGATCATGGGCATGATCAACACCATCAACTTTCTGGATGGGCTGGACGGCCTGGCAGCGGGTGTGGGGGCCATTGTCAGCGCGCTGCTGGCGATCCACATGCTCCGCGAGGGGCAGTACAGTGTGGCCCTGTTGCCGCTGGCGCTGTTGGGCGCTACCCTGGGCTTCCTGCCCTTCAATTTCTACCCGGCGCGGGTGTTCATGGGCAGCTCCGGCTCGCTGGTGCTGGGCTATGCCATCGCCACGTTGGGCATCGCCGCCGGAGCCAAGCTGGCCCTGGTGCTGCTGGTGCTCAGCATCCCCATTGTGGATGTGGCCTGGCTGATGTTCAGCCGGCTGCGGGCCGGCCAGTCCTTTGGCCAGGCCGACCGCCGGCACCTCCACTACCGCCTGCTCGACCTGGGGTTGAGCCAGCGCCAGGTGGTGCTGCTGTACTACGGCTATTGTCTGATCCTGGGAGCGGCGGCGTTGCTCATCAACTCCCGCCTGTTCAAGCTGATTGTGCTGGTGGTGCTGGGGCTGGGCACGCTGGCTCTGCTGGCCTGGCTGGCTCGTCGCACCATGCGCCGGGGTGAGCCGGGAGCGACCTGACCGGAGAAGAATGCCGATGACGAATGCAACTCACCCTGACGATGACCTGGAGGCCGTGATCGCGGCGGCCTCACGCCGGCTGGAAGAAGCGCCCGGTCCGCCGCCGGCCGGAGAGGTTGCCCCTGACGACCAGGTGCTCTACTGCGCCAACCATCCCACTGTGGCGACGAGGCTGCGCTGCAACCGCTGCGGCAAGCCGATCTGCACCCGCTGTGCCGTCCAGACGCCGGTGGGCTATCGGTGCAGGCAGTGTGTGATCGGCCAGCAGGCGGTCTTTTACACCGGCGGGGTGGCCGACTCTCTCATCGGCGGGGCTATCGCCCTGGTGTTGGGTGGGCTGGCCAGCCTGCTCATGGCGCTGCTGGGTTCCTGGTTCCTGGCTCTGATCCTGGGCACACCGGCCGGCGTGGGCCTGGCCGAAACGGTCCGCCTGGCCGTGCGCCGCCGGCGAAGCCGCTATCTGTGGCTGGCCGTGAGCGGCGGCATGGTCGCCGGGGCACTGCCGGCGCTGCTGCTGGGGCTTTCTCACCTGGGGTCGCTGCTGGCCATCGGCCTGTTCCTGGTGTTGGCAGTGGGGGCAGCCGCTGCCCGGCTGAGATAGCCGGGCAGCCCCCCGGCGGGGATGCTACCTGTCTATGTTGCTCGAACTGATCATCCAAAATTTTGCCATCATAGACCAGCTCCGCCTGCGCTTTGGGCAGGGGTTCAACGTCCTCACCGGCGAAACCGGCGCCGGCAAATCAATCATCATTGATGCGGTCAGCCTGCTGCTGGGCGGGCGGGCCGACGCTGAGGTGATCCGGGCCGGCGCCGACCGGGCAACCATCGAGGGCCTCTTTCTCCTGGACGAGGAGACGCAGGCCCTTGTCAACCCGCTGCTGGAACAGGATGGATTGGAGGGGGATGATCCGGCGCTCCTGAGCCTGGCCCGTGAGATCCGCCGCGAAGGGCGCAGTCTCTGTCGGGTCAACGGCCGGTCGGTCACGCTCAAGGTGCTGGAGGGGATCGGCCAATCCCTGGTGGACATCCACGGCCAGAGCGAGCACCTGTCTCTGTTGCGCGTCCGCGAGCATGTGGACCTGCTGGACCGCTACGGCGACCTGTGGCCCCTGCGTGAACAGGTGGCCGGGCTGGTGCGGCAACTGCGGGCCGTGCGCCAGGAGCTTGCCGGCCTGCGCCGCGACGAGCGGGAACTGGCCCGCCGTCTGGACCTGCTCCAGTACCAGGTGGGGGAGATCGAGGCCGCGCGGCTGACGCCAGGGGAAGAGGAGGAGCTGGTCCTGGAGCGCACCCGGCTGGCCAACGCCGAACAGTTGCAGCAACTGGCCGATGAAGCCTATTCCACGCTGTACGAGGGGAGCCAGGAGCAGGCGGCGGCGGTGGACCTGGTTCAGACCGCAGCCAGGGCGCTGGCCGGGTTGGCCCGCCTGGATCGCTCCACCGCCGCGCTGAGCCAGACAGCCGAATCGTTGGGGTACCAGCTAGAAGATCTGGCCGGTCTGGTGCGTAACTACCGTGACCGGGTCGAGTTCAATCCCCAGCGGCTCAGCCAGGTGGAGGAGCGGCTGGCCCTGATCCACAGTCTACAGCGCAAATATGGCGACAGCATTGAGGAGGTGCTGGCCTTCGCCGCCCGGGCCAGACAGGAGTTGCAGACCATCGAGCACAGCGGGGAACGGATCGCCGAACTGGAAGCCGAGGAGGAGCGCCTGCTGCGGCAGATCGGCCACCTGGGGGCCGAACTTTCAGCCCGGCGGCGGGAAGCGGGCGAGCGACTCTCAGCCGGCATCGAGGCTGAACTGAAGGAGTTGAGCATGGCCCGCGCCCGGTTCGGGGTGGCGCTGGAGTGGCGCGACGCAGCCGACGGGGCTTATGTCGAGGGGCGACGGGTGGCGTTCGACCTGACCGGCCTGGATCGGGTCGAGTTTCTGGTATCGCCCAACGTCGGCGAACCGCTCAGGCCGCTGGTGCGCATCGCTTCCGGCGGCGAAACCTCACGGCTGATGCTGGCCCTCAAGACGGTGCTGGCCCAGGCCGACCGCACGCCGACCCTCATCTTTGACGAGATTGATGCCGGCATCGGAGGGCGGGTTGGAGCGGTGGTTGGTCAGAAGCTGTGGGGCCTGACCGTCAGCGACGGGGGGAAGGTGCGCCGCCACCAGGTGTTGTGCGTGACCCACCTGCCGCAACTGGCCTGTTATGGCGACCTGCACCTCCAGGTCAGCAAGGGGGTGGTCGCTGACCGGACGGTGACCAGCGTCCGCGCTCTGGAGGGCCAGGAGCGAGAGCAGGAGATCGCCGCCATGCTGGGGGCCGTGACCGCCAAAACCCGCGCCAGCGCCCGCGAGATGCTGCTCACCAGCCGGCGGGATAAGGGCCTGGTGTCCCAGGATGAATCGCAGGCCATGCTGAAAAATCGCGAGAGCTAAGGGCGGCCCAACCCTTAGCTCTCGGAAAAGGAGGAGAAGAATTTTGATGCCTGGCATGGCTCACTGTTGACCCTCCCGGTTCGCACCTGCCCCCACAGAGCTACCGGTCGGGATGACGCTCGCCCGCCATGAACCATGCCAGTTGCTCAATCCTATCTTAGCACAGATCGGGCGGTGATGCTGGACGCCAGCTCTACGATTTCCCTACGCGATGGGTAGCCGACGGCCATGCCGTCGGCCAGGGTGTTCGAAGCAGAACATGGGCGTGGGGCACCCTATCGCTCGGCGGGGGTCTGTGACGCTCGGCGGGGGTCTGTGACGCTCGGCGGGGGTCTGTGACGCTCGGCGGGGGTCTGTGACCCCCGCCCGTGGGGGGCCGCCCGGTCCCAGACCCGGCGGGAGCAGGGGGTTTCCCTACGCGATGGGTAGCCGACGGCCATGCCGTCGGCTACCCGATTGTTGGCGATCAGGGGCAAAATATGGTACAATACAGTTTGCTCTTGGACCGACCCTTGAGGAGGCAGGATGGCAGAGTCCATTGTCGTGATCCGGCTGACCCGCAATCTGCGGTACAAACTGACCTACATCAAGATCTTTGAGACCTATATCGAGCAAAATTCCGATCCAGAGGTCGTGAACCTGCTCAGGTCTCTCATGCAGGCTCAGCAGGCAGAAATTGCCCCCCTGGCCAGCTACCTGCGGAACCTGGACGTCAATCCCCAGGAAGTGCCGTTGGACGACAAGTTGATGACCCATGCCCTTGCCCGTCAAGACTATAAATCGCAACTCCGCTTTATCTACGATGGCCTGAGCCGCGCTGTAGCCTGGTACAAGATGCAGCTTGTGGACAGGCAGATGATCGCCGATCCCGAATTGCGGCGGCTTCTGTTCGAACTGGGAGAGGCCAATGCCGCTCAATTGTGGCGCACCGAAGCCACGATGGCCATGCTCAAGGTGCCGACGACGCTGAAAGAAAAGGTATGGGACGAACGCCCCCGGATCGAGCCTGAGACAGAGGAGGGGTGGCGACCTCGCCTGCTGGAGGATGTCGGGCGGCCCTCATGGACAAGCAAGCAGGGCGCACGTTGGCCCCGGCCACCCAGGTATCAATGGGACCAGGAAGACACAACACCAAAGAGAAAGGAGTGAGCCTGATGGAGATCACACAGGTTGGCGTCGTAGGTTGTGGGTTGATGGGTTCGGGCATCGTCGAGGTCTGTGCCCGGGCCGGCTATCGGGTCGTCGTCCGGGAGGTCAACGACGAGTTGCTGCAAAAGGGCCTGGGTCGCATCCGCGATTCGTTGACCAGGGCGGTGGCTCGCGGCAAAGCCACTCAGGAGCAGATGGACCAGGCTCTGGCACGCATCCAGGGCACGCTGGACCTGGCCGATTTCGCCACCTGTGACCTGGCCATTGAAGCGGCCATTGAAAACATGGCGGTCAAGAAAGAGATTTTCGCCGAACTGGACCGCATCCTGCCACCGCACGCCATTCTGGCCAGCAACACCTCATCGCTGTGCATCACCGAGATGGCCAGCGTGACCAGGCGCGGCGACAAGGTGCTGGGCATCCATTTCTTCAACCCGGTGCCGGTGATGCCCCTCATCGAATTCGTGCGCACCATCCTGACCAGCGACGAAACGATGGCCATTGCCCACCGGTTCGGGGCGTCGCTGGGCAAGACGATGGTCACGGCCAGGGATACCCCCGGCTTTATTGTCAACCGACTGCTCATCCCCTATCTGCTGGATGCGATCCGCCTCTACGAAGAGGGCCTGGCCAGCCGGGAGGACATTGACACGGCCATCAAGCTGGGGCTGAACCACCCGCTGGGGCCGCTGACCTTGCTCGACTTTATCGGGCTGGATACCTGCCTGTTCATCGCCGATGCCATGTTCGAGGAGTACAAAGACCCGCGTTACGCCGCGCCGCCTCTGTTGCGCCGCATGGTGTTGGCCGGACACCTGGGCCGCAAGAGCGGCAAAGGGTTCTATGAGTATCAGTAGATGAACCACCTGCACGCCCTATCCATCCATCAGCAGGCCCTGATCATTGACGGCCACTGCGATACCCTGGGCCGGGTGGTGAGCGAGGGGGTTGACCTGGCCTGCCGGCAGACCGAAGGCCATGTGGACCTGCCCCGGCTCCGCGCCGGCGGCGTGGCGGCCCAGATCTTTGCCGTGTTCACCGCCCGCCCCCGCCAGCCAACAGCTCATGGACCACTGGACCTGGCCCTGTGCATGATTGACGCCCTCTATCAGCAGATCGAGGCCCACCCGGATCAACTCGCCCTGGCCACCACCGTGAGGGAGATCGAACAGGCCCACAGCGCAGGCAGGCTGGCGGCGCTCCTGAGCCTGGAAGGGGGTGAGCCGTTGGGTGAGGATCGGCGACTGCCGACGGCGGGAGACCAACCGCTGCTGGACCGACTGCGCATCTTTTACCGCCTGGGGGTACGGATTCTCGGCCTCACCTGGAGCACACGCAATGCCCTGGCCGACGGCGTCTTTGAGGCCCAGACCGGCGGGGGCCTGTCCCACTATGGCCGGGCTGTGGTCCGGGAGATGAACCGGCTGGGCATGGTGATTGATGTGGCCCACCTGGCCCCGGCCGGCGTCCGCGATGTGCTGGCGCTGAGCGAAGCCCCGATCATCGCCAGCCATGCCAACGCCCGCGCCCTGTGCGACCACCCGCGCAACCTCAGCGACGAACAACTGGAGGGGATCGCCCGCAACGGCGGGGTGGTGGGGGTGACCTTTGTGCCCTCGTTTCTCGTCGCGGCCGGACAACCCACCCTGGACCACCTGCTGGACCATGTGGATCACATCGTCCGCGTGGCCGGCATAGACCACGTGGGGTTGGGCTCCGACTTTGACGGCTATGGCGGGGACAATCAGATGCCGGAGGTCCGCGATGCCGCCGATCTGCCTGCCATCACCGCCGGTCTGCTGGCCCGTGGATACACGGAAGCCGGGGTGCGTCAGATCCTGGGGGACAACTACCGGCGGGTGTTCCGCCAGGTATGGGGGGGTTGAAAGAGGCCTTTCGCCGGATGCAGGATGATCCGCGCTACCGAACTCACCAAACGCTACGGTTCCACGGTGGCCCTCGACCGGCTCTCGCTGGAGGTGCCGGACGGGACCGTCTTTGGGTTGCTGGGTCCCGGCGGCGCGGGCAAGACCACTTTTCTGCGGCTGGTGATGGGCTTTGTCTTCCCTCAGGCCGGGCAGATTGACCGCGGGGGCCTGTCGCCGGCCCAGATCGGCTATTTGCCAGAGCGAGCGTCCTATCCCCCCCATCTTTCGGTGCGCGCCTATCTGACCCTGGTGGCGCGGCTGGCCGGCCTGCGGGGGGCGGGCCTGCGGCAGGCAGTGGACCGGCTGACAGGCGAGTGGGGGCTGGAATCGGTAGCCGACCGGCGCCTGGGAGCCTGTTCGCCGGGGATGCTCCGACGGCTGGGTCTGGCCCAGGCGCTGGTGGGAGACCCTCCCCTGCTCCTGCTTGACGAGCCGGGGCAAGGTCTGGACCCGACCGATCAGAGGTTCATCGGCGAGCGGATCGTCGCCCTGCAACAGGCCGGCAAGACGGTGTTGCTGGGCAGCCATCACCTGGACGAGGTGACGCGGCTGTGCAGCCACATCGCGGTGCTGAAACAGGGGCGGCTGGTGCGTTGTGGCCCGTTGGAGGAGATCCTGGCTCCCCAGCCGCAGGTGATCATCGTGACCGACCCGCTGCCCGACGGCCTCCGTGACCGGCTGGCCGGCAGGTCACCGGACCTGATCGTGGCCGAGGGACGGCTGACGTTACGGGGTGAAGCCATCTCGTACAAGGCTCACCTGCTGCGCCTGCTGCTCGATGCCGGGGTGGACATCCGGCAGATCGGTGAACAGTCGGCCACGCTGGAAGATCTCTTTCTGGAGGCGACGGGCAGGTGACTCGCATCTGGACACTGGCCTGGTTCCTGATCGGCGATCTGTTCCACTCGTTGCCGGCCCTCGTGCCCCTGGCGGCGGCCCTGGCGTTTGGGCTGATCGCCTTCGAATATGGCATGGATCAGGCGCAGTTCATCACCGTCGCCGGGTTGGGCATCGGCGTCATCGGCTGGTTGACGACGCTGCTGCTGGCCGGGCGGGCCGATCGCGCCTGGTCGTGCCTGCTGGTAGCCCGTCTGCGGCGGCGGACCGAACTGCTGGCCGCTCTGTTCGTCAGCGGCCTGGGCCTGACAGGGGGGCTGGCGGCCTTGATCACAGTGCCCAACCTGCTGGCCGGCCGGCTCACGCTGGAGCTGCCTGCGGCAGGATGGATCGTGCCCACCTGGCTGGTCCTGTGGTCGCTGGCCGCAGCCCTGGCCCTGGCCCTGTCGGGCCTGGTAAGCCAGGGGGATTCTCACCTGCTCGGCTATGGGCTGCTGACCGCATTGCTGGTGGCCAACGACCAGAAGCTGTTTCTGGCGGAGCATCGGCTGGGAGGGGTGATCCGCGTGCTGAACCTCCTCCTCTGGCCGGTGAGCAGGCTGCTGGCCCAGGCCTCGGCCGGCCGCCACGACCGGCTGTACTTTCTGGCCCTGGCGCTGACAGGGGGATATGCGATGGCGCTGTTTGCCCTGGCCGCCCGGCTCTTTGACCACAAAGACCTGTTCTGGCCGGAGTAGCGGCGCACCGTAAGGAGAAGCTGGATCGCATGTCATCCGATTGTCTGCCCTTTCCACCGGGCTTTCTGTGGGGCACGGCCACCTCTGCCCACCAGGTGGAGGGGAACAATACCAACAACGACTGGTGGGCTTTTGAACAGCGGCCGGGGGCCATCTGGGATGGCGACCGAAGTGGCCTGGCCTGCGATTGGTGGCGCAACGCCGAGCGCGATTTCGACCTGATGGCCGCGATGGGGCACACCAGCCACCGCCTGTCGGTGGAATGGAGCCGCATCGAGCCGGAAGAGGGCCGCTTTGACCCGGCAGCGGTCGCCCGCTACCGGCAGATGCTGACCGGGCTGCGACAACGCGGCCTGGAGCCGATGGTCACCCTGTTCCATTTCAGCTCTCCCCTGTGGCTGTCCCGCCAGGGCGGTTGGAGGAACCCGGCGGTGATCGGCCACTTTCGGCGTTTCGTGCGCCACACCGTCGAGCAGCTCGGCGATCTGGTGAGGCTATGGTGTACGATCAACGAGCCGAACGTCTATGCCACCCTGGGCTATCTGTACGGCGTGCATGCCCCTGGCGAAAAGTCGCTCCTGTTGTGCTTCCGCGTGCTGCGCCATCAGCTCCAGGCCCACGCGGCGGCCTATCGCCTCATCCACGCCCTGCAGGGCAACAGCCAGGTGGGCCTGGTGTTGAACCTGCAGATCTTTGAGCCGCTGGACCCGGCCGATCCGGCCGCTGCGCTGGTGAGCAGAGTGCTGGACGGCCTGTTCAACCGGCTGCCGCTCCGCGCCGTGGAGGGGGGCCGGCTGCCTTTTCCCCTCGGTCTGGGGATCACCGGCTATGGGCCGCTGCTGGATAGTGTAGATTTCTGGGGGGTCAACTATTACACCCGCCAGCGAGTCAACCTGCGCCGTGGGCCTGAGGGCCTGCTGCAAACGACGCCGGGCGTCGAGGTCAGTGACCCCCGGCGCGATATGCCGCCGTTCGAGTGCTACCCGGCCGGCCTGTACCAGGTACTCAAGTGGGTAGCGGCTCTGGGCAGGCCGATCTACATCACCGAGAACGGCCTGCCCGATGCCGATGATGACCAGAGGCCGCGCTTCCTGCTCACCCACCTGGCCCAGGTGCAACGGGCCGTGGCCGAGGGGGTGGATGTGCGCGGCTACTACCACTGGACCTTCACCGACAACTTTGAATGGGCCGAAGGGTGGCGGGCACGCTTCGGCCTGGTGGCTCTGGATGAGACGACCCAGGCCCGCAGCCCGCGCCCCAGCGCCCGGCTCTACAGCGACATCATCCGCGCCAACGCCATCACCCGGCCTGTGGTGGAAACCTATGCCCCGGAGGTGCTGGCCGACCTTTTCCCCGGATCATAACATCCGGTGCCAGGCAGCAACGCTATGACAGAGACGCTACACTTCGCCTTGGAGCTGGCCCGGCAGGCAGGCCGATTGCTGTGCCACCTCTATGAACAGCGCCAGATCGTGGGCCGCAAGTCGAGCGAGATTGACCTGGTGACCGGGGCCGACCTGGCCTCAGAGCAGTTGATCGTGGATGCCCTCCACAACCGTTTCCCGGAGCACGCCATCCTGGCGGAGGAGGGATCGGGCGATCGGGCGGATCTATCGGACGAGACGGCCTGGCTGTGGCTGGTGGACCCGCTGGATGGAACGGTGAACTATGCCCACGGCTACCCGGTGTGGGGGGTGTCGCTGGCGCTGGCCAGGGGTGGACAGGCGATGTTGGGCGTGGTCTATGACCCGCTGCGCGATGAAATCTTTTGGGCCGAACGGGGTGAAGGAGCATGGTGGAACGGACGGCAGCTCCATGTCTCGACGGTCGCGTGTCTGAAGGAGGCGCTGGTGGCCACCGGTTTTCCCTACCGGCGCGCCACGATCGCCGACAACAACCTGGCCGAGTTCAACGCCGTCATGCCCCGCGTGCAGGGCATCCGACGGGCCGGGGCGGCGGTGCTCGACCTGGCGCACCTGGCCGCCGGCCGGCTGGATGGCTATTGGGAGATGCACCTCAAGCCGTGGGACTGGGCGGCGGGCTGGCTGCTGGTCACAGAGGCCGGGGGCGTGGTGACCGGCCTGCACGGTGAACCGTGGCGGTTGGGGATGAATCACCTGGTCGCCAGCAACGGCCTGCTGCATCAGGAGTTGCTGACGGTGCTGAAAGAGGCGCGGACCGGGACTGTGGACCGCTGAGAGGGAGGAGAGAGGCAGGGACAGGCAAAGGTTTTGATCATACTTGCAGGCCTTTTGTGTCCCTGGTGGTTTTTAACTCGACATTGTTAGATTTGACCTCACCCCTACCCCCTGGCCCCCTTCCCCTCTCCGGAGG
>Ga0068707_1000933_pt1 | contig 20158 bp, 18 predicted proteins | sample YNPNPMetaG_FD_66600 | JGI IMG/M metagenome (GOLD analysis project Ga0068707, IMG submission 66600) | Anoxygenic and chlorotrophic microbial mat microbial communities from Yellowstone National Park, USA - YNP NP MetaG | ecosystem: Environmental > Aquatic > Thermal springs > Hot (42-90C) >...
ACCGTCCAGCCAGACCCGGCCCTCCACTCGGGCCCCGGGGATAAGGTCAGACATGCGGTTGAGAATCCGGAGCAGGGTGCTTTTGCCGCTTTTAGCTGGCCCCATGAGGCCGAAGATCTCGTGTTCCATTACCTCCAGGGATAAATCTTTGAGGGCCTGGAATTCCCCATAGAAGAAAGAGAGCTGCTCAAGGCGGATTTTTATGTGTTGGCCCGGCTGCATAAAAAGTAAGCCACAGAATGCCCAGAAAACCTCATCAAGAGTAGCGTTTCAGAAACCACTGCATTAGGCTGTAGGCCCCAATATTTATGCCCAGGATAGAGACCATGAGGATGGCTGCGGTGCCATAGGCATTGGGCATGGAAAGGCCCTCTCGGGCGAGGATGTAAAAGTGCACGGCCATGGTCCGCCCGGAATCCAACAGGCTGGTGGGGGTGCGTAAAGCAGCCCCGGCGGTGAAGAGGAGCACGGCGGTCTCTCCCAGGGAGCGTCCCACACTTAACATAATGCCGGTGGTGATGCCGGGGATGGCGGAGGGCAGGACCACCCGGGTGATGCCCTGCCACTTGCTCAAGCCCAGGGAATAACACACCAAGCGGTATACCGGCGGCACCGCCTTGATGGCCTCTTCACTGGTGCGGATGATGGTGGGGAGGACCATAATGGCCAAAGACAGGCCGCCTGAGAGCACCGACCAGCCGAGTTTGAGTTTCATGACAAAGAGCACAAAGCCGAACAGGCCCAAGATGATGGAGGGCACGCCGGCCAGGCACTCTGCCCCGAAGCGGATCAGTTGGGTAACCCAGCCCTCCCGGGTATATTCAGTGAGATAGATGGCAGTACCCACTCCCAGGGGGGTGGCAAGGACAATAGCCACCAAGGTGATATAGAGGGTGGCGATGATAGTGGAGAAGATGCCGCCGGCCCGGCCCATATCCTGAGGTTCCTGTAACAGGAAGGTGAGAGTAACCTGGGGCAGACCCGCCACCGAGACGTTGATGATGATGCACAAAAGGATGATCAGGGTAAGGCCGGTGAGGAGCCACAACAGGCTTTTGACGAGAAATTGAGTGATTTTGGGGTCTATCCGCATGGAAAACCTGTTGATGGGAGTTAATTGTGAGTTTTTCCTGTTTGACTATTTTCCCTATGAATTACTATTGTGTGGGAATTGGAGTCTCGCCTTTATACATGGACATCATCGTCGCCGGGTAATCAGAGTGGCAGTCAGGTTGAGGAACATAATGACCAGGAAGAGGACGATGCCGGTGGCAAACAGGGCCTCCCGGTGGCGGCCGGCGGCGTAGCCCAGTTCCAGGGCGATATTGCTGGTCAGGGTGCGTACCGGGTCCAGGAGGGAGCGGGGGATTTGCAAGGCGTTGCCGGCCACCATGATGACGGCCATGGTTTCGCCTATGGCCCGCCCCATACCCAGGATAATAGCGGTGATAATCCCTGAGCGGGCTGCGGGTAATACTACTCGTTGCACTGTCTGCCACTGAGTGGCTCCGAGGGCTATGGACCCCTGACGATACATATCGGGCACCGCCGTCAGGGCGTCAATGGAAATACTGATAATAGTCGGCAGAACCATAATCCCCAAAATGATGGCGCCGGTCAGGAGGGACAGGCCCGGCCCCCCCAGATAGGTGCGGATCAGGGGGACCAGCCAGATGACACCCAGGAAGCCGTAGACTACTGAGGGGATGCCGGCCAGGAGCTCCAGGGTGGGTTTAAGGATGCGAGTCAGGCGGGGGGGAGAGAATTCCGCCAGGACAATGGCGCAGGCCAGACCCAGGGGTACCCCCAGAACCATGGCCCCCAGGGTCACCAGGATGGAGGAGATGATCATGGCCAGGATGCCAAAATGTCCCCGGGTGGGGGCCCAATGACTGCTGAATAAGAAGTCTTTAAGGCCGGTATGGAGAATCAGGGGAAGTCCTTCCAGGAAGATAAAAACGGTGATGAGGGCAAGGGAGGTGATGGCGGACAGGGCCAGTACCAAAAGAAGGTATTCCACTAATTTTTGCTGAGCCTTCATTTTACTGATACCAGACCTTCCTTCTCCAGGAGGCGCTGACCGTCCGGGCTGAGGATAAACTCCAGGAAAGATTTCGCCGTGCCGCTGGGGGGGGCGGAGCACACTAAAAGAAAACGCCGGGCCAGCTTATAACGCCGGGATTTGATATTCTCTGGGGTGGGGGAGATGCCGTCGATGGGGACGGCCTTGACGCGCTCATCCACCAGCCCTGCAGAGATATAGCCGATGGCATAGGGGTCGGCGGCCACGATTTCCCGCACTGCGGCGTTGGAGTCTTGGACCAGGGCCCGGGGGGTAATTTCCTCTTTACCCATCAGGATATGTTCGAAGGTGTCCCGAGTGCCGGAACCCTCCTCTCGGGTAATAACATGGATGGCATGGGGAAACACGTCCAGTTCCAACCAGTCGGTAAGCTTGCCGGCAAAGATCTGGCGAAGTTCCTCCACGGTAAGATTTTGCAAAGGATTGCTGGGGTGGACGATGATGGCGATGCCGTCCCAGGCGATGGGAAATTGGTGCAGGTCCTGTTCGGAGTCGGCCAGTTCCCGGGAGGAAGATCCCAATTGCGCGGCTCCTTGGCGAGCGGCATAGATGCCGGCGCTGGAGCCGCCTCCCTGAACATTGATGCACAACTCGGGGTGGCGGTGCAGATAGACTTCGGCCAGCTTCTCCAGAAAGGGCTGGACCGAGGTAGAGCCGGCGATAGTCAGGGGTGGGGTCAGGTTCTCCCTGCTCCGACAACCCCAAGAAAGGCACAGAGCCAAGCAGAGCCCCAGAAAAAGCCTGGCTCGGACTTTATGTCGCAAGACCCGGTGGGTCATGACCTCACTACCAGAGCTCAGCGCCGCTCCTGTGGCATATTTTGCCCGTTATAACGCCACCAGGATGACAGGAGACTTGAAATCGTTAGCCTTTGCAATGGCTTGGCTTTAGGAGACGTTAACGCCTGAGTCGTCTGTCATAATAACGGAAAATTAACAAAGCGCCAACCTTTTACCCATATGTTCTGAAAAGTTATTTGGTGGGGGAGGGGGCCAGGGGCCTGCGGCCCCTGCCCCCCTCCCCCAATCCCTTCAAATAGGGGGTTAGGAGGGGGGTCCTGGGGGGGAGGGGGGGAACTGCGTTCCCCTGGCCCTCTTCCCAGAAACTCCTTTTCATGCTTTACAGGTCAAGCCAAACGGCGGCGAAAGCGCAGGACGCTCAGGGTCAGCATTATAGACCCCAACGCGGCCATGGCGGCCATCTGGTCCCAAAGAGCGGCAAACCCCAGGCCTTTGAGGAAGAGGCCCTGGAGGACAATAATAAAATAACGCAGGGGATTTAAGTAGGTAAGATATTGAAAGATTATGGGCATGTTGGCGATGGGAAAAACCAAGCCGGACAGCATGATGGCCGGGGTAAGCAGAAAGGTGCCGGCCATCATGGCTTGCTGCTGGGTGGAAGAAAGGGTGGAGATGAACAGCCCCAGACCTACCGAGTTGAATAGAAAGGCCAAGGTTCCCACCCCCAGGACCAGAACACTGCCCTGAAAAGGCACTTCAAACCAGAACACCGCCAACAGTGTCACCAGGGCTACCAGGAGAAGGGAGATCAGGACAAAGGGAATGGTTTTACCCAGCATAAATTCCACAGGGCGCAGCGGAGTCACCAGGATCTGTTCCATGGTGCCTATTTCCCTTTCCCGCACCACTGACAAGGCAGTGAGCATAAGACTGACCAGCATGACCACCATGGCGATGACCCCTGGCACAAAGGAATAGCGGCTGCTGAGATTGGGATTGAACCAGGCCCGGTGCCTCACCACCACCGGGGGAGTGAATCTTCCTTGAAGACCGGCCCGGTTCAGGCGGTGCTCTAAAATCTCCTGGGAATAGTCCTCCAGGATACTGTTGACATACCGTGTGACCACCAGAGCGGCATTGGAGTCGGTGGCGTCCACAATGAGTTGCAGGGGGCCGGAGCGACCCAGGGTCAACTGCCGGGAGTAATCATAAGGAATATGCAGGGCCAGGGTGATTTCGCTTTTATCAATGAGGTGGCGCAATTCCTGCGGGGTGGTGACAAAGTGGCTCACCCGGAAGTATTCGCTGGCGATGAAGCGAAATCTTAGGGTGCGGCTGTCGGCGGAGTTGTCTTCGTCCAGGATGGCGGTATGGATGTGTTTGATGTCAAAGTTGATGGTATAGCCATAAATGATCAGCTGCACCAGAGGCGGCACAAAGAGAAAGAAGCGGAGCTTCTTATCGCGCCACACTTGGATGAATTCCTTGGCCATCATATGGTAAAGGCGACGCCACATTTTTGGGGAGCTCCCGAGCCGTTTTTCGGCAAATTTTTGCAAGCGATGGAGAACTTATAATAATGGGGCAAATTTCTTTTTAGTTTCCTTTGAGTTTGGGCACGAATTTTTGCAAGGCCAGCAGAAGAAAGGCGGCGGCGGCGGCCGTCAGCATCAATGCTTCCCCCCAGAGGACTTCCAGGCCGATGCCTTTGAGATAGACTCCCTTGGCAATGCTCACCAGATAGCGGGCCGGCACCACATAGGAGAGGAGCTGCAGCGGGACGGGCATGAGTTGCAGGGAAAAGACAAAGCCGGACAAGAGAAAGGCCGGCAAAAAAGTGGTCAGCATGGCCATCTGGTAGGCCTGCAGTTGGTTTTGAGCCGTCACGGAGATCAAAAGACCGTGACCCAGGGTGGCTACCAGGAAAATGGCGGCCATGGCCACCAGGAGCACCAAGCTCCCCCGTCGGGGGACGCCGAACAACACTTCTCCCATAAAGATGGTAAGGGCGACGTCCACCATGCCGATGACAAAGTAGGGGGCCATTTTCCCCAGGAGCAACTCGGCCTTGGTCAAAGGGGTGGCGAGCAGACTCTCCAAGCTCCCCCGCTCCACTTCCCGCACTACCGTTAGGGCGGTAAGCAGCGCCCCCACCATGGTCATAATAACCACAATAAGACCAGGGACAATGAAATTGACACTTTCCAGTTCTTCATTGAACCAAAAGCGCACCTCGCTTCTGACCGGCAGGGATACCCGGAGTAGGCCTTGCTGTCGAAACCGCTCGAGGATGAGGTTTTGATTAAAAACTGACACGATGGCCTGGATATAACCCAGGATGATATTGGCCGTGTTGGCGTCAGCACCGTCGACGATGGCCTGGACCTGGGCGCTGTGGCCGCTTTTGATCTTGCGGGAGAAATCATGGGGGATGATAAGGGCCGCCTGGACAGTACGGTAGTGAATGAGACGCTCCACCTCCTTGATCGTGGAGACAAATTTCATCAGCCGGAAATAACGACTGCCCCGGAACTCATTGATAAAATCCTGGCTCAGTTGGCTGCCCTCCTGGTCATATACTGCCAGGGGGACGTGTTTGATATCGAAATTAAGGGCATAGCCATAGAGAAGGAGCAGGATGATGGGCAGGAGGATAATAAGGATCAGGCTCCGGGGATCCCGGCGGATATGGATGAATTCCTTTTTGGCTACTGCCAGGGTGCGTCTTGGGTTCATAGAGGATTGATTTTGTTTTTCAGGTGTTGGGACAAGAGTGAAAAACTTTGCAACATTTTCATGTTAGGCTAAGGCACTTAAGCGCCTTCCTCCTGTTCATTAACTGCCCGTCCCTGCTTGTCTGACCAGAGAGATAAAGGCATCTTCCAGGTTAGCGGGCACCCGGGAGAGCTTTCGGATGTTGATGTGGTGGACGGCGAGGGCGGCCTTCAGCACCTTTTCCGCGTTGACAGCCTGAGCCAAAGTAAGGTGCAGGCCGTCGCCGAAGATTGCGGCTTCGCGGATTTCCGGGAGTTTCTGCACCAATTCCAGGGCTTCGGCCAGCGGCTCCGGGTAAAGGGCAATAATCTCATCGGAGATGAGAGCTTTCAATTCCCGAGGTGTTCCTTGGGCAATAAGGCGTCCCTGGTAAATCAGCACCAGTCGATCACAAAACTCTGCCTCATCCAGGTAATGAGTAGTCACCAGAATAGTCACCCCCTGCTCGGCCAAGGCATGGATCAGGTCCCAGAACTGCCGGCGGGAAAGAGGATCCACACCGCTGGTGGGTTCATCCAAAAAAAGGATGGAAGGCTCATGCAGGATGGCCGAGGCCAAGGCCAGGCGTTGCTTTAACCCCAGGGCCAGATGGCGGGTCAACTCCTTCCGCCTGTCAGCCAATCCGACCAAGGAGAGAACCTCTTGCAAGCGGTTTTTGAGACGAGCGCCGCTTAACCCATAGACACCGCCGAAGAAGGTGAGGTTCTCTTCGGCGGTCAGGTCGTCGTACAGGGAGAAGCGCTGGGACATATAGCCGATGTGTTGCCGGATGAGGTGGTTTTCCCGGACGATGTCCAGACCGGCAATGCGGCCGGTTCCGGCGCTGGGGAGGAGCAGGCCGGTAAGCATGCGGATGGTGGTGGATTTGCCGGCGCCATTGGGACCCAGAAATCCCAAGATTTCCCCTTCGGCCACAGTAAAAGTGAGGTTATCCACGGCCCGGAAGCTGCCGAAATCTTTGGTGAGGTTTTCCACCACAATGGCGGGGGGACGTAGTCTCATGGTCGGCTACTTTCCAACGCCTGAGAATCACGGGGCTGGGTCTGGCGGACCAATTGCACAAAGAGGTCTTCCAGGGAGGGTTCTGCCGGGGCCAGATGGAACTCCGCCATTCCAGCCTGCTGGAGGTAATCCCCTAAAGGACGCCTGGCCGTTACCGCCCGCTCCACGGTGAGGAGCAGGCGGTCGCCCAGGGCCAGCACTTGCCTGACCAGAGGGTGTTGGGACAGGAGTTTTTTGGCGCTTAGAAGCTCTGGGGTGCGGACCTCCAGGAGTTCGCCCTGGAAGGCGGCCTTGATGGCTTGCGGAGCCTCGGCTATTAATAGGCGGCCTTGATTCAGCAATCCCACCCGGTGAGCCCGTTCCGCCTCATCCATGTAGGCGGTGGAGAGGAAAATGGTGAGGCCTCCCTTGAGGAGGCGGTAGAGAATCTGCCAGAATTCCCGCCGGGACACGGGGTCCACGCCGAAGGTGGGTTCATCCAGAAATAATATTTTAGGGGTATGGATAAGGACACAGATCAAGCCCAATTTCTGGCGCATGCCCCCGGAGAGCTGGGACGCCAGCCGGGATCGGAAGGCAGTCAGGTCGGCGAAGTCCAACAGCTCGGCAGCCCGCTGGGCATAGACGGCTTTGGGGACTTGGTAGATATCGCGATAAAACGCCAGGTTTTCCGCCACAGTGAGGTCGTCATAGAGCCCGAAGCGTTGTGGCAGGTAACCGATGTGCTTTCGGAGCCGGTGCGCCTCGGCGACGGTATCAAATCCCAGAACTCGGGCCTGACCGCCATCCGGGGACATAATACCGGTGAGCAGTCGGATGGTGGTGGTTTTGCCGGCCCCATCGGGTCCCACCAACGCAAAGGCTTCTCCCTGATGCACCACCAGGTTAAGATGGTCCACGACCAGGCGCTGCCCGTAACGCTTGGTCAGCTCATGGGTGACAATGGCAGGTTCGGATTCCAGGTGAAAGCTTAAGGATCGATTATTCAAGGGATTACTTAACATCCCGGCAATCAAGAGCCTTTTTGGTCAGCCGCAGGTTCCAAAAAGATCACTGCTTCGGCAGGCATGCCGGGTTTGAGTTCATGGTGAGGGTTGTCACAGCGGATCTTGGTGCGGTAAACCAGGGTGACACGTTCCTTGAAGGTTTCCACGGACTTGGGGGTGAACTCAGCCTTGGCGGCGATGTATGACACCCAGGCGGGGTATTGCTTGCCGGGGTAAGTATCCGTGGTGATGGCTGCTCGCTGGCCGTGTCTGACCCGGGCCAGATCAGTTTCGGGGATGTAGCCCTCAAACCAGATATGGTCCAAATCCCCCAGGGTGATGACAGTAGAGCCCACGGCCACCACCTCTCCGGGTTCGGCCGGGCGTTTCAGAACGACGCCGGTCATGGGCGAGATTAAGGTGGCATAACCCAAACGGGTGCGGGCGAGTGCCAAGGCGGCTTGGGCCTGCTTCGCCTCGGACAAGGCGGCGGCGATATCTTCCCGGCGGTACCCCTCCTTGGCCAGAGCAAACTTTTCCTGAGCCTGCCGCCAGAGTTCTTTGGCCATCAGAAAGGCCGCCTCGGCCTTGTCCCGGACGGAGGCAGCCACCACCCGGCGCTGGTAGAGATTCTCCAGGCGACAGTAATCCCGTTGTTTTTCCTCCAGGTCGGCCCGAGCCTGGGCCAGGGCAGCCTGGGCCTGCCGCACTTCCTGGCGCCGGAAACCGGCTTGCAGTTTGGCGAGATTAGCCTGCGCCGCCCCCAGCCGACCTTCGGCCATCGCCACTTCCTGGCTGAGGTCCTGGGATTCCAATTCCGCCACCACCTCCCCGGCTTTGACGGTTTGGCCCTCCTCAAAATGGATAAACGCTATCTTGCCGGGGATCTTAAAAGCCAGATCCGTTTCAGTGGCTTCCAGATGGCCGGAAAGACGCAGGGTATGTCCAGGATTTTTCTTGTTGCCATAGAGCCATAAACTCAGGCCGCTTAAAGTCAGCAGTGCCAAAACAACAAGTAGTAGGGGCGGCTTTTTCAAGAAAGTGGATATGGGCATTTCACCTGACTCCCCGCAGGTGAAAGCTTACCATAAAAGGATGGAGTCTCTAAAGTGAAAAGATATTTTTGATGATGCCGACGATACGCTGGGCTGCGCGGCCGTCCCCATAAGGGTTTTGGGCCTGGGCCATGGCCTGGTAGCTGGCGGGATTTTGCAATAATTCCCCCGTTTGGCCTACGATTTTATCCCGGTGGGCGCCCACCAGCTTCACTGTCCCGGCCCAGAGGCCTTCGGGACGTTCGGTGACCTCCCGCATGACCAGGACCGGCTTTCCCAAGGCCGGAGCCTCTTCCTGGATACCGCCGGAGTCGGTCAACACCAAATAACTACGGCTTAGAAGATAGACAAAGGGGGCGTAATCCAGGGGCGGCAAAAGGGAAATGCGACTGCCGTTAGGAGTGTCATGGTAGCAGAGAGTTTGTCTAGAAGTGTTGGCGTTGCAGGCGGGCGTGAGGATGGAATAGACCGGCTCTTGCACATTGGGATTCAGGTGCACCGGATAGACAATATGGATACCGGGGAAAGTCTCCGCCAATTCCCGCAAGGCCAAGCAGATCTCTTCGAATCCAGGGCCGAAATTCTCCCGCCGGTGGCCGGTGACCAGGATCAGGCGGCGACCGTCCAGGGTCAAGCCCTGTTCCCGGCGAAGGTACTCTTCCCACTGGTATTGATTTCGATTTACTTGGGCGGCGATCATCTGCAGGGCATCAATCACTGTGTTGCCGGTAACCCAGATATTCTCCGGCTTGACGCCTTCGGCCAGGAGATTATCCCGGGCCCAGGGGGTAGGGGCAAAATGATAATCTGTGAGCGCCCCCGTCAGTTTGCGGTTTAACTCCTCTGGATAAGGCTGATATTTGTCCCTAGTGCGCAAGCCGGCCTCGACATGACCCACCGGGATTCTTTCATAAAAGGCGGCTAAGGCCCCCACAAAGGTGGTGGTGGTGTCCCCATGCACTAATACCAGGTGAGGGCGTTCCTGATGCAGCACCTCTTTGAGGCCCAAAAGGGCGCGACTGGTGATGTCAAAGAGGTCCTGATCAGGGGTCATGATATCCAGGTCATAATCGGGGCTGATCTGAAAGATGTCGAGCACCTGATCCAGCATCTGGCGGTGCTGGGCGGTGACGGCCACTTTAGCCTCAAAGAGGTCCGGTCTTTCCTTGAGGCCCAAGACCACCGGGGCCATCTTGATGGCCTCGGGGCGGGTACCGAAGATGAGGAGGACTGACTTGGGGGACGTGAGGTTAACCATTTGTTTTCAGAATAAGTCCGGTTTTTTCCATGAGACCGTGCCACGCTTCTTGAAATGAAGGCTGGTGATATCTTAGCGTCAAGCCAATATTATTAAAGGGTTGATTTTATTTCCCACGACCGAACAGGACGATGCGGATAGTTTTCAAGATGATGGCAATATCCAGGAATAGCCCCATATTCTTAATATAATATAGATCATATTGCAGTTTTTCTTTTAAATCCTCGTCAGAGGAGCCAGCGTGAGGAAACATTACCTGGGCCCAACCGGTGATGCCTGGCCGGACGACTAGTCGGGTACTGTAAAAGGGCAGCTTTTCCCGGAAGCCGCAGGTGACCATGGTGCCGGGAGGGTCGCTTACCCGGCGGCCGGGAATCAAGATCGGCACCTCCTTTTGGGAGGCCACGGCAAATACATCCCATTCCGCCCGCGGGCCGATAAGGCTCATTTCTCCTTTGAGAATATTGATAAGTTGGGGCAATTCGTCCAGGCGAAATTTCCTCAGAAACCGGCCGACCCTGGTTATGCGGGGGTCATTGTCAAGGGTCCAGGTGGGGTCGCCATTGCCGGCGTCCTTGATCATGGTGCGAAATTTGATGATTCGGAAAGGCTTACCCCCCCGCCCTAAACGGTTCTGCCTAAAGAATACCGGCCCGGGGCTGTCTAACTTGATGGCCAGGGCGAAGAGAATAAATAACGGCCAACTTATAGCCAGACCGGCAATGGCCAAGGCAAGATCTATTAATCGTTTGATATGGCGATAAAAGACGGGTTTTTTTCCGCTGGTGCCGATAAAAAACCATAGTTCCGAGATGTGATCGATGGGTATTTTCCCGGTGAGAAATTCGTACAGCCCGGGCATTTCAGTGACCTGGCAGCCGGTAAAACTCAGAGAGGTGAGGGCGGTCACCAATTTATGGGGTCTTTCATTGGTAATGGCCACCACTATCAGACCGATGTGATTTGCCGCAACAATTTCCGGCAGGCGGCGGGTGTCACCCAAGACGGGGATCTCGCCGATAGTGCTGCCGATTTTGCGGGGATCATCGTCCACAAAGCCAGCGACTTCCAAACCGCTGTTGGGGCGTTGCCGAATAACCTCCAGAATTGCCCGACCGGCCCGGCCAGCGCCGACAATTAAAACCCGTCGGCGCAGACGCCTGGGCAGCGCCAGGGCAGAAAAAGAATAGCGCCAGAGAACCAACAACCAGACAAAAATGAGCCCCTGCCATTCGATGAACTTACGCCCCAGAAAATGCCCCCAGAGATAATAAAACAGAAGTGCCACCAGAAAAGTACCAGCGAGGGCGGACAGGATGACTCGACTGAAATTCTCTCGGGCCCGAAAATCCAGGTATTGATCGTAGAGATCGGCAATGTAGAGGACAGTTATATAGGTCGCGCCCAGCATCAGCAAAAGAAACTTATCATAGTCCCAGAAAAACCAGGCCTCCCCCCCCACCACCGGCTGCAGCCACAATCCCAAAATAACAGAGACCGAAAACACTACTAGGTCGCCTGCCAATAAGATGAGGACCCAGATAGATATTTGCGTAGTAATGAAATTTACCATCTTTGGTAATCCAGATGACAATCTCCTAACAATAAATAAGGTGACATCTTTTTTAATTGTTTTATGTTTTGTAGCAAATGATCAGAAATAAATTATAATCTTGTTTAAAATTACTAGGGATTCCGGTTGGGTTAATGGCATCTAAAATTTTATTATACTCTTCCGGCTTGCCAATATCAAACGCAAACGCGGGGAGCTGACTTGCAGGCCAGCGAATTTGATCTGCTAGGCGTTGGGCCAGCGGTTAACTGGAAAAATCATAGGAAGAGGACTGATCGATATGGGAGAATTAACAGCCAGAAAGTTTTTTTATAAGCCGAGCTTAGGGGCGCGGGGGGAAGCGGAAAAATGGAAGTTTGACGAGGGCTTGGACCAGGTGGATAATCGTTTAGGGCAAGAAATCTGGCTGGGCGATCCGGATTATAGCACCTTGAGCGAGGCCTTGACCAAGATTGGGGGCGGCAATACCGTCCTCAATATACCTGCCGGGGATTACAATATTTCTGCCAATATCAGCATGGGCAGCAATATAACTTTGGTCATGTATCCTGGGGCAGTCTTTCAGGTAGCAGCTGGGAAAAACTTAACTATCGGGGGCCCGGTTTTCTGCTTGGGCAGCAGCCATCATTTTAATCTCGCCCCAGGGGCAGCCGTGGCATGTAACGGGCCGCTGTTATCGTTGAGTTCTCAGCCATTTACAGGTTCTGGCACTTATACCTATAGTTCTGCACCAGTATCATTATCCGGGACAGCGGGTGAAACTTTATCAGCTTATGATCTTTGCTATCTGAAATCAGACGGGAAATATTGGAAAGCTGATGCGGATGCCGCGTCAACTATGCCTGGCATCGCCTTGGCTACTGCTCCCATCAATGCCGAGGCCACCGGTACTTTCATCCGCCGGGGCTTGGTGACTAATAGTGCTTGGAACTGGTCCACCATCGGCGGCTATATTTATGCAAGCACCACGCCAGGCGCATTAACCCAGATGGCGCCCTCAGGCAGTGGTGACCAGGTGCAGATTGTGGGTATTGCCGTGAGCGCAACGCAGATTGACTTTGACCCCCAATTGATTCTGATTGAGGTGCCGTGATGAAATGCTTGAAAAGCCTTATTATCGCAATAGCTGTAGGTCTTTGCTTTGCTTGGGCGGGGTATGCGGCTGATTACTATGTTGACAAGACCGGAGGCAATGACAGTTGGAACGGTCAGTATCCCGAATATCAGGGAGGTAGCAACGGTCCGTGGAAAACGGTGAGCAAGGTAAACAATTGCAGCTTTAATCCCGGCGACTCCATAAAATTCAAGTGCGGCCAGGTTTGGTGGGAGACCTTAATATTCCCAGTTCCAGAACCGCGGAAGCCCCGATAACTTTTGACAGTTACGGAACAGGGAACAGGCCACAATTAAACTCTTACCACTGGTGTCCGGTATGGTTTTTGCGAAGATTAGGCGACAACCTCAAGGGCGAACAGGAACAGTTGCGAGGGCAGCGCTTTGGCGGTGGGATTCAGCATCCCCCCAGGTCGCAACGCTCCAGGAGCATGGTTTGGGCCAAGCGGGATAACTCCAGGATGCCCCACCCCGCCTAACTTTTGAATTTAAGTCAGACCAAGAGCAGATAGGCGATCAAGACGGTCCAGATCTGGATCAATACGGCATTCTTGGCGGTGCCGTAGAAGGCCTTGATCTTCAGGTTCTGCTTGATCCACTTGAAAAACAGCTCGATTTGCCAGCGGCGGCGGTAGAGCTCGGCCACTTCCAGGGCCGTTAAGTCCTGGCGGATAGTGAGAAAAAAATAGTCCTTGCCGGTTTCCGGGTCCCGGTAGTACACCCGGCACAGGAGTTCTGGAAACCTGGCCTGGCCTGTGGCTGAGATCAGGCGGATCAACTCATCGGCCAGGACGGGCCCGACCGCGCTTCGGGTCTGGACCACCTCGTAACAGGAGTTGCTCTTGAGGCGGGTGACGAACCAGACGCCGCCCTGGTGCAGCCGGAAAAACCAGGCGTAGTCCAGGTAGGCCCTGTCAAAGATGCGCAGATCGCCGGCCTCGACGCGTAGGTCTTGGACGGCCTTCTGGTCATGGGTCTTGCCGTCGGTGACGATGAGGCACTGGGGCAAAAGCCCAGTGAGCCCCGTGTGGAGCTTGACGGCTCCTTTGCGGCTGCGGAATTTGGCCCAAGGAAAGACCGCGGCGCAGAGCTCGATGGTGGTGGCGTCGAGGATCCTGATCCTCGGGGCCTGCCGGGCGTGGGGCTCCATGGCCCAAGCTAGCCGCTCGTAGAGCTTATAATAGGTTTTCTCAAAGATGACCGCCAGACGTTGTTCATTGGCGTCGGCTAGGGTGGAGCGTTTCACCAGGGCCATTCCCAGATGGTAGAACTTGCGGGCGTGCCGGTTTAGGCTGAAGACCAAGTCCTGCAAACTCTTCCGGGTGCTCGACTGGCCGAAGAGCATAGCAGCTAGATGGGACCAATAGGTGAATTTTCGGGGTTTGGGCCCCTGCCACCCCAGGCGGTCCACCAGATGGTCAAAAACATGTCTGGGGATGAGTTGTAGTAATTGCCCCATGAGGGTGCTACAATACGCCACAAGCCCCACAACTCCTTTTAATGTTTAGGTTTTCACCGAACACATTATAGCATTGATCGGCAGTCTTGGGGCTGTTTTACTTGCTATCTCTAGTAACTTCTACCGGACAGAAGTGATATTTCCCTGGAAATTGTCTTTGACGCAATGGGCAGAAATCCAAAAGGAAAACATTTTAGCCCGCTAGGCCGCCCAGGTGAGGTTTAGCATCGCCGTACTTAGCCGACTAGCTGGCCTACTGCCCGGCTCATCAGCTAAAAATAACCCATATCTCTGAGCCGCTTCATCAGTTCTTCCTTTTTCTGATCCCGGCCAGCCCGTTCCGGGCCCGCCATGGTGCCCAATTTGGTGCAGGGTTCACAGCCCAGACTGCGATAACCTTGACGATAAAGGATGCAGTAAGGGACATCGTTATCTCTGATATATTGCCAAATATCCAGTTCGGTGAAGTGCAGGATGGGATGCACCCGGGTATGCGCAGGATTTTGCCGGGGAGAAAAATATTCCTCCTTAGCGCGGTCAGGTTGTTCGTCCCAACGCATGCCGGTAATCAAGGCCTGCCAACCATATTTAGTTATGGCTTGGGCAATCACTTCCGCCTTGAGTCTGAGGCAACATTCCTCTTTATCGGCAGCAATCTGTATGGTTTTTAAAGCTTCTTCATTTCTTTCGATGATCAGGTTTAAATTCCACTCCTTGGCCAATCGCTCACGAAATTCATAAATTTCTTTAAATTTTACACTGGTATCTATGTTGAGGACGGGTATGGGAACTTGCCCGCCGTTCAATTCCCGCAGCAGATGCAAGGTGGTGGTGGAATCCTTTCCTCCCGTCCAGGCCAAGGCAATCCGGTTAGGGAACCGGCTCAAAGCCTCCTGAAGAACCTCTTTGCTCCGCTTAACCTTATCAGCCAAACTGGTCAGCTCCATAGACACTCCTTGATTGATAAATTTATCATCACATATTTAGGGACTTTTCATATGCTCGGCTCACCAAAATCACGGTTAAGTGCAATAACTTTTGGGAACTTGGAATCGTTGGCGAAAGTCCTTCGGGGTACCGTCCTGTATTTCAGAAACATGGCAGTGAATCTGGGGATTTTTTTGGATTAAGGCTTGCGGGGTAAATGGCTTTTTTCCTCTGGCCCGGCCAATATCGGCAGAGGTGGGTGGCATGACCGCAGGTTGGATAGACAACAGTTCCTGTTGGGTGGATTCCCAGCCCCCAGGCTAATATATTAATGATTCATCCCCGCTTCTCAGGATGGTGGTTGCCAAGGTTGATGGTCTCAATACAGTCCACATCCGGAACCCTTAGGACCGCCGGATACAGGTCTTCGGCAGGCACAGATCTCGACACAAGGTGTTCAAGGCCGCAAATTACTTCAAATCGTTACCGCCGGAGACGAAGAAGGGATAGCGGTTTGCTAATTTCCCAGCTAATTATTTAATCATATCTCGGTAGGTGCGGCGGTAAACATTAATCTTTGCCCTTGGGGGGAGAAAATCGGAAAATCCCTCCAGCCCCGTTTCTGCAGGAAAAATTTAATGGAGGTTAGGAGCACCCCTAAGCCATACTTGAGGCTGCGGGGGAAATTAATCGAGGAGGCTTCGGGGAAATAGCGGGTCGGGCAGGACACCTCTCCCAGCCGGAACCCGAAATAGATGGCCTGGGCCAGCATCTCGTTGTCAAAGACAAAGTCATCGGAATTCTCCAAGAGCGGCAGAGTGGTCAACACCTGGCGGGAAAAGGCCCGGTAGCCGGTGTGATATTCCGACAGCTTGGCCCCCAACAGCAGGTTCTGGATCAGCGTGAGAAGGCGATTGGCCAGATACTTGTACACCGGCATGCCGCCCTGACGGGCTTTGCCTCCCAGGATGCGGGAGCCGATGGCCAGATCATACTCGCCACTGGCCACCAGGCCGGCCAGTGCGGGCAGGATTTTGGGGGAATATTGATAATCGGGATGGAGCATAACGACAATATCGGCCCCCAATTTCAAGGCCTCGGCATAACAGGTCTTTTGATTGCGGCCGTAGCCCAGGTTGCGCTCGTGCCGGAAGACCCGCAACCCCAGTTTGTGGGCAATCGCCACCGTGTCATCATGGGAGTCATCGTCCACCAACAGAATCTCATCCACCATGCCGGGAGGGATGTCCTGTATAGTACGCTCCAGGGTTTTGGCTGCATTATAGGCGGGCAGCACCACCACCAGCTTTTTGCCGCTTAACACCGATCCCCTCTGTAAAAATAATGGTTGGCAATAAATTATGGGCGATGGCAGCCAACCTTAATAATTATTTCTGATGAAAAAGGAAAAGGCAAGCCTGCCGGAACAGGCTTGCCCGATATATATGGAGGTTGAGGAGGGGTCGTCAGCGGGCGGCCACCTTAAGGCGGGCCATGGCACGCCGCAGAGCGGCTTCGGCCCGGGCCCAGTCGATGGCCTCAGTCTTGGCCATGGCCAAGCGCTTTTCCGCCCGTTCCCGGGCCCGCTTGGCCCTTTCCACATCAATTTCCCGCCCGAACTCGGCGGCTTCGGCCACCACGGTCACCTTGGTGCCGGTCACTTCGGCAAAGCCGCCGCTCACTGCCAAATACTCAGTTTTGCCGGCATCCCGATAATACATCTCGCCGATTTCCAGAGCCGAAAGGAAGGGCACGTGCCCATACAGCACGCCGAACTGGCCTTCCACGCCGGGGCAGACCACCACCTCGGCTTCGGTGGAGACCACCAGCCGGTCCGGGGTGACTATTTCCAGAAGGATCTTGTTGGACATGATTTAGAGCCCCCCGTTGCCCTTAGGCGGCGGCCAGGCGTTGAGCTTTGGCCACAGCTTCCTCAATGCCGCCTACCATATAGAAGGCCTGTTCAGGCAGGTCGTCATGCTTGCCTTCAATGATTTCCCGGAAACCGCGCACGGTCTCCTGCACTGGGACAAATTTTCCTTCCGTGCCAGTGAACTGGGCTGCCACGAAGAAGGGCTGGGACAAGAAGCGCTGGATTTTCCTGGCCCGGGCCACGATGAGCTTGTCTTCGTCGGAAAGTTCGTCGATGCCCAGAATGGCGATGATGTCCTGCAGGTCTTTATACTTCTGTAAGATCTGCTGCACCGTCCGGGCGACATAGTAGTGCTCTTCACCCAGGACCATGGGGTCCAGAATCCGGGAGGTGGAATCCAGGGGGTCCACCGCCGGGTAGATGCCCAGCTCAGTGAGTTGCCGGGAGAGCACCACAGTGCCGTCCAAGTGGGCGAAGGTGGTGGCCGGAGCCGGGTCGGTGAGGTCGTCCGCCGGGACGTAAATGCACTGCACCGAGGTTACTGAACCCTTCTTGGTGGAGGTGATGCGCTCCTGCAATTCCCCCAGGTCGGTGCCCAGGGTGGGCTGATAACCCACCGCGGAGGGCATGCGGCCGAGAAGGGCCGATACCTCGGAACCCGCCTGGGTGAACCGGAAGATATTGTCAATGAACAACAGCACATCCTGGCCTTCCACGTCCCGGAAATACTCGGCGGCGGTCAGGGCCGTCAGGGCCACGCGAGCCCGGGCCCCGGGAGGCTCGGTCATCTGACCGTAAATCAGCGCCGCTTTGGGCAGTACGCCGGAGTGTTTCATCTCCAGATACAGGTCGTTGCCCTCACGGGTGCGCTCACCTACTCCGGCGAACACCGAGATGCCGCCGTGGTGCATGGCGATGTTGTGAATCATCTCCATCATGACCACGGTCTTACCGACCCCGGCGCCGCCGAACATGCCCATTTTGCCGCCCCGGGGGAAGGGCACCAGCAAGTCGATGACCTTGACCCCGGTCTCCAGGACCTTAACTGTGGTGTCCTGGTCCACAAAGGGGGGCGCCGGCCTATGAATGGGATAATAAGTTTTGGCCACCACCGGCCCCAGGCCGTCCACCGGCCGGCCCACCACGTTGAGCACCCGACCTAAAGCCTCATGACCCACGGGTACCCGGATGGCATCGCCGGTATCTTTCACCGGCATGCCCCTTACCAGACCGTCGGTGGTGTCCATGGCGATGGTGCGCACCATATTATTTCCCAAGTGCTGGGCCACCTCCACCACCAGATTGTCTTCGGTGTCGTCAATGGCCGGATTGGTGATCAATAAGCCGTTCCGAATGGCCGGCAGTTTGCCTTCCTCAAACTCCACATCGACTACCGGACCGATTACGCGGGCGATTCTGCCAATATTCATATACTTGCTTCCTCCTTAGCTGGGCGCCCTAGCCTTTCAGGGCTTCGGCTCCGCCCACGATATCCATGAGTTCTTTGGTGATGGCCGCCTGCCGGGCCTTGTTCATCACCAGGGTCAGATGGGTGATCATATCTTTGCAGTTGTTGGAGGCATTGTCCATGGCGGTCATGCGGGCGGCATGCTCGCTGGCGGAATTCTCCAGGAAGCCATGGTACAGGCGCACATTGATGTACTTGGGTAACAAGATTTCCAGGAACTGTTGGATGGGAGGCTCAAAGAGGTATTCCGGCGCCCCCTCCACCGCCACGGTCTCCTCAGGCTGGATAGGCAAAAGCTGGACCAGCACCGGCTTCTGGACGGCCACATTGATGAAAGTGGCGTGGATCAGATAAAGCTCCTGAATCTCTCCGGACAAAAAGTCACCCATGACATCCCGGCCGACCGCCACGGCATTGGTATAGTCAAACTTATTCCACACATCCACGTAAAACCGTGGCATGTCGGCTTTGCGGCGCCGGAAAAAGTCGCGGCCCTTGCGCCCCACACAGGTGAGAGCCACCTGCACGTCCTGGGCTTCTTTGTCTTTGACGAACTTAACGGCCGTGTTTATCAGGTTGACGTTGAAGCTGCCACATAAACCGCGGTCAGCAGTCATCAGGACTAGCCCTACTTTTTTCACCTCCGGGGCGCGCTGGAAGAAGGGGTGAATTTCCGGTTCTATCCGTCCTGACAGGTTACCTAACATGGAGGCAAAGGTCCGGGCATACGGCCGGAAATTCTCCATGCGTTGCTGCGCCCCGCGCAATTTGGCGGCGGCCACCATATTCATGGCCTTGGTGATTTGCTGGGTCTTTTTGACCGCGGCGATTTTCCGCCGGATGTCCCGTAAGGTAGGCATGCAGGCTCCCCCTCAGTTACATCGCGGCGCGGCTGGCCTGGAAGACCTGATCAAATTCTTCCATCATGGCCTTTATGCGCGCATCCAAATCCGGCGAAATTTCTTTACGTTCCCGGATTTCAGTAAAAATTTCCGGATATTTGCTCTCCACAAAGGCATACAGCTGCTTTTCGTAATCACCCAGCACTTCCACCGGATACTTGTCCAGGAAGCCCCTGGTGCCGGCGTATATGATGGTGATCTGCTTCTCCATGGGCAATGGTTGATATTGAGGCTGTTTCAGGATTTCCACCAGCCGCATGCCCCGGTTGAGCTGGAATTGGGTCGCCTTATCCAGTTCGGAGCCGAATTGGGCAAAGGCGGCCAGTTCCCGGTATTGGGCCAACTCCAGACGCAACATCCCGGCTACCTGCTTCATGGCCTTGACCTGGGCGGCACCGCCGACCCGGGACACCGACAGACCCACGTTGATAGCCGGACGGATGCCGGAGAAGAACAGACCGGGTTCCAAATATACCTGACCGTCAGTGATGGAAATCACGTTGGTGGGAATATAGGCCGACACGTCCCCCTGCTGGGTTTCAATAATGGGCAAAGCTGTCAGCGACCCGCCCCCCAACTGATCATTCAGCTTGGCGGCCCGCTCCAGCAAACGGGAGTGGTTATAGAAAATATCGCCCGGGTAGGCCTCACGTCCCGGCGGGCGCCTGAGGAGCAGGGAAATCTGCCGGTAAGCCTGGGCCTGTTTGGTCAGATCGTCATAAATGATGAGGGCGTGGCGGCCGGTATCCCGGTAATATTCCCCCATGCTGCAGCCAGAGTAGGCAGCGATATACTGCAAGGGGGCCGGCTCACTGGCCGAGGCGTTAATTACCACGGTATATTTCATGGCCCCATGGCGTTCCAAAGCGTCCACCACTTGGGCCACGGTGGATTTCTTCTGGCCGATGGCCACATAGATGCAGATGATGCCAGATTCCTTCTGA